>OFCY01000090.1_pt1 | contig 15923 bp, 19 predicted proteins | sample 1520981 | NCBI WGS metagenome assembly OFCY01 (sample SAMEA2532533, study PRJEB24079) | metagenome
AATCCCCACATCCCGGTAGGAGCGGCCTCCGGCCGCGAGCTTCTGGCGGGCGCCGAAAACCGGATGTCGAAACCGCGTGCGGTGAAGCGAAGCGCTCGCGCCGGGACGGCGCTCCTAACGGGGGGATGGCGTTCCGGGCCGGGTCATCCGGATCCAGGCCGGCGCATGGTCGCTGGGCTTGGGCAGCCCGCGTACCCAGCGATCCACGCCCGCTTCCTTCAGGCGCGCGGCAGCCGGCGGATTCAGCAACAGGTGATCGATGCGCAGGCCGGCATCGCGTTCCCAGTGCTGGCGGAAATAATCCCAGAACGTATAGATCCGCCTCTCCGGATGCCGTTCGCGGATCGCGTCGATCCAGCCGGCCTTCAGCAGCTTCGCGTAGCGCTCCCGGCTTTCCGGTTGAAGCAGCGCGTCCTTGCGCCAGGAACGCGGGTTGTAGATGTCCTCGTCGGTGGGCACCACGTTGTAGTCGCCGGCCATCACCACCGGCTGTTCCAGTGCATGCAGCCTGCGCGCGTGGCGGATGAAGCGATCGAACCACTTGAGCTTGTAGTCGAACTTCGGTCCCGGCTGCGGATTGCCGTTGGGCAGGTAAAGACAGGCCACGCGCAGGCCGAAGGCGTCCACTTCCAGGTAACGCGCATGGCTGTCGCCGGGATCGCCGGGCAGGCTGCGGCGTACCTCCACGGACGCTTCGCCACGGGTCAGCACCGCCACGCCGTTCCAGGAACGCTGGCCCACCCAGCGCGCGTGATAGCCCATCGCTCCCAGTTCCGCACGCGGAAAACCCTCGTCCACCGCCTTCAGTTCCTGCAGGCAGGCGACATCCGGCGCCTCCTGTTGAGTAAGCGATCAGGTGCGGCAGGCGGGTGCGGATGCCGTTGACGTTGAACGTCGCCACGGTCAGCGTGCGTCGCCGGTTCACGGCCACCGATGGCCTTCCTTCGGCAGGTCGTCGCGCTGCTGGCGCAGCACGCAGAAGCGGTGTCCGGTCGGCGCCTGCATCACCCACCAGTTGCGGACCTGCGCGACCCGCCGCGCGCCGAGCGCTTCCAGCCGCCGCACTTCCGCTTCCACGTCGGTGGATTCAATGTCCAGGTGGACGCGGCTTGGATGCCTGACCGCCTGCAACAGGATGCCCGGCTGGCCCGGTGCGGTATCGAGTTGGCGGTAATGGCCGTCGTCGGGATCCGGCAGGCGCCGCCATGGCTGGCCCAGCGCGCCGGACCAGAACCCGGCCGCGGCATCCAGTTCCGGCTGCCGGCAATCGATGACCAGTTGCGCCAGGCGGCTGCGGTGCATCGCCCTCTCCCTGTGCGGATGTGCTCCCAACCTAGGATTGGTGCCATCACGGGCGGGTGAAAAGCGCGCGTTTTCACATGCCGCTGGCATCGCCCGACGGATGCTGCGGGCAGATGCCACGGGAGACACCGCTGGTTTCGCGCCACTCTGCTCCGTCTGCGCCCGCCCGCGCTGCTGATTATCGACATGATCAACCTGTTCGACTTCCCGGGCGGCGCGGCCCTGGCGCGCGAGGCCCGGCCGCTGGCGCGTCGCCTGCAAAATGCTCAAGCAGCGCTTCCACCAGGCCGGCGCGCCGGTCATCCATGTCAACGACAATTTCATGCACTGGCAGGCCGACTTCAATGAAATGGTCGCCATCTGCGTGCATCCGCACGCGCCCGGCGCCGAGATCGCCGAACGCCTGCGGCCGGGGCCGGAGGATTACTACATCCTCAAGCCCAAGCATTCGGCCTTCCTGTGCACGCCGCTGGCGTTGCTGCTGGCGAAGCTGGGCGTGCGCCGGCTGGTGCTCACCGGCATCGCCGCCGACGCCTGCATCCTGGCCACCGCGATGGATGCGCATGCTCGCGAGTACGCGCTGGAGATTCCGCGCGACGGCGTGGCCTCGCGCACGCCGCGCCTGCGCGATCTCGCGCTGGCGACCCTGCGCGATGCCGTCGGTGTCGACATCAGCCGGATCTCGCGGATCCGTCCCTGATACGAAGCGGCATGGGCGCGCGCGTCATCCGGAAACGTAACCGGTCAGCAGCGCCTGTTCCCACTCCGGCCGCTGGCGCTCGCGCGCGAGCGCGGCCATCGCGGCGTGGTCGTAGGGCAACGCGATCAGCTCTACCTGCCAGCCATGTGTGTTCTTCTCCAGGATGGCGTAACGAGTGTCGGGCGAACCGTTCTGGAGCCGGTACGGTTCAGGATGATCGTCCACGAACGCCTGCAAGCCGACGCTGCCCGGATTGAACAGCAACTGCCCGGCCGGCGTGCGTACCGCGCGCGGCACGTGGGTATGTCCGCACGCCACCACCGCCGACGACTCGCCACCAAGACGCGCCTGGATTTCCGCCGCGCTCGCCAGGCGCATGGCGCCGGCCTCGACCGTTTCCAGCAGCGGCGCGCAATCGCTGTGCGGGGTGCCGTGGCAGAGCAGCAGTTCCTCGTCTAGCCGGACGCTGGACGACAGCGAGCGCAACCACTCCAGTTCCGCCTCGCCCAGTTGCGAGGCCGCGTAGCGATCCGACGCCCCGCCCCGGCCATCGCGCAACAGTTCCAGGATCTGGCGCTCGTGGTTGCCGGCCAGCGACAGCCAGCCGGAGCTCATCAGGAAGCGCGCGGTCTCGCGCGGCAGCAGCGGGCCGGACAGGTTGTCGCCCAGGTTGACCACCCGCGCCACATCGCGGCGGCGGATGTCCGCCGCCACCGCTTCCAGCGCGGCGAGATTGCCATGGATGTCGGAGACGACGGCGATGCGGGTCATGGGCGCGGCGGCGTGCTGCGGAGCCGCCGAATCTAGCAGAACCGCGCATCCGGCGCGGTGCGATACTCCCGGGTCGCGACCGGAATGGCGGCCGAGGCCGCCGCAGGAGGAAATCATGAGCATCGAAGTGCGTGGGGTATGCGCGTTGCTGCAGGTCTTCGACATGCCGACCTCGGTCCGCTTCTATCGCGACGTGCTGGGTTTCGAGGTCGTCCAGACCTCGGCGCGCGATGGCGACCGGTTCGACTGGGGGCTATTGAGACTGGGCGATGCCGAGTTGATGTTGAACACGGCGTACGAGGCGGACGACCGGCCGGCATCGCCGGATCCGCAACGCCTGTCGCAACACCGCGATGTCGGCCTCTACTTCGGCTGTCCCGATCCCGACGCGGTCTACCGTCTCCTGCGGGAAAAGGGCGTGGATGCGGAACCACCCAAGGTCGCGCCCTATGGCATGAAGCAGTTGTACGTGAGCGATCCGGATGGATTCCTGCTGTGTTTCCAGTGGCCGGCGGGATAAGCCGCTCCTGTTGCCGCAGCCATGACCGACATCGCCGGGCGGGTCGTCCTGCTTCTTCGACATCCGATCATCGCGCGTTGGGCACGATGATGGATGCCGTCCAAACTGTCCATCCACCGGCAACGCTGATACTGTTTCCGCCCACGAAGAATCATCGTTCCCGGAAGAAGTCCCATGTTCAGCCACGTCACCGTCGGTGTCAGCGATCTGGATGCCGCAGCCGCGTTCTACGACGCCATCTTGTCGCCGCTGGGTTTGCGGCAGCGCGAAGTGACACCGGATGGCGGCCCCGCGGCACGCTGCTGGATCACGCCGGGCCAGGCATTGCCCCGGTTCTATGCCTATCAGCCGTTCGATCGGCAACCCGCCAGCGCCGGCAACGGCAGCATGCTGGCATTCCTCGCCGGCGATGAGCAGCAGGTGCGGCAGGCCTACGCCGCCGGCCTGCTGGCGGGCGGCAGCAGCGAGGGCGAGCCCGGCGAACGCCCGCACTACGGCAAGGGCTATTTCGGCGCCTACCTGCGCGATCCCGATGGCAACAAGATCCATCTGGTCCATCGCGGGGATCTGGCGTGATGAAGTGTTCGGTCTACATCGCCACCAGCGTGGACGGCTACATCGCCGGAGCGGACGGTGATATCGATTGGCTGCTGCGTCCCGAATACGCCGTCTCCCTGCTCAACGGACTCAGCTACGAGGCCTTCATCGCCGATGTCGACGCCTTGGTGATGGGACGCCATACCTACGACAAGGTCCGCACCTTTCCCGAATGGCCCTATGGCCCCCTGCCGGTCATCGTGCTGTCGACGCGGCCGCCTGACACCTCCGCCGGCCAACCCGCCAACGTGCGATGGATGAGTGGTTCGCCGGAAGAAGTCACGGGGCAACTGGCCGAAGAAGGATGCCGCCACCTGTACATCGACGGCGGCAACACCGTGCAACGCTTCCTGCGCGCCGGACTGATCGACGAGCTGACCATCACTCGCGTCCCACTGCTGCTGGGCAATGGCATACCGCTGTTCGGTGCCGATGCACCCGAACAAAAGCTGCGACTGATCGCCGCAACGCATTCCGAAAATGGTTTCGTCCAGGAACGCTACGCCGTTCAGCACACGCGGTAGCGCGCCGTCTTCCCGGACCCGCCCGACATCCGATGCCCGCGTTGCCACGCTTTGCGCCAGGCGACGCAGGCTTCCTCCGCGATTCCCGAACAGACCGGCTTGCCGTGAACGCCTGACGCCGATCGCGTTCCCGCATCAAGCCCGGTTCACGCCGGGCGCAGCATCAGGAACAGGCGCACGCTGTAATAACCCTCGGTCGCGTCCCAACCGGCCGATTCCAGACTGCGCAGTCCGGCTTCCCACGGCTCGTTGTCGCGCAGCACCTCGCAGGTGAACGCGCCGTTGAGATTGCAAAAGAAGAAGCGGAACCAGTGCATGCCCGGCACCAGCGGCTCGGCCTTGATCGCCGCTTCCAGGCGGGCGAACAGATCCTCCGGAATCCGCGGCTGCCGCCCTGACGAACCACGGGTGCCGTAGTTGCCGATATGCGCGTCGTAGGTCTGCCCGTTCACCTCCCAGCTTTCCACCGTCACCTGATCCGGCTCACGATGGCCCCACAGCGCCGACAGGAACACATGGAACGAGTTCCGGCCGAAGTTCGCCAGTCCATCGTTCAACCCGTCCTCGCCCTCGCCGATACCGGCGAAGTTCTCCTCGACGATGGTTTTGTCCGGCAGCACCACGTGCACATCCAGCCGCCCGGTCGCCTCGCCCGGCTGCCAGACCGCGCGCATCGCCGGGTAAATGGTAGTTCGGCGCAATCCAGTCCCCCCTCCACCACATGGGCGACGCCGTGATGGTCGAACAGTTGGGACAGTGCTTCGGTAAGGGTGGACGTAATCATCAAGGCTTCACTTCATTTCCAGCCGCCATCATCGCGGCTGCCATCCGTTCCGCCAAGCACGCCCTCCCGATCCCTTCCCCCGCCTGCGGGGAAGGCGCCCGAAGGGTGGATGGGGGGCAACACGACACCCGTAGAGCGGAGCTTGCTCCGCTGGACACGATGCCCGGCCACACGCAAACGCCGGGAAGCCCGGCGCTACATGTCGTGCGCCAAAGCGAAACTCAGGTCAACGCCGTCATCACCGCGGACCGATAGGCCGGACGCGCCTTCAGGCGCTCATACCAGGCCGAGAGGTGCGGCGTGGGTGTGCGTTCGATCGGGATCTCGAACCAGGCATAGATGAAGCTTCCCAGCGGGATGTCGCCCATGCCGAAGCGCTCGCCGGAAAGATACGGCTGTCCGGCCAGCGCCTGTTCCGGAATCCGCAGCAGTTCGTCGATTTCGCGGATGGCGGCCTGGATGGCCTCCCAATCCTGCTGCTCGGGCGGGGTGCGCAGGACGCCCCAGAACACGGTGCGGAACGGTCCGGCGAAGGTGGAGGTGGTCCAGTCCATCCACTTGTCCGCACTCGCCCGCGCCATCGGATCGGCGGCGTGCAGATCGCCGATGCCGTAGCGCGCCATCAGGTAACGGACGATGGCGTTGGATTCCCAGAGGATGAAATCGCCATCCTCGATCATCGGCACCCGTCCGTTGGGATTCTTGCGGCGGTATTCCGGGCCATCCACCACGCCGAACGCGCCGCCGGCGTTGATGGATTCGTAGGCCAGGCCCAGTTCCTGCGCTGCCCACAACACCTTGCGGACGTTGGAGGAATTGATGCGGCCCCAGATCTTCAGCATGTCGCGGGTTCCTTCGGGAGAGGTGGGCGGCGGCGAATATTTGCCGCGCCCGGTTCATCGGGCACGCAGTATAGCGACGGCTTTGTCCTTCTCGATCCGCTTCGTCAGCAACGCAGTGTTTCCGCCGCCACTTCGCGCAGGACATCGCTGATCTGCCTGAGCGTGGTGGATCGCACCGCCGCGTGCTGCCAGTACAGGGGGTACGTTGATCCCAGCGTGACGGATCTATGTTGACGATCGCCTTCGCCTTCAACGCGGGCGCGGCCATGGAGGCCGGCGCCAGGCACCAGCCCAGGCCGAGCGCGGCGGCGTCCACGAAGCCCGTGGAGGTGGGGAGATAGTGCGTGGGCGGCGCGATGCGCGCGCGGGTGATGCGGCGGACGAAGCGCGCCTGCAGTTCGTCCTTGCGGTTGTAGACCACCATCGGCGCCTGCGCGAGCGAGGCGGCGTCCACGCCCGACGGAAAATGCCGCGCGGCAAAGCCTGGCGAGGCAATCGCGCAGTAGCGCATGGTGCCCAACGGATGCACGTTGCAGCCTTGCAGCGCGCGCGCCTCGGCGGTGACGGCGCCCAGCACGGTGCCGTCGCGCAGCAGGTCCAGGGTGTGATCCTGGTCGTCCACGCGCACATCGAACAGGTAACCGTGCCGCTCGTGCAGGCGGGCCAGTGCGGCGATGAACCAGGTTTCCAGCGAGTCGTCGTTCACCGCGATGGCGATCGAGCGCGTGCCCGGCGCGACGCTGGTCTCGGGCAGGAAGTCCGCCAGCGCCTCGGCTTCCAGCGCCTGCATCGGCCGCACGCGCCGCAGCAGCTTCTCGCCGGCGGGCGTGGGCCGGCATGGCGCCTGGCGCACGACGATGACCTGGCCGAGGCGGTCCTCCAGCGCCTTGATCCGCTGCGAGATGGCCGAAGGCGTGATCGAGAGGCGGCGTGCCGCGGCTTCGAAGCTGCCTTCTTCCAGTACGGCGGCGAAGGCGGCCAGTTGGGGGTGGATGAGGTCCATGGGGCGGCAAACCATCGATTAGATTTGCTTACATAGACTAAAGCAAAAACAGTTTTGGTTTAATTCGACAGGCACGACAGGACTGCCGTCCCCGCCCGCTGGAATACCGCCATGCTGTTTGCCGCCGCCTCCGCCGGTTTCGTCGCCGGTGCCGGCCTGATCATCGCCATCGGTGCGCAGAACGCCTTCGTGCTGCGCCAGGGTCTGCAACGCCGGCACGTCGGCCTGGTCGTGCTGACCTGCATGTTCGGCGACATCCTGCTCATCGCCTGCGGCGTGGCCGGCATCGGCGCACTGGTGCGGCAGTGGCCTGCGCTGCTGGAAGCGCTCCGCTACGGCGGCGCGGCATTCCTGGGCGCCTATGGATGGCTGGCGGCGCGCCGGGCCTGGCGTGGCACGGGCGCGCTGGCACCTTCGACCGGCGCGGAAACCAACGGGACGCCGCGTATGGCTTGCCTGCCTGGCTTTCACCTTCCTCAATCCGCACGTCTACCTGGACACGATGGTGTTGCTGGGCAGCCTGTCCACCCGTTATGCGGGTTCGGCGCGGATCGCGTTCGCGGTGGGCGCCTGCCTCGCCAGTGTGGCGTGGTTCTCGACCCTCGGCTACGGCGCACGCCTGTTGCTGCCGGTGTTCCGCAATCCGGTGGCCTGGCGGGTGCTGGATGCGCTGATGGCGGTGTTCATGGGCGCGCTGTGCCTGCTGCTGTTGTTGCGGCCGCTGAACTGATTTCCGGCTTGCGCGTCCGTTACCGCGCTCCCCGCTCCCGCACCCGGTTCCGTCCCTCGGCCTTGGCCTGGTAGAGCGCCTCGTCCGCCTCGGTCAGCACTTCGTGCGCGCGCCCACCCTGCACCGCCGCGATGAATCCCACGCCGATGCTCACCGTGACCCGTCCTTCCGCCGTGGGGGACGGCAGCGCCAGTTGTTCGATGGCCTCGCGCATGGCGGTGGCGACCTTCAGCGCGCCCGCCCGGCTGATCGACGGCACCATTGCGGCGAACTCCTCGCCGCCGTAGCGCGCCACCGTATCCGAGGACCGCGAGGCGCAGCCCGCCAGCGCATGCGCGACGGCCTGGAGGATGCGGTCACCCTCCGGATGCCCGTACGTGTCGTTGATCTGCTTGAAGTGGTCGATGTCGATCAGCAGCAGCGCCAGCGAATCGCCAGAGCGCATCGAACGTCGCCACTCGCGCTCCATGGTTTCCTCGAAATGGCGGCGATTGGGAATCCGGGTCAGTGCGTCGATGCGCGAGAGCGCGTCGAAGTAGTCGCGTTCCTCGTAGGTCTGGATTTGCAGGAGAACGCCGCGGACGCCGGCCCCCAGCGTCGCCAGCACGAAGCCCACAGTGCCCAGCAGGGGCTGCGCCTGCACCACCAGTGCGGAAATCAACATCAGTGTCAGCGGCAGGAACAGGTGGCTGCCGGCCCGCGCCAGATGGCTGCGGCGCGGCGGATAGGCGCGGACCGGTTCCTCCGCCGGAACCTTCCACGCCAGCACCGCCAGCCACAGGAAGGGAAGCGGGATGATCAGGTCGACCCCGTGACCGAAATCGATATCGGCGAAGAAGTGGTTGATCGCCACGGCGACCAACAGGTAGGCGACCGCGAAACACGACAGCGCGCGGAAGAACGCGCGAGTGCGGGACGCGGTGGCGGTCGCCAGCCGGGTCACCGCGAATACGGCGATGAACAGGTTTTCCAGGTCCAACATCATCCGCAGGTCCAGGAAACCGGCGCTGCCGATGTCCTGATCCGCCGCCAGCGCCGCCGTGCGCATCGCGTACAGCACGCCCAGCGCGAGCGCCAGCACCGCATCGATCAGCCGCAGGTACCCGGCTTCCCTGCCGACGCTGGCAATCGCGAACGTCAGCGGGACTCCGTAGAGCACGTACAGCAGCAGGCTCGCGGTGCCGGCGGCCGGGCTGCCGGTGCGGACCTGCCACATCGCCATGAACATGCCCGACGCCCACAGCAGCATGGCGAACCCGGCGGCCGCCCAGTTCTGGTCCCATAGGCGCGTTCGCCACATCCGCGCCGCGCAACTCGCCGCCGCGATCGCCGGCGCGGCCACCAGAAAGGGAAATGACGCCATCGGCGCCGCGGCCGACAGACCGATCGCGCAGGCATGTGCCGCGACGTACAGCAGCATGATCAGGTAGGCCATGTCGTCGCCGGTGTCCTTCTCTCCCCCCCGTCCTCGCCACTAAAAAATCAATCCTCGTGATGCCGGGGTCAAGAGGGGGGTGCCGGCAATCGTGTGGAGCGCCGCTGTCATTAAGGTCCACGGGGAAGCGACGCTATCCGGGTCCCTTCAGGCGCAACCTTAATCCTGCCCGTCATTCCTTCCCTTGCTCCTGCTGCCGCCAAGGGTGCCTGGCGTGCATCGGGCTGTGCGGGGATATCAGTGATGTCCTTCCGTCACGTCGAAGGGCGGCGTTATGTAGGCCTACAACCACGCTGCCGCCTGTCCCTCCACCGGCCACGATATGCGAACGCACTTCTTCCAGAGAAGAGAAAAACGGATTCGGCTCCATGAGCGCGATCTCGTCCAGTGCCTCGGCAAGATCCGCATGATGGTCCGGCGACGCCCTGATCAGGTGATAGCTGCCATTTCCGACCTGGAACAATCCCCGCACGTTCGGCACAATGAACTCGGGCTCAAGCGGCGCCCCATCAGCATCCCAGAATAACCAGATGGCGGCTTCCACATCGAGTCCTTCGCACCGCGCGACGGCTTCCGCCTCGCTGGCGAAAACGAACAGGCAGCGTTCTTCCGTTTCAGCAACGAATATCACGACTTGCGCCAGAACACCGGCGAGTGCGCCTCGTAGCTGGCGCGTTTCGCCACGGATATCCAACCATCCGTGGGATGTACGGCAGTCCCGCATTCCGTATTGCCATCGTGTTCTCCTCGATCAGGACAAGAGCCGACGATGCGGAATACTACGTCAGCCGAGTTCGTTCGTCTTCTGGAAGGAACGTGCATCTCCGCGTTATCGCGGTGGGCGCTCACCCGTCGGCGCCGCGAGTTGCCGCGCCTTGTCGCGCAGCGCGCTCGCCTTGTCCACGTCACCCTTGGCTGCGTGGGCTTCCGCCAGGCTGTCCCAGACGTTGGCGGACGCGGGAAACAGGACGGTATTCAGTTCGAACACGCGCAATGCCGCGTCCACGCCCAGGTTCTCGCGCACGGCGTAGCCGGTGCTGTTGACGACCCGTTCCAGTTCGGTGGCGTCGAGGACGCTGTGCGCGCGAACCGTCCGCGCCTGCGCCTGCGCGTCGCCTTCGAAGGGAGCCTGCAAGGCGTAGGCCACCAGTGTTTCCGACAACGCCTCCGCCGGGAACCGGTCCGGCGCCGCCGTCGCCATCGCGCTGTCGATCAGGACTCGCGACCAGACATTGCGGGCACTGCCATTGGTCAGATAGGCGAAGACATGGACGTCTTCGTCCAGCGAATCCTTGAACACGATACGGACACGGACGCGGGTGCCGCCGTCGTGGCCGACCTGGCGGTATCCGTCACTCTCGCCGTACTCCCAGCCGGCGGCGAACCCGCTGCGCTTTCCGCCGGACAGCGTGCGCGGCTGCCAGAGGCGGCGCAGGGTCGCCTTGCCCACCAGTTCACCCGAGGTCATCGCCCGCAGGAACCGACCCAGATCGTCCAGCGTCAGATACAGGCCGGCGTGGCCGTAGGCATAGGCGGGCCAGGCCAGATCCCGTTCCTGCCGCAGTCGACCTTCCTTGCCGATGTAGCTGTTCACCACGCCCCGACGGGGCAACCCGGTCGGACCCAGCCATGCATGGCGCATGCCGAGCCTGCGCAGGATGCGTTTCTCCATGATCCGCGGATACGGCATCCGGTAGCGGGCTTCCAGCAGCGCGGCCAGCACCAGATAGTTGGTCTGCGTGTAGCGCGTGTCGGTGCCGGAAGCGAACTGCATCGGCCTGTCCGCCAGCGACGTGAACACGTCCGCCAAATCCGGGGCGAACACCGTGTCCGCCGCCGCGCCCGCACCGTTCCGGTTGTCGAAGTATTCCGGCACGCCGGAGGTGTGATCGAGGAAATCGCGCACGGCAATCGTCCGCCAGGCCATCGGCAGTCCGGGCAGGTAGTCGCTCGCCGGCGCATCCGGATCCACCTGCCCTGTCTCGACCAGTTGCATGATCAACGTACTGGTGAACAGCTTGGCGAGCGAATACACGGGAAAGACGTCGCCACTCGCGACCCATCGATGCGTTTCCATGTCCGCCTCGCCATCCACGCCCTGGAACACCACCTCGCCATCACGCGCGACCAGCAATGCCTGGCCGACGATGCCATAGCGCTCGCGGTTGAGCGTCATTTGCCGTTCCAGTGAGCGGGATGGCGCGTCGTCGTCGCGCGCGAAGGCGGCGTACGGCAGCACGGCAACCAATACGATCAGCACCGCCACCAACCTTTTACACTTCATTCCGTCGCTCCTGTTGCCGGGCTCCCACCCAACCTCCCCCGCAAGCGGGGGAGCGGCAGTTTCCCGCTTGCGTTGCCATCCATCCGCTCAGGCCCGGCGCTCACCGGACGAAGAAGGCGGTGCGCGCCACGCCCGCATTGTTGCTCGGCCCCATCCAGGCGCGCACCTCCAGCTCATGCAGCCCGGACTGCTCGACGGAAATGTCCGCGCCGAACAGGCCACTGCCGGGATCGAACCGGAGCGGATAGCGGCGCGGCGTTCCACCATCGACCGTCACATGGAGTTCGACTTCGGTGTCGGCCGCGCGCCACGGCCCCTGCGCGGAAATCGTGCAACCGCACAGCATGGTGACGCCCACGCGCACCGGAACATTCGTGCCGGTCTTGATCCACTGGTAGGCGACCGGGCTGGCCAGATCGACAATCAGCCCGGCAGTTCCAGCAGCCAGCCATCGCCGCGGTGAGGTGCCGGCCCGGCAGGATCCACTGGATGCTGGTCGCGCTCGTGATGGCCTGCGGCTGGCCGAGCGGCCCGGTCACGCTCGCGGTGACCCGGCGCGGGCGGTCCAGGTCGAGGGTTGTCCGGAACAGCGCCGAATCGGCGGTGGAAACTTTCCCGCCCGGTTTCCTTCCCGCATCCATGATGACCCGGGTGTCGCCGGTGGTGCCCGAGGTCTGGCCCCTGACCAGCACCTCGCCGGTGTCGGCGTCGCTCAGGACCACCCGCACGGGCGCGGTGTAGCCACCGAGGAATTTGGCGCCCCGCGCCAGCACGCGGACCTCCACGTCCGTCCTCTCGGCACGAGCCGGACCGGCCATGCCGGCACAGACGAGAAAGACGCACCACGCGACGCGGATGGGGAAATGCATGAACAGGCTCCAGAGAATGGGGAAGGCGACAGCGACAACGACCGTGAACCAGGCTGACCGAGCGGTCCGGAAAAGCCTGGGGCCATCTGGCAGAATCGGCCACTGACATGTCGTGACATCGGCTGACATGTAGTCACCGCAAGGCTTCCGGCCGCGGGAACCAGGAGAACGTGATGCTGCGCTTCGATGATGTCCGGCTGGACCCGACCGCCTTGCAGGCGTTCCGCAACGACGTTCCGCTGGATGCCCCGCCGCAGGTGGTGGAAGTCCTGATCCACCTGATCGAGCACCGCGACCGGATCGTTCCCCGCCAGGAACTGCTCGAACGGTTCTGGCCACGTGCCGGCACCGGCGGCGATGCCGCCCTCAATACCTGCATCCGCCGCATCCGCACCCTGCTGGAAGACGACGCCGAAGCCCCGCGTTACATCCAGACCCGGCCGCGCGCGGGCTACCGCTTCATCGCGACGCTGGCCGATGAAGACGAGGCCGCAGGGTCACTGCCACCGCCCACCGCGCGCACTCCGACCCGGTGGCCATTGGCCGGTGGCCTGCTCGCCCTGGCGCTGGCGGTGGGCGGCACGCTGTGGGCGCGCGCCGCGCTTTCCCCGCCCCCGCATCGCATCGCCATCGAACCGGTGCAGGGCCTGTGCGAATACGTGCTGTTCCCGCAGTTCAACGCCGGCCTGCGCGAAAGCCTGACCGCCCGGATCAGCCATCGGCTGCCCGCCGGCTACAGCGTGGCCACCGACAGCCGGGAAGCGGACCTGCACGCGCGTGTCAGCGTGCGGCAGACACCGCGGCAGACCGTCGTGGTGCTCACGCTGATCGACAAGCGCGACGGGCGCCTGCTGTGGTCGGGCGAGTTCACCGGCGACACCGACATGGACGACTATGTGCCCTTGCAGCGCTCGCTGGCCGAGCGCATGGCGGCGGGACTGACCGAGGCGCTGGAAAACAGGCGCTCGTGACCGCAACGCCGCCACCGTGACGGCGCATCGCGGCAGTTGCGGCGTGGAGCGGCATCGCCTTACTCCTCGATCGCCTCGATGCCCCGGCGGCGCAGATCATCCAGATGCGCGCGCATTTCCGCCAGCCGCTCCGGTGAATGCCCCTCCCATTCCGCAACCTCGCCGATCACGCGGAAGGGATGCGCCGAACGGTACGAACGGGTGGGATTGCCGGGAAACCGCTTGTCGGTCAGGTTGGGATCGTCTTCGATGGGGCCGGTCGGCTCTACGAGATAGATCCTGCCCGGCCCGTCTCCCACCGCCAGTTCCGCGCCCCAGATCGCCGCGTCCAGGGTGGCGGACAGGTAGACGAACCGGGACTGCCGGCGCGTACCGTAGTTGGAGGTGCGTCCGGGCGCGATCAAATCACCCGCTTTCAGGTCGGCCTTGGTGCCGTGGTAATAGGTTTGCGAATCCGCCATCGCCCTGCTCCGCTGTCCTGCCGTTTCGACAGGCCGGCGATGCTGACGCATGCGCCGGGTCTTGCCGCAAGCCCCCGGCCGTTATATAAAGTTCGTGGCGGGAGGCGCGTGGCGCCTCCCGTTTTTTGTTTGCGCCGCTTTCATTCTCCGGCCACCGCGCCGCCTGGACACGGTTGCCCGGCTTTCCCGAAGCAGGCTCGACCGTCGACTCGGACGGAATCTCGCAATCGGCCAAATACATTCCTACGGACCAGCGGTACGCTTGCTTCCCTGCGTCCGCACTTTATCCCTCCCCTTCGATGGAGATTCCCATGAAGACGATGTTCGCTGTCCTGCTGGCCGCTGTCGCCCTGCAAGCCGTGCCCGCCCTCGCCGACTCGCCGGTATCGTCTCCGCTGGCCGGAAAATGGGCGATCGACGTCGCCAGCCTGCCGATGCCGCCGGAAGCACGGCCGAAGAGCGTGACCCTGGAGTTCCGCACCCAGGCCGACGGCAAATGGAACACGCAGGTCAAGATCGTCAATCCGGACGGCAGCACGATGCACTCGGATGCCACGCTGCCCCTGGACGGCACGCCCGGTCCGGTCACCGGCGACTACTGGGCCGACGTGTCGGCGATGAAGATGCCCGCTCCCAACGTGCTGGTGCTGCAACTGGCGTACAAGGGCACGCCCTCGTCCACCCGCATCTATACCGTCACCGGGGACGGCAAGACACTGACCGAAACCAAGGCGTTCTTCAGCAAGGAAGGCAACCCGATCCTGCAGACCACCACCTTCAGCCGCATTCCCTGACGGACAGACTCGCGGCGGACGATCACCGTCCGCCTATTTCCGTACCCGGCTCCGCCGCCGCTTTCATGGTGCCTGCGTGGCCGCCTGCCGCCGGTAATACGCGCGGGCGGTGGGAGTTTCCACGCTCAGCGCCCGCACGATCCCGTGCGCGTCGCGATGGAAGCGCAGTTCCACGTCGTAGCGCGAGGCCAGGAAGCGCACCGGCGTCAGCGGCAGCAGCGGCGAGAATTCCTCCGGCTCGCCCGCCGGACCGACCGTGAAGGATCCCTCGGTCCGCTTGACGTCCAGCGCATCGAATTCGAACCGATCCGCCAACTCGCCCCGCAGGTCCATCGGCACGCCGGTATCCAGCCGATAGGTACCGGCATGGTCGGCAGGGTCGGATGCGCCTGGATCCAGTGCGACCGTGCGGATCAGCGGCTTCACGCCATGCCCCAGCACATCCGACAGCGCGTTGCGGATTTCACCGCGCAATCCCTTGCTGTTCTTGCCATTGGTCAGGATGACGAAGCCGTCGCCCGAATCGAGATATCCCTGAACCCGGCGTGGTAGCTGTCGTTGTCGCCATTGTGGAAGAACCGGCGGGTGGTGCCCGCGCCGGACAGTTCCGGGCCCAGCCCGCGCGCGCCGGGTGAAACCTCGGTCATCATCCGGATCGCCATCTCCCGCGGCAGGAAATCGCCCCGGCCTTGATAGCTTTTGATCAGCGCGCCGACGAACGCGCCCAGTTCATTGGCACTGGTCCACAAGCCCGAGGCGGCCTGTTCCGGAAACGCCTGCCATCCGCGCGGCAACGCGGTCAGCCGACCTTCCTTGTCGTGCGCCTTGGCGATGTTGCCGCGCCGCGCCGGCAGCGGATTCTCGAAGGTGCTGCGGCGCATGCCGATGCGATCGAAGACCTGCACCCGCGCCGCCTCGACCAGCGAGCTACCGGTCACGTCCTCGATGACCTGCTGCTCGACCATGACGCCGCCGCCGGAGTAGTCGCTCTCCGTTCCGGGTTCGCGCTCCAGGCGGATCGGATCGTTCTTGGCGGGCGGCTTGCCGTCGAGGGTCTGCACCAGCGTCGGCAGCTTCTCGCCCGGCAGATAATCCTCGAAACCGTGCACGGTCAGCCCGGAGGTATGCGACAGCAGCATGCGCATCGTCACCGTGGGATTGCGAATGCCGGGAGCCGCCGGAATGCGCCACGACGTCATGTACGTGTTGACGTCGCGGTCGAGATCAATCCGGCCCTGCGCGACCAGTTGCAGCGACGTCGCCGCCGCCACGACCTTGCTGACCGACCCCACCGAGAACAGCGTGTCCGCATCCACCGCATCCGTGGTGCCGGCTT
>OFCY01000091.1_pt1 | contig 15588 bp, 20 predicted proteins | sample 1520981 | NCBI WGS metagenome assembly OFCY01 (sample SAMEA2532533, study PRJEB24079) | metagenome
GCATGACATGGACGTGGAGCGGAGCTCGCTCCGCTGCCTTTCGCGGCATCGCCCGTCGGGGGCCCGCACGCCGAGCAAGCTCGGCTCTGCATGACATGGACGTAGAGCGGAGCTTGCTCCGCTGCCTTTCGCGGCATCGCCCGTTGGGGGCCCGCAGCCGAGCAAGCTCGGCTCTACATGACATGGCGCGGAGCGGAGCTTGCTCCGCTCCGCGAACTCAGGGCGCGGGTGCTTTGCGCCAGGCCTCGTCCGGGTCGTCCAGCAGCGAGAGATCCGGGAAGCGGTATTCGCAGCCGATCAGCACGCGCTGCTGCAGGCCGGGGCGTTCCTCGGTGTATAGGACCAGCGCGTGCTGCTCGTCCAGCGGACCCGACAACGGCGCCTCGCTGCCGGCCAGGCTGGCTTCCAGGGCGCGGGCGACGTCGTCGGCGCTGCCGCCGACCACCATCAGCACGCGGCTGGCGGTGATCACCACCGCATCGCTTTCATGGCCCCAGGCCCGCACCGGGATTGCCAGCCGGTACAGGTCCATCGGCGGATCCGAATACTGCCGTTCGGTCTGCACGAAATCGTCGGGACGATCCCGGCGCAGGCGCGGCAGCAGGCGGGCGATTTCCGGACCGCTGCGGCAGGTGAGGGCATCGAACAGCGGATCGCCGGTGCCGTCGGCGGAATCCTGCGCGGGCACTGTGGTGTCGGCGGTTGCCGCGGCGGCCGGCGCGGGCGGGGGCGTCACCGGCGCAACCGTGCGCGCGGCCGGACGCTGCTGCGCCTGCGCCGTCCCGATGCACGCCAGCAGCAACGCCCACGCCAGGCGCCTGTCCGACAGGGGCTTATTCGAGCTGCTCGTTCGCATGCCGGGCATCGAGGGCCTCCATGGCGTCGCGCGGTTTCAGCTTGCCGGCCTTCTCGAAGGCCGCCGCCGCCGCATCCTCCTTCTTGTCGCCGTACAACAGCAGCAGAGTTGGCGTGCTCGACGTGGGCGATCGGCGAGTCCGGCGTCAGCTTCAGCGCGGTCTTGATGTGCGACTCCGCTTCGGCGGCTTTCGCGCCGTAGGTCAGGCCGCCGATCATCGCGCCGATCTTGTCGATGATCTCGGCGTGATAGAGCGCCAGCGCGGTATGCGCCTCGGCATGCCGGGGCGCCAGTTCCAGGGTCGCGTCCAGCGCCTCGCGCACCTTGCCGGCAATGCCTTGCTTGAGCGCCTTGACGATGCTCAGGCCCTGGCTGTAACGGCCGAGCGCGAAGGCATGGCGGTAATGGCTGTTGGCTTCGTCCGGCAGCGCCTTGAGTGCGGCCTCGGCCAGCTTGGCGGCCTGTTCGAAGCGCTTGAGCTTCTCGTCCTCGTCGTCGACCAGATAGGTCGCATGGATGCCCAGCGCCTTGACCGCGACCGAGGCGCCGAGCGGGCCGAGTGCCCTGGCCGGCCTCGAAGGCGGCCTGGAAATCGCCGCGATGGAAGGCCCGCCAGGCTTCCTGCAGCGCGCTCGGCCAGCGCGGCGGCATCCCTGGCCCCTTGGCGGCCTTGCCGGCCGCGTCGATCAACGCCTGCGCACGCTTGCTGTCGGGGTAGGGCTCGGCATCGCCGGCGTGCAGCGCCGGCCAGGCCTTCTTCAAGGCGTGCCCCCGTAGCTGAACGCCTTGGCGTCCAATGGAAACGGTGCCCATTTCGCCTGCTTGCCCGCCATGCCGACTCCCTCCCTTGATGGTTCGAATGAGCATGGTGTAGCCCCTGCCGCTGACCAAGCCCCGCGCCGCTAGTGTGTTTGCTCGATGCGGCGGCTTCAGCATCGAATCCGGAAGCCTGCCACCGTGGCCGGCGTCGAGGAGTCCCCATGACTGCCAGGACAAGACACCCGCGGCCAAGGCCCGAACCGAATCTCGCCATGTCTGGCTTGCCGGCCTCGGCGTGGTCGCGATCGCGCGCCGCCGCGGAGTCCAGCGCCTGACGTCGGCGAAGCAGGACATTGAACGCATCGTGCAGCAGGCACAGGCCACCCTGCGCGACGTGCGGGCGCAGGGCGAGGCGGGCGTGGAGAAGTTCAGCGCCGATGTCGAGGCGCGCCTGGCGCCGGTGCTGGACAAGCTGGGCCTGGCATCCGCGCGTCCGGCCGCGAAGACCCGCCGCAAGACCGCCACCGGCAAGCCGGCGCGGTCGACAGCGCGCAAGCGTCCGGCCGCGGGCGCGGGCAAGGGCAGGGCCACGCGCCGCAAGCGCGCCTGATACGCGCCATCCGCAATTGATGCCATGGAGCGGAGCCTGCTCCATTCCGTTCCATGGCCCGCCGATGCGCCGTCCCTACCAGTGGACGCCGCGCATCAACGCGGCAAACGCGATCTGTTCCTGGCTCGGCGCCGCTTCCTTCAACGCCTGCCGGTCGCCCTTGGCCGCCGCCGAATCCGGGAACAGCTCGAACGCCGTGCTCATGATCACCTCGTAGGCCTTCGGCGCGATCGCGTTGACCAGCGCGGCGAAGATGCCCAGGCGGGTGGCGATGCGGCTGGGCTTCTCGATGATGCCCTTCACCACCAGATCCGCCGCCTCGTCCGGGGTCAGCGTCGGCACGCTGTCGTACATCTTGGTCGGGGCGATCATCGGCGTCTTCACCAGCGGCATGTTGATGGTGGTGAAGCTGATGCCCTTGCCGGACAGTTCGCCCTGCGCGCAGCGGCTGAACGCATCCAGCGCCGCTTTCGACGCCACGTAGGCGGAGAAGCGCGGCGAGTTGGCCAGCACGCCGATCGAACTGATGTTGATGATGTGGCCCTTGCGGCGGTGGGTCATGCTCGGCAGGAAGCCCATGATCAGGCGCAGGCTGCCGAAGTAGTTCAGCTGCATGGTCCGCTCGAAATCGTGGAAGCGGTCGTAACTGAGTTCGATCGAGCGGCGGATGGAACGGCCGGCATTGTTGATCAGCACGTCGACGTGGCCGTGTTCGTCCAGCACCTGCCGGATCAGGCGGTCGCAATCGGCCATGTCCGCCAGATCCGCGGTGTAGGCGAACACCTTGCCGCCCTTGGCCTTCATTTCGTCGCGGGCCTTGAACAGTTCCTCTTCGCCACGCGCCACGATCACCGTGACCGCGCCGGCCTCGGCCACCCGCTGCGCGGTGGACAGGCCGATGCCGGAGGAACCGCCGGTGATGACCACGACCTTGTTGCGCACCTTGCCCTTGAGCGAGCGATCCACGAACAGGTCCGGATCCAGGTGCCGCTCCCAGTAGTCCCACAGCCGCCAGGCATAGTCTTCCAGGCGCGGCACCGTGATGTTGGTGCCCTTGAGCGCGCGCTCGGTCTCGCGGCTGTCGAAGCGCGTGGGATAGGTGATGAACTTCAGCACTTCCTTCGGGATCTTGAAGTCGCGCAGCAGCATGCCGATGAAGCGGCGCACCGGCGGCAGGTTGCCGACTGCCGCGCGGATGCCGCTGGGCACGAAGGCGAACATGCGCGCGTCCAGGCGCATGGTCATTTCCGGCGCATGGCCCGCGCGGCAGAAGGTGTTGAGCACTTCGCCGACCCGCATCGGCTCCGGATCGGTCAGGTGGAAGGTGTGCCCGTCCAGCTTGGGCTTGTGGGCGATGTGATCCATCGCGTCGGCGACGAAATCCACCGGCACGATGTTGATGCGTCCGCCTCGATGCCCAGCACCGGTACCCACTGCGGCAGCAGCTCGCGCAGTTTCTTGATGAGCGTGAAGAAGTAATACGGGCCGTCGATCTTGTCGATCATGCCGGTCTTGGAGTGGCCGACCACCATGCCGGGGCGGTAGATGCGCCACTTGAAACGGGTCTCGCGGCGCACCATCGCCTCGGAATCGTGCTTGGTGCGCAGATAGGGATCGTCCAGGCCCTCGGCCTCCTCGAACATGTCCTCGCGGAAGATGCCCGGATACAGGCCGGCGGCGGCAATCGAACTGGTGTGGTGGAACAGCGGCGCCTTCAACGCCGCGGCCAGGTCCAGCGCATGGCGGGTGCCGTCGATGTTGGCGGCCTGCTGCGCTTCCACGCTGGCGGTCAGATCGTAGACCGCGGCCAGGTGGAAGAAATGCTTGATCTTGCCGTTCAGATTGCGCAGCTGGGTGGGCGTCAGCCCGCAGCGCGGTCGGGTCATGTCGCCCGGCACCGCCACCACCCGCTTCGGATCCCAGCCGGAACTCCTGGCGATGGCGTCGAACTTCTTCTGCGAATCCTTGCGTACCAGCACGTACACCGTGCCACTGCGCTTGAGCAGGTTGGAAACCAGGTAGCGGCCGATGAATCCGGTGGCGCCGGTGACGAAGTAGCTCATGAGTACCGTCCCGTGTAGGCGGGCGGGCCCTCCGCCCGCCCTGCGGCTAACTTGCCAGAGCGTCCGGGCTTCCACAATCCCGGCCCGATTGACCCGTCATGTCCCGCGTGGTGTGATGCCGCCACTATTGGGAGGTAGTCATCCATGTCCGACCTGAAATCCGCTTTCGAACAGGCTTCCCGCGATATCCAGGGCCTGGCCGAGCGACCCGACAACGAAACCCTGCTGCGCCTGTACGCGCTCTACAAGCAGGGCGCGGAAGGCGACGTCAAGGGCGACAAGCCCGGTTTCTTCGACTTCGTCGGCACCGCCAAGTACGAGGCCTGGGCCAAGCTCAAGGGCACCGCATCCGAGGATGCGCAGAAGAAGTACGTGGATCTGGTGAAGAAGCTGCTCGCCTGAGATCGTGGCGCGCGACACCCGCCAGCGCATCCTCGATGCCTCGCTCGCGATGTTCAATGCGCAGGGCGAGCCGCACGTCACCACCAACCATATCGCCGACGAGCTGGAGATCAGTCCCGGCAACCTGTACTACCACTTCCGCAACAAGGACGACATCATCGAACAACTGTTCGCCCGCTACGAGGAGCGGATGGATGTCGCCCTCACCGCGCCGGTGGACCGCCTGCCGGGGCTGGAGGACATCTGGCTGCAACTGCACCTGGTGTTCGAGTGCATCTGGGACTACCGCTTCCTGTACCGGGATCTGGTCGAGATCCTCAGCCGCAACCGCCGCCTGCGAATCCGCTTCGCCCGCCTGCTCAAGCGCGCCGACGACAGCGCGCACGCGGTGATGCGCGGCCTGGGCCAGGCCGGGTGATGCGCGCCTCGGCCGCTGAACTGGCGGCGACCGCGACCAACATACTGGTGGTGGCCACGTTCTGGCTGAACTACGCGGCCGCGCGCGGCGACAAGGACGAGCAGATCGCCATCCGCCACGGCATCGTGCAGGTCATGATGCTGGTGGCGCCGTTCCTGCGCGATGCGGAGCGGGTCCATCTGAATACGCTGACTTCCGCCTATGTCGACTGAGTAGAGCGGAGCTTGCTCCGCTGCTGTGGCGGTTGTTCTTGTCCTGGCTTTCCGTCTCATGCGTGTCACCGGTATCGGTGGCGCACAAAGCGAAAGGCGAACACAACGCTACGGCGGCGGAGCGAGCTCCGCTCTACGCCGGGGCGTCAGGCGCCCGTCCAGCCGGTAGGCAGCGCCTGCTGGTTGCGCATGTGCAATGCCAGGGGTTCGATGCGGCTCCACAGGAACTCGCGCAGCTCCGCGTCGACCACCGTTTCCTCCATCGCCTGGTGGAAACACGCCAGCCAGCCGCTGGCCTCGTCCATGCCGATCGCGAACGGCAGGTGGCGGGCACGCAGCATCGGCGCGCCGCGGCGTTCGGTGAACAAGGGCGGACCGCCCAGCCAGCCGCTCAGGAACTCGAACAGCTTCTGCTCGCTGTCCGCCAGTTCCGGCGGATGGATCGCGCGTACCGCGGCCGCTTCCGGCAACTGGTCCATCAAGGCGTACATGCGCCGGGTCAGCTTGCGCACGCCGGCTTCGCCGCCGATGCGCTGGTAAGGCGTCAGATCGTCTTGCATTGGCGCCAGCGTACCGGCTCCTTGCTGCCGGCGGGAGGATTGAGTTGCACACGGACCGTGCGCAGCGCCGGATAAAGCTCCACCTGCTGGCAGATCCGCGGCCAGATCCCGGTCTCGTCGCCCTGGTAGTCCACCACCAGTGTCAGCCGGGTCTGCCACACGCCGCGCACCACGCCGGGCGTGCCGGAGAGCGCGCGCGACACCGCCATGCGCTGCGCTTCCAGTTCCGCTTCGGTCGGTTCGCGATAGGCCACCACCGCGGTCGCGCTAGGCGCAGCTGCGGAAGCGGGCGCCGGAGCCGGCGTGGCGGCCTCGCCGGGGCCCAGCCCGTATTGGCCAGCGCGGTCGCCACCAGCGCGCCGACGGCCACGCTGCCCAGCCAGCCGATGGCGATGTGGCGCTTGGCGCGCGCGGCGGCTTGGCCGACGATCTGCTGCCGCAGGTCGGTTTCGACCAGCGGCGCCAGTTCGTCCCACAGGCGCGGGCCGTCCAGCACTTCGATGTTGTGGCTCTGGGCGGCGACGCGGCCTTCCTGTTCGAGCTGTCCCTCGGTGGCGAGGATGCCGCCGGTCGCGTTGCCCAGGCGGACGCTGGAGGCCAGTTCCTCCACCGAGGCCGCGCCGATGCGATAGGCCGAGCCGTGCTTGCACGACAGCAGCCAGCGCTGTCCGCGCAGGGTGAGCGGAAAGATCCCGCGCGGATCGCGGGTTTCGTCCGGGCCGGCGGCGACCACGGCCATGCCGCGCCGTTCCAGCGCGGTCAGCACCAATCGGGAGAATTCGCGCCAGCGCAGACCGGAGAGCGCATGCAGGCCCGCCGCGATTTCATCCTTGCGGCGGCGTACCCACCACAGATAAACGCTGACGGCCACACCGGTCAGCAGGGCAACGGCCAGTCCAGACAGCCAGAAGAGCATGAATACCGCGGGGTTGTTCGAAGAGTCGGCGGATTCTAACCAAGCGGTGGGCAAACCGCTGTCAGGGAAACCAGTACACGGCCCGGACCGCGCGAAGCGCGTGGGTGGCGGTGGAATTCAGGGAGCCGGGCGGACGCCGGAAATGAGAAGGCCCGCCAGTCCGAAGCCGTAAGGGGAGGGGAGCATACGTACTTCGCGGGGACTGGCGGGCCCGGGACTGATTGTTGCGCGATCCATGTTGCCTTGCAACAAGAAATTCGACCGATTTCAGGTTGCACCGGCAGGGTGCGTTCAGTCCGCGTTTTTCTTTGTCGCACGCTTCGTGCTGGTGCGTTTTGCGCCGGCGGAAGCGCGCTTGGTGGCCGTCACCTTCTTGGTCGCGGTAGCCTTCTTCACGGCGGGTGCGGCCTTGCGGGCCGACTTGCGCGCGGAGGAACGCCACCCAGGCGACGCAGTTCCGCATTGAGCGCATCGACGCGATCGATCAGCGTGCCGAGATCCTCGCGGCTGGGGACTTCCAGGCGGCGCAGGGCGCGCTGGACGCGATCCTCGAACACCTTCTCCAGCCGATCCCAGGTATCGGACGCGCGCTCGCGGGCCTGGCCGACCGTGCTCTCGACCGCATCACGCACCGCATCGACCCGGCCGCCGGCCAGCTTGCGGGTGGTCTGCTCCAGCGACAGCCCTTCCTTGACCAGGGTTTCGAAAAGCTTGCTGCCTTCGGCCTGCGCGCGGCCGAACGCACCGACGCCGGCCAGCCACACCTGCTGCGCCGATTCGCTGAGGTTCTTGGAAAGGCGCTGCGCCTGCGCCTGCAGATTGTCCTGCTGGGCGGAGGAGGCGGACTTCTTGCGGGCGGATTTCTTCAGGGTGGCCATGGGATTCCGTTAATGGAGGGTGGGAACGTCGGCCAGAATCGGCGGCCGGTCTAGAGTTTTCACACCAGCACGCGCGAATGGTTCAGGCGCGTGCGGCGCGGTGCTCGGCGATCCATTGGTCCACGTCGTCCAGCGCACGCCGCAGCCGCGCGGTGGCGTCGGTCATGCGCGGGGCGATGTCCAGGCCGTCGAGGATGGAGCGGTGCGGGTCGTCGATGATGTCGCGGCGCAGGCGGATGCCGTGCGCGGCCAGCATCGGTTCCAGCACGGGTGCGCGCCGGCGCAGATCGGCCAGGGTGTTGCGGTAGGCCAGCTGGCAGACGCGGTGCCGCGAGGAAAAACTGAACAGATTGGTGAAGAACAGCTCGCTGTCGCCGGCGTTGGGCTCGAACACCAGTTGATCGATGTCCGGATACCGCAGCGGGTACTTTTCCAGGCCGATCTGCATGCGTGACTGCAGCAGCGTGCGCAGCGTCTGCGAGAGTAACGCCGGCAGGCCGCCGCTGACGAGGCCGACCTGTTCGGCCTCGTCCGCCTGCGGCGCCGCGCGGGTGGCGTCGAACGGCACCAGCGGATTGATGCCGATCATCAGGTCGATGTCGCGATCCAGCACGGTGGAGGCATGCATGGTCCGGCGCAGCGCGCCGTCCAGGAAATGGCGGCCGCGGATTTCCACCGGCGGATACAGGCCGGGCAGGGCCGCGCTGGCCTGCACGGCCTGCGAGATGGGCACGTCGTCCCAGCCGCGTTCACCGAACCGGACCGCCTCGCCGGTATCCAGATCCACCGCCACCACGAACAGATCCGCTCCCAGCGTGCGGAAATCGTTGCTGCGGCCGCGCCGGCTGAACACGTCGCGGAGGAAATCCTCCACCCCCGCGTTGTCGAACAAGCCAGTGGGCACCAGCCCGCCGAAGCGCAGGATCAGATCCGACCAGCGCACCGCCTTGCCCGGGTTGCGCAGCAGCCGCTGCGCCCACTGCGCGTACAGGCCGGGCAGGCTGGCCAGCCGGCGCAGGTACTCGTTGACGTTGGGGCGCAGGAACGTCTCGGGCCGGAATTCGGCGTCATCGCTGGTGCCGGTGATGAAGATCCGGCAGATCTCGGCCGTGCTCATCCGGTTGGCCAGGCCGGCGGCGAGGAAGGCGCCGGAACTGACCCCGACATAGCAGTCCAGCCGGGTCAGGTCCAGGGTGTTGAGGGCTTCGTCCATCGCGCGCAGGGCGCCCAGTTCGTACATGCCGCCGATGGGACCGCCGCCGGCGATGGCCAGGCCGATCCGGCCGCCGTCGCCGCGCTTACGGGCACTGTGGATGGAGAGCATGCGGTTCCCGCACAGGAGGATGCGGCGAGTGTAGCCGACCGGTGCGACCGCTTGCGGGCGGCGGGACGCAGCCGGATCATCCGTTCATGGCCCGTCCTTCTTCCGTCGGCGAGCGGCTCGGCCGCCGCCTGGCCTGCCACCAGGCCCTGCACGATCCCCGCCGCGAGCCGCGCAACCGGCTGGCCTGGCTGCCCGAGCTCCGGCGCTGGCAGGCGGCGCGGCTGGAGCGCAGCTTCCGCCATTTCCTCGACGACCCGCAGCGGCGCGGCGCGGCGATGTTCTTCCTCACCGATGTCTACGGCGATCAGGACTTCAGCCGCCGCGACGCCAACGTCGCCAAGATCTTCCCAATGATGCAGCGGCTGTTGCCGGCGGCGGTGCTGGACACGGTCGCCGACGCGATCGAACTGGGCGCGTTGACCCACGCCCTGGACCTGCGCATGGCCGAGGCGCTGGCGACGCTGGCCCCGCGCCGCAAGCGGCTGGACGAGGCGCTGTACGCGCAGGCCTATCGCCGGGTCGGCCGGCCGCGCCTGCGCGCCCACCAGATCGACCTGATCGCGCGGCTCGGGGTGGGCTGGCGAAGGCGGTGAAGATGCCCGGCGTGCTGACCCTGCTCAAACTCTCGCGCGGCCCGGCCAAGGCGACCGGGCTGGGCGAACTGCAGGGATTCCTGGAACGCGGCTTCGCCGCGTTTTCGGCATTGGGAGACGGCAAGGCGTTCGTCCGCGACATCGAACAGGCCGAACGCGAAGTCTCGCGGCGGCTGTTCGCCGACGATCCGTCGCCGTTCGGGTAACGTCCTCTTCGAATGTGGGAGCGACGTGAGTCGCGAGCCTTGGCCGTTTCGCGTGGTCGTGAATCGCGCTTTCGCGACTCACGTCGCTCCCACAGGGGCAGCGCTTAGCCGCCTCAGGCGAACTTCTCTCCCAGCACGCGGCGGATCTCCGATTCGATCGGGCCCTTCATCGCCGACAGCAGGAAACCCAGATCGGCGGTGACCCGCAACTGGCTCGGCAGCAGCGCGATATGGCCATCGACGCCGGAGCGGCGGAAATTCAGGGTATCGCCGTCCCAGCCGTAATCCATGTCGAAGCGCTCGGCGAGTTTGCGCGCCACGTCTTCCACCGCTTTCCTCGCCTGCGCCGGGGTCTTGCTGTGCTCGTGGACGATGTCGATGGTGGCCATGGTGTTCTCTCCGGAGTGGCCGTCTATTGTCCGCAAGCCGTTCACATTCGCAAGCAGGGTGGATGCGATGCCCCCGCGTGCGCTAGTCTGCCGCCGGTGGAACAACTGCGACTTCATTTCTCCAACCGCGCGCAACCGGATCGCCCGCTGTCGATGGGCGTGCACCGGATCGTGCGCGAAGCCTCCGGTCACGTCGGTGTCGGTGATCATCTCCAGGGCGCCTTGCTGGTGCGCATCTGCGTGGATCGCCGCGGCCTGTGGCTGCAGGTCCCCACCGGCATGCGCGGGGTGCACGTGAACGGACGTCCGGTCCAGCGGATGGCGCTGCTGCGTGCCGGCGACACCATCTACGTGGACGGCGTCGAACTGCTGGTGCAGGCATCGCACCTGCCGCCGGAGCCCGTGTCCGAGCCGACACCCGCCGCGCCGGATCCCCGCATCATCCTGCGTGGCGTGGGCGGCAAGTACCACGGCCGCAGCATCCCGCTGCTGCGACCGGTGCTGGTCGGCCGTGCCCGCGAGGCGGTTATCCGGGTGGACGATCCGGTGTTCGCCGAGCGCCACGCGCAACTGGAAGTGCAGGGCGACCGGGTGCTGCTGCGGGATCTGGGCTCGGCCGAAGGCAGCCTGGTGAACGGAGTGGCGACGCGCGACGCGCTGCTGGTGGCCGGCGATCAGCTGGTGTTCGATCCGCAGCACCGTTTCGTGGTCGAAGTACCCTGGACCCGCGCGGACGCGCTGCCGGGCGAAGCCGAACGCGAGCCGATCGGGCCGGCCGAGCCCGAGGCGCCGGAACCCCGGCGCGCCGGCACCGTGCGGCGCTGGCCCTGGTTGTTGCTGGCAGCGCTGCTGCTGGCCGCCGCGCTCAGCGCGCTGCTGCTGTTCGGTTCCGGCTGAGGCGCTTGCCCAGCCGCCAGCCCAGCAGCACCGCCAGGATGGCGGCGTACAGCAGCGGCTCGCGGATGTCCGATTTCACCAGCCACCAGAAGTGCAGCACGGCCAGCACGCCGACCGCGTAGACGGCCTTGTGCAACTGGCCCCAGCGGCGACCCAGGCGGCGGATCCAGCCCTGGGTGGACGTGATCGCCAGCGGTATCAGCAGCAGCCAGGCGGTGAAGCCCACGGTGATGTAGGGCCGCTTGGCGATTTCCTCGAAGATCTGCGTCCAGTAACCCTGCAGGTCCAGCACCAGGTAGCTGGTGAGATGCAGGCTGGCGTAGAAGAACGCGTACAGGCCCAGCATGCGCCGGAACCGGATCAGCACCGCTTGGCCGGTCAGTTGCCGCAGCGGGGTGATGGCCAGGGCGATCATCAGCATCCGCAGCGCCCACAGCCCGGTGCGATGTTCGACCTCGGCGACCGGATCCGCGCCGAGCGCGTCGCTGCCGGCATGCAGCACCGACCAGAACTGCCATGCCAGAATCGCCAGCGGGGTCAGCGCCAGCGCGTGCACCAGCGCCTTGGCCAGCCAAAGACGGGAAGATTGCCTGGCCCGGTTCACGCCGCGGAGCCCTCGCCAGTCCGGCTGGCGTCCCTGGTCAGCTGCATATCACTTCAATACCACTTCTTCAGATCCAGCCCCGCGTACATCGAGGCGACCTGCGGGCCATAACCATTGAACAGGCGGGTCGGAATGCGCTCGGCGAACACCCGGTTGGTGGTGCCGGCGATGCGGCGTTCGGTCTTCTGGCTCCAGCGCGGGTGATCGACGGCCGGATTGACGTTGGAGAAGAACCCGTACTCCGACGGCTGCAACTCGTGCCAGGCGGTCTCCGGCATCTTCTCAACGAAGCTGATCGCCACGATCGACTTGATGCTCTTGAAGCCGTACTTCCACGGCACCACCAGCCGCAGCGGCGCGCCGTTCTGCTGCGGTAGCGGCTTGCCGTACAGGCCGGTGGCGAGCAGGGTCAGCGGGTGCATCGCCTCGTCGATGCGCAGGCCCTCCTTGTACGGCCACTCGATCGAGCGGTAGCGGATGCCCGGCATCTGCACCGATCGGCCAGGGTGGTGAAGGCGACGTAGCGGGCCTTGGAGGTCGGCGCGAACTTCTTCAGCACCGCGCCCAGCGGCACGCCCAGCCAGGGAATCACCATCGACCAGCCTTCCACGCAGCGCAGCCGGTAGACCCGCTCCTCCGGCGCCAGGCCCTTGATCAGATCCTCCAGCGCCAGCTTGCCCGGACGCTCGCACTCGCCGCCGACCACCACCGACCACGGCGAGGTGCGCAGGGTCTTGCGGGCGGTGGACGGGTCGGCCTTGCCGGTGCCGAATTCGTAGAAGTTGTTGTAGGTGGTGACGTCCTCGTAGCGGGTCAGCGCCTCGTCGGTGCGGAAGCCCGAGCGGGCCTGTTCGGGCGACAGCGCGGCCCGGGGCGGGGGCGGCGGTTCGGCGTCGGCACAGCCGGCCAGCGCCAGCGTGGGGGCGAAGGCCATCGCGCGCAGGAGATCGCGGCGCTGGCGGTAGACCGCTTCATCGGTGATTTCGGAAGCGGGAATCCTGAGGGCATCCCGGAGGGACATGGGAGACTCCAAACGACGGTCGTGGATGGAAGAACAGAGGCGCCAATCGCCCGGAAGGTTTCGCCGGAAGCCGCGTCGCTTCGCTCCGGCCGCATTCCGTTTATACGCCGGACAGCCTGCACCAAGCGAAAAAAACGGACCCGGCGGGAAAGGTTGCCCCTGCAACTGATGCACTGCGGCATACTACGGCTTCCCCGTTCAGGTGCCTTATGACGCGCGCGTACAACTTCAGTGCCGGTCCCGCCACCCTTCCCGAACCGGTACTGCGGCAGGCGCAGGCCGAAATGCTGGAATGGAACGGCGTCGGCGCCTCCATCGTCGAAATCAGCCATCGCAGCGCGGACTTCATCGCGGTGGCCGCCCAGGCCGAAGCGGATCTGCGGACCCTGCTCGCCATCCCCGACGACTACGCGGTGCTGTTCCTGTCCGGCGGTGCCACCACCCAGCAGGCGCTGCTGCCGCTGAACTTCGCCGCCCCCGGCCAGGCCGCCGACTACGTGGTCAGCGGCCACTGGGGCAAGACCGCGGTCAAGCAGGCGCGCCCCTACGTGGCGGTCAACGTCGCCGCCGACGGCGAACCCGGCGGTTTCCACGACATTCCCGCGCGTGCGGACTGGCGCCTGGGCGCCGACGCCGCCTACGTGCACATCACCGCCAACGAGACCATCCATGGCATCGAGTTCCGCGACGTGCCGGACGTGGGCGCGGCGCCGCTGTTCGCCGACTTCAGCTCCAACATCGCCTCCGAACCACTGGATGTCTCGAAGTTCGGGCTGATCTACGCCGGCGCGCAGAAGAATCTCGGCCCGGTCGGCATCTCGGTGGTCATCGTCCGCCGCGACCTGCTGGAACGCGCCGGCCAGCCGCGCGCCGACATCTTCGACTACCGCTCGCACGCCGCGCGCGACTCGATGCTCAACACACCGCCGACCTGGAACTGGTACCTGCTGGGGCTGACCGTGAAGTGGATGCTGGACGAAGGCGGCGTCGCCGAGTTCGCCCGCCGCAACGCGGCCAAATCGGCGCTGGTCTACCAGGCCATCGACGGCTCGGGCGGCTTCTACCGCAACGAGGTGGCGACGGCGGTGCGTTCGCGGATGAACATCCCGTTCTTCCTGCCGGACGAGGATCTGACCGCGCGCTTCGTCAGCGAGTCGAAACAGGCCGGCCTGCTGGCGCTGAAGGGCCACAAGGCGGTCGGCGGCATCCGCGCCTCGCTGTACAACGCCATGCCGCTGGCCGGCGCGCAGGCGCTGGCGGATTTCATGCGCGACTTCCAGCAGCGCAATTAGTTTAACCAACATCCAAGGTAGGAGCGACGCCAGTCGCGACCGGAAACCTTGCAGTCGCGACTGGCGTCGCTCCTACCAGGAATTTCAAGGAACAGACAGATGGCCGAAAAGCCCAGGAAAACCACCGGCAAGAACGCCAAGCCGCCCGCCCGCGGCAAGGCCGCCACGCCCGCCGCCGCCGCGCCGGTGCTGGCCGACGTGCGCGCCAAGATCGACGGCATCGATCGCGAGATCCAGGAACTGATCGCCGAGCGCGCGCGCTTCGCCCACCAGGTCGGCAAGGCCAAGGGCAAGCTGGCCGCGGCGGTGGACTACTACCGCCCCGAGCGCGAGGCGCAGGTGCTGCGGATGGTGGTGGACCGCAACGAGGGCCCGCTCAGCGACGAAGTGCTGGTGCACGTGTTCCGCGAAATCATGTCCGCCTGCCTGGCCCAGCAGGAGCCGCTGAAGATCGGCTTCCTCGGACCGGAAGGCACCTTCAGCCAGCAGGCCGTGCTCAAGCACTTCGGCCGTTCGGCGCATGGCCTGCCGCTGGCGAGCATCGAGGAAGTGTTCCAGGAAGTGGAAAGCGGCAACGCCGATTTCGGCGTGGTGCCGGTGGAGAACTCGGGGCAGGGCACCATCCAGGTCACCCTGGACATGTTCCTCACCTCCAACCTGAAGATCTGCGGCGAAGTCGAACTGCGCGTGCACCATTCCTCTCTCGCGCACCGGCCGCATCGACGACATCGAGCGCATCTACGGGCATCCGCAATCCTTCGCCCAGACCTCCGGCTGGCTGCGCGCCAACCTGCCCAAGGTCGAGAAGATTAGGTGTCCAGCAACGCCGAGGGCGCGCGCCGCGCACGCAATTCCGATGACGCCGCCTGCATCGCCGGCGAGAGCGCCGGGCATGTCTACGGCCTGAAGAAAGTGGTGATGAGCCCGATCCAGGACGACAAGGACAACACCACCCGCTTCCTGGTCATCGGCCGCAGCATCTTCCCGCCGTCGGGCCACGACCGCACCTCGGTGCTGGTCTTCATCCACGACAAGCCGGGCGCGCTGTTCGACGTGCTCAGCCCGTTCGCGCGCCACGGCATCAGCATGAACCGGATCGAATCGCGGCCCTCGCACCACGCCAAGTGGGAATACGGCTTCTTCATCGATCTGGCCGGCCACGTCGACGACGAAGGCATGAAACAGGCCCTGGCCGAACTCAAGGCGCACTCCGCCCAGATCAAGGTCCTCGGCTCTTACCCGGTGGCGGTGCCTTGAGGGCCGGGATTGGGGAGTCGGGATTCGGGATTCGTTGAAAGCGAACTCCGACCGGCTCTCCGCTCCCCACCAAATCCCCAATCCCGAATCACGAATCCCCCAATGAACGACTGGATTGCATCCCCCGGACAGCCGCTGCGCGGCGAGCTGACCATTCCCGGCGACAAGTCGGTGTCGCATCGCGCGGTGATGTTCGCCGCGCTGGCCGATGGCGTCTCGCAGATCATGGCTTCCTGGAGGGCGAGGACACCCGCGCCACCGCCGCGATTTTCCAGAAACTCGGCGTGCGCATCGAAACCCCTTCGCCATCGCGCCGCATCGTGCATGGTGT
>OFCY01000092.1_pt1 | contig 15533 bp, 18 predicted proteins | sample 1520981 | NCBI WGS metagenome assembly OFCY01 (sample SAMEA2532533, study PRJEB24079) | metagenome
GACTCACGTCGCTCCCACAAGGAAAAATCCAGGTTACGAGGCGTCTTCAAACAGCCCGGGCTGCTCGACGACATCCTCGCGATCGCGGAAGCCGGACAGGCCCACGCCGAACAGGTAGGTACAGGGTGTCGCCGGCAGGTCCACGCGTTCGCGCAGGGCCAGCGCGATGGCGGTGAACTCCGTCGAGGGTGGCCGGCGGTCGCGTTCTGGGGGTGAAGGCGTGCGGGGTGAGGATGCGGAACTGTCGCGGTTTTCAGCTTCAGCACCACGGTGCGGCCGACGCGATCGGTCGTTGCGGTCGCTTCCCAGGTCTTGCCGGCCAGGCGCCGTATCGCCTCGCCGATGTCCGCCCAGCGGCACGTCGCGCTCGAAGGTATCCTCGGCGGAAATCGACTGCACCGGCTGGTCCGGTTCCACCGGACGCTCGTCGATGCCGCGCGCGCGCCGGAACAGGCTGCCGCCGAAACTGCCGAAGCGCTGCTCCAGTTCGAACTGCGGCCACTCGCGCAGCTCGCCCACGGTGCGGATGCCCATCGCGTGCAGCTTGCCCAGCATCACCTTGCCGACGCCGGGAATCCGCTCCACCGGCAGCGGGATGAGGAAGGCTTCCACCTGCCGCGGCTTGATCACGAACAGCCCATCCGGCTTGCGCCAGTCCGAGGCGATCTTGGCGAGGAACTTGTTCGGCGCCACGCCGGCGGAGGCGGTCAGCGCGGTTTCCTCGCGAATCTGCGCGCGCACGGTCTCGGCGATGGCGGTGGCCGAGGGCAGGTCGGTCTTCGGCGCGGTCACGTCCAGGTAGGCTTCGTCCAGCGACAGCGGTTCGACCAGATCGGTCTGGCGCAGGAAGATCTCGCGCACCTGCCGCGACACGGCCTTGTAGCGCGTGAAGTCCGGCGGCACGAAGATGCCGTCCGGACACAGCCGCTCGGCGCGCACCGCCGGCATCGCCGAGCGCACGCCGAAGGTGCGCGCCTCGTACGACGCAGCGCACACCACCGAGCGCGCGCCGCGCCAGGCCACGATCACCGGCTTGCCGCGCAACGACGGATCGTCGCGCTGCTCCACCGACGCGTAGAACGCGTCCATGTCGATGTGGATGATCTTGCGCATGCCGCCGGTATTGTAAGAGTCCTGCCGTCTCCTTTTCCTGTGCGGGCGGTTTCGGTCGCGATGGTGGGAATCGTTTCCTGAGGGAAAAGCTCGCGACTTACGTCGCTCCCACACGTGGGGGTTTATGGGGTGGCAGGGCCGAGGACTGGAAATTTTTCCTTGTGGGAGCGACGTCAGTCGCGATGGCGGGAATGTCCGCTGAGGGAAAAGCTCGCGACTTACGTCGCTCCCACAAGTGGGGTTTATGGGGTGGCAGGGCCGAGGACGGATATTTTTCCTTGTGGGAGCGACGTCAGTCGCGATGGCGGGAACCGTCCGCTGAGGGAAAAGCTCGCGACCTACGTCGCTCCTGCAGGTTCAGGCAGGAAAGCGGTGGCGAGGGCGCCCAGGGTCGTGATGGTCTGTTCGGCGCGTGCATCCAGCGGGTGGCCGTAGTTGAGGCGGATGCAGTGGCGGAAGGCGCGGCTGGCCGAGAACATCGGTCCGGGCGCCAGGCTGATGCCCTGCGCGAGCGCCTGCCGGTGCAGGGCCAGCGCGTCGACCTGCGGCGGCAGTTCCACCCACAGGAAGTAGCCGCCCTGCGGCCGGGTCATCCGCGTGCCCTCGGGGAAGTGGCGGGCGATCGCGCCCATGTATTCCTGCTGCTGCCGTTCCAGTGTCTTGCGCAGGCGCCGCAGGTGGCGCTCGTAGCCGCCCTTTTCCAGGTACGCGGCCAGGCCGAGCTGGCTGGGCGCCGAGGTCGCCAGCGAGAACGTCAGCTTGTGTTGGGCGATTTCGCGCCGGTAGCGACCCGGCGCCACCCAGCCCACCCGATAGCCCGGCGCCAGGCTCTTGGAGAACGATCCGCAATGCAGCACCCGTCCGCCGCGGTCGAACGCCTTGGCCGGCAGCGGGCGGCGTTCGCCGAAATACAGCTCCGCGTAGACGTCGTCCTCGATCAGCGGAATGTCGTGGCGATCGAGCAGGTCGACCAGCGCGCGCTTCTTCTCGTCCGGCAGGGTGCAGCCCAGCGGATTCTGGAAACTGGTCATCAGCCAGCAGGCGCGCGGACGATGGCGTTCGATGGCCTGCGCGAGCGCGTCCAGATCGATGCCCTCGCGCGGATGGGTGGGCACTTCCAGCGCATGCAGGCCATGCCGCTCCAGCGCCTGCAGGGCGGCATAGAAACAGGGCGATTCCACCACCACCGTGTCGCCAGGTCGGGTGACCGCCTGCAGGCAGAGGTTCAACGCTTCCAGCGCGCCGTTGGTGATGACGATCTCGTCGGCCGCCACCTGCACGCCGGCGATCAGGTAGCGCAGCGCGATCTGCCGGCGCAGCTGGATCTTGCCGGGGGTCAGATCGTCCACCGTGCTCCACGGATCCAGCGATTGCGCGGCGCCGGCCATCGCCCGGCCCAGCTTGTCCAGCGGATACAGCAGCGGACTGGGAAACGCCGAACCCAGCGGTACCACGTCGTGGACCATTGGTGATTCCAGCACCTCGAACACCAGCTCGCTGACATCCACCGGCCGCGCGCCGTCGGCCGGCTGCGAGGCGCGCTCCGGTTCCGGCGGCAGCGGACGCGCGTCGTCGGCCACGTAGTAACCCGAGCGCGGGCGCGAGCGGATCAGGCCGCGCGCTTCCAGCAGGTAATAGGCCTGGAACACCGTGGCCGGACTGACCTTGCGGCGGGCGCTGGTCTGGCGCACCGACGGCAGCCGCTGGCCCGGCCGCAGCAGGCCGTCGCGGATGGAGCGGGCGATGTCCTCGGCCAGGGATTCGTAGCGCTTAATGGAATTCTTCGAAATCAATCAGTTACCGATTCCGCGTCAAATCTGATCCGGTTTTCTGGCAAGGATTCTGATTCTTGGACAACTGCTCCGCAATGCCTAGGATCCTGTCCAGATTCCCGCCCCTCCGTCCGCAGTCCCATGAACGCACAGGTCGAACTCAATCTGGCCCTGATCCTGTTCCTGCCCTGGTTCGCCATCCTGGCCGCGCTGTACTGGATCTACCCGCGCCAACCGCGTGGTACCGGCCGGCGCCTGTTCGACACCGCCGCGCTGGTGTTGGCCACCGCGCTGTCGGCCTGGGGCATGCACTGGGGGTTCCTCAACGCCGATCCCAACGCCGGCGCGATCTGGAAGCAGGTGCTCGCCACCTCGGTCGCCTACGGCCTGTTCCTGATGGTGATGACCCTCGCCATCGCCGTGCGGGCCTGGTGCATGCCCGCTTCCCCCGCGCGCGCCCGCTGACGCGCGCCCACTTCACCGGACCACGTCCATGAAACTCCTGCTCGTCCTCGGCTTTCTCGGCATCATCATCTACAACCTCGGCGCCGGCCTGTATTACATGCTGGTCGACACCGGCGGCAGCAAGCGCACCGTCAACGCGCTGACCCGGCGCATCGGCTTCTCGGTGGCGCTGATCGTGATCGTGATGATCGGCATCGCCAGCGGCTGGATCCAGCCGCACGGCGTACTGAACTGATCGCCAGCGGGTGGCGCGCGTCCGCTGCGCGCCATCCGACCGGTCGTCGGCGTTCAACGGCGCGCTTCGGCTTCACGCAGCTTCTGCGCGCATTCCTCACAGCACACCTCCACGGTGTGGTCGCCGATGGTGACTTCGATGGCGTTGCCGTCCAGCGGGTAATCGCAGACGGCGCAGGTCTTCTCGCTCATGACACTCTCCGGTGGTTGCCCAGCCATTCCGGGCAGGCACAGGAGACCATCGCGGCGACGGCGGCGCTGTCGGATTCTTTAGCGACTCGATGCCAACGCGCTCACGCACTCTTGGCGAGTGCGGCCTGGCGGAATGCGCTCGGCGTGCGGCCATGCACCTGCCTGAACGCGGCGGCGAAATGGCTGTGGCTGGAGAAGCCGAGATCCTGCGCCAGCGCCGACATGTCCTCGCAACCTGTGACGAGATCCAGCGCGCGCGCCAGCCGCAGGCGCAGGTGGTAGCGGTGCAGCGGCATGCCTTCGACCTGCTGGAAGACCTGGGTCAGATACACCGGTGATCCACCGATCTCCACGGCGATGTCAGCCAGGCTCCAGCGCCGGCCCAGATCGCTGGCCAGCAGCACCTTCACCCGATCCACCAGCCGGCGGCGCGCGCGGGTCGCGGTGGTACCGTGACTGGTGCGTGGCCCCAGGCTGCGGCACAACAGGGTCAGTCCGAGGCCCTCGGCCTCCAGTGGTTCGATGCCACCGTGGTGCAGGCTGTGCCGCAGCAGCGCCACCAGCGCCTGCGCACGGGGATCGATGCGCCGCGATTGCGTGCGGAACCCCGCGTCCTCGCGCCGTTGCAACAAATCGGCCGGCGCCAGTTCACGCAGCAGATTAGGCGAAATCGACAGCACCAGGCTGGCATCGCCGCCCGCCACCGGATGGCTGACCTGATAGCCCTCTTCGGCATTGAAGAACAGGACGTGGTTGGCATCGGCCACCGATTGCTCGCCACCGACATGGCGCAGGTACAAACCGCGATAGGGAAACACCAGATGGGTGACCCGTGCGCATTCCTCAGCGCTGCGATGGCGGCATTCGCCGCGGCACAGCACGTCCGTGATTCCGACGGTGCCGGTGTCCAGCAGCGGATGGACGGTGAAGCCGGACATGGCGATCAGTGCTTCGCCAGCGGGGGCAAGTCGCCATCCTGTCTGGCCAGCCACGGCCACAACCGCGAGCGCGGCTGGCGTGTTCCCGGCAGGCACAACAGCGCGTAGACGGTTCGCATATTCCTCATCCCGACCGGCCGATGCGCCGATGATAGGCCCGGCACCGCGGCGCCGCCACGGCCGATTGAAGCGCCTCCCGACCGGACGCGCTGTCGAAATCTTTAGCGATTTCCCGTGCGGCCCGGTATGACCCCACGTCCCGTCCGGCAAGTTCCCATGGCCGCGATACCGCAGCGCATCCTTCGGACCGTCGACGCTCCGCAGCCGCCGCCGGGCACTGTGCCGGCGTTGCGCGAACGGCATGCGCGCGACCCGTATGCGGAATAGCTCAGGAACGCCGGCCGCGTTCGCGCTTGATCCAGGCGCGTATCGCCAGCGCCACCAGCGCGGCGAATACCAGCCACGACACCACATCGAAGACGCCGTCGCCAATCAGCGCGCTGACCAGCCCGACCAGGCTGGCCAACGTGATCCACGTCGGCGCCACGAACGGACTGGAAGCACCGCTTTGCGCCCGGCTCATGCCTGCGCCTCGCCGTTGCCGATCAGGCCGCTGCGCTCGATTTCGGTGATGCGGGCCTCGGTGCTGCCACGCTTGAACCACAGGTACAGGCCGGATACCAGCACCCCGATGGTCAGCAGATCCAGCAGCGCCCACAGGATCTTCAGCGGCATGCCGCCGTAGTCGCCGAAATGCAGCGGCTGCGAGAGCAGCAGGGTGGTCATGTAACCCGGCACTTCCGGTTTGGCGGTGAGTTCGCCGGTTTCGGCGTCGATCAGCACCGGCCGATACAGGCGTTCGGTCAGCGGCGTGTTGCCATGCAGGAACACGCCGTAGTGATGATTGCCGCTGTAGCCGGTGCCCGGGAAACTCACGAACGCCGGCACCATGCCCGGCTCGGACGCGCGCGCCGTCGCCACCGCCGCCTCCAGCGAAGCCAGCTTCGCCGGCCGCGGGCGATCCTGGTAACGCGCGGCGAACTCGCCGAGCTGCCCGGCCTGCCACGCCTGTTCCAGCGGACCGGCAAGCGTGTTGATCGCGCCGGTGATGCCGACCACGAATGCCCAGCCCAGCGTCACCACGCCCAGCACGTTGTGCAGATCCAGCCAGGCCAGCCGGCGGCTGCGCCCGGTCCGCAGGGTGCCGAACCGCAGCTTGCGCATGAACGGCCCGTACAACACCAGGCCGGACACGATCGCCACCGCGAACAGCAGCGCCATCGCGCCCAGGAACAGCATGCCCGGCAGGCCGACGAAGACGTCGGTGTGCAGCCGGTAGAGGAAGTACATCACCCCTTCTTTAAACTACGCCGCCGGCAGCACCTCGCCCGTGTACTGGTGCAGGACCGCGGTGTGCATCTCCGGCGGCGGCGTGTCCGGCCGCGCGCCGGTGTTGACGTAGACGCTGGGCGAATGATCGTCCCAGCCGAAGAACAACGGCACGTCGCCCGGATACTTCGCCAGCGCCTTTTCCACCAGCCCGTCGATGTTGGCCGGCTGCGCGCCCGGCGCCGCCGCTTCGACGTCGGGATCGGCGCCGGTGAGGTGGCTGATTTCCTCCCAGAACACCAGCGGCAGGCCCGTCAGGCACAGCAGCAGCAGGAACAGCGTGCACACCAGGCTGGTCCACTTGTGGACCAGGAACCAGGCCTTGAGCGTGCTTCGCTGCATGACGAACCTCAGAAGCGGTAGGTGACGGTGCCGGTCACCATGCGCGGATTGCCGCTGAAGCAGTCACCGAAGTTGCGGCACGGCGCGTAGTACGCCTTGTCGAACAGGTTGGTGACGTTGAGCGCCATCGTCCAGGACGGCATCTGCAGTTCCAGCAGCGCGTCGGCCAGCGTGTAGCTGGGCGTGCGCACCACGATGCTCGCGCCGGTGGAGACGGTGGAGCCCACATGGCGGCCGCCGATGCCGGCGCGCAGCTTCATGCCATCGCCGATCTCGAAGCCCTTGGCCACCCAGACCGAGGCCAGGTCCTGCGGAGTGTCGTTCAGGCGCTTGCCCAGTTCCGGCGTGAAGTTGCTGCGGGTGACCTTGGCGTTGTTGTGGCTGTAGGCGGCGGTGACGGTGAAATCGTTGTCCGACACGTAGGCGGCTTCCAGCTCCACGCCCTTGGATTCGATTTCACCGGTCTGCACCGTGTTCAGCACGTTGTCCGGATCGTTGGTCTGGCGGTTGGTCTCGGTGATGCGATACACCGCCAGGGTGGCGAACAGGTTGCGGCTCACTCCCACTTCACGCCGGTCTCGTACTGGTCGCCACGCATCGGCTCGAACGCGCGACCGAACAGATCCTGGCCGGGCACCGGCAGGAAGGACTCACTGTAGCTGATGTACGGTGACAGGTTGGCGCCGATGTCGCCGATCACGCCGATGCGGTAGGTGGTCTCGTTGTCGGTCTTGTCGCGCAGGCCCTGGGTCTTGGAGCGCACATGGTTGGTGGCGCGCGCCGAGCACGAGCGATACGCGGTCCGCGTAGCGGATCTGATCCTGCACGTACACGCCGGTCTGGGTGGTGCGCTGGTTGGGCAGCCCGTCCCCATTCCGGAGTGGTGACGCCGGTGGAAACCGGGTTGTAGATGTCGATCGGCGTGCTGGCGCCCGAGAAGCTCGACGCCTCCTCACGGAAGTCGGTGTAGTCCACGCCGGCCAGCAGCAGGTGGCGGAACGCGCCGGTGGCGAAATCGAACTGCAGCGCGTTGTCGGTGGTCAGGATCCGGTTGTCCGGCTTCACGCCGTAGGACAGCCGGTTGAGCACGCGGTTGTCGGCGTCGATGAAGGGATTTTCGGGGTTGCTGTAGGTATCCGGGAACAGCTCGCGGAACTCGGTCTTCGAGTCGATGTAGCGCAGGCTGGAACGCCAGGTGATCACGTCGCTGAAGGCGTGATCGAACAGCACGGTCGCGCTGATCTGGCGCGCGTCGAGCTTGTCGAAATCCTTGTCGCCCAGGAAGGTCGACGGATCCAGGCGCCGGCCCGGCGGCGCCTTCAGGGTGGCCGCCACCGGCAGGAACTGCTGGCTGGACGCGGTGCGATCGCGCTGGTAGCTGGCCAGCACGGTCAGGTTGCTGCGTTCGCCGCGCCAGGTCAGCGAGGGCGCCAGGTAGATGCGGTCGTCGTCGATGTGATCGGTCTGCATGCCCGAATCGCGCACCACACCGACCAGCCGGCCAGCCAGGTTGCCCGAACCGCCCAGCGCGCCGGTGATGTCGCCCTGCAGTTGGCGGCGATCGAAGCTGCCGACCTGCAGTCCGATTTCGCCGGCGGACTGGAAGCTCGGACGCTTGCTCATCGCGTTGATGATGCCGCCCGCGCCGCCGGCGCCGTACAGCACCGACGAGGGACCGCGCAGGACTTCCACCCGCTCCAGGCCATAGACCTCGGGCCGCGCCATCGGGCTGAAGTTGTAGAGCTTGCGCATGCCATCCAGGTACTGGACCGGATCCAGCCCGCGCACGGTGCTGGCGTCGCCGCGGGTATCCAGGCCCCAGGCGTCGGCGGTCACGCCGGCGCTGTAGCGCAGGGTTTCCTGCAGGTTGTTGGCGCCGCGATCGATGAACAGGTCCGAGGTCACCACGCCGATGGACTGCGGCGTCTCGGTCAGCAGGGTGTCGGTCTTGGTCGCGGTGCTGGCGCGGTCGGCCACCACCTGCACGCTGTCCAGGGTCCTGGCGTCGCCGGAATCCTGGGCCTGGGCCAGGGCGGAGGCCAGCAGGGAAGGCGCCATCAGCGACAGCAGCAGGCCGTTGGGGCGGCCTCGGGCAGGAACGGGCATTGCGGTTTCCGGGTGCGGGTGGGGGCCGGAAATTATGAGAAACGGCACTTTCAAATGCAAATGATTATCGTCCGCCATACCGCCACGCCGTGGCCGGGCCCGCTTCGCGCCCGCGTCGACAGGCCGGGCCAGTGCTTCACGCCGACTGTGTAAAATGTGCGTTTTTTCAGCCTCACCGAATGTTGGAAGCCCCCCCAACGGGCGGCGGTCCGTGGCCCGACGTTCATCCGTCTGCTGGCCCGCCTGACGGACGCGGACGTCCCCTCCCCCAGACAATCGCTGTCGGACCGGTTGAGCCAATGGATCGACTGGACGCACGCCGTGGCCCTGTCCACGGCGCTGGACAGCCGGCCGGAAACCGATCCGTTCGCCGAATCCGCGCCGACCGCCTCGATGGAGGAGGACTGCGCGCGCGTGCGCGCCGCACTGACCCGGACCGTCCATGGCGACCCCGCCTTCGATCCCGCCGCCCGGCGCGGCGGCGCGTCCGCGACCGCCGGTGCGGAAGAGCCGGCCGACTATCTGTACTTCCGCCAGCGCTACCTGTTCCTCCAGCAGAGCATGGATACGGGCGTCGGCCACCTGCGTGCGCGCCTGCGCGACGCGCTGGCGACGCGCTCGACGGAGCTGGCGCGTCTGGCCGCCGTTGATGCGGTGACGGAACGCGCGCTGGCCCGCCGCGAACGCAAGCTGCTGGCCGCCGCGCCCACCCTGCTCGGCCCCCATTTCGAACGCCTGCGCGCGAACGCGTCGGCGACCGCCTCCCCATCCACCGAATCAGGCGAGCCCGCGACCGTTCCGGACGCGTGGCTGGACACTTTCCGCAGGGACATGCGGAACCTGCTGCTCGCCGAACTGGATGTCCGCCTGCAACCGGCCGAGGGCCTGCTTTCGGCCCTTCGCACCCACCTGCCTGGATAACATGTTAGAAAACTGCTCGCCCCCGCCCTCTTTCTCGCCGGTCTGGCCGCTGTCTGCTGGATTGCGGTGGGCTACGTCGGCGCCAACCCGCTGGCGCTCTCGGTCACCCTGCTGATCGGCGCCTGTTACCTCGTCGGCGGATTCGAGCTTTACCGCTACCGGCAGGCCACCGCCACCCTCGCTGGCGCCGTCGCCGATCTGTCCACGCCGCCGGCCGCGCTGCCCGAGTGGCTGGCGCGCCTGCATCCCTCGCTGCGCAACCCGGTGCGCCTGCGCATCGAAGGCGAGCGTGCCGCGCTGCCGGCGCCGTCACTCACGCCTTACCTGGTCGGACTGCTGGTCCTGCTCGGCATGCTGGGCACCCTGCTCGGCATGATGACCACCCTGCGCGGCACCGGCATGGCGCTGGAAAGCGCGGCGGATCTGCAAGCCATCCGCGAATCGCTTGCCGCGCCGGTCAAGGGCCTGGGCTTCGCCTTCGGCACCTCGATTGCCGGCGTTGCCGCCTCGGCCATGCTCGGCCTGCTGTCGGCGCTGTGCCGGCGGGAACGCCAGCTGGTGGTGCAATCGCTGGACGCGGGCATCGCCTCCACCCTGCGCATGCACTCGCAGGCGCACCAGCGCGAGGAAGCGTTCCGCCTCCTGCAACGGCAGACCGACGCGATGCCCGCGCTGGTCGATCGCCTGGAAGCGATGATGGCCGCGCTGGAGCAGCAGAGCCGCACCGCCAACGATCACCTGCAGGCCCGCCAGGATGCGTTCCACGAGCGCACCGAGGCCGTGCACGCGCGGCTCGCCGCCTCGGTGGAAACCTCGCTGAAGGAAAGCGTCGGCGAAAGCGCGCGCGCCGCCAGCGCGGCGCTGCAGCCGATCATGGAAACCACCTTGTCGGCGATCGCGCGCGAGACGACCACCCTGCATGGCGCCCTCCACCAGGCGGTGCAGCAGCAACTGGACGGCCTGTCGTCCGGCTTCGCCACCACCACCACCACGGTCGCCGACCTGTGGCGGCAGGCGCTGGCCGAACAGCGCGAATCCAACGGTGCGCTGGTGCAGGATCTGCGTGGTTCGCTGGACCGCTTCGCCGGCACCTTCGAACAGCGTTCGGCCGAACTGCTGGAAAGCGTCTCCGCGCGCTTCGACGCCGCCAACGGCACCGCCGCCCAGGCCTGGAACGACACCGCGTCGCGGCAGGCCGCCACCCACGAGGAACTGGCCGCGCGCAACCAGCAGGCGCTCACCGCCGCCGCCGCCGCCTTCGAACAGCACGCCGCTTCGCTGGTCGAGCGGATGCAGCAGTCGCACGCGGATCTGCAGACCGCGCTGGAAGCGCGCGACCAGCAGCGCCTGTCCACCTGGAGCGACGCGTTCGGCACCATGAGCGATGCGCTGGGCCAGCGCTGGGAACAGGCCAGCGAACAGGCCGCCCGCCAGCAGCAGGCCATCTGCGACACCCTGGCCGCCACCGCGCAGGACATTTCCGCGCAGACCCAGGCGCATGCGCGCGACACCATCACCGAGATCTCGCGGCTGGTGCAGGCCGCGTCGGAAGCGCCGAAGGCCGCCGCCGAAGTCATCGCCGAACTGCGCCAGAAGTTGTCGGACAGCATGGTCCGCGACACCGCCATGCTGGAGGAACGCAGCCGCCTGCTGGAAACCCTGCAGACCCTGCTGGACGCCGTCAACCACGCCTCCACCGAACAGCGCACCGCCATCGACGCGCTGGTCACCACCTCGGCGGATCTGCTGGATCGGGTCGGCACCCGCTTTACCGATCACATCGAGGCCGAGACCGGCCGGCTCGGCGACGCCGCCAGCCAGGTCAGCGCGGGCGCGGTCGAAGTCGCCAGCCTGGGCGACGCGTTCGGCGCGGCCGTGCAGCAGTTCGGCGACTGGAACGATCGCCTGGTCGAACGCCTGCAGGGCGTCGAGACCGCGCTGGACAAGTCGCTCGCCCGCAGCGACGAGCAGCTCGCCTACTACGTGGCACAGGCGCGCGAAGTCATCGACCTGAGCATGCTGGCGCAGCGCCAGATCATCGAGGACCTGCAACAGCTTTCCGGTCGCGCCACGCAGACCGGACAGGCTTCGGTTGAAACGGAAGCCGCATGAGCGCGGACATCGAGGCCGACGTCGAATCGAGCACGCCGATCTGGGCCGCCTTCGGCGACCTGATGTCGGTGCTGCTGGGCGTGTTCGTGCTGATCCTGGTCGGCGTGATCGGCGCGCAGATGCAGTTGTCCCACGGCTGGACGAGGAAGTCCGCCAGCGCCAGCTCGAGTCGCAGCGGCGCAAGGCGCTGGAACAGGCGCTGGCGGTGCCGCTGGCCGAAGGCCGGGTGACCCTGGTCGATGGCCGCATCGGCATCCGCGGCAGCGTGCTGTTCGCGTTGAACTCGGATCAATTGCAACCCGAAGGCCAGGCACTGCTGAAGAGCCTGGCCGGTACCACTGGCCGACTACCTAGCGCGCGCGCGACGTAGATCCTGATGGTCAGCGGCTTCACCGACGACCGCCAGGTGCGCGACGGCAACCGCCAGTTCCTCGACAACTGGGATCTGTCGGCCAACCGCGCGCTCACCGTGACCCGGAACTGATCGTCGAAGGCGTGCCCGCATCATCGGTGTTCGCGGCGGCGTTCGGATCCGAGCAGCCGGTCAGCTCCAACGCCAGCGAGGAAGGCCGCGCGCGCAACCGGCGCGTGGAAATCGCGCCGATGCCGCGGCCGAAGGCGGCCGCCGTTCCCGCATCCGATCGCGCGCATGAGCGATAACGGCGACCGCCACCAGACGCCCGCGCCCGTCCGGCAATTGCTGGCCGAGGCGCTGGCGCGTCGCGCCGGCGATCGCGGCGATGCCGTGCGACGCCTGCTCGAAGCGCGACTGGCGACGCTGCGCGACGGCGACGGACAATCTCGCCGCGTAGTCGCCGTTCCCGCTCCGCCGGCCAGCGGCGTGCTGCGGGAACTGCTCGATCACATCGCCGAACAGGCCGCCGTGCGCGACAGCGAGCAGTTGGCGGCCGGTGATCCGCCACGCCCGCCCTATCCGGAAGTGGCGCAACTGGAAGACGCCCGTCGGCGCTGGTCGCGGATCCGCGCCGAGAGCCAGCTGCGCGAATCGCTGGAAGCCGCGCCGACCGACGCCGGTCCGCTCAATTCCGGCCGGCTGGTGCACCGCTCGATCACCCTGATGCGCGAACAGTCGTCCGGCTATCTGCAATCGTTCCTGTCCTACCTCGACGCTCTGGCCTGGCTGGAACAGATGAGCGACGGCGGCCTGCTCGCGACCGAGGAAGCACCGCGCGCCGCCGCCGAAACCAAGCGCCCGCGCAAGCCACGCAAGCGGCGCGAGTAGCACCGCTCCGTCGTACCCGCGTAGCCCGGCACGCCCCGGCACGCCCCGGTCAGCGCGGCGGCGGCGACGCAGGCCCGGAACCGTCCGAAGCCACCACGGTGTCCGTCTTGTGGAACACCATGCCGTCGAATGCAATCGACTCGACCCGCGCATCTTTCACGGTGAAAGCCAGCAACCGACCGCTGTTGGGCACGAACTCGATGCGTACCTGATCCGCTTCGTCGCTGCCTGTGGCCACCGCCTCCAATCGACCCCAACGCAGGCGCAGACCCTGCTTGTCCTCCGATGAGACGACCAGATCGCCCAGCAGGTCATGGCGATAGGTGCCGACATAGCGATCGCGCGGAAGCGACAGGTGCCAGGCGCGTGCGTGGATTTCCTCGCGCTTGGCGAGCGTGCCGCGGCGGAATGCCTGTGCCTTGGCCTGCAACTCGGCGAACCGGCGTTCGGAATTCGCGGTGGCCTCCGCTTCGCCGAGCAACAGGCCGTACACGTGATCGGCGATCAGATTGGTCAGTTGCGCGCCCAGCACGTCCTCGTTGTTGAGCACGACCAGGCCGATGCCTTCCGCCGGCAGGAACGACAGATGGGCATGGAATCCGGCGAAGCCGCCGAAGTGGTGCAGCATCGTCCGGCCTTTGTAATGCCCGCTGTACCAGCCCCAGGCATAACCGCTGCGCTGGAAATCCTGGTATTTGGCGTCCAGCCCGATCCGGGTCTGGTGCGAACGCATGATTGTCGCCGCCGGCAGGCCGCCCGCGCGCGCGTCCGGAAACTGCGCCAGCAGGAACCGCGCGAGATCCGGCGCGGTCGAGACCAGCCCACCCGCGGCCTGCATGGTGTCGTCGGACTTGGTCAGGTACAGCGGCACGCGCGGATCTTCGGAGGCGAGCGAGTAAGGCTTGGCCAGGGTCCAGCCATCCGCTTGCGCGCGACTGATCCAGGCCGTGGTGTGGCGCATGCCCAGCGGCCGGAAGATCGCACGCTCCAGTTGCGCCTGCCATGGCGTGCCGAACCGCGCATCCATCCAGACGCTGGCGATGTTGTAGCCCACGTTGGTGTATTTGAAGGTGCCGTGCGCCGCTTCCGGATCGGCCACCGACAATCCCACCAGCGCGCGCCGCGACGCCGCATCATGCACGCCGCTGAACGCGGTCGCCCAGACCAGCGGTGGATTATCCACGCCGGAGCCGTGAACCAGCAGATCGCCCAGGGTCACCGCGCCCGCATCGAACCCGGTGAAACGCAGATCCGGAAACATCTCCCGCATCGACAGACGCATGTCCAGCTGCCCGGCCATCTTCCTTGAGCAATGCGTTGAGGGCGAAGAACGGCTTGGTCGCCGAGGCGATGTAGAACACGGTGTCGCGGGTCACCGGCGTGTGCGTGGCGATGTCGGCCTCGCCGAAATAGCCTTCGTAGATCACCTTGCCGTCCTTCACCACCGCCACCGCGGTGCCGGAGGGATGCCCGGTGGCGTCCTTGGTCTGCTGGATGAGGCGGGACAGCGGCGCGAAATCCGGTTCGGCGGCGGACGTCGGCACAGGGAGGGCCGCGACCCAGACGGCGACGGCCGCCAGGAAGTGCTTCATGGTCGTTTTCCGATGAAGGGAAGAGACGCCGCCGCGAAGCCGCGGCGGCGGAAGCCGGGTCAGCGGCCGCGGCGTTCCAGCAGGTAATAGGCGACGTTGCCCAGGCCGGTGGCGCCCAGCAGCAGCGCGATGGTGCCGGGCGTGATCTCCTCGGCGCCGATCAGTTCCACCCCCGCGAAGCCCAGCGCCAGCGCCAGCATCACGCAGCCCCAGTGCAGCGAGGCCTGGCGACGGCGGGTGGTCTCGCCTTCCAGCAGCGAGCGCACCAGTTCCTCGGAACCGCGCGATTCGATGACCCGGCGGCGCGTGTAGGCATCGACCACGGTCTTGATGGAATAGACGATGCCGATGATCAGGGTGATGGGGATGAGCAGTTCGAAGTTCATGGCGGCTACCGGAAGGGATGGGTTGTCGATGGGGATACGGCCGACGGCCCGCCGGTTGCACTTTCGCCGGTTGCAACCGTTCGCCCCTCCGGCGTATCCCTATGCCGATGCCCGCCCGGTCCGCCACCGCAGCCGCCACCGCTACCGTCCCGCAGGCCGATCGCGATCTGGTCGATGCCGTGCTGGCGGGCCGGCGCGGCGCCTTCGAACAGCTGGTGCGGACTTATCAGGGCCTGTGCTGGCGCATCGTGGACGACATCGTGCGGCACCCGGACGATACCCGCGAGCTGTGCCAGGAAGTGTTCCTGCGCATCCACCGCTCGCTGCACCAGTACCGCGGCGAAAGCGCCCTGAAATCGTGGGTGGCGCAGGTGGCGTGTTCGGTGGCGCTGCGGCATATCGAACGCAAGCGCCTGCCACTGGCCGACATCCGCGACGAGGAGGATGGCCTGGCCCTAGCCGAGCGCGTCAGCGACGGCTTCGACCTGGAGGCGGTGACGGCCGACGGGGACATGCAGGCGCATCTGCACGCCGCCATCGACGCCCTGCCGCCACTGCAACGCATGCTGCTCACGCTCTACCATCTGGAAGAAATGACCCATCGGCGACATCGCCTTTCCACCAAACTGACCGAAGGCACCATCAAGAGCCACCTGTTCCGCAGCCGCAAACGGTTGCGGGAGATTCTGGAAGCCCGCATTGGAGTTCCCGCATGAACAGCCGCGACA
>OFCY01000093.1_pt1 | contig 15187 bp, 18 predicted proteins | sample 1520981 | NCBI WGS metagenome assembly OFCY01 (sample SAMEA2532533, study PRJEB24079) | metagenome
CCCTCATCGGCCAACGCAATCAAGCGCAGCGGGGCTTCAGCGGCAGGCAAAGAACTTCCAATGAGCGCCTATGAGGCGCTTAGCAACTCAAGCAAGAAATAGAACAATCTGCTCGACCATATGCACAATCGCTACCCCTCAATAATCGCGGGTGCAAACAGCGTATTTCGCGTCTTCAATCCTGTGACATGGCTAAATTCGAATGCAGCTTCCGTCCGTGTGGAAGTTTGATTTCCTGATGGAACCAGACTAGAAGTCGTTTACAGCTACGAAAAAAATAAGTGGGAAAGAGTTCCCAACAGCGCAAAGGATGCGCACAACAACTCAATCCCTGAGACGCGAGAGGAATTCGCAGAGCGAGGGTACCAAGAGTATGAATTTCGCGGCCCCCCCGGATACCGACCTGATCAACTTCGTAAACTGGGCTACGGTGCATGGCATCACGATGACGGGCTCCATAGTGGAAAGGGTCATCGCCTGCACCAACGTTGAGGGCAACATCCATTGCCGTTCCATCAGAAAATGGTGATTTTTCGGGAATGCTATCTCTGTCATCAATCAGGCTTTCCCCGTTGAGGGCCTTCACTCTCGAAGTTCGCCTGTCGCCGTCGCCAGCGCCTCATCGATGGCCTGCTGCGCCAGCGGCGCCATCACCGCGTAACCGGCGGGCGTGGGGTGCACGCCGTCAGCGGCCAGGCGGGCGTCCAGCCCGCCGTCGGCGTTGCTCATCGCGCCGTGATAGTCGAGGTAGACCGCGCCGGTGTCACGCGCGTAGCCACGCATCCAGGCGTTCAATTCCCGGACTTTGCCGGCCGGATGCAAGCCAGGTCGCCACGGATAGTCGCTGACCGGCAGCACCGAGGCCAGCACGACGCGGATGCCGTTGGCGCGCGCGAGTTCGGCCATCGAACGCAGGTTGTCCTCGATCATGTCCAGCGTGGCCGGGCCGGTGTTGCCGGCGATGTCGTTGGTGCCGGCGAGGATGACGACGGCGGCCGGCTTCAGGGCGATTACATCCTGGCGGAACCGCACCAGCATCTGCGCGGTGGTCTGCCCGGAGATGCCGCGATTGACGTAAGGCTTGCCGGGAAAGAACGCGGTGCCGTCCACGCGTCCCCAGCCATCGGTGATCGAGTCGCCGTAGAACACCACCCGCTGTTCGCCGGGCGCCGGTGGCGGCAGCGCCGCATTGTCCTCGCGGTAGCGCGCCAGTTGCGGCCAGTCGGTCAGCGCCTGTTTGAGCGGGGCCGAGGCGACCTGTTCCGGGTCCCGGGGCGCGGTTGGCGCCACGATCGATGAAGCGGCCGCCCGCGCGGGCGTTTCCTTCCCGTCCTGCGCGTTCACCGGCACGTGCGCCAGCGAAGCAAGCACGAGCACCGAACATCCCCCAGCCAGCCAATGTTTCATCGCACGTCCCGTAAACCGAACCCGTCGCCAGTGTACGTCGGCGCGGCCGAAACGGTCAGACCGGAGTCAGGCGTCGTCTTCGACGCGCTTGTGCGCTTCCCGGATGATGCGCTTGTTGCGGATGCGCACCGCGCCGACCATCAGCAGGCGCAGGTCCCGCACGATGTAATCGGCCAGCGCGGCGTCCTCGATGTCGTCGCCATGCAGATCCAGACGGAAGTCCTGGCCTTGCAGGCCGCCGCCGTTGCTGAAGTCGATCTCGAAATCGAACACCACCCGCTTCTGCGCGGCCGTCGCAATGTCGTTCATGGCTTGGGCGCCCGCTGGCTGAAGGCGACGCTGCCCAGGATCAGCAGGCCGGCGGCCAGCATTGCCGGGGTCACCGGCTCGTCCAGGAACAGCCAGGCGAAGGCCGCGCCGAACAGCGGCACCAGATAGGTCACGGTGGCCGCGCGGGCGGCGCCGATGCGCTGGATCAGGCGGTAGTACAACAGGAAGGCGTAGCCGGTGCAGAGCACGCCGATCGCGATCGCACTGCCCCAGGCCAGCGGCGAAACCGCGTTCGTCGGCCAGTGAGTGGCGGCGAACGGCGCCAGCAGCAGCGCCGAGCAACCCAGCGTGGCGGCAGCCGCAGCGGCCGGCGGGATGCCGCCCAGGTGGCGGCGGACCAGATTGACGCCCACGCCGTACAGCAGCGCGGCGGTGGAACCGGCGATCACCGCCATGCCGACGCTGATGCCGCCGGCCTTGCTGGTGGCCAGCAGCACCACGCCGCCGAATCCGACCAGCAATGCGATGGCGCGGCGGGCACCGATCTTTTCGCCGAAGAACAGGAAGCCTATCAGCGCGGCGAACAGCACCGTCATCGCGTTGAGATCGCGCCGATGGCGGCCGGCGAACGCTGCGCGGCCCAGGCGAACAGCAGGAACGGAACGGCCGAGTTGATCAGCCCGATGATCGCCAGCTTCGGCCACATCGCGCGGGTGAACACCGCGCGGTCACGCCAGAGGAACGGCAGCAGCACCAGTGCGCCCAGGGTCAACCGGATGTCCACCAGCGCGAACGCACCGAAGGGCTCCGCCGCGATGCGCATGAACAGGAACGAGCTGCCCCAGATGGCGCCCAGGACCAGCAGTTCGATGGGAGTTCGCCAGTCACGCGTCATCCCGCCTCCCAGCGAACCCGCCTTGCCCGCTTCCCGCCACCGCGCCGTTGCCCGCCATCGCCGTTCACCTGTTTTGTGTCTCGGCCATTCTGGCGCGCGCCACAAGGCCTGCAAGCGCATATTATGCAGGCGAGCCACAAATCTGGTTGATGCCTCTTCATGAACCTGCGCCCCGCCCTGCTGCCCGCCCTGGGCGTGTTCGCCGCCGCCGCCCGGCACCAGAATTTCGCCCATGCCGCCGAGGAGCTGCACCTGACCGCCAGCGCGGTCAGCCACCACATCCGCAAGCTGGAATCGCTGCTGGGCGTGGCCCTGTTCCAACGCCATGCGCGCGGGGTGAAGCTGACCCAGGAGGGCCGCCAGTTGGCGGACGCGGCCACCGCCGCGCTGACCGACATCGAAGGGGTCGCCGCCAACCTGCGCCATGCCGACGGCGTTTCGGTGCTGCGGGTGACCACCCTGCACTCGCTGGCCTATTGCTGGCTGGTGCCGCGGCTGCCGCGCTTCACCGCCCTGCATCCGCACATCCGCCTGCAACTGGACACCGGCACCGCCCTCACCCGCTTCGACGAGGGCGGCCCCGATCTGGGCATCCGCCACGGGGTGGGTAGTGGCAGGGCCTGACCGCGCAGCACCTGATGGACGACGAACTGTTCCCGGTCGCCGTCACCGGGCCGTGCCGGGCGTCGAGGCGGTGAAGACGCCACGCGACATCGCCCGCCTGCCGCTGGTCACCGATCCTGGCCCTGCAGGGCTGGCGCGACTGGTTCCGCGCGGCCGGCGTGCGCGGCCTGCGCCTGCCGGAGATGCACAGCTTCAGCGACAGCACCGACGTGATGCGCGCCAGCGTCTACGGCGTGGGCGCGGCGCTGGCGCGCAAGGTGATCGCGCAGCCCTACCTGCAACGCTACGAGCTCATCCGCCTGCCGGCCCGTCGCTGAAGGCGCGCTTCGCCTATTACGTGGTGCATCCCTCGCACAGGGCGCCGCGCCCGGCCGCGCTGGCCTTCATCGACTGGCTGAAGGCCGAGGCCGAAGACGAGCGCACGCCATTGCCGCCGATCCCGGCGGATCTGCTGGGCCGCTGAAATCCTCCCGTCCGCTCCGGCTCAGAAGCGATACCAGAAGCGCGCGAAGTAGGACGCGCCGTTCAGGCCGAACTGCACGCTCTCGTAGATGTGGCCGTTGTCGGTCTCGTTGGGATCCTGACGGGTCGGGAACACGTCGAACACGTTGGCGCCGCCGACAGTCAGCTTGGCGTTGTCGGTGAAGCTGTAGGTGATGCTCACATCCGCCGAGGTCTTGGCCTTGTAATGCTGGTCCGGCACCGGCGGGCCGGAGAACGTGCCCAGCGTCTGCGAGCCGAAGTGGATGATCTTCATGCCGAAGTCCCAGCGGTCCAGCGCGTAGTCGAATCCCAGCACCGCCTTGTTGCGCGGCGCGCCGTTCTCCACGAACAGGCGATCGCGCGGCGACAGCAGCACGTCCTCGCGGCCGGCGAGCGCCGGCGGCGTGTGCACCTGGGTCACCTCGGTCTTGCTGTAGTTGGCGGCCAGGTAAGTGCTGAGCTTGCCCGCGCCCGCCTGCGCTTCCCACGACAGGGTCAGATCCACGCCGGTGGTGCGGGTGTCCACCGAATTGAAGAAGAACCGCGCCAGGCCCACGTCCAGTGCTTCCAGCGCGGCGCCGATGACCGGATCGCTGGTGTCGAACTCGCCGCTCAGCACCACCCGGTCGTCGATCTCGATGCGATAGGCATCCAGGGTCATCGACACCGCCGCACTCGGCGACCAGGTGAAGCCCAGGGTGCCACCGCGCGAGGTTTCCTCCTTCAGCGCGGGAATGCCGGCGAGGTTCGCGAGCGCGCCGCCGTTGGGCGCGATCACCACGTCCACCGGCTCGCCGCTGATGAAGTCGGTGATGGTGGAGGAGAAATATTTCTGTTGCAGCGAGGGCGCGCGGAAGCCGGTGCTCACCGAGCCGCGCAGCAGGAACGCGTCGCTCACCCGGAACGCCGCCGCCAGCTTGCCGTTGAGGGTGTTGCCGAAATCGCTGTAGTCCTCGTAGCGCGCGGCCACGCCCAGCATGAAGCGGTCGGTGAAGTCGATTTCCACGTCGGCGTACGCGGCCCAGCTGTCGCGGTGCTTGTCGGTCACGTCGCCCGGCTGGAATCCCGGGAAACCCTGGCTGCCCGGATTGCCGCCCTCGCCGGCGCCGTCCACATCGAGGTAGGACCCCGGCTCGCCCGCGCGGATGCGGTAATCCTCGCGCCGGTGCTCGGCGCCGAAGGCCAGGTTGAGGCCGTGCAGCACGTTGTCGAAGTAGCGCGACACGTCCGCGTTGATGGTCTTCTGCTTGAACGAGAAACCGCCGGCGTCGAAGCGGCTGGGGCTGATGCCGGCGCCGCCATCGAGCAGATCCTGGTTGGCGATGGACGCGTTGAGGGTGTGGTCGATGGTGTAGCGCAGTTCGTTGTAGCCGTAGGTATGCGAGATGTCCCAATGCCATTGGCCGGCGTCGCCACGCAGGCCGGCGATGCTGTAGCGGTCCTGCAAGTCGCCGTTGATGAACGGCACGAAGCCGTCCGGATACATCGCCGCCGAGTTGCGCGAGGGAATGTCCTCCGAGCCGATGCCTTCGCGCGCGAACGCCGCCGATGACGCATCGCGATCCTGCATGCCGGCGGTGAAGTAGAACTCGGCCGATTCGGTCACCGGCAGATCGCCGTTGAGGTAGAGGGTTTTGTTCTTGACCTGGCTGTCGCCGATGATGCGCAGCGGATTCTCGGCGGTGGCGCGGTTGGAGCGATCGCGGTCCTGCCATTCACCGGTCACCGCGAAGTGGCCGCCGTTGGACAGAGCCAGGCCGCAGTAGGCCGAGGCGATCCAGTTCTCGCCATCGCCGCGCGAATACTGGCCCCAGCCGGCGATCGCCTCGCAGCCCGGACGCCGCTTCAGGGCGATGTTCATCACTCCGGCGATCGCATCGGAGCCATACTGGGCGGCCGCGCCGTCGCGCAGCACCTCCACGCGGTCGATGGCCAGCATCGGCAGCGAATTCAGATCGGTGCCGGTGTTGCCGCGATCGCGCGCGCCATAGATGTTCACCAGCGACACCGTATGCCGGCGCTTGCCATTGACCAGCACCAGGGTCTGGTCCGAACCCAGTCCGCGCAATGCGGCGCCGTCGATCAGGTCGGCGCCGTCGGCGCCGGTCTGGCGCGTGGAAATCAGCGAGGGCGCGGTGTACTGCAGGGTCTGGGCGAGATCGAACTGGGCGCCCTGCTCGGCCGCCTGCGCCATCGGGATCACGTCCACCACCACCCGGCGACTGGGTGTCCGAACTGCGCACCACCCGGCGCGAGCCGAGCACGGTGACCTGATCCAGGGTGGTCGCTTCCGTCTGTCCGGCCTCCGGCGGCGCCTGCTGCGGCGTGGTGGCGTCCTGTGCGGCGGCCCCCTGTGCGGCCGCCATCAACACCAATGAACAACGCACGAAGAAGGACAGACGGTTCCGTTGCATAGGCCGATCCCCGGTTGGCGTAAGAAGAAAGCGCGTTGCGCGCCTGCCCGAATCTACGCCCGGGCCCGCATGAGCGGCCAGAGACAAAACCGTTTACAGCACGAAACGTAACCTCCGCTATCGCACTGGCGTGGCGAACCTCACAGCTTGTCAGCGACCGGCTTGGCGAACTCACGCCGCCTTCACGGCACCGCCTTGATGCCCGCCACCACCGCCGGCTTGAGCGCCTGCACCTTCGGGTCGGCGGACTGATCCGCCTCCAGGTAAAGACTGCCGAGGAAGGCGATCAGATCATGCCGGCGCGCCAGCCAGGCGACGTCGCGATACGCCTGTTCCTGCTTGCCCAGGCGCTGCGGCAGGCCGGTGAACCAGGCCTGCCATTCCGCGTCGCCGAGCAGGCCGCGGCGGGCGATGAAGATCACCGGCCGGGCCAGCCGCCCGGGTTCGCCGAACACGTAGGCATGGGGCTGCTCGGGCACGATCTGCAGGGTGAGCGCCGCCAGGATCTGTTCGACCTGATCGCGGTTGACCTGTTCGTTGGACGCCAGTTGCAGCAGCCAGTCCGCGCCGTGCGCCACGCCGTGGCGCCAGCCTTCCTTCGCGTCATAGCCGCGATAGTCGTTCACCGAGGCCAGGTAGCGGGTCGCGCGCCTGACCATGTCGGCGCGCTCTTCCGCGCTCAACCAGGGTTGCAGGCGATCCGTGCGCGCGACCTCGGACAGCATCAGCGCCGCGAACGGATGGGTGAAGCCGTCGGGATCCTTGCCATCCAGTTGCGCGTACAGCCGCTCCAGCAGTTGCCGGCGCACCGGTTCGGCCAGTTGCTCGCCGCGCAGCCACGCGGTGATCGCCTCGTAGGCGATGCCGTCCCGGATCTCCGGATCCGGATCGCCCAGGCAATCGACCAGTCCCAGCGCCAGCGCATCGCGCGCGGCCGCATCTTCCACCGCGAACTTCTGCTCTTTCAGCAGCCGCAGCGACGCCGCGTCGGTGCCCTCCGGCGGACAGCCGGCCCAGGCCGGCGCGGACACGAGGAAAGCTGCCGTCAATGCGATGCGATGCCACATGTCCGGTTCTCCGTGAAAGATGAAAGGCGAAGCGATGTCCCGATCAGGCTTTCCTGCGCCGCCAGCGCCGCACCAGGCCGACCAGCGCCCACAGCACCAGCCCGACCGGAATCAGGAACGCCACCGCCCGGATCGTCCATGCGGTGCCGGTGGCCAGGATGGCGGTGAAATCGCGCAAGGCTTCCCGGATTTCGCCGCGCCCGCTCTCTCCACCCGGCGGCGCGAACTGCAGGGTCACGCGCTGGGTATCGATGCGGCGGCGATGCTGCGCGCCTTCCTGCCGGGCCGCCTGCAGCTGCGCATCGACCTGGGCCAGTTGCTGCGACAGCGCGATCATGTCGGCCACCGCCAGATCACGGCGCTGCTGGAATTCCAGCAGGCGATCCCGTTCGCGGACCAGGCGGTCCTGTTGCAGGGTGTTGTCACCCACGGCCTGCGCCAGATCCTCGGCACGGGTGTCGCGGCTGCCGACTTCCGCGCCTTGCGCCGCCTGGGCGATGAAGGGCTCCACCCCGTCCGGCGCAATGCGCACGGTCAAGGTGGCGTGCGGATGATCCCCGCCCCGCTGGCTGACGGCCAGCACGCTGCAATCACCGAAATTGTAGCCATCGCAGGCCTGCTGGCTGGCCTTGAGGCGCGCGGGAATCGCCTTCTCCTCCAGCAGGATCTCCACTTCGTGCTCATATGCCAGCAGGGCGCCCGCCGGATTCCGCACGGCCGGCGCCGAAGCCGCCGCGCCACGGTCTTCGTGCCGGCGCACCCGCCACGAGCAGCAGCGCCAGTATCGCGCCCGCGCCGAGGCGCAGGATGTGGTTGTCGTTCGTCATGGAATTCCTCAGAAGCTCGCGCCGTCGATCGGCACCACCTTCAGCGCCGCAAGATCCATGTCCGGCAGGCAGCGTACGTTGATCGCGATCATCGGCCCGCTCTTCGGGTTGTCGCCCTCGCCATAGACGGCAATGCCGCAGTTCGGGCAGAAGCGATGCTGGATGACGTGCTTGTTGAAGGTGTAGGTGCCCACCTCGCCTTCCCCGCGGGTCAGGTGAAACGCGGATCGCGGTCCGAACCACAGCAGCCCGCCGCGGCGGCGGCACATCGAACAATTGCAGTCGTAGACCTCGGCGATGTCGCCTTCCACCTCGAACGCGATCCGGCCGCAATGGCAACTTCCCTGGTGTTTCATCTTTCGTTCGCTCCTGCTTCTGGCCATCGAAGGCCACAAGGGTAATCGAATGGCAGATGCGGCGGGGCGACCCAACCGCTAATGTGGCGGGTCAATCCTTTGTGCACTGCCGCGAGAACATCGATGCGCCACAGCCTGCTTGCCCTTGCCCTCCTGACCAGCCTGGCCGCCTGCCAGAAGACCGACGCGCCCGCCCCGGCGATGCGCCCGCTGCCGCTGCCGCCACCGCCTCCGACGCCCAGGCCGACGCCCGCTTCGCCGACCTGTCCAAGCGCGCGCTCGAAGGCTGGCTGCAACTGTCGCCGGTCAGCGCCACCCAGATCGGCGAACACCGCTACGACAGCGAAGTCGATGATCTGAGCGCCGAAGGCCGGCAGAAGAGCCTGGACTTCAGCCGCAAGATGCTGGCCGAACTGGGCGCGATGGATGTCTCGAAGTTGTCACGCGAGAACCAGGTGGACGCGGCGATCCTGCGCAACCAGCTGGAATACGACGCCTGGGGCAACCAGGTCCTGCAGTCCTGGGCCTGGGATCCACAGGTCTACAGCGGCCTGGCCGGCGGCGCCCTTTACAACCTGATGGCACGCGAGTTCGCGCCGCTGCCGGATCGCCTGAAGTCGGCGATCGACCGCATGGAAAAAATCCCGACCCTGCTGGCGCAGGCCCGCGCCAACCTGGATCCGGCGCGGGTGCCGAAGATCCACGCCGAGACGGTCGCCAAGCAGAACGCCGGCATCCTCAGCATCGTCGACAGCTTCATCACCCCGCACGCGAAGGAACTGCCGGAAGCCGAGAGAGCGACTGGCCGCGGCCACCGGGACCCTGAAGAAGGCGGTGGAGGAACACCAGCAATGGCTGGACAAGACCCTGGTGCCCAACGCCAAGGGCGATTTCCGGGTCGGCGAGAAGATTTACGACCAGAAGCTCAAGTTCGCCCTGCTCTCCTCGCTGTCGCGCGCGGAGATCAAGCAGCGCGCCGAGGGTGAGCTCAAGCGCGTGCGCGGCGAGATGTACGCGATCGCGCAGCAGGTGCTGAAGGACAAGCCGGGCGCGCCCGCGCTGCCGGCCGCGCCCAGCGACGAGCAGCAGCAGAAGGCGATCGAAGCGGCGCTGGAACTGGCCTACGCCGAACGCCCGGCGCGCGACAAGGTCGTGCCCGACGCCGAGGCCGCGCTGAAGTCGGCCACCGACTTTGTCCGCGCCAAGGATCTGGTGACCCTGCCGGACGCGCCGGTCGACATCATCCCGATGCCCGAATTCCAGCGCGGCGTGGCGGTGGCCTACTGCGATTCGCCCGGTCCGCTGGACAAGAACCTGAAGACCTTCTACGCGATCTCGCCGATTCCGGAAGACTGGAGCCAGGAGCAGGTCGATTCGTTCCTGCGCGAATACAACAGCCGGATGATCCATCTGCTGAGCATCCACGAGGGCACGCCGGGCCACTATCTGGAAGGCTGGCATTCGGCCAAGTTCCCCTCGACCCTGCGCGCGGTGCTGCGTTCGGGCCTGTTCGCCGAAGGCTGGGCGGTCTACACCGAGCGGATGATGGCCGACGCCGGCTACCTGGACAACGATCCGCTGTTCCGCCTGGTGCAGCTGAAGTTCTACCTGCGCACCATCGGCAATGCCATCCTCGATCAAGGCGTGCACGTGGACGGCTGGAGCCGCGAACAGGCGATGGACCTGATGGTCCGGCAGACCTTCCAGCAGGAGCGCGAGGCCGCCGGCAAGTGGACCCGCGCGCAGCTCAGCTCGGCGCAGTTGCCAACCTACTTCGTCGGCGCGCAGGAGCATTTCGATCTGCGCAAGGCAATCGAAGCCAAACAGGGCGACAAGTTCAACGCCAAGGCCTACCACGACCAGGTGTTGTCCTACGGCGCGCCACCGGTGCGCTTCGTGCGCGAGCTGATGCTGGACGAACCGATCCGGTAGAGCGGAGCTTGCTCCGCTTTCCTTTCCCGGCATCCCCCATCCCGCAGCCGAGCAAGCTCGGCTCTACAGGGGGCTCGCGCTGACGATCACGCCATTGGCATCCGCATACAGCCAATGGCCGGGATGGAAATCGACGCCGGCAAAGCGCACCGGCACGTCCACCTCGCCCAGGCCGCGCTTCTCTTCTTCATCGGATGCGCGGCCAGCGCCTGCACGCCCAGATCCAGTTGCGCCAGCACTTCCACATCGCGCACCGCGCCGTGGATCAGGAATCCGGCCCAGCCGTTGCGCGCCGCGTTCGCCGCGATCTGATCGCCCAGCAGCGCGCGGCGCAGCGAGCCGCCGCCGTCCACCACCATCACCCGCCCCTGCCCCGGCATGCCGGCCAGTTCGCGTACCCGCGAATTGTCCTCGTGGCAGCGCACGGTGGTGATGGCGCCATGGAAAGCCACCCGGCCGCCGAATCCACGAAACAGCGGCTCGGCGACCTGAACCTCGGGATGGGTGTCGCAGAGATCCGGCGTGGTCCAGTCCATCGCTGTCTCCGTGGCGCCGCTCAGAAGGTGCGGCTGATGGTGAAACTGCCGAACACCGGCCGTTCCTTCTGGCCGTCGAATTCGCGGGTGCTGTGGTAGCGCGCCAGCGCGAATTTCCAGCGGCCGTACATGAAGGCCAGGCCGTAGCCGTACTCGCCGACGAAGGCCCGCTTGTCCACGCTGTGGCTGTCCTTGAAGGTGTTGCCGTCCAGGGTAATGTCGCGCAGCACCCAGCGCGCGTCGGTGGTCAGGAACATGTGGAAGCCCAGCACGTCCGGTGGAATCCGGCTGCCGGTCGGCGCGGTGTTCTCGCCCGCCGGCCGCAGCGGCGTGCTGCCGAAATCGTTGGGCAGGTAACGGCCGAAACGCACTTCACCGCCGACGTTGGCATAGGTGGTCAGCGTGCCCAGGGTGCCGCCGTAATGGCTGACCGCGTCCCAGCTCCAGATGCCTTCCTGCTCGGGGGCGAACCGGCGCATGCGCTCGTGCACGATGCGGAACACCGGCTCGTCGCGCAGCTGGTTGTCCCAGCCCTCGAACTTGTCGCCACCGGTGATCTTGTGGACTTCATTCTGCACCTGCTTGCCCAGCGCGGACGGACCGACGATGCCGAACTGCAACTGGGTGGTGCGCAGGTGATCGCCGCTACGGGCGTTGTAGCCCAGGCTCGCCAGCAGCACGCCGGCATACGGGCGATCATCGGGGATCACGTCGTGCCGGGTGGGATCGGTCGGGGTGAAGATGCCATGGGCGAAGCTGACCACCATGTTCTGCTGGTCGAAGCCCTCCGGCGTCACCGCCTCCAGGTGGCGGTTGATCCAGCGCGCCAGCCGCGGCAGGCAGGGATCGTCGGTGTAGTCCTTGAGGTTGGGCGACACCAGCGTGAGCATCACGCCATTGCTGTAGCCCTGGTCCTGTTACCCAAACAGGTCGTTGTCGACCCGGAAGTTGACGGTGGGGGGAAGGTCGGTGGATTCGTTGCAATAGTCGCGGGCGGCGGCGGGGAGGCTGCACAGTGCCAACGCAGCCAGCAGGAGGGTTCCTGTCGAGCGCATGGGGAGTTCCGGTACGGGAGGGAGACCGGGCGAGTGGGTGGGGGCGTCCGGGACGGCGACACGATATCGCAAACTGAATGATTTCACAGAGACCCCGGCGGCACGGACTATCCTGCCGGTCGCCACTTGTCCCCGGAGATTCCGCATGAGCCTGGCAGCCTCCACCACCTCGACCATCATCCCCTGCCTGCGTTACCGCGACGCCGGGGCCGCCATCGACTGGCTGTGCGAGGCGTTCGGGTTCGAGCGGCAGGCCGTCTACGCCGACGGCGACACCGTGCACCACGCCCAGCTGACTTTCGGCAACGGCATGATCATGCTCGGCTCCACCTCCGGCGGCGGCGAATGGGGGCGACATATCGTCCAGCCCGGCGACACCGGTGGACGCGAGACCCAGAGTCCCTGCGTGATCGTCGCCAATGCCGACGCCCACTACGCCCGGGCCAGGGCCGCCGGGGCCGAGATCGTCATCGAGCTGGCCGATCAGGACTACGGCGGGCGCGGCTATGCATGCAAGGATCCGGAGGGTCATCTGTGGTGGTTCGGCAGCTATGATCCCTGGAAGACCTGACCGGACCCGCTGCCCGCATGACTGATCTGTTCTCCGGCGCCAACGGCGCCCCCCAGGCCATCCGGGTCGGCATCGGCGGCTGGGTATTCGCGCCCTGGCGCAACAATTTCTATCCGGCCGGCCTGGTCCAGCGGCGCGAACTGGAGTTCGCCAGCCGCCACGTCACCGCCATCGAGATCAACGGCACCTACTACGGCGCGCAGCAGCCGGCGACCTACGCCAAGTGGCGCGACGAGACCCCGGACGGCTTCCTGTTCTCGGCCAAGGCGCCCAAGCGCATCGTGCAGTCTCGGGCGCTGGCCAGGACCCGGGTGCAGGTGGAGGATTTCATCGGCGGCATCGCCGAACTCAAGGACAAGCTCGGCCCGCTGGTGTGGCAGTTCGAGGCCGGGCGCAAACTCGACGCCGACGACTTCGCCGCCTTCCTCGATCTGCTGCCGCGCGAGGCCGCCGGCAGGCGCCTGCGCCACGTGCTGGACGTGCGCGATCCGGCCTTCATCACCCCGGACTTCCTCGCCCTCGCCCGCCGCCACGGCATGGCGACGGTGTTCACCGATTCGCCGGATTATCCGCGCTTCGCCGATCTCACCGCCGACTTCGTCTACGCGCGGCTGATGGGCACCCGCAGCGACATCGCCAGCGGCTACCCGGACGCGGAACTGGATGCCTGGGCCAAGCGCGCGCGGCAGTGGGCCGACGGCGGCGATCCCGCTGACCTGCCGCACGTCGAAGCGCCCCGCTCCGGCGATGCGCGGCGCGATGTGTTCGTCTACTTCATCAGCGCCGCCAAGGAGCGCAATCCCGCCGCCGCGATGGCGTTAATCGAGCGGCTGTAGCGCGCGCCCTTGCCCCACCCGCAGGAGCGACGTGAGTCGCGACCGGAAACCTGGCCGGGTCGCGGCTCACGTCGCTCCTACAAAGGCCGTCGTCAACCGCGCCGCATCGACAACAGCGCCACCAGCACGCCGACACCGCAGGCGAACGCCACGTAGTGCGCCGGCGCGGTCTTGCCCAGATGGGTGGACAGGTAGGCCACCAGCGGCGGGGTCAGGCCACCGAACAGCGCATACGCCACGTTGTAGGAGAACGACACGCCGGAGAACCGCACCGCCGGCGGGAATGCCGCGATCATCAGCGCCGGCACCACGCCGACCACGCCGACGCAGAAACCGGCCAGCCCGTAGCGCGGCACGAACTGCGAGGCATCCCCCGCCGCCAGCGGCAGGTACAGCGCGTAGATCGCCGCGGCCAGCGCGAGCGAGCCGACCAGCAGGGTAGCCGCCACGCCGAAGCGGTCCACCGCCCAGCCCGCGGCCAGGCAACCGAAAATCAGCGCGGCGGTCGCCACGCTGCCGCCCTGGAACGCCAGCGCCGGCGGCAGCCCGAACGAGGACTGCACCAGGTTGGGCGTGAGCAGCACGCCGACCACGATCGCGGCGGTCAACAGCCATGACGCCAGCATCGAACGCAGCACCGCGCCCGCGTGTCCCGCCAGCACTTGCCGTACCGGCAAACCTTCCGCCAGTTGCCGGCGCGCGCGCATTTCCACGAACACCGGCGTTTCCTGCAACCAGCGGCGCAGGAACACCGCGAACAGGCCAAACGCGCCGCCCAGCAGGAACGGCAGCCGCCACCCGCCACCGGCGACCTCGGCCGGAGTCAGCGCGGTGTTGATCCAGGCCGCCAGCAGCGAGCCGATCAGGATGCCGGCGGTGAGTCCGGCGGTCAGGGCTGGCACAGGCGAAACCCACGTGCCGCAGCGGCACGTGCTCGGCCACGAACACCCACGCGCCCGGCACTTCGCCGCCCACCGCGATGCCCTGAGATGCGCAACAGCAACAGCAGCAGCGGCGCCAGCAGGCCAATCTGTGCATAGGTCGGCAGCAGGCCGATCAGCAGGGTCGGCACCGCCATCAACAGCACGCTGAGGGTGAACATGCGCTTGCGCCCGCCGCGATCGCCGAAATGCGCCATCACGATGCCGCCCAGCGGGCGCGCCAGGTAACCGGCGGCGAAGATGCCGTACACCTGCAACTGCGCCAGCCACGGCTCGGTGCCCGGCGGGAAGAACAGTTCGCCCAGGATGCGGGTGAAGAAGACGAACACCACGAAGTCGTAGAACTCCAGCGCGCCGCCCAGCGCGGCCAGCCCGAGCGTCTTGCCGTCCTGCCGGTTGAACGGCCGGTGATGCTGCCCCTCGATGGAAGTCATGCGCGGATCCACGTTCGCCGAAGGCCGCGAACATGGCATGCCCGGCGGCCCGTCGTCCACCGCTCCCGCAAGGAACGAAACACGCTTCCCCTCTCTTTCAGGAGCGACGTCAGTCGCGACCCTTTCGAGCGGTTCAACTGGAAAGCCAACAGCATCGCGACTGACGTCGCTCCCACAAGGACGGGAATGGGCGATTTCCTATCCTGTGGGAGCGACATGAGTCGCGACCCTTTCGAACGGTTCAACTGGAAAGCCAACAGCATCGCGACTGACGTCGCTCCCACAAGGACGGGAATGGGCGATTTCCTATCCTGTGGGAGCGACGTGAGTCGCGAGTCTTTTCTAACGGTTCAACTACAAAAGCCAACAGCATCGCGACTGACGTCGCTCCCACAAGGGACGGGAATGGGTGTATTTCCTATCCTGGTGGGAGCGACGTGAGTCGCGAGTCTTTTGCCGTTCGCTTGTTCGTCCCCCTCGCTACCGTGGCGTGATGCGGTCGCGACTGACGTCGCCTCCCACGAGGGGGCATCGAGGGA
>OFCY01000094.1_pt1 | contig 15004 bp, 14 predicted proteins | sample 1520981 | NCBI WGS metagenome assembly OFCY01 (sample SAMEA2532533, study PRJEB24079) | metagenome
GCGCTGCGTCGCCGACAGCGTCCATCTCCATTCACCGATTCACTGCCGAGAGCGCCCATGACCAACCACCGGAATCCGAAACATCTCTCCAAAGGACTGCGCCGTACCGCCCTGTGTGCCGCGCTTGGCTTGTGCTTCGCGGGGGGCGTGCATGCGCAGTCCAATTCATCGGGCGCGATCATGGGCCGCGCCGCTGTCGGCGAAACGATCACCGTCACCAACCCGGCCACGGGCTTCAGCCGCACCATCACCGTCGGCGACGATGGCAGCTACCGGTTCTCCGCGCTTCCCACCGGGCAGTACACGATTGCCTCGGGCGGCGGTGGCAGCCGCACCGTGACCGTCAGTGTCGGCACCGCCTCTACCGTCGATTTCGCCGCGCGCGATGCCTCGACCCTGGACACGATCACGGTGGTCGGCGGTTCGTCGATCAATCCGATCGATGTGTCCTCGGTCGAGTCCACCACCATCCTGACCGCCGAGCAGATCGCCAAGGTGCCGGTGGCGCGCGATGCGACCAGCGTCGCGCTGCTGGCGCCGGGCACGGTGCGCGGCGACGTGGCGTTCGGCAACCTGGCCTCGTTCGGTGGTTCGTCGGTGGCCGAGAACCAGTACTTCGTCAACGGCTTCAACATCACCAACTCGTTCCGCAGCCTGAATTTCTCGCAGGTGCCGTTCGAAGCGATCGCCGAGCAGCAGGTCAAGACCGGCGGTTACGGCGCGGAGTTCGGGCGTTCGCTCGGCGGCGTGATCAACCAGGTGACCAAGCGCGGCAGCAACGACTTCCATGCCGGCGCCAGCGTTTACTACACCCCGGATTCGCTGCGCGAGAAGACCCGCAACACCTACCTGGCCAATCCGCTGGCCTGCGGCCCGGAGCCATACACCGCATGCACCAAGGGCCAGTTGCGCCAGGACAGCAGCCGCGACAGCACATGGGACGTGGAGGGATCGGTGTGGGCCAGCGGCGCGCTGATCAAGGATCGCCTGTTCGCCTACGGCCTGATCGGTTACAAGCGTCAGGAACAGGAGCTGTGGGGCAACGTGTTGTCCAGCACCAATGTGGACAATTCGGTCAAGACGCCGACCTGGCTCTTGAAGATGGACTGGCAGATCAGCGACAACCATCTGCTCGAGTTCACCGGATTCTCCGACAAGACCGATACCGAGACGGTGGTTTATGGCAACACGATCGGCGTGCTGGATCGGAAGGAACTGATCGGTACCTCGTACAGTGAGCAGGGTGGCGATAACTACGTATTGAAATACACCGGCTATCTCACCGACACCTTCACCCTGTCGGCGCTGTACGGTCATGGCGAGTTCTCGCGCGGTCAGTACCTGCGAACGGCGTCGGGCGTGGATGTCCGCTACAACGGCGATCTCCACACGCCGGCCACCGGCTGCCCGATCATCGTCGATGCACGCCCGTCCTCGCGCCAGCAGGCGACCGGTGTGTACGCCAGCAACTGCAACCTCACCGGTGGTGCGATTCCGCGCTCCGACTCGGGCGACACCCGCGATCAGTTCCGCCTCGACGCGGAATGGCTGCTGGGCGATCACCGCCTGCAGTTCGGCCTGGACGTCGACAACTTCGAATCCATCTCGGGCACGTCCACCGAAGGCGGGCGCGTGTGGCGCTATTCGACCCTGGCCAACGGCACCGACATCGTCCGCGAACAGATCGTCAACCAGGGCTCGATCAACGAGGTCAAGCAGCGCGCGCTCTACGTCCAGGACAGCTGGAACGTCACCGAAAACTTCATCGCCTACCTGGGTGGTCGCTGGGACACTTTCGACAACCGTGACGGTTTCGGCAACACCTTCGTGAAGGTAAGCAACCAGTTCGGCCCGCGCCTGGGCTTTGCCTGGGACGTCAACGGCGATTCCAGCTTCAAGCTGTTCGGCAACGCCGGCCGCTACGCGCTGCCCTTGACCTCGGACGTGGCCACCCGCGGCGCCTCGGCCTCGCTGTTCACCCGCCAGCAGTTCACCTTCACCGGCGTGGATCCGGAGACCGGCGCGCCGACCGGCCTGGTTCCCCGGCTCGGGCCGGCCGGGCAGTTGCAGTACATCAACGGCGAGTTCGGCGAGCCCAAGAATCCGGCGACGGTGGCGGCCAAGGATCTGGATCCAATGTACCAGGACGAGTACATCCTGGGCTTCCAGGCCGCACTCAGCGATCACCTCTCGCTGGGCGTGCGCGGCATCTATCGCAAGCTGAAGGCGGCGATCGACGACAACTGCGACTACACCGCGATCCTGGAGGCGGCGGGTTTCCACCAGGACGAGGACAACAAACTGGTTCGACGGCCAGGGCCGGAGCCCGGCGCTGCCGAACGCCGGCTTCCCCTACTGCCGCACTGTTCAACCCGGGCAAGGACGCGGTGTTCCTGACCGATCTGTACGGCGACGGCAACCTGACCGAAGTAAAGGTCAAGGGCGATCGGTTGGCGCCGAAGGCCAAGCGTTCCTACCAGGCGGTCGAGATCTTTCTTGACGGCAACTGGGACAAGGTGTTCCTGCAGGGTTCCTACACCTACGCCAAGAGCAAGGGAAATACCGAGGGCGGCGTGAAGTCGGACATCGGCCAGGTCAACACCAGCGTCACCCAGGATTTCGACTACATCGAGCTGACCACCGATACGTTCGGTTATCTGCCCAACGATCGCCGCCACAGCCTGAAGCTGTTCGGCAACTACGAAATCAGCGATGAATGGTCGGTGGGCGGCAACCTGCTGGTGCAGTCGGGCAGGCCGATCAACTGCCTGGGCATGCTCTATCCCTACCATGGCGGCTATCACAACTATGGATCTTCGTTCATGCGCTGCGGCACCACGTCCGCGGGCCAGTCGGTCGATCCCGACACCGACGAACTGAATGGCCCGGTGGAGGCTGTGCCGCGCGGTACCAAGGGCCGACTGCCGTGGACGTACTCGCTGGATCTGAACCTGCGCTACGCGCCCGCCTGGGCCAAGGGGCTTTCGTTCAAGGTGGACGTGTTCAACGTGCTCAACAAGCAGCGGGTGGTGTCGGTGATCGAGCAGGCGGAGGATCCGGACACCGGCCTGCCATCCATGTCTACCTGCTCCCCACCGCCTACCAGCCGCCGCGTTCGGTGCGCTTCATGGTGCAGTACGACTTCTGATCCGGCTCAGGGGCCGTACCGTTTCGCTTCGATGGCCGCCTCCGGGCGGCCATCGTCGTCTGTGCCGACGATGACATCCGTCACCGGTATTTTGCATTTCGTCACCGTCGCCTTGTCGCGGATGTTTGCGGCGAACAGCATGCGGCTGTCTGGATGGGGCGGAGCGTCATGCGCGACGACACGATGTTTGCGGGCAATCAGGAAGCGGATGCGGGAAACTTCCCGCCGCGCGAACCCGTCTGGCGGGAACTCCCCGCGCAGGCATCCGAGGTCATCCTGATGGATGCGGAAGGATCCGACATCGTCCTGCCCCGCGCCGGTGTCGATTCCGCGCTCCATCTGATTCACGCGGCGCGGCCCGGTGCGTTCGTCGAACTCCCGGCGGGATGGTGGTCCGTGCTGGTGCCGCTGGAAGGGACGGTCAGTGCCGCCAGCGACCGGCTGCGCTGGGATATCGAAGCGGGCCGCTGCCTGCTCTGGGATCGCCCGTTGCGGGTGATGGGACAGCGGGCGGACGGCCGCTGGCTGTGCCTGGGCGGTCCGGCGGAGGCGTGGATGCGCGGCGGTTGCGAACCGCGGGTGATGGCGGACTGGCTGGCGGACGAGATGGCCTGTCCGCCGGCGCTGGCGGCGCAACTGGAAGCCCTCAGGACGATGCTCGCCACGGTGCGCGACAACGGCGGGAACGGGAGGAGCATGGTCGTCCGCAGCGTGTTCGCGGTGGCGGACAGCCTGCACGCGCAGCAGCGGGGATTGCGGGCATTGATCGAACGCTGCCCCGGACGCAGCCATCGCCGCAAGCGCTGGTCGATGCAGCGCCTGTTGCGCATCCGCCATGCGATCGTCACCGGTCACCAGGGCGAACGGCTGAGCATGGATCGGCTCTCCAGCCAGATCAGCTACTCACGGGGTCATCTCGCCCGGATCTACCACAGCGTCTTCAGCGAGACGCCGAGCGAATTCGCGATCCGGATGCGCCTGCAGCGCGCGCTGGTCCTGGTCGAACAGACCGGCCTGGCCTTCTGCGACATCGCCGAATACACCGGCTTCGACAGCCAGAGTTCCTTCAGTCGCGCATTCAAGGGCCGGCATGGCGTGACGCCCACCCAGGCTCGCGCGCGCTGGCGCGCCGCGACGTGTGCTGTCGAGTTTGCCCGACGGCCGGGAAGCGGTGGAGCGGAGCAGGCTCCGCTCCACCGGTAGCGCCGAGCTTGCTCGGCGGCGGGAGGTCAGAGCGGCGGAGCAAGCTCCGCGGTGTGGTGTCCGGGCAGCGGAGCAAGCTCCGCTCTACGGAGATTCAGAACAGCAGCGACGACATCCGGCGGCGATAGCGGCCGACCAGGTCTTCATCCTCGATGACGCGGAAGGCGTCGATCAGGGTCTTTTTGGGCAGGCCTTCCTGGTAGCCGCGATCGCGGGCGAGCATTTCGATGAACTGGGTCAGCGCGGCTTCGTCGTCACCGGCGATCAGGTGGTGCACGCCCAGCAGATGGCGTGCGCGCAGATCGTCCGGACTGGCCGCGACGGCGGCTTCCAGCACCTCCGCCGGCGGCGCATCCTTCAGCGCCGATACGAATCCCAGCCGGGCCCGGGCGCGCACGGCGCGATCGTCGGTGGCCAGATTGGCGGGCAGGGCGTCCAGCAACTGCTCGGCCTCGTGGGCGGCGCCGGTCTTCAGCAGCGCCAGCGCCAGATCCAGCTTCAATTCGTCCTTGTCCGGCTCGGCTTCCACCGCATGGCGCAGCGCGACCACCGCGGCATGCGGGTCCACCGCGACTTCGGTGGCGGCTTCCGCTTCGGCAGCCGCGGCCGGTTCGATGCCATGCTGCTTGAGGAATTCGCGCAACTGGCCCTCGGGCAGGGCGCCGGGAAAACCATCGACCAGTTGCCCGTCCTTGACCAGGAACACGGTCGGCACGGAGCGGATCTGGAAAGCCGCGGCGATCTGCTGTTCCTTGTCGACGTCGACCTTGGCCAGCAGGAACGCGCCGTTGTACTCGCCGGCCAGCTTTTCCAGGATCGGGCCGAGGGTCTTGCAGGGACCGCACCAGGTCGCCCAGAAGTCGACCAGCACCGGGACTTCCAGCGACTTGCGCAGGACGTCGGTTTCGAAGGTTTCGGCGGTGGCGTCGAATACGTGGGGCAGGTCGGTCATGGGAGGCAGGCGGGCTCGTGGACGGATGCGGCCTGAGATGGCGGCGGTTACCGTTGCTTTCAAGCACGGGCGGCGGGTCGCCGCCGCCCATCCCCTTCCGCCTGGAGATTCACCGCATGAACCTGCTGTTCCGCATGGCCGCTGCCGGCCTGTTGCTGTTCGCATGCCGCCCGTCGTGGGCGGGCGAGGAAATCCGTCCTTCGGTGGAGCGCAACGCGGCGCCGTCGGTGCGACTGGATCACTTCGCCCGCTTCAAACTCAACCCGGTGCGGATGGACGCGCCCTATGCCGGCCAGGAGACCAACGAGAAGGCCCGCGACGCCGTGCAGGAAAACCTCCGTCAGGGACTGGGCCAGTGGGTGGCCCAGCGCAACGCCGAAGCAGTGAAGAGCGAGCCGGCGCAGACGCTGGTGATCGAACCGGTGATCGAGAAGGTGCGCTTCATCAGCGGGGGCAAGCGCTTCTTCGCCGGCGCCTTCGCCGGCAGTTCGCGCATCCTGCTGCGGCTCCGGCTGACCGATGCGGCGTCCGGTGAAGTCGTGGCCCAGCCCGAGTTCTACCAGCACGCGCGCGGCATGGCCGGCGCCTGGACCGTGGGCGGCGCCGACAACGCGATGCTGGCGCGGGTCGCCAGCCTGGCCCGGGATTACGTGACCGCCAACTACACCACGCAGGTGGGCGCACCGACGGGGTGGGAGGAATAGGACCGCCTTCGCTGGTTGTCCCGATGTAAAAAAGACTTGACATGTCGTAGGTCAATGTAAAGTCTATTTTACATTCTGACGGGGGCGCCATCGATGAAGGGGTATCCGGGCAACATGGCAGTCCGCTACGGACTGCTCGCGGTGGCGGGACTGGCGCTGTGGCTGCTCTTGGCCGGGCCGGGCAGGGTGCTGGGCTTCGACCCCGGCCAGGTCGGCATGGCGCTGCTGATCACCACCGCGGGGATCGCGCTGTATTTCGTGCGCCACTCACCCCGCGACGAGCGCGAACAGGCGGTTTCGCCGGGCGAATGGCGCGCCTGGATCGGTTTCGGGGTCATGGCGGTGGCGGTGGCCTATTTCCTGGCCAGGCTGGACCTGTTCACCGGACCGGAAGGCATGGACGGCGCACACGCCCGCGCGGTCGCCCGCAACCTGGTGATGCTGGGCATCGCCTGGGCGGTGCTGGGGCAGGTGCTGGCGGCGCGCTGGCGGGGCCAGGTCCAGGAAGACGAGCGGGATCGCGAAATCGTCCGCCGGGCCGGTCATTGGGGATACGGCGCGCTGGTGTTCTGCGTGATCGCGCTGGCCGTCACCCTGGGCTTCTCGCCCGCGCACCGGCTGCAATGGGCCAACCACTTCCTGCTCGTAAACTGTGGTACTGGTCCTGATGCTCGGCTGGCTGTGCGAGTACGCCGCCACCGCGATCTACTACTGGCGCGATCGTCGATGAGCGGAACCCCCATCGCCAACGATATCCGCCGCCTGCGGACCGAACGCGGCGACCTGACCCAGCAGGCGCTCGCCGATGCCTGCGGGGTCACCCGGCAAACTATCATTGCACTGGAGGCGGGGCGCTATGCGCCATCGCTGGAATTGGCGTTCCGCATCGCGCGGACGTTTGGCGTGGGCGTGGAAGAGGTGTTCCGTTGGGAAATGCAATGAATCGCTGGCTGCCGCTGGCCGGCATCGCCGGCGCGGTGGTGTTCGCCGCCGCCGCGGTGGGTTTCGGATGGGCCCTGCCGGGCTATTCGCACGTGACCCATCCGATCGCGGTGCTGGGTGCCAAGGGCATTCCTCACGCCAATGCCTTCAACCTGCTGGGGCTGATGCTGCCGGGACTGCTGGCCTCGGCGGCGATGCTGGCGCTGCGCCAGCGGCTGCCGCGCGACGCCGGCTGGCCGGTGCGGATCGGCGCGCACTCTGTTCCTGTCCACGCTGGGCGTGGTCGCGCTGGGACTGCTGCCGCTGGATCCGGCGGATCTGCACAACGCCAGCAGCAGCTACCACGCCACCGCGTGGATGCTGTGGTGGGTGGCGTTCGTGCCCGGCGTGCTGCTGCTGGCGCTGGGCCTGCGCGGCCGCACGGGCTGGTGGGGCGTGGGCCGCGCCAGCGTGCTGGCGGCGGTGGGATTGCTGTACGCGGTGCTGTTCGCGGTCGACACGCTGCCGGCGGGCGTCGCCCAGCGGCTGGGCTTCGGGATCTGGTGGATCTGGGTCGCCTGGGCGGGCTGGGCCGCGTGGCGGGCCGCGCCCAGGGCCGTTTGAATCGTCAGGGCTGCTTGAACAGCACGCCGTCCTTCATCACCAGCGCGACGTCGAGCACGCGCTGGATGTCGGCGACCGGATCGCCGGGTACCGCCACGATGTCGGCGCGCTTGCCGGCCTCGATCACGCCCTGATCGTCCACCCCCAGCACTTCCGCCGCGCGCACCGTCGCCGCCTGCAACGCCTCGGCGGCGGGGATGCCGGCTTCCACCATGTAGAGGAACTCGCGCGCGTTGTCGCCGTGCGGGCCCACGCCCATGTCGGTGCCGAAGGCGATCTTCACCCCGTTGCGATACGCCTTGGCGGCGGTGTCCTGGATCTGCGCGCCGATGCGGGCGGCCTTGGGCCGCACGACCTCCGGGAAATAGCCGTCCACCTTGGCCTTCTCGGCGACGAAGCGGCCGGCGTACAGGGTCGGCACGTACCAGGTGCCATGCTGCTTCATCAGCCGCATCACCTCGTCGCTCATGTAGGTGCCGTGCTCGATGCTGGTCACTCCGCCGAGCACGGCGCGCTTCATGCCCTCGGTGCCGTGCGCATGCGCGGCGACCTTGTAACCGTAGTCGCGCGCGGTCTCGACGATCGCCTTGACCTCGTCCACGGTGAACTGCGGCGCGTCGCCGGACTTGGCGTAGCTGAGCACGCCGCCGGTGGCGGTGATCTTGATGACGTCGCTGCCGTCCTTGTAACGCTGCCGCACCGCCTGGCGTGCATTGTTGGTCGAGTTGATTACGCCCTCGGTCGGGCCGGGCGGGCCAATCAGGTGCGCTAGGTGATCGTTGTAGCCGTTGCTGGGATCGGCATGGCCGCCGGTGGTGGCGATGGATTTGCCGGCGGCGAAGATGCGCGGTCCCTTCACCAGGCCCTGGTTGACCGCGTCGCGCAGGTGCGGGGCGATTTCGCCGCCCAGGTCGCGCACGCTGGTGAAACCGGCCAGCAGGGTCTTTTCGGCGAAACCCACCGAGCGGTAGGCGAAATCCACCGGATCCAGGCGGAATCCCTCCGAATAGCTCTGTGGATTGGACTGGCTGCCCAGATGGACGTGCAGATCGGTCCAGCCGGGCAGGCAGGTATGGCCGGCCAGATCGACCGAGCGGACGCCGGGGACTTCCACCCGACCCTCCAGCACCTCGGCGATGCGGCCCTCCCGGACCACCACCGTCCGCGCCGGCAGCAGCTTGCCGCTGCGTGCCTCGAACAATTTCTCACATTGGAGTGCCAGCGGTTCGGCGGCGCCGGCGGACAGTGGAACCAGCAGGAAGGCCAGGGCCAGGGGCAAGGCGGGACGGGACATGCGGGTCTCCGGAGCGGGTCCGGGCCATGGTAGCCGAGCGTCCCGGCGCGGATCCGGCAGTCGGTCCGTGACCTTCCGGAGTGGAGCCCCCTGCTGCACTGCGGTACCCTTGCCGACTTTGCCGTCGCCTTTCCCGCCAACGCCTGCCATGTCCGCTGCCGAACCCGTCGCCTACGAACCGAAATCCGTCGAATCCGCCGCCCAAACGTTCTGGGAGACGCGCCGGGCCTTCGAAGTCGACGAGCAGTCCGACAAGCCGAAGTATTACTGCCTGTCGATGCTGCCGTATCCGTCCGGCGCGCTGCACATGGGCCACGTGCGCAACTACACCATCGGCGACGTGATCAGCCGCTACAAGCGCATGACCGGCCACAACGTGCTGCAGCCGATGGGCTGGGACGCGTTCGGCCTGCCGGCCGAGAACGCCGCGATCAAGAACCGCACCGCGCCGGCCAAGTGGACCTACGCCAACATCGATCACATGCGCAGCCAGCTGAAGTTGCTGGGCTATGCCATCGACTGGTCGCGCGAGTTCGCCACCTGCCGTCCGGACTACTACGTGCACGAGCAGCGCATGTTCACCCGCCTGCTGCGCAAGGGCCTGGCCTACCGCAAGAACTCGGTGGTGAACTGGGATCCGGTCGACCAGACCGTGCTGGCCAACGAGCAGGTCATCGACGGCCGTGGCTGGCGCTCCGGCGCGGTGGTCGAGAAGCGCGAGATTCCGCAGTGGTTCCTGCGCATCACCGACTACGCCCAGGAACTGCTGGACGGCCTGGATGATCTGCCGGGCTGGCCCGACGCGGTCAAGACCATGCAGCGCAACTGGATCGGTCGCTCAGAGGGCCTGGAAATCAAGTTCGCGGTGGACGGCTGCAGCGAGGCGCTGACCGTGTTCACCACCCGCCCCGACACGCTGATGGGCGTGACCTTCGTATCGATCGCCGGCGAGCATCCGCTGGCGCTGAAGGCCGCCGCGTCCAATCCGGAGCTGGCCGCGTTCCTGGCCGAGCTGAAGCAGGGCGGCGTGTCCGAGGCCGAAATGGAAAACCAGGAAAAGCGCGGCATGGACACCGGCCTGCGCGCCGTGCATCCGATCACCGGCGAAAAGCTGCCGGTGTGGGTGGCCAACTTCGTGCTGATGGGCTACGGCACCGGCGCGGTGATGGCGGTGCCCGGCCACGACCAGCGCGATTTCGAGTTCGCCACCAAATACCAGTTGCCGATCCAGCAGGTCATCGCGCTGAAGTCGCCGCGCAACGAGGAAGAGAAGACCTACGATCCGACCACCTGGCGCGACTGGTACGGCGACAAGACCCGCGAGGATCTGGAACTGGTCAACTCCGGCGAATTCGACGGCCTGGGCTACCAGGGCGCCTTCGAGGCGCTGGCCGAGCGCTTCGAACGCCAGGGCCGCGGCCAGCGCCGGGTCAACTACCGCCTGCGCGACTGGGGCGTGAGCCGCCAGCGCTACTGGGGCTGCCCGATCCCGGTGATCTACTGCGACAAGTGCGGCGCGGTGCCGGTGCCGGATTCGCAACTGCCGGTGGTGCTGCCCGAGGACGTCACCCTGGACGGCGTGAAGTCGCCGATCAAGGCGGATCCGGAATGGCGCAAGACCACCTGCCCGGAATGCGGCGGCGCGGCCGAGCGCGAGACCGACACCTTCGACACCTTCATGGAGTCGAGCTGGTACTACGCGCGCTACACCTCGCCGGGCGCCAGGGACATGGTCGACAAGCGCGGCAACTACTGGCTGCCGGTGGACCAGTACATCGGCGGCATCGAGCACGCGATCCTGCACCTGATGTATTTCCGCTTCTACCACAAGCTGCTGCGCGACGCGCGGCTGGTGGACAGCGACGAACCGGCGACCAACCTGCTGACCCAGGGCATGGTCATCGCCGAGACCTTCTATCGCGACAATCCGGACGGCTCCAAGGACTGGATCAATCCGGCCGACGTGGACGTGCAGCGCGACGAGCGCGGCCGCATCACCGGAGCCACCCTGCACGCGGATGGCGCGCCGGTGCAGATCGGTGCGGTCGAGAAGATGTCCAAGTCGAAGAACAACGGCGTGGACCCGCAGGCGATGGTCGAGCGTTTCGGCGCCGACACCGTGCGCCTGTTCTCGATGTTCGCCGCGCCGCCGGAGCAGTCGCTGGAATGGAACGAGGCCGGCGTGGAAGGCATGGCGCGGTTCCTGCGCCGCCTGTGGACGCAGGTGCAGAAGCATGCCGCCGACGGCATGGCGCCGGCGGCCGACCTGGCCGCGCTGAGCGCCGAGCAGAAGGCGCTGCGCCGCAACAACCCACGAGACCATCGACAAGGTCGGCAACGACTACGGCAAGCGCCACAGTTTCAACACCGCGATCGCCGCGGTGATGGAACTGTCCAACGCGGTGTCGAAGTTCGACGACGCCAGCGGCAACGGCCGCGCGGTGCGCCAGGAGGCGCTGGAAGCGGCGGTGCTGCTGCTGAACCCGATCACCCCGCATGCCAGCCATGCGCTGTGGCAGGCGCTGGGCCATGCGGAAACCCTGCTGGAGGACGTGCCGTTCCCGCAGGTCGATCCCGCGGCGCTGGTGCGCGATTCGGTGACCCTGGCGGTGCAGGTCAACGGCAAGCTGCGCGGCACCATCGAGGTCGCCGCCGACGCCGCCCGCGATCACATCGAAGGCCTGGCCAAGGCGGAACCCAACACCGCCAAGTTCCTGGATGGCGCGACCATCCGCAAGGTGATCATCGTGCCGGGCAAGATCGTGAACATCGTGGCCGGTTGAGCCGGCTTCGAGGCGGGCCGCTCCGCCTCGATCGTCGCGCCTGCCGCCTGATCGTTCCGTCGCCTGCCGGGGATTTCCGGTCTCCCGTGGCATCACGTTCCCCTTCGCCGTCATCCCGGCGAAGGCTGGCCCTGCATCCGGATGGGTTCTTCCATCATCCCGGCGAATCCCGAATCCCGGCTTCCAACGGCCGTATGGCCGATCATCCCGAATCCCGAAAACCCGATATTCACCTGCGGGCCGGCTAGGCTATTGCCGCCTCCCGCGGCCTCGTCCAGACTTCGCCCATGATCCGAACCCGATTCCTTGCCGCCGCCGCCCTGGCCCTGTTGCTGGCCGGCTGCGGTTTCCACCTGCGCAGCCGCATCGCGCTTCCCTCCGATCTGGGGCCGGTGCTGGTCCGCTCCTCCTCGACCTACAGCGACCTGGCTTTCAAGCTGGTGCGCGGCCTGCAGGTGGCGGGCGCCGACGCGCGCACGCCGACGACGGCGGACCTGGAGACGGAGAAGACCGCCGCGGCCAGCGGCGAGACGCTGCCCAAAAAGGCGGAACTGGTCATCGTCTCCGAGCGCTGGGGCGATCTGCCGATCGCGGTGGACGCGCTGGGCCGTGCCCAGGAATTCAGCCTGCGCTACGCCGTGGTGTTCGTGTTCCGCAAGGCCGACGGCACCGATCTGGTGCCGCAGCAGGTGGTCGAACTCTCGCGTGACTACGTGTCGCCGCCCGAGAACGCCACCGGCACCACCACCGAGCGCGAGATCCCTGGCCGACGAACTGCGCCGCGAGATGTCCGCCTCGATCCTGCGCCGGGTCGATGGCGTGGTGCGCGCCGGCCAGATGGTCAAGCCGGCCGATGGAACTTAAGCCCGAACAGATCGCCGCGCGCGCCGACGAGCCGCTGCTCCCGGCGTACCTGATCGCCGGGCCGGAAATGCTGCGGGTGCTGGAAGCCGCCGACGCGGTGCGCGCGCAGGCACGTGCGCAGGGCATCGGCGAGCGCGAGGTGTTTGACGCCGACGGACGCGATTTCGACTGGAACGAACTCGACGCCAGCTTCAATGCGCCGAGCCTGTTCAGTGCGCGGCGCCTGGTCGAAGTGCGCCTGCCGAGCGGAAAGCCGGGCAAGGACGGCGCCGAGGTCATCAGCCGCTTCTGCGCGAATCCGCCGCCCGACGTGGTTCTGCTGATTACCGCCGGCGAATGGTCCAAGGCCCACCACGGCAAATGGGCCGACGCCATCGCACAGATTGGCGTCATCGCGGTCGCCTGGGCGATCAAGCCGCACGAACTGCCGGGCTGGATCGAAAGCCGCTTGCGCGCGCGCGGACTGCGCGCCGATCGCGACGCGGTGCAGGCGCTGGCCGAGCGGGTGGAAGGCAACCTGCTGGCGGCGGCGCAGGAAATCGACAAGCTCGCGCTGCTGGCGCAGGGCGGAAGCCTGTCGGCGGAAACCATGCAGTCGCTGGTGGCCGACGCCGCACGCTACGACGTGTTCCGCCTGACCGACGCCATGCTGGCCGGGCAGGGGCCGCAGGTGTCGCGTATCTGGCCGGCCTGCGCGCCGAGGGCGACGTGGTTGCCGGCCTGATGCCGATGGTGGTCAAGGAACTGCTGCGTACCGCCCATCTGGCGCGGGTGCAGGCGGCCGGCGGCAACCTGGCCGCGGAAATGAAATCCCAGGGCATCTGGGAGTCCAAGCAGGCGCCGTTCAAGCGGGCCCTGCAGCGGCACGCCGCGCCGCAGCGCTGGGAGCGTTTCGTCGCCGAGGCTTCGCGCATCGACCGCATCGCCAAGGGCCGCGCGCCCGGCGACGCCTGGGTGGCGATGGAACGCCTGCTGCTGGCCGTGGCCGAGGCGCGCGCGGTGCGCCTGCTGGTGGCCTGAGACGGGGGCTTTCCCGGCGGCGGCAATCCCCGCACACTGGTTCCGATCTCCGGCGGGCAGCCCCGACATCGCATGCTCCATCTCTTCTACGGCGGCACCTTCGATCCCGTGCACAACGGGCATCTGGCCATCGCCCGCGCGGCCCGCGACGAACTCGACACCCTGATCGCGCTGACGCCCGCGGCGGATCCGCCGCATCGCGCACCGCCCGGCGCCAACGCCGCGCAGCGTGCACGGATGCTGGAACTGGCCATCGACGGCGAGGCCGGCCTGCATGTCGATCGCCGCGAACTGCGCCGCGCGCTGCGCCAGCCCGAGCGGCGCTCCTACACTGTCGACACCCTGCGCGAGCTGCGTGGCGAGCTCGGCGCGCGCACGCCGATCGCCTGGCTGGTGGGAGCCGACAGCCTGGTCGGACTGCCCACCTGGCACGAGTGGCGGGAACTGTTCGAACTGGCGCATTTCGTGGTGGCCGAGCGCCCGGGCAGCCCGCTGGACGGCGAACTGCCTGCCGGGCTCGCCGCCGCGACCGTCGGCCGCTGGACCACCGACGCCGCCGACCTGCGGACTTCCCCGGCCGGCCGGATCCACCGGCTGCATCAACCGCTGCAACCGGAATCGGCCAGCGACGTGCGCCAGCGGATCGCCGAGGGCCGCCCCTGGCGGACACTGGTCCCGCCCGCCGTGGCCGCCTATATCGCGGACGAACGGCTGTACTTCACGTCGGCGGCGGTGGACGGTCCGGTATAATCGGTGCCGAGTTCCCGGAGTCACCAGACCTTTGTCCAGCCAAGCGCAAGTCATCAAGACCCGTCTTCCCAGCCCCCCGCCGGCCGTGCCGGTCCTGCTCGCCAACGTGCACGCGGCGGTGGAAGAACTGAAAGCCAAGGATGTCGTTGAAATCGATGTGCGCGGCAAGTCCAGCGTCGCCGATTTCCTGGTCATCGCGTCCGGCACCTCCACCCGCCACGTCAAGTCGATCGCCGACGAAGTGGTCAAGTTCGCCAAGAAGCCTCGACGTCATGCCGCTGGGCGTGGAAGGCGAGCGCGAGGCCGAGTGGGTGCTGGTGGACCTGGGCGACGTGATCGTCCACGTCATGCTGCCGCGCGTGCGCGAGTTCTACGCGCTGGAGCGGTTGTGGACGGTGGGCGACCAGCCGCCGGAACACGACGAAGTCGAGACCGGCGCCGAAGATCGCCTGTAAGCGGCTTCCCGTTCCGCGATGAAACAACGGCGCCGAAAGGCGCCGTTGTCGTTTCCGGCGAGTGCGATGCTTACAGCGGTCCGCGCTCCCACGGCCCGGTGATCGCGAAGGTGATGCCCGGGGTCTGGGATGTTGACGAACAGGGTGCGCGACAGCGGATCCCAGCAGGCGCCGCAGAACTCGCTGTCGCGGTAGTCGCCTTCCTCGATCGTCTTGCCGGCGTTGGCGATCTCGGTCGAGGTCACCTGTATGTTGTTCTTGCGACAGGTACGAACGATTCGCCGGC
>OFCY01000095.1_pt1 | contig 14997 bp, 14 predicted proteins | sample 1520981 | NCBI WGS metagenome assembly OFCY01 (sample SAMEA2532533, study PRJEB24079) | metagenome
CCCCTTTGCAAAAGGGGGACCGAGGGGGATTTGCCTTTTGCGTCAGAGGCAAGCCAATCGAACAGCTGATCCTCCCCCTTTGCAAAAAAGGGGCACCGAGGGGGATTTGCCTTTGCTCCTCCTCCGGATCTGCCAGAATCGGGCCGTCACCCCCTTCCACGCCTCCATGACCGCCACCGCCGTTGCCGATCCCGCCCTGCCGGGCAACTCGCCCCGCCGCGTCCTGTTCGCCAGTCTCATCGGCACCACGATCGAGTTCTTCGATTTCTACATCTACGCCACCGCGGCGGTGCTGGTGTTTCCGAAGCTGTTCTTCCCGGAAAGCGACGCCGGCGCGGCGACGCTGCAATCGCTGGCGACCTTCGCGCTACCTTTCTTCGCCCGACCGGTCGGCTCGGCGGTATTCGGCCACTACGGGGACCGGATCGGCCGCAAGGCGACGCTGGTGGCCGCGCTGCTGACCATGGGCCTGTCCACGGTCGCCATCGGTCTGCTGCCGCCCTACGCCAGCATCGGCATCTTCGCGCCGCTGCTATTGGCGCTGTGCCGGTTCGGCCAGGGCCTGGGGCTGGGCGGCGAATGGGGTGGCGCGGTACTGCTGGCGACCGAGAACGCGCCGCCGGGCAAGCGCGCCTGGTACGGCATGTTCCCGCAACTGGGCGCGCCAATCGGGTTCCTGTGTTCGACCGGCATCTTCCTGCTGCTGACCGGATTGATGAGCGACGCGCAGTTCCTCGCCTGGGGCTGGCGCATCCCGTTCCTCGCCAGCGCGGTGCTGGTGATCGTCGGCCTGTGGGTGCGCCTGCGCATCACCGAGACGCCGGATTTCCCAGAAGACCCTGGATCGCGACGAGCGCGTGCGCCTGCCGATGATCACCGTGTTGAAGGAGCATCCGCGCGCGCTGCTGGCCGGCACCTTCGCGGCGATGGCGACCTTCGTGCTGTTCTACCTGATGACCGTGTTCGCGCTGAGCTGGGGCACTTCGCGGCTGGGCTATTCGCGCGAGCAGTTCCTGCTGTTGCAGATGGTCGGCGTGTTGTTCTTCGCCGCCGGGATTCCGATGGCCGCACTGTACGCGGATCGGCGCGGACGGCGGCGGGCGATGATCCTCGCCAGCATCGCCATCTTCGCGTTCGGGCTGGCGTTCGCGCCGCTGTTCTCCTCCGGCAACGCCACCGGTGTGCTGCTGTTCCTCGCCCTGGGCCTGGGCATCATGGGCCTGACCTACGGACCCTGCGGCACCATCCTGGCCGAGATGTTCCCCACCGAGGTGCGCTACACCGGCGCCTCGCTGGCGTTCAACCTGGCCGGCATCTTCGGCGCCTCGCTGGCGCCCTACGTGGCGACCAAACTGGCCGAACGCTTTGGCCTGGCCTACGTGGGCTACTACCTGTGCGGCGCCGCGGTGCTGACCCTGCTGGCGTTGTGGCTGATGCCGCGTTCGCGTTGAGGAGCCTGGCCTGGCCGAGCGTGGCGCGGCGGAGCAAGCTCCGCCCTGCGCGTGGAGCCGATTCATGTAGCGCCGGGCTTGCTCGGCGGAGCGTATCCAAAGCAGGGGGCCGAGCAGCGGAGCAAGCTCCGCTCTACCGGAACAGCCGCTTGAGCGTGCGGCCCAGCCAGCCACCTTCCTGGTGTTCGCGGGTGAACAGGTTGAGGTGGTGCTTGACCGCGTCTGCGTAATCCTTGTCGTCGCTGCGGATGTGGTTGTACAGCCAGCGGGCGAGCATGGATCGCAATTCGTCGCCGATGTCGTCGCCGGCCTCGAACCGCAGCCGGTACTCGCCCACGCGCTTGGCGAACAGCTGGTGCACGCGTTTGTGCGCGGCCGAGAACGGGTAGCCGGCCTCTTCCATCAACTCCTCCTCGAAGGCGAAGTGGGAGAGGGTGTAGTCCACCAGTTCCTCGATGACTTCGGCGACGGCGATCCGTTCCATCGAACGGTTGGCGATGTGCAGGCGGTTGATCATCTCGACGATGCGGCGGTGCTGGGCGTCGATGACGTCCACGCCGGTGTTCAGATCGTCCTGCCAGACGAGTAGGGCCATGTCGTTACCTCCCGCACGCCGGGGCGGGCGTGCCTGACAGGCAATGTAGGAACCGCTCCGGCAACAGGCATTGATTCCGATCAAGCCCGCGCGAAACGGTTACCAGAGTGCGTCGCGTAACTTGTACCAGGCCATCGCCGCCACCAGCATCGGCGTGCGCAACAGGCGACCGCCCGGGAAGGGCGATGCGGGATGCGGGCGAAGGCGTCCAGGCGCTCGGATTGCCCGCGGATGGCCTCGGCGATGACGCGCCCGGCCAGTCCGGTGGCGGCGACGCCGTGCCCGCTGAAAACCCTGGGCGAAGTAAACGTTCGGTGTCAGCCGGCCCCAGTGCGGCGCGCGGTTGCGCGAAATGTCGACATAACCGCCCCAGACATATTCGATATCGACATCGGCCAGTTGCGGGAACACCCGCCGCATCCGCCGCGCCATGGTGCTGCGCAGATTGGGCGGGGGCAGGGTGGAATAGCTGGCGCGGCCGCCGAACAGCAGGCGGTGGTCGCGGCTCAGGCGGAAATAGTCCAGCGCCCAGTTCACGTCCGCCACCGCCATGTCGTTGCGAATCAGGGCGCGCGCGCGTTCCTCGCCCAGCGGCGTGGTGGCGCCGATGTAGGTGCCGACCGGCATGATCCGGGATTCCAGTTCCGGCGCGATGCCGCGCAGCCAGGCGTTGCCGGCCAGCACGGCGAAGTCGCAGCGGACCCGTCCGGCGTCGGTGTGCAATACCGGCGCGGCGCCGCGTTCCAGCCGCACGACCCGCGAACGCTCGAAGATCCGCACGCCCGCCGCCAGCGCGGCGCGGGCCAGGCCGAAGGCGTATTCCAGGGGATGCAGGTGGCCGCTCGAGCGGTCGTAGATCGCGCCCGAGACTAACGGTCGCTGGCCTAGTTTCTTGCGCAGCCGTTCGCGATCCCACCATTCCAGCGGATAGTCGTACGTGCTCGGCCACTGTGCGCCTGCCAGCGCTTCAGCGCCCGCTCCTGGCGCGGCTTGATCGGCACGCTGGCGTGACCGTCGCGCCAGTCGCAGGCGATGGCGTGGCGATGGATGCGATCCCGCACTCAGCGCCATGCCCTCGCGCGAGAAATCGAACAGGCGGCGCGCGTCCGCGAGACCCACCAGACCTTCCAGGGTGTCCTGCTCGCAGCCGTAGCCGACGATCGCCTGGCCACCGTTGCGGCCGCTGGCGCCCCAGCCGATACGTTCGCTCTCCAGCACCACCACGCGATAACCGGCTTCGGCCAGTTCCAGCGCCGCCGACAGGCCGGTGTAACCGGCACCGAGGATGCACACGTCGGCCTGGAGTTCGCCTTCCAGCCGTGGCTGTGGTGGCAGCGGCGCGGCGCTGGCCGCGTACCAGGACGGCGGATAGGCGGCGGTGTCGCGCCGGCTCATACCGACCGCAGGTACCAGGCGTACTCCAGGTCGGTGACCTGGGTATTGAAGCTGCGCATTTCCTTGAGTTTCTGCTGGCCGTAGATATGCCGGAACGAGGCGCCGAACCATTCGGCGACGAAGTCGCTGGCAAGGAAATCGTCGATGGTGTCGCGCCAGAACGGGGTCAGGTTCTCGGTCTGCTCGTAGGCGTTGCCGACGATCGGCGGGCCAGGATTGAAGCCTTGTTCGATGCCGTGCAGCATGCCCGCCAGCACCGCGGCGGTGACCAGGTAGACGTTGGCGTCGGCGCCGGCGATGCGATGTTCGACCCGCGTATTGGCCTCGCCGCCATGCGGGATGCGCATGGCGACGGTGCGGTTGTTGTAGCCCCAGCAGGTATTGAGCGGCACGAACGCGTTGAGCACGAAGCGCCGGTAGCTGTTGGCGTTGGGCGCGAACAGCAGCAGGCAGTCGGCGGCGCTGCGCTGCAGGCCGCCGATGGCGTGGCGCAATGCGTCGGCGGGCTGTCCGACCGGCGAGGCGAACACGTTGCGGCCTTCGCGATCCAGCACGCTGACGTGGATGTGCATGCCGCTGCCGGCCTGATCGACCAGCGGCTTCGCCATGAAGCTGGCCAGCGCACCCTGCTGCTGGGCGATCGCCTTGATCGCGCGCTTGAGGTAGATGGCATGTAGCAGGCCAGCAGGGCGTCGTCGCGGTGCTTGAGGTTGATCTCGAATTGCCCGGGCGCATACTCGGCCACCGCGGTGTCGGCGGGAATGCGCTGGGCGCGGCAGGCGGCGGCGACCGCGTCGGTGAAGCCGCGGTAATCGTTGAGGTCTTCCATGTAGTAGACCTGCGTGCTGCGGTTGGGCGCGCCGGTGGCCGGATTGCGCGAGGCCACCGGACGGCCGTCGGCGTCCGGGCGCTGCTCGAACAGGTAGAACTCCAGTTCCACCGCCACCACCGGCTTGAGTCCGCGCGCGGCGTAGCGCGCCAGCACCCGCCGCAGCACCTCGCGCGGATTGGCCTCGAACAGGCCGCCGGCCGCATCCTCCATCGCCAGCAGCAACTGCGCCATCGGCCGTGGCGCCCACGGCACGGAGCGCAGCGAACCCGGCACCGGCCGGCAGATGCGGTCCTCGTCGCCGATGTCGTAACCCAGTCCGGTTTCCTCGACCGTGTTGCCGGTGATGTCGGTGGCGATCAGCGACATCGGCAGGCACACCCCGTCGGCGTAGACCTTGTCCAGCGCGTCGCGGGTGATGCGCTTGCCGCGCAGCAGGCCGTTCATGTCGGGGAGGATGAGGTCGATCAACTCGCAGCCGTCGATGCCGCGCAGGGTGGCGGCGTCGTCCTCGGGCAGGCCCTGGATGGCGGACGATTCGGGGTGGGAAGGGAGGTTCATGCAGGCGCTCCGGAAGGCCGGTGGCAGCTTAGCAGAGGAGATGCGTTGTCAAGAATACTCAACGAGGCCGGAAGCGAAAGTCGCGAAAAACGCCCGAAACCGGTGCTGCTGCGCACCATTACGGGGCGTGTGGCGGCCGATTTGCATCTCGTGTTGTAAAAATAAAACGGCCGGGCTAAGGTGAGTCCAAGCCATCCCGAGCCCTCTGCATGACCAGCCAGCCGCTGGTCGGCCTGCCGACCGATCACAAGCAAATCGGCGCGCATCCCTTCCTCGCGGTCGGGGAGAAGTACATCCGCGCGGTGGTCGACGGCGCCGGCGCGATGCCGGTGCTGCTGCCCACCCTGGACCCGGCGTTGCCGTTGCGCGAGTTCCTGCGCGGCGTCGACGGCATCATGCTGACCGGTTCGGTCAGCAACATCGAACCGCATCACTACAGCGACGAATCCAGCTACGAGGGCAACCTGCTGGATCCGCGTCGCGACGCCACCAACCTGGCGCTGATTCCGCTGGCGCTGGATATGGGCGTGCCGTTGCTGGCGATCTGCCGTGGCTTCCAGGAGGTCAACGTTGCCCTCGGCGGCAGCCTGTACCAGAAAGTGCACGAGCAGCCGGGCTTCATGGATCACCGCGAACGCCCGGACGACCCGCTCGACCTCCAGTACGGTCCCGCGCACGACGTCGCGCTGGCGCCGGATGGCCTGCTGGCGCAATGGGCCGGCGTGGAACAGGTGAAGGTCAACTCGCTGCACGGGCAGGGCGTGCGTCGGCTGGGCCGCGATCTGGTCGTGGAGGCGACCGCGCCGGATGGTCTGATCGAGGCTTTCCGCCACGACGGTCCCGGCTTCCTGCTCACTTCCAGTGGCATCCGGAATGGCGGGTCACCGAGAACCCGTTCTACCTGTCGATCTTCCAGGCGTTCGGTGCCGCCTGCCGGGAACACGCCGAGCGGCGTGCGCGCGAACGTCCGCCGCCCCGCGCGGCGTGAAGCGATTGCGTCCTTCCCGTTCCCGACTCCGAATCCTCTTCCCATGAGCCAGAAAAAGAATTCCCGAAAACAGACCACGCCGCAGCAGGCCGAAGAAAGCGCGCTGCGGCGCTGGCTGAAGGAACGCCGCATCACCGAGGTCGAATGCCTGGTGCCGGACATCACCGGCAACGCGCGCGGCAAGATCATTCCCGCTGACAAGTTCTCGCACGACTACGGCACCCGCCTGCCGGAAGGCATCTTCGCCACCACCGTCACCGGCGACTATCCGGACGACTATTACGAACTGACCTCGCCGTCGGACTCGGACATGATGCTGCGCCCGGATCCGGACACGGTGCGGATGGTGCCGTGGGCCGCCGATCCGACCGCGCAGATCATCCACGACTGCTACACCAAGGCCGGGCAGCCGCATGAACTGGCGCCGCGCAACGTGCTGCGGCGGGTGCTGGCCGAATACGAACAGGCCGGCCTGCGCCCGGTGGTCGCGCCGGAGCTGGAATTCTTCCTGGTGCAGAAGAACACCGACCCGGATTTCCCGCTGCTGCCGCCGGCCGGCCGCTCCGGGCGCCCGGAGACCGCGCGCCAGTCGTACTCGATCGACGCGGTCAACGAGTTCGATCCGATCCTGGATCTGATGTACGACTACTGCGAGGCGATGGAACTGGACGTGGACACGCTGATCCACGAATCCGGCGCGGCCCAGCTGGAAGTCAATTTCACCCACGCCGGCGCGATGGCGCTGGCCGATCAGGTGTTCCTGTTCAAGCGCACCATGCGCGAGGCGGCGATGCGCCATGGCGTCTACGCGACCTTCCTGGCCAAGCCGATGGAGAACGAGCCCGGCAGCGCGATGCATATCCACCAGAGCGTGGTGGACGCGAGGAAGGGCCACAACGTGTTCACCGGCAAGGATCCGGGCAAGTTCAGCCCGGTGTTCGGGCATTACCTGGCCGGCTTGCAGAAATACGTGCCGATGGCGATGGCGTTCTTCGCCCCCAACGTCAATTCCTACCGCCGGCTGATGTTCGGCGAGGTCTCGCCCAGCAACGTGCAGTGGGGCTACGACAACCGCACCTGCGGCCTGCGGGTGCCGATGGACACCCCGGAGAACATGCGGGTGGAAAGCCGCTTCGCCGGTTCCGACGCCAATCCCTACCTCGCCATGGCGGCGACCCTGGCCTGCGGCTTGCTGGGCATCCGCGAGAAGCTCAAGCCGACCGCGCCGACCGCCGGCAGCGCCAAGGAAATCGGCTACGACCTGCCGCGCTCGCTGGGCGAGGCGCTGGACGGGCTGGAGGCCTGCAAGCCGTTGCAGGAGATGCTGGGGCCGCGGTTCGTGCGGGCGTATGTGTCGGTGAAGCGCAAGGAGTATGAGACCTTCTTCCGCGTGATCAGTTCGTGGGAGCGGGAATTCCTGTTGTTGAACGTCTGAGTATTCATGGTGCGAGATCTTTTGGGGTGCCGTAGAACGCATGTCCGGGCGCTGGCGCGGCAGAGCAACCGTTCGCTTGCGGTGCACGCGCTGCCGCGGGCGTTCTTTTCTTTGCTTGTGCAAAGAGAAGAACCAAAAGGACGCTTCTCAACAGCCGAAGGCTGGTCAAGTAGGGCCCCGCGGCGAGCGCGCCATGACGAATCGTCGGTAGCAATCCTACGCGGCAGCACCCGCTCATCATCCGTACGCGCCTGAGCGCAGATCCCACAAGAACACCGTCCCGGAGTCCCCATGGAACACCTCGACATCCGCACCCTCCAGAAACTCGACGCCGAACACCACCTGCACCCTTTCAACGACAACGCCGCCCTGGCCAAGAAAGGCACCCGCATCCTCACCCGCGGAGAGGGTTGTTATGTATGGGACGCTGAAGGCAACCAGTTGCTCGATGCCTTTGCCGGGCTGTGGTGCGTCAACATCGGTTACGGGCGCAAGGAGCTGGGCGAGGTCGCGTCGAAGCAGATGACGCAGCTGGCGTACTACAACAGCTTCTTCCAGTGCACCACCGAGCCGACCATCGAACTGGCCGCCAAGCTGGCCGAACTGGCACCGGGCGACATCAACCATTCCTTCTTCGTCAACTCCGGCTCCGAGGCCAACGACACCATCCTGCGGCTGGTGAGGCATTTCTGGGCGGTCCAGGATCAGCCGCGCAAGAACATCTTCATCGGCCGCCACGACGGCTACCACGGCACCACCATGGCCGGCGCCAGCCTGGGCGGCATGAAGGGCATGCACAAGCAGGGCGGCCTGCCGATTCCGGACATCCACCACATCGATCCGCCATTCTGGTTCGCCGACGGCGGCGATCTGTCCGAGGACGAGTACGGCCTGGTCGCGGCGCGCCGGCTGGAGGACAAGATCCTGGAACTGGGGCCGGAGCGGGTGGCGGCGTTCATCGGCGAACCGATCATGGGCGCGATCGGCGTCTACATCCCGCCGCGCACCTATTGGCCGGAAATCGAGCGCATCTGCCGCAAGTACGACGTGCTGCTGGTCGCCGACGAGGTCATCTGCGGCTTCGGCCGCACCGGCGAATGGTTCGGTTCGCAATATTTCGGTTTCCAGCCGGACATCATGCCGGTGGCCAAGGGCATCACCTCCGGCTACATCCCGCTGGGCGCGGCGATGTTCAACGACCGTGTGGCGAACGTGCTGAAGGCGCAGGGCGGCGAGCTGGCGCATGGCGCCACCTATTCCGGCCATCCGGTGTGCGCGGCGGTGGCGCTGGAGAACATCCGCATCCTGCAGGAAGAGAAGATCGTCGAGCGCGCCAAGACCGAGATCGCGCCCTACCTGGCGCAGCGCTGGGCCGAGCTGGGCGAGCACCGGCTGGTCGGGCAGGCGCGCATCGCCGGCCTGGTCGGGGCGCTGGAACTGGTGCCGGACAAGGGCCAGCGCGGGTTCTTCCCGGATCGCGGTTCGGTCGGGGTGATGTGCCGCGACTTCGCCCTCAAGCGCGGCCTGATCCTGCGCGCGACCTGGGATGCGATGCTGCTGTCGCCGCCGCTGGTGATCACCCGCGAACAGGTGGACGAGTTGTTCGACAAGGCCTGGAAAGCGCTGGACGACACCGCCCAGGCACTGGGCCGCTGACGATGGGAATGGCGGGCCGTCAACGGGTTCCCAGGCGGGCGGCGCGGCGTATCATGTTCGCCGACACCTTTCTGCTTCCAGGAGAAGCCCCATGAAGTTCCGAGCATTGACGATTGCGCTGGCGGCGGCCGGTGCCCTGGCGGCCTGTGGCGGCGGCGGGGAAAAGCAGGCGGCCAAGACGGCCGGCGAGAAGGTCGTCAACGTCTACAACTGGTCGGACTACATCGCCGAGGACACCATCCCGAACTTCGAGAAGCAGACCGGGATCAAGGTCACCTATGACGTGTTCGACAGCGACGAGATGGTTGAAACAAGCTGCTGGCCGGCTCCAGCGGTTACGACGTGGTGGTGCCTTCGCTGAGCTTCCTCGGCCGGCAGATCCAGGCCGGCGTGTTCCTGCCGCTGGACAAGTCGAAGATTCCGAACCTGAAGAACGTCGATCCCAAGCTGCTGGAGCGCATCGCCCTGCAGGATCCGGGCAACCAGTACGCGGTGCCGTACCTGTGGGGCACCAGCGGCATCGGCTACAACGAGGACAAGGTCAAGGCCGCGTTCGGCAACACCGACGTCACCGGCAGCTGGGACCTGGTGTTCAAGCCGGAGAACCTGTCCAAGCTCAAGGACTGCGGCGTGACCGTGCTGGACACCCCGTCGGAGCTGATTCCGATCGCGCTGAACTATCTGGGCGAGGATCCGCACAGCTTCGATCCCAAGGTCATCGACAAGGCCGCCGCGCTGCTGAAGGGCATCCGCCCGTACATCCGCAACTTCCATTCCTCGTCCTACATCAACGATCTGGCCAACGGCGACGTGTGCCTGGTGGTGGGCTGGTCCGGCGACGTCATCCAGGCGCGCGACCGCGCCGACGAGGCGAAGAATGGCGTGCACATCGGCTATTCGATTCCCAAGGAAGGCGCGCCGCAGTGGTTCGACATGATGGCCATCCCCAAGGATGCCAAGCACGTCGAGAACGCCTACGCCTTCATCAACAACATGCTGGATCCCAAGGTGGCGGCGGCCAACACCAACTTCGTGACCTACCCGAACGCGGTGCCGGCGTCCAGGCCAATGGTGGAGCCGTCGATCGCCAACGATCCGACCATCTATCCGCCGGCGGAGGTGGACGCAAACTTTTCACTTTCGCGGTGCTGCCGCCGGAAGTGGACCGCCAGTACACCCGGATCTGGACGGAGCTGAAGACGGGCAAGTAAACCGGAGCAGGGCCGCCTCGTGCGGCCCTGGTCTTTGGGGGGGATTGCCGGGGCCTCGGTCCCGGGCGCGAACAGGGCATTCCCCGGAATGCCCGCAGTCAAACCGCAAGAACGCACCACTCATCACTGCCATGCCTGGCGCAACTCTGGAGAGAGCTTGATGAAACTGCGAACCCTGGCCACCGCTGTCTTCCTCTGTACCGCCCTGGCCGCCTGCGGCGGCAAGCCCGATGCCGACAAGGCGGCGACCGGCACCGTCAAGGCCGACGGGGCCAAGGAAGTGAACGTCTACAACTGGTCGGACTACATCGCCGAGGACACCATCCCGAACTTCGAGAAGCAGAGCGGGATCAAGGTCACCTACGACGTGTTCGACAGCAACGAAGTGGTCGAGACCAAGCTGCTGGCCGGTTCCAGTGGCTACGACATCGTGGTACCGACCCTGAATTTCCTCGGCCGGCAGATCCAGGCGGGCGTGTTCATGCCGCTGGACAAGAGCAGGATCCCCAACTACGCCAACCTCGATCCGGAGCTGATGAAGCGCATCGAGCGGCAGGATCCGGGCAACCGGTACGCCATTCCCTACATGTGGGGCACGACCGGCATCGGCTACAACATCGACAAGGTCAAGGCGGCGTTCGGCAGCACCGACATCGCCAACAGCCTGGACATCGTGTTCAAGCCGGAGAACGTCTCCAAGCTGAAGGAATGCGGCGTGACCTTGCTGGACACCCCGTCGGAAATCATCCCGATGGCGCTGAATTACCTGGGCGAGGATCCCAACAGCTTCGATCCCAAGGTCATCGACAAGGCCGCCGCGCTGCTGAAGTCGGTGCGTCCCTACATCACCAACTTCCATTCCTCGCAGTACATCGACGCGATGGCCAACGGCGACACCTGCCTGGTGGTGGGCTGGTCCGGCGACATCATCCAGGCGCGCGATCGCGCCGACGAAGCCGGCAACGGCGTCAAGATCGCCTATGCCATCCCGAAGGAAGGCGCGCCGCAGTGGTTCGACATGCTGGCCATTCCCAAGGATGCCCAGCATGTGGACAACGCCTACGCCTTCATCAACTACCTGCTGGATCCGCAGGTGATGGCCAACAATTCCAACTTCATCCATTACCCCAATGCCATTCCCAAGGCGAAGGCGCTGATGGACAAGGCGATCGTCGAGGATCCGACGGTGTATCCGCCGCCGGAAGTGGAGGCCAAGCTGTTCACCTTCGCGGTGCTGCCGCCGGAAGTGGATCGCCAGTACACCCGGATCTGGACCGAGCTGAAGACCGGCAAGTAATCCATGCGAAGGGGCGGGCGACGACGCCCGCCCCGGACCGTCCACATTTCCATTTCCATTTTCCAGAGAACACCGGCGCCGCACGCACGGCGCGGTACAGGGGAACCCGATGGCGGCTGACAACCCACCCCCCGGCAACGGCAAGGACACCGCGACCGCGAAGGCCGGTGCCGATGCCTACCTGCGCATCGTCGACGTGCGCAAGGAATTCGACGGCTTCGTCGCCGTGGACGACACCAACCTGACCATCCGCAAGGGCGAGATCTTCGCCCTGCTGGGCGGTTCCGGCAGCGGCAAGTCCACCTTGCTGCGTTGCCTGGCCGGGTTCGAGAAGCCCACCGCCGGCAAGATCTACCTGGACGGACAGCTGCTCAACGATCTGCCGCCCTACGAGCGGCCGCTCAACATGATGTTCCAGTCCTACGCGCTGTTCCCGCACATGACCGTGGAGCAGAACATCGCCTTCGGCCTGAAACAGGACGGGCTGTCCCGGGACGCGATCGCGAAACGGGTGGAGGAGATGCTGGCGCTGGTGCAACTGGGCAAGCTGGCCAGGCGCAAGCCGCACCAGCTCTCCGGCGGCCAGCAGCAGCGCGTGGCGCTGGCGCGGTCGCTGGCCAAGGGACCGAAGCTGCTGCTGCTGGACGAGCCGATGGGCGCGTTGGACAAGAAGCTGCGCTCGCAGATGCAGCTGGAACTGGTCAACATCATCGAGAAGTCCGGGGTGACCTGCGTGATGGTCACCCACGATCAGGAAGAGGCCATGACCATGGCCACCCGCATCGCCCTGATGGACCAGGGCTGGATCCGCCAGGTCGGCACGCCGGATGAAATCTACGAGCAGCCGACCAGCCGCTTCGCCGCCGAGTTCATCGGATCGGTCAACCTGATCGATGGCGTGGTGGAGGAGGACGAGTCCGACTACGTCACCATCCGCAGCCCGCAACTGCCGGTGCCGGTCTACGTGGGCCATGGCATCTCCGGCTTCGAGGGCCAGGAAGTCTCGTTCGCCGTTCGCCCGGAGAAGCTGGGCATCGGCAAGGCGGAACCGGCGCAGGAGTACAACAAGGCCAAGGGCGTGATCGAGGACATCGCCTATTTCGGCAGCCATTCCGTCTACCACGTGCGCCTGCCGGGCGGTTACAAGTTCATGGCCAACTTCGCCAACGTGCAGCGCTGGGCCAGCGAGGGCCTGACCTGGAACGACGAGGTCTGGGTGTGGTGGGGCGACAACGACGGGGTGGTGCTGACCTCATGAAACTCCGCGACCTGATCAAGAAAGCCACGCCGGGCCCGCGCTGGGCGGTGATCTCGGTCCCGTACCTGTGGCTGCTGCTGTTCTTCGCCATTCCCTTCCTGATCGTCCTGAAGATCTCGTTCTCGCGGCTGGCCATCGCCATGCCGCCGTACACGCCGATCCTGGAGTACGTGGACGAGGCGCTCTCGCTCAAGCTCAACCTGGGCAACTACGCGGCGCTGTTCACCGATTCCCAGTACATACAGGCGTATCTGAGCTCGATCCAGATCGCGGCCATCTCGACCTTCTTCGCGCTGCTGATCGGCTATCCCATCGCCTACGTGATCGCGCGCCTGCCGCCCTCCAGCCGCAACATCGCGATGATGCTGGTGGTGCTGCCGTCCTGGACCTCGTTCCTGATCCGCATCTACGCCTGGATCGGCATCCTCAAGAACAACGGCCTGCTCAACAACCTGCTGATGAAGCTGGGCATCATCAGCGAGCCCTTGCAGATCCTGTATACGCCGATGGCCGCCTACATCGGCATCGTCTACGCCTACCTGCCGTTCATGGTGCTGCCGCTGTACACCAATCTGGTCAAGCACGACCAGCGCCTGCTGGAAGCGGCCTACGATCTGGGTGCCAAGCCGTGGAAGGCGTTCTTCACCATCACCCTGCCGCTGTCGCGCGCGGGCATCATCGCCGGCTGCATGCTGGTGATGATTCCGGCGGTGGGCGAGTTCGTCATTCCCGAACTGCTGGGCGGCCCGGACACGCTGATGATCGGCCGGGTGCTGTGGAACGAGTTCTTCAACAACCGCGACTGGCCGGCGGCTTCGGCGGTGGCGATCGTCATGTTGATCCTGCTGATGATCCCGATCCTGATCTTCAACCGGGTGCAGCAGCGCGAGCTGGAAGGGAGGCTGACATGAGCCGCCTGCGCCAACGCAGCCTGACCTGGCTGGTGCTGGGTTTCGGCTTTGCCTTCCTGTACCTGCCGATCCTGATCCTGATGGTGTACTCGTTCAACGAGTCGCGGCTGGCCACGGTCTGGTCGGGATTCTCGGTGAAGTGGTACGGCGAGCTGTTCCGCGACCAGCAGATGCTGCAGGCGGCCTGGATCAGCCTGAAGATCGCGTTCTGGACCGCCACCGCGGCGATGGTGCTGGGCACCCTGGCGGCGCTGGTGATGACCCGGATGCGGCGCTTCCACGGCAAGACCCTGTTCGGCGCGCTGATCACCGCGCCGCTGGTGATGCCGGAGGTGATCATCGGCCTGTCGATCCTGCTGATGCTGGTGTCGATGGGGCAACTGCTGGGCCTGCCGTCCAAGGGCGTCATCGCGATCTGGATCGCCCACGTCACCCTGACCGTTTCCTTCGTCACCGTGGTGATCTCCTCGCGCCTGTCCGAACTGGACAAGTCGCTGGAGGAGGCGGCGATGGATCTGGGAGCCAACCGGCTCAAGGTGTTCTTCCTGATCACCCTGCCGATCATCGCGCCGGCGCTGGTGTCCGGCTGGCTGCTGGCGTTCACCCTGTCGCTGGACGACGTGGTGATCGCCAGCTTCGTCGCCGGCCCCAGTTCGACCACGCTGGTAGATGAAGGTGTTCTCCTCGGTGCGCCTGGGCCTGAGCCCCAAGATCAACGCGCTGGCGACGCTGATGATCGCGATCGTCTCGCTCGCGGCGCTGGCCGGCTGGTGGCTGATGTACCGCGAGGAGAAGCGCCGCCAGCGCGACATGCAGCTGGCGTTGCAGGAAAACGGCTGACCGGGCCGACCCGGCGCTAACGCGGCGGGCGCCAGAATGGGCGCCTGCCCGAGAACCCAGAGATCGTCATGAAGGTAGATATCGTCAATCCCGCGACCGGCAAGGTCGACCGTTCCCAACCACTGATGGACGCCGCCGCGGTCGAGGCCGTGCTGGCGGCCTCGCAGCCGGCCTTCCGCGCCTGGTCCACGCGCCCGCTGGGCGAGCGTGGCGAACTGCTGCGGCGGGTCGGCTCGGAACTGCGTCGCCGTCGCGACGACATCCAGCGGGTGATGACCGCCGAGATGGGCAAGCTGCGCAAGGAAGCCCTGGCCGAAATCGACAAGTGCGCCGGCGCCTGCGACTACTACGCCAACCACGCGGCCGATTACCTGAGGGACGAACCGATCTCCACCGACGGCAGCCGCAGCTACGTGCGCTACGAGCCAATCGGCTGCGTGTTCGCGGTGATGCCGTGGAACTTCCCGATCTACCATTGTTCCGGTTCCTGGCGCCGGCGCTGATGGCGGGCTAATGTCGCGGTGCTCAAGCATGCCAGCAACGTGCCGGGCTGCGCCGACATCATCGTCC
>OFCY01000097.1_pt1 | contig 14824 bp, 12 predicted proteins | sample 1520981 | NCBI WGS metagenome assembly OFCY01 (sample SAMEA2532533, study PRJEB24079) | metagenome
CCCAGTTCGCGGGCGGCGGCATGCACGTCGTCGCCTTTCAGCAGGCGCACGTAGCGCGGCGTCGGCAGTCCCAGCGCCAGCCAGACCTGCTTGGTGCGCACCTTGTCCATGCTCAGCGCGGAACCGAGTACCGGCGATCCGGTGTACGGCATGCCGAAGGCTTCCATCAGGCCCTGCACCACGCCGTCCTCGCCGCCACCCTTGTGGCCGTGCAGGATATTGAAGACGCGATCGAAGCGGCGCTGCACCAGCGCCTCGGCCAGGGCGGGAATGCCGTCCACGGCGGTAGCGTCGACGCCGCGCGCGCGCAGCGCATCCAGCACGTTGCGCCCGGAGTCGCGCGAAACCTCGGCTTCGCTGGAGGTGCCGCCGAGCAGCACGGCGACGCGACCGAAACGGGCCGGGTCGGTGACGCGCGGTGGCGGGAACGAAAACTTGCTCATGAGTGTTGTTGCGCCTTCGCGCCGTTGGGGTCCACGAAACCGTGCGCCGCGATCTGCTGGGAGATGTGGCCGATATCGCCGGCCCCATTAGGAGCAGCAGGTCGCCGTCACGCAGCACATCCGGCAATACGTCGATCAGGTCCGCGACCTGGCTGACCACTACCGGCTCGTTGCGGCCGCGCGCGCGGATGGCGCGCGCCAGCGACTTGGCGTCGGCGCCGGCAATCGGCGCCTCGCCGGCCGGATACACCTCGCTCAGCACCAGCGCGTCGGCTTCCGACAGCACCGCGGCGAATGCATCGAACTGGTCCCGGGTACGGCTGTAGCGGTGCGGCTGGAACGCGACCACCAGGCGCTTGTCCGGCCAGCCGCCACGCGCCGCGGCGAACACCGCGGCCAGTTCCTTCGGGTGGTGACCGTAGTCGTCCACCAGGCGCACGCGCGCGCCGGCGGCGGTGGCGACTTCGCCCAGATCGTTGAAGCGGCGGCCGATGCCGGCGAACTTTTCCAGCGCGGCGGCGATGTTCTCCGGCGACACCCCGAGCTGCCAGCCGACAGCGGCGGCGGCCAGCGCGTTCTGCACGTTGTGGCGGCCCGGCAACGCCAGCGTCACCGCGATGCTGACGTCCTCGGGCAGGCGCAGGGTGAAGCGCATGCGCCCGGCTTCCTGCACCACGTCCTCGGCGCGCACGTCGGCGTTGTCGGCGAAGCCGTAGGTCATCACGTGACGCGGCGTCTCCGCGGCCAGCGCGGCCACTTCGGCGTCGTCGATGCACAGCACCGCCAGGCCGTAGAACGGCAGGCGCTGGAGGAACTCGGCGAACGCGGCCTTGACCCGTTCGAAATCGTTGCCGTAGTTCTCCAGGTGATCCGCATCGATATTGGTGACGATCGAGATCAGCGGATTCAGGCGCAGGAAGCTGCCATCGCTCTCGTCGGCCTCGGCCACCAGCCACTGGCCATCGCCCAGCTTGGCGTTGGCGCCGGCGGCCAGCAGCTGCCCGCCGATCACGAAGGTCGGATCCAGCCCGCCCTCGCTCAACACCGCCGCGGTCAGGCTGGTGGTGGTGGTCTTGCCGTGGGTGCCGGCCACCGCGATGCCGCGACGGAAGCGCATCAGTTCCGCCAGCATCGCCGCGCGCGGCACGATCGGGATGCGCTGCGAACGCGCTTCCATCAGTTCCGGATTGTCGTGCTTGATCGCGCTGGACACGACCACGCAGTCGGTGCCGAGCACGTTGGAGGCGTTGTGGCCGCGCATCACGCGCGCGCCCAGCGAAGCCAGCCGGCGGGTCGCCGCATTGTCGGCGTTGTCCGATCCGGAGACTTCATAGCCCAGCGTGCACAGCACCTCGGCGATGCCGCTCATGCCGGAGCCGCCGATGCCGACGAAGTGGACCCGGCGGAACTCGCGCGCCAGGTTGCCGGTGTGCTGCAGGCGGCGTTCGCGTGCGGCAGCCATCATGCGGCACCCCCAGTGCCGGGATTGGGGATTGGGGATTGGGGATTCGTGCACGCTTGCGCGCACCGCCGGACGTCGCCGGTGGCGTTGCTGTTGCGAATCTCCATTGCCCAATCACGAATCACGGCTTTCCTCCAGAATGATGTCGGCGATGCGATCGGCCGCATCGGTCTTGGCCAGGCCGCGCGCGGCCTCGGCCATGGCTTTTCGTTTGTCCGGGTGCTGGGCGAGATCGCTCAGCACGCCATGCAGGCGCTCGGCCAGATAGGTGTCCTGCTTCAGCAGGATCGCGGCGTCGCGCTCGACCAGGAATTCGGCGTTGCGGGTCTGGTGGTCGTCCACCGCCTGCGGGAACGGCACCAGCACGCTGCCCACGCCCACCGCGCAGACTTCGGCCAGGGTGGACGCGCCGGCGCGGCACACCACCAGGTCCGCCCAGGCATAGGCGGCGGCCATGTCGGTGATGAAGGCCTCCACGCTGGCCGGCACGCCGGCATCGGCGTAGGCCTGGACCGCTTCCTCGCGCAGCTTCTCGCCGCACTGGTGGCGAATCTCGATCGGCATTTCGGCGCCCAGCATCGCCACCGCGCGCGGCACCGACTGGTTGAGCGCACGCGCGCCCTGGCTGCCGCCCAGCACCAGCAGGCGCAGCGAACCCTCGCGCCCGCCCCATGCGCTGTGCGGGCGGCGCGATCGCGGCGATCTCTTCGCGCACCGGATTGCCGACGTATTCCTCGCCATGGGCGAAGCTGCCGGGGAAACCGGTCAGCACGCGGCGCGAGAACCGCGCCAGCACGCGATTGGTGAAACCGGGCGCGCGATTCTGTTCGTGCACCAGCAAGGGTTTGCCGGACAGCCGCGCGGCCATGCCGCCGGGACCGGCGGCGAAACCACCGAAGCTGACCACCGCGCGCGGACGACGCGCGCGCAGCAGGCCCATCGCGCCGGCAATCGCGCGCCCCACCCGCAGCGGCGCGCCCAGCAGCGCCAGCTTGCCCTTGCCGCGCAGGGCCGAGATCGGAAGCGTATCCAGCGGAATGCCGTGCGGCGGCACCAGCCGCGTTTCCATCGCGCCATCGGCGCCCAGCCAGGTCACCGGCACACCGCGCGCGCGCAGCACCTTCGCCACCGCCAGCGCGGGAAAGATATGGGTAGCCGGTACCGCCGGCGAGAATCATCACGGGCTGGACCGACGCGGTCATGCGGTCCTCCCGAAAAAGGGTTCGATGCGCTGGCGCAGGCGGCTGGTACCGCGCACGGCCGCGGGCGCGGGTGTCGCCGCGGGTGCAGGCGCCGGCGGCGCGGCCGCGGGAGTGTCGGAAACGGCCGGTGCCGGTTCCGCGCCCGCCTGCAATTCGCCGCGCAGCGCGACCTGCCGCTGGGCGCGATCCAGTTCGTAGGACACCCGCAGCAGCAGGCCCATCGCCGCGCAGGTCATCAGCACGCTGGAGCCGCCGGAAGAGATCAGCGGCAGGGTCAGTCCCTTGGTCGGCAGCAGGCCCAGGTTCACGCCCATCGAAACGAAGCTCTGCAGGCCGATCCACAGGGCGATGCCGAACGCGCAGTAGCCGGCGAAGTGGCGGCGCATCTCGACGCAGCGCAGGCCCACCCAGAACGCGCGGCCGACCAGCAGCGCGTACAGACCGATGACCAGGCAGATCCCGACGAAGCCCAGTTCCTCGCCGATGACCGAGAAGATGAAGTCGGTGTGCACTTCCGGCAGGTAGTTCAGCTTCAGCACCGAGCCGCCCAGGCCGATGCCGGACCATTCGCCGCGGCCGATCGCCATCAGCGCATTGGTCAGCTGGTAGCCGGAACCGAACGGGTCCGCCCACGGATCGGCGAACGAGGTCAGGCGACGCATGCGGTAGGGCTCGGCGATGGCGATCACCGCCAGCACGGGCAGGCCGACCAGCACCGGGCCGAACATGCGCGGCATGTTGACGCCGCCCAGCACCAGCATGCCGGCGGTGATCGCCAGCAGCAGCGAGGACGAACCGAAGTCCGGCTGCATCAGCAGCAGCGCGACCAGCACCACCACCACGCCCAGCGGCTTGAGCATCGCGATCCAGGTCGCATTGACCTCGTCGCGGAACCGCACCAGGTAGCTGGCCAGCCAGACGATGAAGAACACCTTGACCGCTTCGACCACCTGGAAGTTGGATACGCCCAGGTTGATCCAGCGGTGCGCGCCCTTCACGCTCACGCCCAGTCCGGGCACGAACACCAGCAGCAGCAGGCCGACGCAGCCCAGCAGCAGCAGCTGGTTGTAGTGTTCGACGGTCTTCAGCTCGGTGCGCATCGCCCAGATCGCCAGGCCCAGGCCGCCGGCGAGGAACATCAGGTGGCGCACCAGGTAGTAGAACGGCGTGGCGGTCTGCGAGATCGAGCTCGACGCGACCATCACCACGCCCAGCGAGGCGAGCGCCAGCGCCGCGCCCAGCAGCCACGGGTCATAGCGGCCACCGATGGCCTCCAGTCGTGTCGCCTGGCGGGCGCGGTCGTTCATCAGCGCACCTTCAACGTGGCCAGTCCGACCAGGACCAGCACCACCGAGATGATCCAGAAGCGCACGATCACGCGCGGCTCCGGCCATCCCTTCAGTTCGAAGTGATGGTGGATCGGCGCCATCCGGAACACGCGCTTGCCGGTCAGCTTGAACGAGGCGACCTGGATCATCACCGAGAGCGTCTCGATGACGAAGATGCCGCCCATGATCACCAGCACCAGTTCCTGGCGCACGATCACCGCGATGGTGCCAAGCACGGCGCCCAGCGCCAGTGCGCCAATGTCGCCCATGAACACCATCGCCGGGTAGGTGTTGAACCACAGGAAGCCCAGGCCCGCGCCGGCGATCGCGGCACAGATGATCACCAGTTCACCGGCGCCCGGCACCTGCGGAATCTGCAGGTAGTTGGAGAACACCGCGTTGCCCGAGGCGTAGGCGAAGATGCCCAGCGCGCAGGCGACCAGCACGGTCGGCATGATCGCCAGCCCGTCCAGGCCGTCGGTCAGGTTGACCGCGTTGGAGAAGCCGACGATCCAGAAGTAGGCGATGGCGACGAAGCCGATGCCGGCCAGCGGCAGCGCGATCGACTTGAAGAACGGCACGTAGAAGGTCGTGGCCGCCGGCACGTCGGCGTACAGGTACAGGTACAGGCCGGCGGCCAGGCCGAAGATCGACTGCAGCAGGTACTTCCACTAACTTCAGGCCGTTGGGATCGCGCTTGACGATCTTGATCCAGTCGTCGTACCAGCCGATCGCGCCGAACGCCAGCATCACCAGCACCACCGTCCACACGTACTTGTTGCGCAGGTCGCCCCACAGCAGCACCGCAGCCAGCACGGTCATCAGGATCAGGCCGCCCCCCATGGTCGGCGTGCCGGCCTTGGAGAAATGCGTCTGCGGGCCGTCCTGGCGAATCGGCTGGCCGCCCTTGAACTGCGCCAGGCGGCGGATCACCGCCGGTCCCCACCACAGCGACAGGAACAGCGCGGTCAGCGCGGCGAGGATGCCGCGGAAGGTCAGGTAGCCGAACAGTCCGAAGAAGTTCTCCAGGCTCTGCAGCCAGCGTGCGAGCTCAAGCAACATGCGATTTCCCCTCCCCTTCGGCCAGCAGCGCAGTGACGATCTTGTCCATGGCGCTGCCGCGCGATCCCTTCACCAGGCAGCGCACACCGGCATGCAGATCGGCGCGCAGCGCTTCGGCCAGGGTCTTGTGTGTTTCGAAATGCAGGGCGCCCTCGCCGAACGCCTGCGCGGCGTGCTGGCTGAGCGGGCCCAATGTGTAGAGGCGGCGGACGCCGGCGGTACGCGCGCGGCGGCCGGCATCGGCGTGCAACGTCTCGGCGTCGGCGCCGAGTTCGCGCATGTCGCCCAGCACCAGCCAGGCTTCACCCTCGCCCGCGACCAGCGCGTCGATGGCCGCGGCCAGCGAACCGGGATTGGCGTTGTAACTGTCGTCGATGAGCACCGCGCCGTTGCCCAGCATGCGCGCGACCTGGCGACCCGCCACCGGCTGCGCCGCGCCCAGGCCCTCGGCGATCGTCGCCAGCGACACGTCGCAGGCCAGCGCCAGCGAAGCGGCGGCCAGGGCATTGAGTACGTTGTGGCGTCCGGGCAGGTGCAGTTCGACCGCCACTTCGCCCTGCGGCGCGACCAGCGTGAAACTCGACCCCGTCGCGCCGGCGCGGATATCGCGCGCCGTCACGTCGGCGCTGGCCTCCAGGCCGAAGCGCAGGATCCGGCGATCGGCGACCCGCTCGGCGAAGTATTCGGCGAAGGCATCGTCGGCGTTGATCACCGCGGTGCCGGACGCCGGCAGGGCGTCGTAGATCGCGCCCTTGGTCTCGGCCACGCCCAGCAGCGATCCCATCCGCTCCAGGTGCGCGGCGGCTACGTTGTTCACCAGCGCCACGTCGGGGGCGACGATGTCGGTCAGGTAGGCGATGTCGCCCGGCTGGCCGGCGCCCATTTTGTAGACCGCGAAGTCGGCGTCGTCCGGCGCGTCGATGACCGCCAGCGGCAGGCCGATCTCGTTGTTGCGGTTGCCTGGGTTGAAATAGGTCACGCCCGCGCGCTGCAGGATCGCGACCACCAGCGTCTTGACCGAGGTCTTGCCGTTGCTGCCGGTAATGGCGACCACGCGGCCTGACTGATCCTGGTGGATGCCGGCGGCGATCCGGGCCAGTGCGAGCTGGCTGTCGCCGACCACGATCTGCGGCAGGTCGACCTTGACGGCGTGTTCGACCAGCACCGCGCTGGCACCGCGCATCGCGGCGTCGTAGGCGAAGTCGTGCCCGTCGAAGCGCTCGCCGCGCAGGGCCACGTACAGGCTGCCCGGCTGCAGGGCGCGGGTATCCTGGGTCATCGCGTCCACCATGGCATCGTCGCCGTGGAGTTCGCCACCGGCCCAGTGCGCGAGCAGCGAGAGCGGCAACCGCTTCATGCGCGCGCCTCCAGTGCCTGGCGGGCCACCGCGGTGTCGTCGAACGGATACTTCACGCCATTGATTTCCTGGTACGGCTCATGCCCCTTGCCGGCAATCAGCACGATGTCGTTCTCGCCGGCCTCGCCGACCGCGCGCTCGATCGCCTGGCGGCGATCACGCAGCACGGTGACGGCTTCCGGCCGGGTGAATCCGGCCACGATGTCGGCAACGATGCGATCGCCGTCCTCGCCCCGGGGGTTGTCGTCGGTGACGATCACGCGGTCGGCCAGTCGTTCGGCGGCGGCGGCCATCTGCGGACGCTTGCCCGCATCGCGCTCGCCACCACAGCCGAACACGCAGATCAGCCGGCCACCGGCATGGTCGCGCAGGCTGGACAACGCCTGTTCCAGCGCGTCGGGCGTATGCGCGTAGTCGATCACGATCAACGGCAGCCGGCGGCCCTGTTCGTCGACGCTGCCGCCCAGGCGGTTCATGCGCCCGTGGATCGGCTGCAGCCGCGACAGGGTGCGGGCGATTTCCTGCGGCGCCTCGCCCAGCGCGTACAGCACGCCGGCCACCGCCAGCAGGTTGTCGACGTTGAAACGGCCGAGCAGGCGCGATTGCACCGGATGGGATTCGCCCCCCGTCGCCAGATCGAAGGCGATGCCGCTGGCGTCCAGGCGCAGCGCATCCGCGCGCAGGGTGGCCGTTTCCTGGCCACGCGAACTGACACCCACGCCCTGCACCGCGCCGGGCAGGTGCGGATACAGGACGCGGCCGTATTCGTCGTCCAGATTGATCACCGCCGCCTTGAGCTCCGGCCAGGCGAACAGGCGCGCCTTGGCCGCGCCGTAGGTCGCCATGTCACCGTGGTAGTCGAGGTGATCGCGGGTGAGATTGGTGAACACGCCGACGTCGAAATGCACGCCGTCCACGCGGCCCTGATCCAGCGCGTGCGAGCTGACTTCCATCGCCACGGCCTTGGCGCCGGCGTCGCGCAGCTGCGCCAGCAGCGCATGCATCTGCAGCACCAGCGGGGTGGTGAATCCGGTCGGCACGACTTCGCCGTACATGCCCGCGCCCAGCGTGCCGATGCTGCCGCAGCGGGTGCCGCGGATATGCCAGGCCTGCGCCAGCAACTGCACGGTGGAGGTCTTGCCGTTGGTACCGGTGACGCCGACCAGCTTCATGTCGCGCGACGGGAAGGCGTGGAAGCGGTCGGCCATCGCGCCCATGCGCGCGCGCAGGCCGGGCACGGCGATGGCGTCGCGCGGCACGTCCATTTCCGGCGGCGCCGGGGTTCGTACAGGATCGCGCTGGCGCCCTTCTGACGGGCCTGCTCGACGAAGTTGAGTCCGTGCGCGCCGAAACCGGCGATCGCCACGAAGGCGTCGCCCGGCTCGATCGTGCGGCTGTCCTGGACCAGCCCGCGCACGACGATGTCGCGTGGCACGTCCACGTCGGGCAGCAGTTCGGCCAGCGCCATCATGCGCCTCATCGCACGCCTCCCGTGCCCTGCACGGCCACCGGCGCGGGCGCGTCGAAGGTGGGCGAATCGGTCATGTCGGTGGCGTCGTCCAGGCTGACGGGCATCGCCGCGGGCGCCGTCGGCTTGTTGCCGCCCAGCTTCGCCTCGGCCTTGGCCTGCACGGCCAGCCAGGTCTCGATGTCGTCCGGCGGCACGTCCATCAGGCGCAGCGCGCCATCCATGACGTTGTGGAAGACGGGCGCGGCGACCAGGCCGCCGTAGTAACCGCCTTCCTGCGAATCACTGATCACCACCACCGCGGCGAAACGCGGATTGCTCGCCGGCACCAGGCCGGCGAACAGCGAGGCGTAGCGGCCACGGGCGTAGCCACCGCCGGACGCCAGGCGCGCGGTGCCGGTCTTGCCGGCGACGCGATAACCCAGCACGCCGGCGCGCTTGGCGCCGCCCTGGGTGACCACGGTTTCCATCATCCCCACGACCTCGCGGGCGATGGCCGGATCCAGCACCTGCGGCGCGTCGTGGTGTTCGCCCTTGACGAAGGTTGGAGTCACCAGCCGGCCGCCGTTGCCCAGTGCCGCGTACGCGCGCGCGATCTGCAGCGGCGTCACCGACAGGCCATAGCCATAGGACATGGTGGCCTTCTGCAGGCCGTTCCAGCGCGCCGGCGGCGCGAGGATGCCGACGCCTTCGCCGGGGAAGCCGCTGCCGGGCGCGCTGCCATAGCCGAAGCTGCGGACCACCGAATAAAAATAGTCGTTGGGCAGCTTCTCGGCCAGCTTCACCGAGCCGATGTTGGAGCTCTTGGTGATGATGCCGGTGACCGTCAGCACGCCGTTGTTGCGGGGCACGTCGCGGATGGTGTAACGGCCCAGCGACATGTAGCCCGGCGAGGTGTTGATCAGGGTGGCCGGCGTCACCGCGCCCGCCTTGAGCGCGGCCGAAACGGTGATCGGCTTCATCGTCGAACCCGGTTCGACGATGTCGGTCACCGCGCGGTTGCGGCGGGTCTCGGCACCGGCCTGGCCGACCGCGTTGGGGTTGTAGGTCGGCAGGCTCACCATCGCCACCACTTCGCCGGTGGTCACGTCCATGATCACCATCGAGCCGCTGCTGGCCTGGTGTTCGATCAGCGCGTTGCGCAGTTCGCGGAACGCCAAGAACTGGATGCGGCGGTCGATGCTGAGGGTCAGATCCTTGCCCGGCTCCGCCGAACGCACCAGGTCGACGTTCTCACATCGGCCGCGGTTGTCGCGGATCACCTTCTTGGCGCCGGGCTTGCCGCGCAGCCATTCGTCGAACGCCAGTTCCAGTCCTTCCTGGCCGCGATCGTCGATGTTGGTGAAGCCGAGCACGTGCGCCATCGCCTCACCCTGCGGGTAGAAGCGACGGAATTCGCGCTGCGAGAACACGCCGGGAATCTTGTGCGCCAGGATGCGGTGCGCCTCGTCCGGATTGATCCGGCGCTTGAGGTAGACGAATTCCTTGTCGGCGCGCTGCGACAGCCGGTTGGTCAGGTGCTCCTGCGGCACGCCCAGCGCCTGCGCCAGTTCCGGCAGGCGGTCCGGCGTCTTCAGCAGCTCGCGCGGATTGGCCCACACCGATTCCACCGGCGAGGACACCGCCACCGGCTCGCCGTTGCGGTCGGTGATCATGCCGCGCGAGGTCGGGATCGGAATCTCGCGCAGGAAGCGTGAATCGCCCTGGCGCTGGTAGAAGTCGTGGTTGATCAGCTGCACGTAGGCGGCGCGTCCGATCAGGCTCACCGAGCACAGGCCCAGCGCGCCGATGACCAGCGCCAGCCGCCCGCGCAGGTTGAAGCGGGCGCGATTGCGGTTCTTCAGCGGCGGCGTGCTGCGCGAGTTCACGGGCGCACCACCACGACGTCATTGGTTTCAGGGAACTTCATGCCCAGCCGCACCCGCGCGATCTGGTCGATGCGGGTGCTCTCGGCCACGGTGGCCTGCTCCAGCTGGAGCCGGCCGAATTCGACGTTCAGTTCGTCGCGCGAGCGTTCCAGCCGCGAAAGTTCGACGAACAGCTGGCGATGGCGGTGGCGCGCGTAGATCACGCCGATGGCCGAAGCCACGTTCGCCACCAGCAGCACGGCGATCAGGAAGCGCATCATGCGGCGGCCTCCAGCTTCTCGGCCACGCGCAGCACCGCGCTGCGGGCGCGCGGGTTGCCGGCGATTTCCTCGGCCGTGCCCTTCTGGGCATCGCCGATCATGCGCAGGGTCGGCACGAACGCTTCCTGCACCGGCAGCCGGCGGTTGGCCGGCGGCGCCTTGGCGTGCGCGGCGATGAAGCGCTTGACGATGCGATCTTCCAGCGAGTGGAAGCTGATCACGGCCAGCCGGCCACCGGTCTTCAGCCGCGAGAGCGCGGCGTCGAGTCCGGTTTCCAGATCGGCCAGTTCGCGATTGATGTGGATGCGGATGGCCTGGAAGCTGCGGGTGGCCGGATGGATGTCCTGCTTGCCGCGCGGCATCGCCGAAGCAATGACCTCGGCCAGGTCCGCGGTGCGGGCGAACGGCTGCGTTGCGCGGCGGGCGACGATGGCGCGGGCGATCCGGCGGCTCATGCGCTCCTCGCCGTAGGTCCACAGCACGTCGGCGATTTCGCGCTCGTCGGCGCGCGCCAGCCATTGCGCGGCGCTCTCGCCGGATTCGGGATCCATGCGCATGTCCAGCGGGCCGTCCTTGCCGAAACTGAAGCCGCGCTCGGCCACGTCCAGCTGCGGCGAGGAGACCCCGAGATCCAGCAGCACGCCGTCGAGGCCGGCGGCGGTGGCGTCCCATTCCGCCATCCCGGCGAAGCTGCCGCGGCGGATCGCGACGCGCGCATCGCCCGCGAACGTGCGTTCGGCATGCGCGATCGCTTCGGGATCCTTGTCCATCAGCAGCAGCCGACCTCCCGGCCCCAGTCGTTCCAGCACTCCGCGCGCGTGTCCTCCACGCCCGAACGTGCCGTCCAGATACGTCCCATCCCGTTTCACCTGCAGCCCTTCCATGACCTGCGTGTACAACACCGGCAAGTGCAGCGCTGAAAGGTGACCGGCCTGCGCGGACTGCCGCGTGCCGTCACCGGTCCTCACAAGCGCAACTCGAGCATGTGCGCGCTGAGATCCTCGTCGCCGATGGTCTGGCGGATCTGCGCGTGGTGTGCCTGCTCGCTCCACAATTCGAACTTGTCGCCCATGCCCAGCAGCACCGCTTTCTTCTCGATGCCGACCGCGCTGCGGTGGCTCGCCGGGATGCTGATGCGGCCATTGCCATCCAGCTCCACCACCGCGGCGGCGCCGATCAGCTTCAGCTGCAGGCTGCGGTGGGCACGCTGGGTGCTCGGCAGCTTGCTGACCTCGTCCTTGACCCGCTGCCACTCGCGCTCGGGATACAGGTACAGGCTGCCGGCCTCGAACGGGTTGTAGGTGATGACCAGCCGGTTGCCGCACTCGCGCGCGACGAGGTCGCGGTAAGCGGTGGGCACCGCTAGCCGTCCCTTGTCGTCAACCGTGATGGCGGTCTCACCCTGAAACACGAATCCTGCCCTTGCCCGTCCGCACGAAGGCGGTAATTGAACCACGAAAAACCACTAAAAACCCCGGTTTTCCCTCGGATGCCCACATTAGCATCGCGCACAGGGTTGTCAACAGGCAGATCGACAAAAAATCGCTTGATGTATCAAGGGCTTGCAGCGAACTTCAGAGACTTGTTCAAGCCTTATCCACAAGTTGCTGTTTCGTCTCACATTTTGAGATTACGGGGAGATTCACCGACGTGAGGGTGGCGTGATCCGGGTATCAGCGATGGATGAGACGGGTGGCCAGAGGGCATGCCGCGCGGCCAGAATGGGCGCATGTGCCTGCTCGCCATTGCCTGGAACGTTCATCGCCGCTGGCGGCTGGTCATGGCCGGCAACCGCGACGAGGCCCATGAGCGGCCGACCGCCGCCCTGGCGCGCTGGTCCGACCGTCCGGAAGTGCTGGCCGGGCGCGATCTGCGGTCCGGCGGTACCTGGGCCGGGTTGGATGTCTCGGGGCGGATGACGGTGGTGACCAACGTGCGGGATCCCCGCATCGTGATCCCGCAGGCCCCGTCGCGGGGTGCGCTGGCGGCGGATTTCCTTGGCAGCGGGCTGTCCGCGTCCGCCTATGCCGGCGCGACCGGGTCGGCGGCAGACGCCTACGCCCCTTTCAACCTGCTGGTTGCCGACGCCAACGTCTGCGAATATGTCAGCAACTACCCTCATCCACGCCGAATCGCCCTGGCCGATGGCGTGCATGGGCTGTCCAACGGCGACCTCGACGAGCCTTGGCCCAAGACCCTGCGCCTGATGCAGGTGATGTCCGACTGGGTGTCACGCGAGACGGAAGACGTGGACCTGCTCTGGCACGGCCTGGCCGACGACCGCCTCGCCCCCGACCCGGACCTGCCCGACACCGGCGTCGGCCTGGAACGCGAACGCCTGCTCTCGGCCGCCTTCATCCGCAACCCGGTCTATGGCACCCGGGCCAGCACCCTCATCGCCATCGACCACCAGGGCCACGGCTGGATCAGCGAACGCCGCTTCGGCCCCGACGGCCACCTGCTGGGCGAGACCACCCTCTCCAACCGGATGCCTTCGTAGCGCGAGGCCGTACCGTGGGGCCCAAAAGCAGCGGAGCAAGCTCCGCTCTACGCGGTCCCGGGCACCGCACCTGCTCACGTACACACACGTTGATCCGTCAAAACTCAAAAGCCCCCTGAGTCAGGGGGCGAGTTCGCGCCAACGGCGCGAACGACGGGGGTGTGGAAGTGCGCATCGGGGCCCGAAGTTCGCGCAGCGAACTTTGGGGTTTACTGGGCACCAGCCCAGTAAACATGAGGCGGAGCCGGCCGATAAGCCGGGTTCTGTCTTGGACAGTCATTCCTCTAGGCGCAGCGTCACCGCTACGCTCAAGCAACCTACCCGGAGGCACCGCGGGCCGCGGCATAGCCTCCCTATTTGGTCTTGCTCCCGGTGGGGTTTGCCGTGCCGGTCCGTTGCCGGACTCGCGGTGCGCTCTTACCGCACCATTTCACCCTTGCCACGCGCTCCGGAGAGCCGTTCGGCGGTATCTTTCTGTTGCACTTTCCGTCAGCTCGCGCCGCCCAGGCGTTACCTGGCACCGTGCCCTGTGGAGCCCGGACTTTCCTCGGCATGCTTGCGCATGACGCGACTGTCTGGCCGGCTCCGCCGCGCGCATTGTCTCATGGCGCGCGCGGTTTGGTGATGAACCCGTGCTGTTGCAGGAACGCGATCGCCCTGTGATCGGCGTCGGCGTCGATCGCCATGTCGATCGCCTTGTAATCCGGTTCTTCCTGTTGCTGCAGGTTGCGCGTGAACAAGTGCCCCACGCCCGGGTAGATCACCAGTTCGCAGACGTTTCCGGCCCGCCGCATGCGCTCGCAGAAGCGGGTTGCGCCCGCGGCCGGCGTGACGCTGTCCTCCGCGCCCTGCAGCAGGATCGCCGGCGGCAGCCCGGCACGGACATGCCGATCCGGCGACAGCGCCGCCGCCTGTGCGGGACCGCCACTGAGCCGGGTGAACCAGCCATCGTTTCCCACCGCCACGGCCGGTGACCACAGCACCAGCAGATCCGGGCGCGCGGACGGCGGCGCGCTTCCCGGCTCGTCGAACACGGCCGTCGACGCCGCCAGATGGCCGCCCGCGGAAATGCCTCCCGCCGCCACCCGCGCCGGATCCACGCCCAGCGACGCGGCATTGGCGCGGACCCAGCGGATCGCCGCGCGCGCATCCGCCACCGCGTCGAACGGCGTGACCGTCTTCTGATCCGAGAGTCGGTACTCCACCGAAATGGCGACCAGGCCCTGCTCCATCAGCAGGCGCGCGGTGGGATGGATCCAGGACGCTTCGCCCACCGACCAACCGCCGCCATGGAACAGCACGATGGCCGCGCGTGGCGCGGATCCGGTCCGCGGTTCGAACACATCCAGCCGCAGGCGCTGGCCCTGTTCCCTGTCGACGAAGTGCTGTTTCGGGGGGGCCGGCTCGGCCGCGTGCGCCGTCCACGCGACAAGGCAGAACACCAGCATCGCGAACGCGGATCGGATCCTGATCATGGCAGCTTCCCCGGAAGTCGACCGCACGTTAGCAGTTTCCCGGCGACGACAGGATGGCGCTCCCGCCGATGCTTCCTCAGTCCTTCTGCCCGTACAGCGCCTTGCGCGGCGCGCCGGTGATTTCCGCCGCCAGCTTGGCGGCCGCCGACGGAGGCAGGTGCGCGTTGAGCAGCGCATAGACACGGCGACCCTCGGCGATCTGCGCATCGGCGTCCTCGCCGGCGCCCTGCACGATGACCACGAATTCACCCTTGCGCTGGTTGTCGTCGGTTTCGACCTTCCGCTGCAGATCGGCCAGGTTGCCGTCCAGTACGGTCTCGAACAGTTTGGTCAGCTCGCGGGCCAGCACCGCCGGGCGTTCGTCGCCGAACGCCACGCGCACTGTCGGCCAGCGACTCG
>OFCY01000098.1_pt1 | contig 14519 bp, 15 predicted proteins | sample 1520981 | NCBI WGS metagenome assembly OFCY01 (sample SAMEA2532533, study PRJEB24079) | metagenome
TGCGGATGCCACCGGACACAGGACCGAACCTCGCGTGCCTGAATGGAAAAAGCTCGCGGCCGGAGGCCGCTCCTACCGTGTGCCGCATTCCACGCGGTAGGAGCGCCGTCCCGGCGCGAGCTTCTTGCCTGAGGGCACCGGATGCCCCAGGCGCGGCATCGACGCGCGCTTACTTGAGCTTGATTTCGCGCAGGCGCTCTTCGAGATAGCCCTGGGCGGTGATCGCTTCGGGATAGCGCTTGGGATTTTCGTCGCTGATCGTCGAGGGCAGCACGTCGATCAGGAAATCCGGATTCGGGTGCAGGAAGAACGGCACCGAATAGCGCGGTTTGCGCGCTTCCTCGCCCGGCGGGTTCACCACCCGGTGGGTAGTGGACGGATACACGTGGTTGGTCAGGCGCTGCAGCATATCGCCGATGTTGACCACGATGGTGTCCGCGTCGGAGGTGAACGGCACCCACTCGCCCTGCTTGGACTTCACTTCCAGGCCGGCGGCGCTGGCGCCGACCAGCAGCGTGATCAGGTTGATGTCCTCGTGGGCACCGGCGCGCACGTTGGGAATGTCGTCGGCGGTGATCGGCGGATAGTGGATCGGGCGCAGGATCGAATTGCCGGAATTTGTCTTGTCGGCGAAATAGTCCTCGGCCAGCCCGATGTGCAGCGCCAGCGCCGACAGCACCCGCGCGCCCAGCTTGTCCAGCGCTTCGTACAGGCCATAGCCGTGCTCGCGGAATCCGGGCACTTCGTCCGGCCACAGGTTCGGCGGCATCACGTCGCGGTACTTCGAGTCATCGGGAATCTCGCGGCCGATGTGCCAGAACTCCTTCAGGTCGAAATGCTTGGAGTCCTTGGCGGTCTCCACGCCGAACGGCGTGTAGCCGCGCGCGCCGCCGCTGCCCGGCACGTGGTACCTGCGCTTGGTTTCTTCCGGCAACGCGAAGAAACGCTTGAACACCTCATAGGCCGCATCGATGTCGGCCTGCGGGATGCCGTGATTGCGAATGCCGGCGAAGCCCCATTCGCGGTAGGCGGCGCCCAGTTCGGCCACGAAAGCCTCGCGGTCGGTTTCGAAACGGGTGATGTCCAGGGTGGGAATACGGGCACTCATTCACTTGCTCCAGATAGGCGCGGCGGCGACATTGCAGCCGACCGGCGCCGGGATTACATTGATCAACCTCAAGCCGCGGCTGCGCGCACGGCCTCGGCCAACTTCTCCAGCGTGGCCTGCATCAGCGCGTCGTCGTCGGCCTCGACCGTCACCCGCACCACCGGCTCGGTGCCGGAGGGACGCAGGAACGCGCGGCCGCGACCGGACACCGCCGCCTGCGCCTCGGCCAGCGCGGCCTGCACGCTCGCGGCCTCGGCCGGCCGGCCGCCGTTGGCCAGCTTCACGTTGATGGTTTTCTGCGGCACCTTCGACAGTCCGGACAGCGCCTGGCGCAGCGACTGCCGGCCGTTCTTGAGCACTTCCAGCACCTGCAACGCGCTGACGATGGCGTCGCCGGTGGTCGCGCGATCCAGGCATAGCAGGTGGCCGGAGGTTTCGCCGCCCAGCACGCCGCCGCCCTCGACCAGGCCCTGGTGGACGTAGCGATCGCCGACCTTGACCCGCAGAAACGGCACCTGGCGTTCGGCCAGCGCGCGCTCCAGGCCGTAGTTGGTCATCAGCGTGCCGATCACCGCGCCCTTCAGCCGTCCGCTCTGCTGCCAGGCGGTGGCCAGCACGTACAGCAGATCGTCGCCGTCGACCGGATTGCCCTGGTCGTCGGCCATCAACACGCGATCGCCGTCGCCGTCGAAGGCAATGCCCAGATTGGCGCCGGTCTCGCGCACCTTGCGGGCGAGATTGTCGATGTGCATCGAACCGACGCCATCGTTGATGTTCAGGCCGTTGGGTTCGGCGCCGATGGCGATGACTTCCGCCCCCAGCTCGCGGAACAGCAGCGGCGCGATGTGATAGGTCGCGCCATGCGCGCAGTCCAGCACGATCTTCAGGCCGCGCAGGTCGAAACCACGCGGCACGCTGGCCTTGCAGAACTCGATGTAGCGGCCGACCACGTCGCGGCTGCGGATGGCCTTGCCCAGCTTTTCCGACTCGACGGTGACGAAGTCGCCATCCAGCGCGGCCTCGATCGCCGCCTCGGTGGCGTCATCCAGCTTCTCGCCCTCGGCCGAGAAGAACTTGATGCCGTTGTCGTAGTGCGGATTGTGCGAAGCGCTGATGACGATGCCCGCGTCGGCACCGAGGGTACGCGACAGGAACGCCACCGCCGGTGTCGGCATCGGCCCCATCAGCTGCACGTCGGCGCCGGCGGCGACCAGCCCGGCCTCCAGCGCGGCCTCGAACATGTAGCCGGAGATGCGGGTGTCCTTGCCGATCACCACGGTCGGTCGATGGCCATTGCGTTGCGCCAGAACGCGCCCCAGCGCGTTGCCCAGGCGGAGGACGAAATCGGCCGAAATCGGACCTTGCCCGACCCGCCCGCGGATGCCGTCGGTACCAAAATACTTGCGACTCATCGGAGTGCCTCCTTGCTCAGGCGATGACTTCGGTTTCCTGCGGGCGCGGCTGGTTCAGCAGCAGCGCCAGCAGATCACCCAGGCGATCGCGCATTTCCCGGCGGTCGCAGATCTGGTCGATGGCGCCGTGGTCCAACAGGAACTCGGCGCGCTGGAAACCTTCCGGCAGCGTTTCGCGCACGGTCTGCTCGATCACGCGCGGACCGGCGAAGCCGATCAGCGCTTCCGGCTCGGCGATGTTGATGTCGCCCAGCATCGCGAACGAGGCCGAGGCGCCGCCGAAGGTGGGATGGGTGCTGACCGAGATGTAGGGAATGCCCTGCTCGCGCAGGCGCGCCAGCGCGGCCGAGGTCTTGGCCATCTGCATCAGCGAGAACAGGCTTTCCTGCATGCGCATGCCGCCGCTGGCCGCGAACGACACCAGCGGCACGCGATCGGCCAGGGCGCGCTCGGCGGCGCGGGCGAACTTCTCGCCGCTGACCGAACCCATCGAGCCCCCCATGAAGGCGAAGTCCATGGCGCAGGCCACCAGCGGACGCTGTTTCAGGGTGCCCTTCATCGCCACCAGCGAGTCGTGCTCGCCGGTGGCCTTCTGCGCCGCCTTGAAGCGGTCGGAATACTTCTTCTGGTCGCGGAACTTCAGCACGTCGACCGGCGCCAGCCCGGTGCTGATTTCCTCGATGCTGCCCGGGTCGAACAGCGCCTGCAGGCGCGCGCGGGCGCGGATGGACATGTGGAAGCCGCACTTGGGGCAGACTTCCAGGTTTTCTTCCAGTTCCGGGCGGTAGAGCACCGCGCCGCAGCGGTCGCACTTCTCCCACAGCCCTTCGGGCACACTGCGTTTGCTTTTGGCGCCACCGCTTTCGGTGCGGATGCCCGACGGCATCAGTTTGCTGAGCCAGCTCATGCGTTATCGACAATCCCGTTCAGGTGCCCATCCCGCGGATGGGCAGACGGGTCAGTTTAGCAGGCCGCCCAAGGCGGCCCGTCACCCCCGGCGGGCGCCGGCTCAGGGCCGGTCCAGCGCCTGCCGGAGCGGGGCCAGGAACGCGGCGGCGCGGGTGGGCGCGGTGTCGGCGGCGTCGGTACGGGCCAGTTCGGTGACCAGGGCGCTGCCCACCACCACGCCGTCTACCATCCACCGCCATCGCCCGTGCACTGCCGGCATCGCGGATGCCGAACCCGGCGGCGACCGGGGCCTTGGCCTGGGCGCGGATCCGGCGCAGGCGCTCGCCCGCGGCCTGGGTATCCAGGCGTTCGGAGGCGCCGGTGACGCCGGCGAAGCTGACGTAATACAGGTAGCCCTGGGCTCCGTCGCAGAGCATGGCCATGCGCTCGTCCGAGGTGGTCGGCGACGCCAGCATGATCAGCGCCAGGCCATGGCGGTTGAAGATGGCGCGGGTGTCATCCGCTTCCTCCGGCGGCAGGTCCACCAGCAGGACGCCGTCCACGCCGGCGCGCACCGCGGCTTCCGCGAAGCGTTCCGTGCCGTGGATCTCGACCGGATTGAGATAGCCCATCAGCACGACCGGCGTGCCGGCATCGTCCTTGCGGAACGCGGCCACCGCATCAAGCACGTAGCGCAGCCCGGCACCGCGCGCCAGCGCGCGCTCGGAGCTGCGCTGGATGGTCGGGCCGTCGGCCATCGGATCGGAGAACGGGACGCCGAGTTCGATCACGTCGGCGCCCGCCTCCACCAGCGCGTGCATCACCGGCACCGTGTCCTCCAGCGAGGGATCTCCGGCGGTGATGAACGGAATGAGCGCCTTGCGGCCGGCGGCGCGCAGTTCCGAGAAGCGCTGGTCGAATCGGCTCATTCCGGCTTGGCTTCCTGATTGGCGGCCTGCGCCTCGTTGAAGGCGGCGTATTCGGCGGCCAGTTCCGACTCGCCGACGTTCAGGCCGCGCTCGGCGCCCAGCGCGTCCAGATGCTCGTTGAGCATCCGCCGGTACATGTTGGTCATGTAGTCGAGGAAGTCCTTGCGCGAAGCCGCGGCGTCACCCTCGAAAGAGAGGTAGACGTGCGAGTTGAAACGCGCGGCGGCATACAGCGAGGCGACGCTGATGCGCTTGAGGCCCTGCTGCTTGGCCTGGCGGTTGGTCAGTTCCAGGTATTCGTTGACGCAGGTGAAGAAGGCCGGATCGAGCTGGGTCTGATTCTGCTCGGTCTGATTCTGCCGGGCCTGCGGATCGTTCTGCTGTTCGGTCATTGCACTGCCTTAGAAATGGAGGTTCTCGCGCGCGGCGATGGTATGCACGTCCTTGTCGCCCCGTCCGGACAGGTTGCACAGGACCAAGGCGTCGCGCGGCAGATCCCGGGCGAGCTTGATGGCCTGGGCCACGGCGTGGCTGGACTCGAGCGCCGCAAGGATACCCTCGGTGCGGGCCAGTTGGTGGAAGGCGGCCAGCGCCTCCTCGTCGGTGACGCCGACGTACTGCGCGCGGCCGGTATCGGCCAGGAAAGCGTGTTCCGGACCGACCCCCGGATAGTCGAGCCCGGCGGAAACCGAATGGGTCTCGATGATCTGGCCGTCGTCGTCGCACAGCACGTAGGTGCGGTTGCCGTGCAGCACGCCGGGCCGGCCAGCGGCAATCGAGGCGGCGTGACGGCCACTGGCGATGCCGTCGCCAGCCGCCTCGGCGCCGACCATCTTCACGTCCGCATCGTTGAGGAAGGCGTGGAACAGGCCGATGGCGTTGCTGCCACCGCCCACGCAGGCGGTGATCACGTCGGGCAGCCGGCCGTAGTCCTCCAGCATCTGCGCGCGCGCCTCGCGCCCCACCACGGCGTTGAAATCGCGGACCATGCGCGGATAGGGATCCGGGCCGGCCACGGTGCCGATGATGTAGAAGGTGTCGTGCACGTTGGTCACCCAGTCGCGCATCGCTTCGTTTAAGGCGTCCTTCAGGGTCGCCGAACCGGACGTCACCGGCACCACGGTCGCGCCCAGCAGCTTCATCCGGTAGACGTTGATCTTCTGGCGCTCGATGTCGGTGGCGCCCATGTAGACCACGCATTCCAGGCCCAGCCGGGCGGCCACGGTGGCGCTGGCCACGCCGTGCTGGCCGGCGCCGGTCTCGGCGATGATGCGCGGCTTGCCCATCCGGCTGGCCAGCAGGGCCTGGCCGATGGTGTTGTTGATCTTGTGGGCGCCGGTGTGGTTCAGGTCCTCGCGCTTGAGCAGGATGCGCGCGCCGCCGACCTCGCGCGACAGCCGGGTGGCTTCGTAGATCGGGCTGGGCCGGCCGACGTAATGCTTCAGATCGTGATCGAAGGCGGCCAGGAACGCCGGATCCTGGCGGGCCTGGTCATACGCCGCGGCCAGTTCCTGCAACGGGCCGATCAGGGTCTCGGCGACGAAGCGACCCCCGAACGGCCGAAATGGCCGCGGGCGTCGGGAAAGGCGTGGAAGTCGGCGGGGCGGGATTCGGACATGGACTGCGGGCTGCGCGAGCGGACGGGAGGCGCTGAGCTTAACGCACACGTTCCCCGGCAGAAATCGATAATTTCTGCATCATATGTGAGATAAACTCACACATCATGACCCTGCGCCTGCCCCCGCTCAACGCCCTGCGCGCCTTCGAGGCCACCGCCCGGCTGGGCGGTGTCAGTCAGGCCGCGCAGGAACTGCACGTCACCCACGGGGCGGTCAGCCGCCAGATCCGCTTGCTCGAATCGGACCTGGGACGGGCGCTGTTCTCCCGCGAGGGCGTGGTTTGAGGCTCACCCCCGCGGGCCGGCAGTTGCAGGAGGCGGCCGCGGCCGCCTTCGCCCGGTTGCAGGACGCCACCGCCCGGCTGCGCCGCGACACGCCGTCCGCGCTGGTGCTGGGTTGTCCGGGCAGCCTGCTCGCCCGCTGGATGACTTCCCCGCATGGAACGGCTGGGCCGGGACCTGCCCGGCCTGACCCTGCATCTGGCCGCGCAGGAAGACGGCTTCGACACCGAACTGACCGGGCTGGACGCCGCCCTGCTGCGTGGCCGAACCGCCAGTCGGCCGTCCGCCTGGCGATTACCCAACCTGGCGCCAGAGCGGATTGGCCCGGTGGTCAGCCCACGCCATCCCGCCAGCCACGATCCCGACCGCCTGCTGGAAGAGCCGTTGCTGCACACCGCATCGCGCCCGCAGGCCTGGCCGAGCTGGGCCGCCCGGCACGGCATCGATCCCGGCCGCCTGCGCTACGGCAACGGCTTCGAGCACCTCTACTACCTGCTGGAGGCCGCGCTCGCCGGGATGGGCGTGGCGATCGCCCCCGAACCGCTGGTGGCCGCGGATCTGGCGGCCGGCCGCCTGCTCGCGCCCTGGGGATTCAGCGCGACCGGCGGCGCCTGGATTCTCGCCAGCCGGCGCGGGCCGGCGGATCCGCGGGTGGATCGGCTGGGCGACTGGCTCGAACGCGAACTCGCCGCCGACGCGACGGCTCCGGTCCCGATCTAGATCTGCTGCGCGCGCTGATCGGCGTAGCGGACCGCATCGACGAACTGGCGCATCTTCTCCGCATCCTTCACCCCGGGCGCGGATTCGATGCCGCTGGATACATCCACGCCCCAGGGATGGGCGGTGCGGACCGCGACCGCCACGTTGTCCACCGACAGCCCGCCGGCCAGGAGATAAGGCCGCTCGGTCGCCTGCGGCATCTGTTTCCAGTCGAAACGCTTGCCGCTGCCGCCCTGCTCGCCCGCGGCATGGCCGTCGAACAGGAAGCCATGCGCGGAGGGATAGCGCGCGATCGCGGTGAAGGCGCTCTCGCTGGCGCCGCCCATCGCGATGGCCTTCAGGAACGGCACGGCGAAGCCGGCGCAAAACGCATCCTCCTCGCCGCCATGGAACTGCAGCAGATCCGGACGCACGTGTTCAATCACGCCTTCCACGTCATCGACGCTGTTGTCCATCATCAGCGCCACCACCGCGATTTCCTCGGGCACCAGATCGCGCAGCATGCGTGCCTGCCCCATCAGCAACCGGCGCGGGCTGCGTGGCGCGAACACCAGGCCGACGTAGTCCACGCCCAGTTCCACCGCGGCGCGCACGTTATTGGGTTAGGGTCAATCCACTAGAATTTCATGGGATGAGGCCGGGAATCGGGAATCGGGAATCGGGAATCGGGAATCGGGAATCGGGAATCGGGAATCGGGAATCGGGAATCGGGAATCGGGAATCGGGAATCGGGCAGAGCATCCGCGCCAACCTACCCTTCACGCAAGCGCCGGCGCGTGACGGCCAGGGGCATGGGTGCGCGCGTCAATCCGGCAGGGTCACTTCGGCCGGCAATCGCCAGTGCGACGGATACAGCGGACTGACGAACACCAGTCCGTCGGGCGGCGCGGTCGGACCGGCCACCGTGCGATCGCGGCCGGCGAGCAGCTCCGCGATCCAGCTTTCCGGTTTCTCGCCACGCCCGACCACCAGCAGCGAACCGACGATGTTGCGCACCATGTGGTGCAGGAACGCATTGGCCTGCACGTCGACCCGGACCTGTTCGCCCTCGCGTCGCACCGAAATCGCCTGCAGGTCGCGGAACGCGTGTGGCGACGTGGACAATGCACGGTGCGGAACGCATTAGAAATCATTCTCGCCGAGCAGCGCCTGCGCGGCACGGTGCATCGCGTCCGCACTCCAGCGCATCGCTCCACTCAGCGTGTGCCGTTCCAGCGCGGGACGGACGATGCGGTTGACCAGGCGATAACGGTAGCGGCGCGCCCGCGCGGAAAAGCGCGCATTGAAGTCGTCCGGCACCGGCTGGCACCAACGCACGCATACCGCGGGCGGAAGATTGGCGGTGGCGCCCAGCACCCAACTGCGGGGATCGCGCGGCGCGTCGCTGTCGAAGTGGACGACCTGGCACTGCGCGTGCACGCCCGCGTCGGTACGCCCCGCGCAGATCGTGTCGATCTGCGCGTTGGCCACCCGCGAGAGCGCGTTTTCCAGCACCGATTGCACGCTGGTCTCGTCCGGCGTGCCGGATTTGCTCAGGCGCTGCCAGCCCTGGAAACCGCTGCCGTCGTATTCGACGCCCAGCGCGTACCGCATCAGCGACTCCCTGCCAGCGCCCGCATCAACCCAGATCGCGCAGCAGTTGCAGGGCTTCCCGGCGCGCCATTTCGTCGTTGCTGGCGACCACTTCGAGCAGCAGGTCGCGCGCGGTCGTGGTGTCACCCAAGTCCAGGTAGGCCACCGCCAGTTCCAGCCTTTCGCGGCCGGCCGGGGCCGGATTCAACGGCGCCACGCGGGCGACCGGATCCGTCGACGGTTCGCCGGCATGCCAGGTCGGCGAGTTCGGTGCGGCGGATGCGGCAGGCACAGCCGGGCTTGCCGATGCCGCCACCGGCGTGGATTCGCGGGGAGTCTCGGGTTCCGGCGCTTCCTCCTCCGGCTCCGCGACCACCGGCGCGGTCGCCGCCACCGGGGCCTCGAACAGCGGTTTGCGCGAAGCCGGCTTCGGCGGCGAGATGCGCTGGCGGCGGCTGCTGATCAACCAGGCCAGCGCGCCGACATCACAGCGCCCAGCCGATCCACGCCCACAGCGGCGTTCCCTGCGATGGGCCCTGCGATGGGTCATTGGACTGCGCCAGCCGCTGCTGCGCGGCAGCCAGATCGCTGTCCTTCATCGCGATTAGTTGTTATGCTGCTGCTTGTAGTTTTTCCTAGCTCGGCGACCTGCGCGCGCAGTTCCTGCACTTCGGATTCGCGGGCGGCCAGGTCTTCCTTGCTCTGTTGCAGTTGTTCGTTCGCCAGCATGTCGCCCTCGCCACCGGCTTCAACGCCGGATTGTGTTCCCGCCCTTGCCGCCGCGCCCGCCAGCGGCGGCGCGATCTCCAGGCGGGCTTCCGCCGTGCGCGACGGTGCTTCCGTCGCCGGTGATGCCGTGGTCGCCGCGATTGCCGCCGGTTGCGGAATCGGCCGGCGCGCCTGGCGCCATTCGTCGATCTGGTTGCGCACCAGTGCCGTGGCCTCGGCCTGCCCCAGCCCGGCGACTTCCTCGGAGGCCGGAATGCGCAATACCGCGCCCTGTTTCAGACGGTTGATGTTGCCGTCGATGAACGCCTCGGGATTCGCCCGCAGCAGGGCGATCATGGTCTGGTCCAGGCTGCTTCCGCCGCCGAGGTCGCGTGCGATCGCCGACAGGGTCTGGCCGCGTGCGACGGTCAGTTGATCGCCCGCCTGGGCGGCCGGTGCCGGTGTCGGACGCACCGCCGCCGTTGCTCCGGCGGGAGCCGCGGTTGTCGGCGCCGGCGCCGGCGCCGGTGGCGCATCGGCGGGCGGCGTGGGTTCGACTGCCGCGACCGGCGGTTCGGCCGGACGCACGATGGCGTCATCCGGCGCGGCCTGCGGAGCGTCGATGACCGGCTGGGCAGCGGCCGCGACCGCGCCCGGCGAATCAACCATCGCCGAATACTCGCGCACCAGCCGGCCCTGGCCCCAGTCCACCTCGACCAGGAAGTTGAGCACCGGCACGGTGACCGGCTCCTGCGTGGTGACCCGGATGACCGGGCGACCCGCCTCTTCCCATTCCCACCGCGAAATCGAGATTGCCGACCAGCCCGGTCGGCCTGGGCAGGCCGACCCGCTCGAAGGTGGTCGGGGAAGCGAGCTGGGCGCGCAATTGCTCCAGCTCGCCGGGCTCGGTGGAGATGATCGGGATCTCGGCCAGCAGCGGCTGTCCGGGCGCTGATTTCACCCGGATCTCGCCCAGCCCCAGCGCCAGCGCCGAGCTGCTGATCAACAGCAGCGCCAGCGCGGCCAGGCCACGCCATCGGTATCCCGCCCTCGGCATCAAGCCGTCCCCTTTGCCACGATGGCGCCGACTATAACGGTTCAACCGTTTTTCGCCACCAGTTCCGCCAGCTGCACGGCGTTCAGGGCCGCGCCCTTGCGGATGTTGTCCGCGACGATCCACAGGTTCAGGCCGCGCGGATGCGACAGGTCCTCGCGGATCCGGCCGACGTAGACCGGATCGGTGCCGGAGGCGTGCGTGACCGGGGTCGGATAGCCGCCGGGCGCGCGGTCGTCCACCACTTCCACGCCCGGGGCGTTCTCCAGCAGCGCACGGGCTTCCGCCGCACTCAGCTTGACCTTGGTCTCGACGTTGACCGCCTCGGAGTGGCCGTAGAACACCGGCACGCGCACCGCGGTCGGATTCACCTGGATGCGGTCGTCGCCGAGGATCTTGCGGGTCTCCCACACCAGCTTCATCTCTTCCTTGGTGAAGCCGTTGTCGAGGAATTCGTCGATGTGCGGAATCAGGTTGAACGCGATCTGGACCGGGAAGCGCTGCGGATCCGGATCCTGGAAGTTCAGCAGCGCGCCGGTCTGGCGGCCCAGTTCCTCCAGCGCCGAACGGCCACCACCGGACACCGACTGGTAGGTCGCCACGTTGATGCGCTCGATGCCGGCCTTGCGGTGGATCGGCGCCAGCGCGACCAGCATCTGCATGGTCGAGCAGTTGGGATTGGCGATGATGCCGCGCGGACGGTTCTGCACCTGTTCCGGGTTGACCTCGCTGACCACCAGCGGCACGTCATCGTCGTAGCGGAAGGCCGATGAATTGTCGATCACCACCGCGCCCGCGGCGGCGAACTTCGGCGCGTACTCCTTGGAGACGCCGCCGCCTGCGGAGAACAGGGCGATGTCGATGCCGGCCGGGTCGAAGGTGGCCAGGTCCTGGATGGTGATCTTCTGGCCGTTGAATTCGACCTCGCCGCCGGCCGAACGCTCGGAGGCCAGCGCCACCAGCTTGCCGATCGGGAAATCGCGCTCGGCGAGGATGGACAGCATGGTTTCGCCGACGGCACCGGTGGCGCCCACGACGGCGACGTTGAAACTGCGGTTCTGATTGCTCATGGAATTGGGTTCGCGAAAGTGATGAAGATAGGGATGAGGAAGACAGCGGACAGCAATGGGGGGCTGTGTTCGGGGAACCTCCAGGAAGGCCAGAGGCTCCCTATCGTTTAATCGCGGTGGTTTTGTGGTTGCCGCCGGCGATCGCCGGCACGCCCGGATTGACCGGGGTGGCGGGACGACCGGCGTCCGGGCCTTCGCCCAGCGCGGCGATGAGATTGTCCACCGCCAGGCTGACCATGGCGCGGCGGGTGGCGAGGCTGGCGCTGGCGATGTGCGGGGTCAGCACCACGTTGCGCAGCGCGAGCAGTTCCGGACGAACCTCCGGCTCGCCCTCGTAGACGTCCAGCCCGGCCGCGGCCAGGCGGCCCTGCGACAGCGCCCGCGCCAGCGCGAGCTCGTCGATCAGGCCACCACGGGCGATGTTCACCAGCGTCGCGGTCGGCTTCATCTTCGCCAGCGCGGCGGCGTCGATCAGATGGTGGACGGCCGGCGAATACGGCAGCACCAGCACGAGGTGATCGGAACCGGCCAGCAGCGTGTCGAAATCGACGTACTCGGCGCCGCACTCGCGCTCGATCGCAGCATCCACCCGGTGGCGGTTGTGGTAGCGCACGCGCATGCCGAACCCGGCCGCGCGGCGGGCGATGCCCTGGCCGATGCGTCCCATGCCGAGGATGCCCAGCGTACTGCCGTGCAGGTCCACGCCGAGCATGCTGCCGAACGACCACTGCCGCCATTGGCCTTCGCGCAGCCAGCGCTCGGCCTCGGTGATGCGGCGCGCGGCGGCCATCAGCAGGGCGAAACCGAAATCGGCGGTGGTCTCGGTCAAAACGTCGGGCGTGTTGGTCGCCACGATGCCGGCCGCGTCCAGCGCGGGAATATCGAGATTGTTGTAGCCGACGCCGACGTTGGCGATGGCCTTCAGCCGCGGCGCGTCCGCGATCTCGGCCGCGCCGATGCGTTCGTTGAGAGTGACCACGGCGCCGTCCGCCTCGCGCAGGTGCGCGGCGATCTGCGTGGCCGTGTACGCCTGCACCTCGGCGGTCCCGCGCACGTCGAAGTACTCGCCCAGCCGTCCGATGACGTCATCGAACAGCGGCTGCGAGACCCAGACGCGGCGGCGGGATTCAGCCATCGGCGCGTCCCGGCACCCGAGGCGGCACTTCGCCCACGTCGCCGCACTGCGCGCGGTGGCGCAAGGCATTATCCATCAGCACCAGCGCCATCATCGCCTCGGCAATCGGGGTGGCGCGGATGCCCACGCAGGGATCGTGGCGACCGGTGGTGATCACGTCCACCGGCCGGCCATCCACATCCACCGTGCGTCCGGGCAAGCGCAGGCTGGAGGTGGGCTTGAGCACGATCGAAGCGGTGACCTGCTGGCCGGTCGAGATGCCGCCGAGGATGCCGCCGGCATGATTGGACAGGAAACCTTCCGGGGTCATCTCGTCGCGGTGTTCGGTGCCCTTCTGGGTGACCGCGGCGAAGCCGTCGCCGATTTCCACGCCCTTGACCGCGTTGATGCTCATCAGCGCGGCGGCCAGATCGCCATCGAGCTTGCCGTAGATGGGTTCGCCCCAGCCCGGCGGCACGCCGTCGGCGACCACGTTCACGCGCGCGCCGATCGAATCGCCGGACTTGCGCAGCGCGTCCATGTAGCTTTCCAGTTCGGGCACCTGCGCCGCGTGCGGCCAGAAGAACGGATTGTCCTCGACCACGTTCCAGTCGAAGCCTTCCGGCGTGACCGGTCCCAGTTGCGACAGATAGCCGCGCACCGTCACGCCATGGCGCTGCGCCAGCCACTTCTTGGCGATGACGCCGGCGGCCACGCGCATGGTCGTCTCGCGCGCCGAGGAACGTCCACCGCCGCGCGGATCGCGGATACCGTACTTCTGCCAATAGGCGTAGTCGGCATGGCCGGGACGGAACTGGCTGGCGATGTTCGCGTAGTCCTTGCTGCGCTGATCGGTATTGCGGATGAGCAGCGCGATCGGCGTGCCGGTGGTCAGGCCCTCGTAGACGCCGCTGAGAATCTCCACGTCGTCGGCCTCGCGTCGCGCCGAGGTGTGCCGGCTCTTGCCGGTCGCGCGGCGCTCCAGGTCATGGCGGAATTCCTCCGGCGCGATCGCCAGCCCTGGCGGGCAGCCGTCGATCACGCAGCCGATCGCCGGTCCGTGCGATTCGCCGAACGTGGTGACGGTGAGGAGTTTTCCGAAACTGTTGCTGCTCAAGGCGATGTCTCATGTAGCGCGGAGCTCGCTCCGCTGTTCCGGCAAACCGGACGTGCTCGCCGAGCAGGCCCGGCGTTACCTTCGGGATGGCGCGCGGCCATCGGAAAGGGTTTTCATTTTCGCGCGTCCGCCAGCGCACGGATGTGCTTGTTGTGCCGGATCAGTTCGGCGCATTCCACCGCGAAGATACCCATCTGTCCGACCTTGAATTCAATCCAGGCGAATTCGACTTCCGGCAGCAGCTTCGACAGCGCGTGCTCGGATTCGCCGACCTCGCAGATCAGCAGGCCTTCCTGGCTCAGGTGCAGGGGCGCGTCGCGCAGGATCTTCAGCACCAGGTCCAGGCCGTCGTCGCCGGCGCGCAGGCCGAGTTCGGGCTCGAAGGAATATTCCTTCGGCAGCGCGTCGGTCTCGTCGTTGGTGACGTAGGGCGGATTGGTGACGATCAGGTCGTAGTGGCGACCGCCGAGACCGGCGAACAGATCCGACTTCACCAGCTGCACGTTGTCCGCGTGCAGGCGCGCCTTGTTCTCGGCGGCCAGCGCCAGCGCGTCGTCGCTGATGTCGACGCCGTCGACCTGCCAGTCCGGGTTGTAATGGCCCATGGCGATGGCGATGCAGCCGGAACCGGTGCACAGGTCCAGCGCATGATTGACCTCGCGTCCACCCAGCCAGGGCTCGAAGCCGGATTCGATCAGTTCGGCGATCGGCGAGCGCGGCACCAGCGCGCGCGCGTCGCTCTTGAAGCTCAGCCCGGCGAACCAGGCCTCGCCGGTCAGGTAGGCGACCGGCACGCGTTCCTCCACGCGGCGCCTGAACAGCGCCAGAATTTCCGCCTTTCTCGGCACTGGTGACCCGCGCCCTGGCCCATAGGCCGGGCCCAGGACTCCGGCGGCAGATGCAGCGTGTGCAGCACCAGGTGGGTCG
>OFCY01000099.1_pt1 | contig 14445 bp, 9 predicted proteins | sample 1520981 | NCBI WGS metagenome assembly OFCY01 (sample SAMEA2532533, study PRJEB24079) | metagenome
GAAGATCAGGATCACGCCCAGCAGCATCAGGACCATGCGGCGGGTGGTGGAAGGAGGTTTCCGTGCAGTGGCGTTCCGTGTCATGGCGGGCATCGATGGTGGAGGATTCAGGAAGACGACGAACGGGCGGGGCCCGGATCGACATCTTGGATCGCGCGATTATCACGGGATGAGACGGCGGGTCGGAAGGGAAGGAAGTCACTTCCTGCGCTTTGAATAATGGCCATTACAAAATTGGCCATCGCACCGCGCGCGCGTTGAATCGCAACCGCCAGAAACGGAAAACCCCGGCCGGGCCGGGGTCTCCGCATGCGTTGGTCCGCCTCGGCGGCGTCAGCGCGAGGTGGGCGCGTTGTGTGCTTCCAGGTACTCGCGGGACGGCTCGTCCATCTTGTCGCCGAGCACGCGCCGCACCGCGACGAAGAACACCGGGATCAGCAGCAGGCCCAGGAACGTCGCCGCCAGCATGCCGCCGATCACGCCGGTACCGATGGCATGACGGGCATTGGCACCCGCACCGGACGAGATCGCCATCGGCAGCACGCCCATGATGAACGCGAACGAGGTCATCAGGATCGGGCGGAAGCGCAGGTGGGCGGCGGTGATCACCGCATCCCGCAGGGTCTTGCCCATCTTGCGCTCCATGACCGCGAACTCGACGATCAGGATGGCGTTCTTGGCGGCCAGGCCGATGATGGTGATCAGGCCGATCTTGAAGAAGATGTCGTTCGACAGGCCGCGCATCATGGTGAAGGCCAGCGCGCCCAGGGCGCCCAGCGGCACCACCAGCAGCACCGCCACCGGAATCGACCAGCTCTCGTACAGGGCGGCCAGGCACAGGAACACCACCACGATCGACAGCACCATCAGCAGCGTGGCGCTGTTGCCGGCCAGGATTTCCTGGTACGACATGCCGCTCCAGTCATAGCCGAAGCCCTGCGGCAGATCGTTGGTCACGATGTTCTCCATCGTGGTCATCGCCTGGCCGGAGGAACTGCCCGGAGCGGCCGCGCCGTTGATGTTGACGGCGGCATAGCCGTTGTAGCGCGACAGCGACGGCGGCACCGAACCCATCTCCGAATGGACCACCGTCGACAGCGGAATCATCGCGCGGCCGCCGCTGGCGTCGGTCTGCAGGCTGCTCGGGGTGTAGATGCGGCCCAGCGATTCGGCGCCGGTGCGGTACGGCGCGTCGGCACGCATGTTCACGCGCTTGATGCGGCCCTGGTAGAAGAAGTCGTTGACGTACACCGGCGCCAGCATCAGCTGGATCGAGGTGTAGATGTCGCCGACCGACAGGCCCATCGCCTGGGCCTGAACGCGATCCACTTTGAGCTGCAGCTGCGGGGCGTTTTCCAGGGTGTTCGGGCGCACGCCGACCAGGGTCTTGTCCTGTCCGGCCTTGCCCAACAGGGTGTTGCGCGCGGCCAGCAACGCGGCCTCGCCGGCGCCGCTGCGATCCTGCAGCCACATGTCGAAGCCGCCGAACTGGCCCAGGCCCTGCACGGTGGGCAGGTTGACCACGAAGATCTGCGCGCCCTTGATGCCGTACAACGCCATGTTGGCCTGCTGGATGAAGTCGGTGACCACGACCTCGCGCTCGTCCCACGGCTTGAGCTTGATGAACGCCATGCCGACGTTCTCGCCCTGGCCCAGGAAGCTGAAGCCGGACACCTGCATCATGCCCTCGAAGCCTTCCATCTTGCTGAGGGTGCCGCGGATCTGGGTGAACACCTCGTTGGTCTTGCTCATGGTGTTGCCCGGCGGCAGCTGCACGATCGCCAGCGCGTAGCCTTGGTCTTCCTCGGGAAGGAAGCTGCTCGGGATGCGGGTGAACAGGAAGCCGCACAGCACCGTCAGCAGCGCGAACACCACCATCCAGCGCGGGGTATGCCGGATCGCCGCGCCGATGTGGCCGACGTAGGTTTTCTCGACCTTGGCGTAGTACTTCTCGAACACGCGGAAGACGATGTTTTTCTTCTCGTGGCTGTCGTGCTCGTGCTGCTTGAGGAAGCTGGCGCACAGCGCCGGGGTGAAGCCCAGCGCGAGGAACGCCGAGAACGCCATCGAGATCGCGATGGTCAGCGCGAACTGCTTGTAGATTTCGCCGGAGGCGCCACCCTGCAACGCGGACGGGATGAATACCGCCGCCAGTACCACCGTGATCGCGATGACCGCGCCGGTGATCTGGTCCATCGCCTTGATGGTGGCCTCGCGCGGCGGCAGCTTCTCTTCCGCCATGATGCGCTCGACGTTCTCGATCACCACGATGGCGTCATCGACCACATGCCGATCGCCAGCACCAGCGCGAACATGGTCAGCTGGTTGATGGTGAAGCCGATGACGCTCAGGCCCCAGAACGTGCCCAGCAGGGCGACCGGGATGACCAGGGTGGGGATGATGGTGGCGCGGAAGTTCTGCAGGAAGATCAGCATCACCAGGAACACCAGCAGGATCGCCTCGAACAGGGTCTTGACGACTTCCTCGATCGAGATGGTCACGAAGGTGGTGGTGTCATACGGCGAGAACCAGGACACGCCCTGCGGGAAGCTGGGCTGCAGCTCGTCCATCTTGGTGCGCACCGCCTCGGCCACGTTCAGCGCGTTGGCGCCCGGCAGCAGCTGGATGGCGAAGGCGCCGACGGGCTTGCCGTTGTACTGGGTGTCGAAGCCGTAGTTCTGGGCGCCGAACTCGACCCGCGCCACGTCCTTCAGGCGCACGGTGGAACCGTCGCTGTTGGCGCGCAGGATGATGTTCTCGAACTGCTCGGGCGAGGTGAACCGGCCTTCGGCCGATACCGTCGCGGTGAACGCCTGGCCCTCGGGGGCCGGATCGGAACCGACCGAACCGGCGGCGAACTGCACGTTCTGGCCCTTGACCGCCGCCAGCACCTCGCTGGAGGACAGGTTGTAGCCCTGCAGCTTGCCCGGATCCAGCCACAGGTTCATGGCGTACTCGGAACCGAAGTGCTGGGTGCTGCCGACGCCGGGGATGCGCGAAACCTGGTCAAGCACGCGCGAGGCCAGGATGTCGTTGAGGTGGTTGCGATCCACCGCCGGGTTGTCCGACTGCAGGCCGACCACCATCAGGAAGCCGGCGTTGGCCTTGGCCACCACCACGCCCTGCGCGGTCACCTCGGAGGGCAGGCGCGGAGTCGCCAGCGCGACCTTGTTCTGCACCTGGACCTGGGCGATGTCGGCGTCGGTGCCGGTCTGGAAGGTCAGGGTGACCGTGGCGCGACCGGAGGAACTCGACGTGGAGCTGAAATACAGCAGGTTGTCGATACCGGTGAGCTGTTGTTCGATGACCTGGGTCACCGAGCGTTCGGTGGTCTCGGCACTGGCGCCGGGGTAGCTCGCGCTGACCGTCACCTGCGGCGGGGCGATGGAGGGATAGGACTCCACGCCGAGGTTGAGGATCGAGATCACGCCCGCGAGCGAGATCAGGATCGACACGACCCAGGCGAAGACCGGATGGTTGATGAAAACTTAGGGCATGGTACCTAATCCCTTATTCGGCCTTGCCTTCCGGCTTCGCGCCTTCGGCGGCCGCGGGCTTCTGGCCTGCCGCGGCACCCGGCTGGGCCGGCTTGGCACCGGCGGTCACGGGCTTGGCGGGAGCGCCTTCGCGAACCTTCTGCAGTCCGTCCACGACGACCTGGTCACCGGCGGCCAGGCCGCTGGTGATCAGCCAGTTGGTGCCGACGGCCTGCTTGGCATCCACCGGCTTGCGCACGACCTTGCCGTCCTGGCCGACAACCATCGCGTAGGCGCCCTGGGTGTCGCGCTGGATGGCGCCCTGCGGGATCAGGAAGGCGTTGTTCTGCTGGCCCAGGGTGGCGCGCAGGGTGACGAATGCGCCGGGCAGCAGCTTGCGATCCGGATTGGGCAGGGTGGCACGCAGCGAGACGCTGCCGGTGGCGGGATCCACCACCACGCCGGAGAAATCCAGGGTGCCCGGCTGGTCGTAGATCGTGCCGTCGGCGAGCTTGACCTGGACCTTGGCGGTACCGGTGTCGGACAACTGCACGTTGCCGCCGGTCTGGGCGCTGCGCAGCGCCTCCAGTTCGGCGGCGCTGATCGAGAAGTTGACGTACAGCGGGTCGAGCTGATCGACGGTGGTCAGCAACGTGGCTTCACCCTGGCCGACCAGCGCGCCCTCGGTCACCTGCTGCTTGCCGGCGCGGCCGGAGATCGGCGCAGTGACGCTGGCGTAGCCCAGGTTGATGCGGGCGGTCTCGACATTGGCGCGGGCCTGCTGGACCGCGGCGGCGGCACTGCGTTCGGCGGCCTCGGCGTTGTCCAGGTCGGACTTGGACACGAACTTCTGCGGCGCCAGCTGGCGGGCGCGGTCGGCGGAGACCTTGGCGTTGGCGTAGGTCGCCTGCGCCGAGGCCAGGTTGGCCTGCGCCGCGCTCAGCGACGCGCGCAGCGGCGCCGGATCGATCTGGAACAGCACCTGGCCTTCCTTCACGTCGGTGCCTTCCTGGTACACGCGTTTGACCAGCACGCCGGAAACACGGGCGCGCACGTCGGAACTGCGGACTGGAGACAACCGGCCGACCAGATCACGCTCCAGGGGCACGGTCTGCGGATTGGCCTTGACCACACCGACTTCGGGCGGCGGCATCTGCGGCTGTTCCTGGTTCTTGCTGCAGGCGGCCAGTGCCAGTGCGATGGCACAGCAAAGGGCGACGGAACGGACGGGGGCGGTCATCGGTGGAGCTCCGTGTCAGATTTGGAATTCTTGGGGTTTGAAGAGGGGGCATCCGCGGCGGCCGCCATGCCGATGGCGGGCGGGAAGGCGCGGAGGAACCCTTCGACGGCGAACTCGGCCCAGCGGCGGCGGGCCGCGAGGCTGCGTCGATGCGGTACGGCGAAACGCTGCCGTTCGAAATCAAGGCCGGTGATCATGCTCAGCAGCAGCTCGGCCGCCAGGTGCGGATCGTCCTGCTTCAGCAGGCCGCGTTCCATGGCCGAGGCGAGCCAGCGGGCAAGCCGTTCCATCAGCCGCTCGCAACCGTCCCGGTACAGCGCTTTCGCTTCTTCGGGAAACTGGTGGGCCTCCGCGGTGAGCAACTGGCTGGTTGCGACGACCGAAGGATCGCACAGGTGGGCCAGATGCTCCATGGCAAAGCCGAGCAGGGTCTCGCGGACGTCCGTGCCAGGTTCCTCCAGCCGCACCGTGGTCAGGTCCAGGTGCTCCTCGATCATGCTGCGCAGGAGCGCCTGCTTGCTGCCGAACTGGGCGTACAGCGTCTGCTTGGAACAGCCCGCGCGTGCGGCGACCGCGTCCATGCTGATGCGGAATCCCTGTTCGGCCAGCAGTTCGCGGACGGCCGCGTGCACGCGCTGCCGGCGCTGGATGGCCGCGAAGGAGGGGAGGACGGACGACATAAGGCGTTGGACTATACCGTCCAGTTCAGAATTTGAACAGGCTTGGAATCAAGGCCCGGGTGCATGCAACGGCAACCATTCATGCTGGAGCGGCCAGAGGTTCCCCGATGGGGACTCCATTGGCATGCGCATGGTCGCTTCGCCATCGCGTCGGGATCGCCGATGAGGCAAATCGCCTAGTCAATCGTCATGCACTTTGCAAGCCCGTCTTATGACGCCGCGCAACAAGTTTTGTCATGGCGACGGGGGATACAATGACCATTCGACTACCAATCGTAGAGTCTCCATCTGCATGAACGCTGTGCGCAGCCCCAAGCAAGCCCCGAAGAAACAGAAGCCCAAACCGGCCGCGGCCAAGTCCGCCAAGGCGGTGACGCCGAAGAAGACCCCGACCAAGAAGGTGGCTGCCCGACCGGAGACCGGCGCGGCCAAGGCCGCGGGGGCAGCGGGCAAGGCCGCGGCCAGCAAGAGCAAGATCACCAGGGCCAGCAAGGCGATCAAGACCGCCCCGGCGGGCAGCGCGGGCAAGGTGCCGGCGGTGTTCTCGCTGGAACCGATCTACGCGGCCATCCGCAAGCGCGTGCCGGCGGCGCGCCAGGCCGAAACGCTGGCCTTCACCGAAGCGTTCTACAAGCGGATGGCGGATGACGAATATCCGCATCACGCGCCGGAAATCTGGGCGGCCATCGCCACCGACATGCTGGATTTCGCGCGGGCCCGCAAGCCCGGTACCGCCAACGTGCGCGTGTTCAACGCCACCGCCCAGGCCAATGGCTGGGAAGCGCCGCACACCGTGCTGCAGATCATCAACGACGACATGCCGTTCCTGGTCGACTCGGTCAGCATGGCGCTGGCGGAGATGGGCGTCGGCGTGCACGTGCTGGGCCACCCGCTGGTGCGTTTCACCCGCGACAAGGCCGGCAAGGCGACCGCGGTGGGCGAGGGCAAGCCCGAATCGCTGATGGTGCTCGAGATCGATCGCCAGCAGGCCAGCGACATGCCGCGCATCGAACAGCGCATCCGCCAGGTGCTGGGGGAAGTGCGCGCGATCGTCCGCGACTGGAGCGTGATGCGCGAGAAGATGCTGACGCTGGCCGACGACCTGGCCACCCGCCGCCTGCCGATCAGCGACGCCGGCCGCCACGAGGCGCAGGAGTTCCTGCGCTGGGCCGCCAATGATCACTTCACCTTCTTCGGCTATCGCGAGTACCGCGTGGAGAAGGGCAACGGCGACGGCATCCTGCGCGCGGTGGAAGACAGCGGTCTGGGCCTGCTGCGGGGCGATGACGCCTCGACCCCGCGCAGCGTCAAGACCCTGGCCGCGCACTACATGCCGCAGTCCGGTTCGGTCGATGCGTTGATCCTGACCAAGACCAACCGCCGCTCGAACGTGCATCGCCCGGGCAACATGGACTACATCGGCGTGCTGGAGTTCGATGCCAAGGGCACCCCGATCGCCGAGCAGCGCTTCATCGGCCTGTACACCTCCAGCGCCTACAACCGCCGCCCGTGGGAAATCCCGCTGGTGCGCGAGCGCCACGAGTTCGTGATGCGCAATTCCGGCCTGTCGCCGAGCAGCCACAGCGGCAAGGCGCTGCGCCACATCCTGGAAACCCTGCCGCGCGAGGAGCTGTTCCAGTCCAGCGAGGAAGAGCTCAATCGCACCGCGATGGGCATCCTCGGCCTGCAGGAGCGCGTGCGCAGCAAGCTGTTCCTGCGCCGTGATCGCTACGGCCGCTTCTTCTCGGCGCTGGTGTACATCCCGCGCGATCGCTTCAACACCGATGTGCGCCTGCGCATCGAGGCGCTGCTGAAGCAGGCCCTGCACGGCGAGTACGTCGATACCAACGTGCAGTTGGGCGAGTCGCCGCTGGCGCAGCTGCATCTCACCATCCGTCCCAAGGCCGGCGAGCAGATCGACGTCGACACCGCCGCGCTGGAAGCCGACATCGCCCACCTGCTGCGCAACTGGCAGGACGATCTGCGCGAGACGCTGATCGCGCGCCACGGCGAAGGCGAGGGCCTGAAGCTGATGGGCCGCTTCGGCCGTGCGCTGCCGGCCGGCTACATCGAGACGGTGTCGCCCGAGTTCGCCGCCAACGACGTGGAGAACCTGGCCGCGCTCGACGGCCCGGACGCGCTGCGCCTGAGCCTGCACCGCTCGCGCCGCGCGCGCGCCGGCGAGGGCCGGCTGCGGCTCAACCTGTATCGCCAGCAGGCCGACATTCCGCTGTCGGACGCGCTGCCGCTGATGGAGAACATGGGCCTGCGGGTCATCTCCGAACACCCGTTCCGGCTGGAGGCCGCCGATCCGGTCTACATCCAGGAATTCGAGGTGGAAACCGTGGGCGGCGCGATCGATACCGATCGCCTGCACGCGCAGTTCGAGGAAGCCTTCGCCCGCATCTGGCACGGCGACGCCGAGAACGACGGCTTCAACCGGCTGGTGCTGGGGGCGAGCCTGGGCTGGCGCCAGATCGCGATGCTGCGCGGCTACTGCAAATATCTGCTGCAGACCGGCGTGCCGTTCTCGCAGAGCTATGTCGAGGAGACGCTGAACCGCTATCCGCTGCTGGCGCGCCTGCTGGTGGAGCTGTTCGAGGCGCGTTTCGACCCGGCGGTCGGTCACGAGAGCAAGGCCGAGATCAAGGCCGGCCAGGAGCGTTTCGCCGCCCAGTTGCGCGCCCTGGCGCAGGGCGACGAGGCCACGCTGGCGGCGCTGCAACCGGTGCTGGACGCCCGTGGCGGCAAGCGCGAGGAGCAGGTCGAGGCGACCCACAAGGCGCTGCTCAAGCTGATGGATCGCGTGTCCAGCCTGGACGAGGATCGCATCCTGCGCGGCTTCATCGGCGCCATCGAGGCGACCCTGCGCACCAGCTACTACCAGATCGGCGTGGATGGCCAGCCGGCCCACACGATCGCTTTCAAGTTCGATTCGGCCAAGGTGCCGGATCTGCCCAAGCCGCGTCCGTACCGCGAGATCTTCGTGTACGGCCCGCGCGTGGAAGGCGTGCACCTGCGGTTCGGCCCGGTCGCCCGCGGCGGCCTGCGCTGGTCGGATCGCCGCGAGGACTTCCGCACCGAGGTGCTGGGCCTGGTCAAGGCGCAGATGGTGAAGAACACCGTGATCGTGCCGGTCGGCGCGAAGGGCGGCTTCTTCGTCAAGCGTCCGCCGGTGGGCGGTGATCGCGACGCGGTGCTGGCCGAAGGCATCGCCTGCTACAAGATGTTCATCCAGGGCCTGCTGGACATCACCGACAACATCGTCGCCGGCAAGATCGTTCCGCCATTGAACGTGGTCCGGCACGATCAGGACGATCCGTACCTGGTGGTCGCCGCCGACAAGGGCACGGCGACGTTCTCCGACATCGCCAACGGCCTGGCCATCGCCCACAACTTCTGGCTGGGCGATGCGTTCGCCTCCGGTGGTTCGGTCGGCTATGACCACAAGGGCATGGGCATCACCGCGCGCGGCGCCTGGGAATCGGTCAAGCGCCATTTCCGCGCGCTCGGCCGCGATTCGCAGACCCAGGACTTCACCTGCGTCGGCATCGGCGACATGTCCGGCGACGTGTTCGGCAACGGCATGCTGCTGTCCGAGCACATCCGCCTGGTGGCCGCGTTCGACCATCGCCACATCTTCCTGGATCCGTCGCCTGACGCGGCGCGCAGCTTCCAGGAGCGCCAGCGCCTGTTCAAGCTGCCGCGTTCCAGCTGGGCCGACTACGACACCAAGCTGATCTCCAAGGGCGGCGGCATCCATCCGCGTACCGCCAAGTCGATCGAGATTACCCCGCAGGTGCGTGAAGTCCTCGGCTTGGCCGACGGCGTGAAGTCGCTGTCGCCCAACGAACTGATGAGCGCGATCCTGAAGTCGCCGGTCGACCTGCTGTGGAACGGCGGCATCGGTACCTACGTCAAGGCCAGCAGCGAGACCAACGCCGATGTCGGCGACCGCGCCAACAACGGCCTGCGCGTGGACGGGCGCGACCTGCGCTGCAAGGTGGTCGGCGAGGGCGGCAACCTGGGCCTGACCCAGTTGGGCCGCATCGAGGCCGCCCAGCATGGCGTGCTGCTCAACACCGACTTCATCGACAACTCCGCCGGCGTGGACACCTCCGACCACGAGGTGAACATCAAGATCCTGCTCAACGGCGTGGTGCAGGAGAAGAAGCTGCGCATGGATGCCCGCAACAAGTTGCTGGCGGACATGACCGACGAGGTCGCCCAGTTGGTGCTGTGGGACAACTACCGCCAGAACCAGGCGCTCAGCCTGATGGAGCGGATGAGCGCGGCGCGCCTGGGTTCCAAGCAGCACTTCATCCAGACCCTGGAATCGCAGGGCCTGCTGGATCGGCAGATCGAATACCTGCCCTCGGATGCGGAACTGGCCGAGCGCAAGGCGCGCGGGCAGGGCATGACCCGGCCGGAACTGGCGGTGCTGCTCTCGTACTCCAAGCTGGTGGCGTTCCAGCAGTTGCTGGAATCGGACATTCCGGAAGACCCGTATCTGTCCAAGGAACTGCAACGCTACTTCCCCAAGCCGCTGCAGAAGAAGTACGCCGCGGAAATGGAGAAGCACCGCCTGAAGCGCGAAATCATCGCCACCGCGGTGACCAACACCACCATCAACCGGATGGGCGCGACCTTCCTGCTGCGCATGCAGGAAGACACCGGCCGCAGCCCGGCCGAGGTTGCCAAGGCCTTCACCATCACCCGCGAGACGCTGGACGCGCGCGAGCTGTGGGTGCAGATCGACGCCCTAGACGGCAAGGTGCCGGAGTCGGTGCAGATCGACGCCTTGCAGGTGATCTGGTCGGTGCAGCGCACCTTCACCCGCTGGCTGCTGACCCGGCAGGGGCCGATCCCGGCGATCGCCACCGCGGTGGAGCGCTACTACGACGGCTTCAATGAAATCCGGGCCGCCGATGGCGTGCTGCCGGATTCGCTGCGCCCGGCGTACAACGCCAGCCTGCAGACCTGGAAGGACAAGGGCCTGCCGGCCGCGCTGGCCGGCCAGCTGGCGGCGCTGCCGTACCTGGAGCCGTCCTGCGACATCATCGAACTGGCGCGTGCCCGCAAGCTCAAGCCGGTCGAGGTGTCCAAGGTCCACTACCGCCTGGGCGAAGCCCTGCACCTGCCGTGGCTGCTGGACCAGGTCGACGCCCTGAAGGTGGACGGCCGCTGGCATGCGGTGGCCCGTGGCGTGCTGCGCGACGAGCTGACCAACCACCAGCGCACGCTGACCTCGCAGGTGCTGTCGATGCCCGGCAACACTGCCGATGCCAAGGTCCAGGCCTGGCTGCAGCGCGGCGATGCCGGCCTGCGCTTCACCCTGGCCATGCTCAACGAGCTGGCCGCGCAGAAGACGCTGGACTACCCGACCGCCTCGGTGGCCGTGCAGCGGCTGGGCCAACTGGCCACGCAGGGCTGATCGCGGCGCTCGCGATGGCGAAAACAGGCCGGGGCAACCCGGCCTGTTTTTTTTGCGACGCGGAACGGACGGCCTCGCGGTCATCCAATCATGGGCTTCTGCCGTTATCCTCTCGGGCAAGCCACCAGGAACCCGGGATGAGCCAGACGCCCCGCATCGCCTTTCTCGCCAGTCCGGCTGCCGAAGCGCAGCAGGCGCTGGCCGAACTGACCGCCCTGCACGGCAGCCACGATCCGCACGAAGCCGACGTGCTGTGCGCGCTCGGCGGCGACGGTTTCATGCTGCAGACCCTGCATCGGCACGGCAGCCTCGGCAAAGCGGTGTTCGGCATGAAGCTGGGAACGGTGGGTTTCCTGATGAACCAGTATCGCAGCGAGGATCTGCTGGACCGGATCGCCCAGGCCGAGCCGGCCAAGCTGCGTCCGCTGGAGATGCTGGCGTTGACCGAGTCCGGCGCCAGCACCGGTTCGCTGGCCTACAACGAGGTCTCGCTGCTGCGCCAGACCCGCCAGGCCGCGCACATCCGCATCGACCTGAACGGGCAGACCCGGCTGGACGAACTGATCTGCGACGGCGTGCTGACCGCCACCCCGGCCGGCAGCACCGCCTACAACTTCTCCGCGCACGGGCCGATCCTGCCGCTGGGGTCCAGCACGATCGCGCTGACCCCGATCGCGCCGTTCCGCCCGCGCCGCTGGCGCGGGGCGATCCTGCGGGCGAACACCGAAGTGCGGTTCCGGGTGCTGGATCCGTACAAACGGCCGGTCAGCGCCACCGCCGACTCGCACGAAGTCCGCGACGTGGTGGAGGTGACCATCCGCGAATCGCAGGACCGGACCGTGACGCTGCTGTTTGACCCGGAACACAATCTGGAGGAACGTATCCTCAGCGAGCAGTTCGTGGTGTGACGGCGGGTGTGGGGAAGCGGCGTGGGGACGCCGCCATGCAACAAGCAACGTCAGGGCCGTCCGGCACCGGGAGGAGTGCCGGCGGGATGTTCCGATGCCGAACAGGAGTCAGGGGATGAAACGCTGGTGGTTGTGGGGACTGTGCGCGCTGCTGCCCGTACAGGCGGAAGCATGTGGCCTGAACACGCATATGGCGCCTTTCGAACTGCAGACCGGGGCCACGCCCGCGGACGCGCCGGAAGACAGCCTGCGCGCGCCCGAGTTGAAGGTCACCGAGATCACGCGCGGACTGGGCGGCGCGCCCGGTACCTGCGATGGTTCGGGCCTGCTGGGGGTGCGCCTGGACTGGCCGCGCGGTGATTACGGACTGGAAGACATCGGCTTCGAATTCCGGGTGGTTTCGGCGGACACCAGCTATGCGGTGTTTCCGGCCGAACCGGTACGGGTGATCAGCAACAGCCGTCGCGCCGAACTGCTGTTCCTGTGGCCGGATGACGCGCCCGCGCAGCAGAAGCCGCTGCGGATGGAAGTCGAGGTGCGCGCGGTGACCCGCGATTACCGGCGCGGCCCGCCGGCGCGCTTCACGGTGGATTCGAGCGGGGACTGAGCGGCGGCAGGCGGGACAGGCCGGCTCGCGGGGAAGCCCCGCGATGACGGATACTGTGCGCATGGCCGACAACACCCCCCGCCTGTTGACCGTCGCGGTGACATCGCGCGCCCTGTTCGATCTGGAGGACAGCCACGCGCTGTTCGAGCGCCAGGGCGTGGATGCCTACAGCGACCACCAGCGCAAGCACGAGGACGACGTGCTCGCGCCCGGCGTCGCGTTCCCGGTGGTGCGCAAGCTGCTGGCGCTGAATGCCGGCGCGCCCGACGACACGCCGCGGGTGGAGGTCATCCTGCTGTCGCGCAATTCCGCCGACACCGGCCTGCGCATCTTCAATTCCATCCAGCACCACGACCTGGGCATCGTGCGCGCGGTGTTCACCTCCGGCGAGCCGACCTGGCCGTACATCCGGCCGTTCGGGGCGGATCTGTTCCTGTCCGCCAATCCGGATTCGGTGCGACGCTCGCTGGAGCACGGCATCGCCGCCGCCACCATCCTGCCGGCGCAGGCCCACCAGCAGCGCCATGACGACCAGCTGCGGATCGCGTTCGACGGCGACGCGGTGATCTTCGGCGACGAGAGCGAGCGTATTTCGCGCGAGCAGGGCGTGGAAGCATTCGGCCGCCACGAGCGCGAGAACGCGCGCGCGCCGCTGTCGGGTGGACCGTTCAAGGGTTTCCTGTCGGCGCTGCACCAGTTGCAGCAGGTGTTCCCGGCCGGCGAGCACTCGCCGATCCGCACCGCGCTGGTGACCGCGCGCTCGGCGCCCGCGCACGAGCGGGTCATCCGCACGCTGCGCGAGTGGGGCGTGCGCCTGGACGAGGCGCTGTTCCTGGGCGGACGCCACAAGGGCCCGTTCCTGGATGCGTTCGGCGCCGATATCTTCTTCGACGATTCCCAGCACAACATCGACAGCGCGCGCCCGCACGTCGCCGCCGGCCACGTCCCGCACGGCGTCGCCAACGATCCGGCGCCGTGAACGAAGGCGCCCCCGGGTCCATCGCGGCTGGTGGTACACCACGCTGCAGTTCAACCGCGAGGTGACCCAGAGCCGCATGCTGACCTGGTGGCCGGATGTGCTCCAGGTCGGCTACACCCGCACCATGCTGGCCGCGCTGCTGCTGTGTCCACGGCCACGCCGGATCGGCATCATCGGGCTGGGCGGTGGATCCCAGGCCAAGTTCTGCCATCGGCACCTGCCGGAAGCTTCCATCGAGGCGTTCGAAAGCGACGTCGGCGTGCTGGCGCTGCGCGATGCTTTCCGGGTTCCCGCCAACAGCGGCCGTTTCCAGGCCCGGCTGGGAGACGGCGCGGCGATGCTGCGCCAACGGCGTGGCGCCTACGATCTGCTGCTGGTGGACGCCTACGAGGCGGAGGGCATCTCGCCTTCGGTCTCGACCCAGGCGTTCTACGACGATTGCCGCGACGCGCTGGCCGAAGGCGGGGCGATGGCGGTCAATCTCTACGCGACCGATGCCCGCCGGCATCTGTCTAATGCGGCGCAGTTTCGACGGACGCGTGCTGGCGCTGGAAGAACCCCGGATGAGCAACCGGATCGCGTTCGCCTGGCAACCGGGCGGTGTCGTCGCCGACCCGCGCGAGGAACTCGCTCGCCTACCGCGCGCGGCCCGCTGGCAACTGGCCGCGCGGTTCCTGCGCCTGGCTCGCGCGCGCCGGGATTGGCAACCGCACGAGCGCTGACCCCTGGAACCGGGCTCGCTCGGCTGGGGGATGCGTGGACGCTTGGGTGTACCGTCCCGGGTATCCCGAAAAGCGGAGCGAGCTCCGCTCTACGTCGCACAGGTAGAGCCGAGCTTGCTCGGCTGGGGATGCATTGCATGGGCGCTTTGATGTCCCTGACATCCGGAAAGCGGAGCAAGCTCCGCTCTACGTCGCACAGGTAGAGCCGAGCTTGCTCGGCTGCGGGATGCGTGGGCGCTCGGGTGTCCCGGGCGTTCCGGAAAGCGGAGCAAGCTCCGCTCTACGGGGTGTCCAGCGGCAGGCGGATGTCGGTGAGGCGCCAGCGCAGGCCCTGGCGGGTGAACACACAGACGACCGGGCGGCCGTTCTCGTCGTGGATGGTCGCGGTGAAGCGCGAGA
>OFCY01000103.1_pt1 | contig 13915 bp, 16 predicted proteins | sample 1520981 | NCBI WGS metagenome assembly OFCY01 (sample SAMEA2532533, study PRJEB24079) | metagenome
CCATGGGGACGCGGACTGCATCCGGTGCAGGCGGCGGGCCCGCAGAAGCGCGAAGGCGACGGGCGCGCACCGGCCGGCGTGTTCACCCTGGGCGAAGCTTTCGGTTATGCCGCGCAGCGCGACACCGGATTGGCCTACGCGCCGATGCAGGCATCGCACTACTGCATTGAAGTGCCCGCCTCCCCGCTCTACAACCGCATCGTCGACAGCGCCCGGGTCGGCGCGGCCGCGGTCGAAGGCTCGACCGAACCGATGCGCCGCGACCTGCATGCCGATGGCGATGTCCGCTACAAGGAAGGTTTCGTGATCCAGCACAACCCCGACAACATCAGCGGAGCCGGCAGCTGCATCTTCGCGCATCTGTGGAAGGCGCCGGGCGAACCCACCGCCGGCTGCACCGCGATGGCCGAACCGGTGATGGATCGTCTGCTGGGCTGGCTGGATGACAAACGGCATCCGGTGTTCGTATTGCTGCCGGAGGCCGAGTACCGGCGTCTGCGCACCGACTGGCAGTTGCCCACCCTCGCGGAGGCCACCCGATGAGCGAAGCATCCTCTTCCCCCGGCTTCGTCCGCGCGGTCAGCCGCTGGCAGATCGTCGGCCTGTCGATCAATGACGTCATCGGCAGCGGCATCTACCTGCTGCCGGCCGCCACCGCCGTCCTGCTGGGACCGACCAGCGTATGGGCGGTGCTGCTGGCGGGCATCGCGGTCGCCTTGCTTGTTCTTTGCTACGCGCAGGCGGCCAGCTATTTCGATCAACCCGGTGGCAGCTATCTGTATGCGCGCGAAGCCTTCGGGCCGTTCGTGGGCTTCGAGATCGGCTGGATGGTCTGGCTGACCCGCATCGCTTCGGCCGCGGCGCTCAGCAACGGCCTGGCGGATGCGACCGCGCGCTTCTGGGCGCCCGCCGCGTCCGGCGGCGGGCGCCTGGCCGTGGTCATCGGCTCGCTGGGCCTGCTGACACTGATCAACATCATCGGTGTGAAGTCGGCGGCGCGCACCGGCGTGGCGCTGGTGATCGGCAAGCTGTTGCCGCTGGCACTGTTCATCCTCATCGGTGTGTTCTACATCGACATCGATCTGCTGCGCAGCGGCGAGTTGCCACCGATGCGCAACCTGGGCGAGGCCGCGTTGCTGCTGCTGTTCGCCTATGCCGGCTTCGAGAACATCCCGGCCGCCGCCGGCGAATTCAAGAATCCGCGCCGCGACGTACCGTTCGCGCTGCTCACCATGATCGCCACCGTCACCCTGATCTACGCGGCCGTGCAACTGGTCGCGCAGGGCACGCTGGCGGGGCTCGCCGAGTCGAAGACACCGCTGGCGGACGCGGCCGCCAGCTTCAGCGGCGAAGGACTGGCGCTGATCCTGACCCTTGGCGCGACCATCTCCATCCTCGGCACCAACAGCAACACCATGCTGTTCGGCCCGCGCGTGCTGTACTCGCTGGCCCAGGACGGCTTTGGCCCGCGTGCCCTGGCCAGCATCCATCCGCGCTTCCGCACGCCCGCCGTGGCGATCGTGACCCAGGGCGCGCTCGCGCTGGCGCTGGCGCTGTCCGGCTCCTTCGTGCAGTTGGTGCTGCTGTCGGTGGTGGCACGCCTGTGCGCCTACATCGGCACCACCCTGTCGGTACTGGTGCTGCAACGCCGCTACGCCGGCCATCCCGGCGCGCTGAAACTGCCGGGCGGTCCGCTGATTCCGCTGGCCGCGCTGATCCTGTCGCTCGGCCTGCTGGCCAGCGCCAACATCGGCAACCTGATCGCCGCCGCGATCGCGCTGGCGATCGGTGCGGTGCTGTATCTGTTCCGGCGTCGGGTGCCGGCAATCGCCTAGCGCGATCCCGGCCGGGCCGGGATCGCCGACGCGCTCATTCCAGCCGGGATTTCATCTGCGCGATTTCGGCTTCCTGGCCCCGGATGATGTCGTCGCACAGGCGGCGCAGATCCGGCGCGTCCAGTTTCGCCTGCCGGCACATCAGGACGGCGCCCGCATGGTGCGGAATCATCGAGCGCAGGAACTGCCGGTCGCCGATGGCCCACTGTCCGCGGATACCCTGCCAGCACACCAGTGCGACGAGCAGCGCGCAAACACCCAGCAGCAGGTTGAGCCGACGGTCCGGATACATGCTTCGCATCAGCAACACCTCGATCAGCAGCATCGGTGCCGCCATCAGACCGGCCATGTAGACCTGGTTGAGATTGTGGAAGACGTTGCCGGGTCGATCGACCATCGCATACATCAGCAGATACATGATCGCGAAGGACAACACGATCATCGCCAGCAGGCGCCGATAGTGGCCCGATGCCCGATGACGGCCGTCGTGTGCTTTTTCGTGCGCGGATGCGGTCATGGCGTGCTCCTCGTTTCTTTCCCTCGACGCCCGCCACGCTAGGTCGCCTCCGGTGTTGGATGCGTGCAGGGATCCCGCACGTGATGAAAGGCCGGGTTGACGCGCCTGCCCGCGTTTTTCGGGCGCTCGCTCATGTGCCGAAAGTTCCACAATCCACCGTGCAATTTATGTACTGCTCAGTTTGATATTCAGGACACATTGAGGGCGCTAACGGATAATTCACATCACCAGCAGCGAACGGGCGATGCCTTCAGCGCTGGATACCAACTACAAAAAATCGAGGTTTGAGCGTATGAAGAAGTCCTTGCTTGCCCTGACCCTGCTGGCCGCCCTGCCGTTCGCCGCCTCCGCGGCCGATGGCGTCTCCTACAACTACGTGGAAGGCGGTTACACCAAGACGAATGTTGATGGTCCGGATTCCGATGGCTGGGCGCTGAAGGGTTCGGTGGCGATCCACCCGAACTTCCACCTGTTCGCCGATTACAGCCAGCAGGAAGTGGACGATGTGAAGGTTGACTTCGACCAGTGGCGCGTCGGCGTCGGTTACAACCACGAGCTGTCCAAGCGCGTCGACCTGCTGACCCGCGTGGCCTACGAGAAGGTCAAGACCGATCGCTTCACCACCCCGTCCGGCATCCGCGTTCCCGGTTTCAGTGCCGATGGCTACAGCGTCGAAGTCGGCGTGAACAGCGCGCTGACCAACCGCCTGAACGGCTACGCCCTGGCCGGTTACGAAGACGGCGACGACTATGACGGTGACTTCTACGGCCGCCTCGGCGCGCAGGTGAAGTTCAACCCGAACTGGAGTGCCTCGGCCGACGTGAAGATCGTCGACGGCGGCGATACCCAGTGGTTCGTCGGTCCGCGCTTCAGCTGGTAATACAGAAGCGTCCCCTCCCGCGACGTGTCCCTCTCTCCCCACGTCGCGACCCGAAGCCCGGCCACAAGCCGGGCTTCTCTTTTTGGTCCAAGAGGCGCGAATGCGGGAAACCTGCTTTTTGCCTCCCCCTTCGAAGAAGGGGACCGAGGGGGATTTGCCCTTCCGCCAAGAGCAAGCGCTTTTCAACCGCCGAACGGCGGGTCAATCTCCCGCCACCTGCTGCGCAGGCGCCCGCCCCTTTTTCGCTTTCAACAGCCGCATGGCGGGTCAAGGGGGCTATTAACGACTCGACCGCGCAGGGGAACCCGCTTTGCCTCCCCCTTCGAAGAAGGGGATGAGGGGGATTTGCTCTAGCTTGTCCTCGATCGTGTTCCCGCGCTGCTCCATTGCCGATACATCGCGGCACTCCTACAGCAGCATAAAAAAGCCCGGCCATTGGCCGGGCTCTTTCGTTTTTCAAACTCATCAACGCATTACTTGAACAGCGTCTCCGGGTATTCCGGCTTCTGTTCGCGGGCCAGCAATTGCTGCAGGCCCAGCGTGGGCGTTATCTCGCCATGCAACACGGCGCGGACCGCGCTGGAGATCGGCAGATCGATGTCGTGCCGTTCGGCTTGACGCATGACTTCGTCGGCGGCCTGCATCGATTCGACCACCTGGCCGATTTCGCGGATCGCTTCCTGGATCGGCTGGCCGCGGCCCAGGGCCAGGCCCAGCCGTCGGTTGCGCGACAGATCGCCGGTGGCGGTGAGCACCAGATCGCCCAGGCCGGCCAGGCCCATCAGGGTTTCCGGCTTGCCGCCTATCGCCGCAGCCAAGCGCAGCATTTCGTTGAGGCCACGGGTGATCAGGCCGGCGCGGGCATTCAGTCCGAGCTGCATGCCATCGGCGACGCCGGTGGCCACGGCCAGCACGTTCTTCATCGCGCCCCCCAGTTCCGCCCCCACCATGTCGTCGCCGGTGTAGGCGCGAAATGCCGGACCATGCAGCACTTCGGCCATCAACTGGGCGAAGCCGGCGTCATGTCCGTGCACGGTGACCGCGGTGGGCAGGCCGAGTGCGACTTCCTTGGCGAAGGACGGTCCGGTGACCACGGCCAGCGGCACGTCCGCGCCCAGGATTTCCTCGGCGACCTCGTGCAGGAAGCGCCCGGAACCCGGTTCGAAGCCTTTGGTGGCCCAGGCGACACCAGCACCGGCCGGCCGCAGCGGAGCGATCAGCTTCAGCGTTTCGGTGAACGCATGCGAGGGCACCACCACCAGCACCAGTTCGGCGCCTTGCATGGCGGTGGCGAGATCGGTGGTGGCGCGCAGGCTTTCCGGCAGTGCGATGCCCGGCAGGTAGCGCGGGTTCTCGTGCTGCGCGTCGATCGCGGCCGCGACTTTTTCGTCGCGGCCCCACAACACGACCTGATGGCCGTTGCGGGCCATCAGAGTCGCCAGCGCGGTGCCCCAGGAGCCCGCGCCGAGGACGGCGATCCTCAGCGAATCAGCCATGCGTCACCCCCATCGGCGCGATGCGCGCCACGACGGGATTGTGCCTCATGAATCAGGCGTTGCCCGCCGGTTCCGTGTTGGCCAGTTCACCGTCGCCGCCCTGCTGCGCGGCGCGCTGGCGCAGGGTTTCGGCGTACAGGGCGTCGAAGTTGATCGGCTGCAGGAAGAACGGCGGGAAGCCGCCGGCCTGGACCAGGTCGCTGACCAGCTGGCGCACGTACGGGAACAGGATGTTCGGGCACTGGGTGCCGAGCAGCACGTCGACCGCCTGCGGCTCCAGGCCGACCAGACCGAAGATGCCGGCCTGCTGGACTTCGGCCACGTACGCGGTCTTGTCGCCGGCCTTGCAGGTCAGGGTGACGCCGAGCACGACTTCGAACGCGTTCTCGTTCAGGCGCTGCACGCGCTGGTTGAGGTTGAGCTGGAGGTCCGGCTGCACGTTCTCCGTGAAGATGGCCGGCGCACCCGGGACTTCGAACGAAACGTCCTTGACGTAGATCTTCTCGACGGTGAACGCGGCGCCAGCTTCGGCCGGCGCGACGGCGCCGTTGTTGGTTTCTTCGGACATTTCGGAACTCCGGGAATTCGGTTGAACGGAAAGTAAAGAGGGTGATTATGGCATGTCTTGGCGACGCGCCCGCCCGGAATCAAGGGCGGCTCAGCGGCCCTTGATCAGCGGCAGGTCGGCCTGCTGCCAGGCGGCGATGCCGCCATCCAGCCAATACACCTGGGTGAAGCCGGCCTTCTTCAGGCGCTTGGCCGCGTCCGCGGACGCCTGGCCGTTGCGGCAGACCATGACCACCGGCAGCGCCTTGGCCGGGGAGAGCAGCTTGCTCTCGGGATCGAACTGGCTGGGCGCGACGTTGCGGCTGCCGGCGATGTGGCCCTTCTCGAAGTCGCCGGTGGCCGACAGGTCCACCACCAGCGCGTTCTCACGATTGATGAGACCAGTGAGTTCGGCCGGGCGCAGGGCCTTGTAGCCGCGGAACAGGCGGGCGATTTCGGTGTAGATGATCACCACGGTCAGGCCGACGAGCAGCAGCGACAGGACCGGGCTATGGGCGACGAACGCCTGCAGTTTTTCGAAACTCACGGGAATACGCGGGTCTGGGCAAACCGCGATTGTCGCATAGCGGCGCGGACTGCGGCGGGGGCGCTATTCGCCTTCCCAGAAGTCCGGCAGGCCCCCCACCAGCCACCAGCGCTTGGCCCCGGCATCCCAGCGCCAGCGCTCGCGATAGCGCAGGGTCCGCTCGGCCTGGGTGTGGCGGTTGATCACCCGGACCTCGATCAGGCGCACGACCACGTCGTCCGGTTCCACCAGGCTGGACAGGTCGCGGTAGCCCGAGACCTGGATCTGTTCGTAGCGCCGCAGCTCGAACTCGCCCATCGGATGCGCCGCGGCGTAGGCGGGTTCGACGAAGCGCCACGCGCCCTCGAAATCGCCCCAGCGGATTGCGGCCGCGTAGGCGTTCTGCATCTGCTCGAGCTTGGTAGGTGGCGCGCACCAGCCGCCTGCGCGCCGAACACGACCATCGCCAGGACCAGTGCCAGCATCCACCGCAGGCTCATCCCGCATCGGTTCTTCCTCCCCCTGGGTCCGGCCATCCTACCGCCTGGCGATGGCGACGAAACGGCCGCTCAGGGTGGTGGCCGCGCCGCCGTCGGGCAGGCGCACCGCCGCTTCGACCTGGATCCGCGCCCGTCCGCGCTGGCGCAGGGTGGCCAGGAAGGCGTCCCAGGACTCGCCCGGCGCGAGTCGTGCTTCGGCCTGAAGATCCGCACGCAACGGCGCCAGATAGCGGATGTTGCTGTCCGCCACGTAGACCTCGGCGGATTCGCCGGCCAGCTCCAGGCCGAGCGTCACCCGTCCCCAGCCGGCCACGGTCATCAGCGAAGTCAGGCTGCCTCCGAACGCGGTGCCCTTGTCGTTGACGTTCTGTGCCAGCGGTGCCGTGAGATGCAATACACCATCCGCGTAGCCGGCAACCTCCACCCGCATGGCGGCCACCGGCGGCATCTCGCGGCAGTGTGCACGCAGGTGTTCCAGCGCAGCTTCGGCATTCATCACGGATAATCCGCCCATGGCTTCCGGTAAAGACGCAGGATGGTACGTGATCTCGCTGCGACCGCAGGGCGGGCACGCCGCGCTGCGCCGCGCGGCGGCACGCCGCGGTGCCGGGCTGCTGGCGCTGTCGCCGTGGCGGATCGTCGTGCGCGAGGACGAAGCCACGCGCGCCTCGCTGGCGCGTGCCCTGCAAGGCGAGTTCGTGTTGTTCACCAGTCCGGCGGCCGTGGCCGCCGCCGCGCGCCTGCAGCACCTGCAGGCCGCGCCGGGACAGATCTGGCTGGCCGTGGGCAGCGGCACCGCGCGCGCGCTGCGCCGCCTTGGCATCGGTCAGGTGCTGGCGCCTGCGCGGATGGACAGCGAAGGCCTGCTGGCCCTGCCCGAACTGCAATCGATCGCGGGCAGGCGAATCGGCTTCGTGACCGCGCCGGCTGGCCGCAACCTGCTGGCGCCCGGCCTGATGGCGCGCGGCGCCCACCTGGAACGCGCCGACGTTTATGAACGACGGGACGTTGTTTTGTCGCCGCGCGGCCTGCACGCGCTGGAACACCTGCGCGCGCCGGCCTGCGTGTTGATCAGCAGCGGTGGCGCGCTCGAACGGCTCGTGGCGCAACTGCCGCCCGCGGCGCTGGAAACGCTGCGTGGCCTGCCGGCGATCGCCGCCAGCGATCGCCTCGCGACGCAGGCATCGCAAACCGGTTTCCGGCGCGTGCTGCAAGCCGCCGGGCCACGCAACGCGCACATGCTGGATGCCGCGGAAACCGCCCTGTCGCGGCCTGATCCGCTAGCATGAGCCCACGACGCCCGCCAGAACGACAACAAGGACGGTCGAGTGAACGACGAAAATCCTTTCCCCTTCTCCTTCCGGTAACCGGGATCGCCGCGGCGGCCGCGGCGCCTTTCATCTTGGCTTGCTGGTACTGATTCGTCGTCTGGCCGCCATTGCCGCGCTGGGCTGGCGCGGCTGGAAGGCGCGCGACGCGCAGGCGCAGGCACAGGCCGCCGATGCCGCGCAACGCCTGGGCGCCATCGAGCAGCGGCTGGAATCCGTGCGTCGCGATCAACGGACCCTGACCCAGCGTGTCCAGGATGCCTCCGCGACCAACCGCGTGCTGCGCGATGAAGTGCTGGGCCTGGGTCAGCGCGGTGCGCTGCTCGAGGAAAGCGTCGCCAAGCTGTCCGACCCGAGCCGCCATGGCGCGCAGGCGCTGCGCCTGGACGAAGTGGAAATGCTGCTGTCGCTGGCCGGGCAGCGGCTGAGCGTGGCCGACGACCGCGACGGCGCCCGCCGTGCCTACGCGCTGGCCGCCGGTGCGCTGGACGGTATCGACGATCACCGCCTGCTCAACCTGAAGCAGACGCTCACGCAGGAACGCCAGGCACTGGACGCGCAAGGCGCGGGTCCGCGCGCGCGCCTGAGCCAGCAACTGGATGCGTTCGGCGCCGGCCTGACGGGCCTGCCGCGACGCCCGGCGGCTTCGACCGCGGCGACGGAACAGCGCCGCTGGCAGCGCTGGCTGGCGCCGCTGGTGGACGTGCGGCCCAGCCGCCAGGCCGCGTTCGTCGCTCCTTCCGATCGCAATGCCGGCGAAGCCGCGCTGCGCATCGAGATCAGCCTGGCGCACGCGGCGCTGGAACGCGGCGACGTGGCCGGCTTCCACGCTTCGCTGAACCGCATCGATCAATGGCTCACCCGGTTGTGGCCGGATTCACCGGCGCTGCGTCAGGGTCGCCAGCAGTTGGCGGCGATGCGCCGGCTGCCGCTGCGCGGCGACAGCCCGCTGCTGGGCAGCACCCTGGAACAGCTGCGCAGCCTGCGCAGCGCGGGCTTCACCGCGCCGTCTCCCGCTCCCGCCGCGACCCGACCGGAGGAGGCCACGCCATGAAGGTGTTCCGTACCACCATCGTCCTGCTGATCCTGCTGGCCGTCGGCGTATTTGCCGCTCAATGGCTGGCGCAGGAACACACCCGCGATTTCGGCCGGGTCTTCGTGGAGTTCGGCGGCAACGACTGGGAAACCGACGTGCCGCGCGCGCTGTTGTCGCTGCTGCTGGTGGCTGGCGTCGTCTGGCTGTTGCTCAAGCTGCTGACCCTGCCGTTCCGCGCCTGGGCGCGGCATCGCCGGAAGCAGGCGCGCGCGCGCCTGATCGAGGGCCTGGACAATCTGCACGGTGGTCACTGGAACCGCGCGGAAAAGTTGCTGGAACGCGCCACCGAGGACGACGAGGTGGGCGCGGTCGCGCGAATCGCCGCGGTGCGCGCGGCCGATGCCCGCGAAGACGAGGCGGCGGCCCGGCGCCACCTGGAAGCGCTCGCGCAACGCAGCGCGGCGGCGCATGCGCTGACCGCCGCCGATCGCGCGCTGGCGCGCCAATCCCCGATCGAAGCACTGACCGCGCTGGAATCCCCTTCCGCGCAACCGCTGCCGCCGCGAGGATTGTCGCTGCGCGCGCAGGCGCTCACCCAACTCAACCGCAGCGGCGAAGCCTATGGCCTGCTGGGCGCGATGAAGCAGCAGCAGTCGCTGTCGAGCGGCCGGCTCGATGCGCTGGAAAAGGAACTGGCGGCGCGTGCGGTGCGCGAGGCCGGCGACGCCAACGTGCTGGCGGAGCGCTGGGAAACCCTGTCCAAACCACTGCGCAATCGATCCCGCGGTGGTCGCCGCCTACGCCGAACGCGCGGCCGCGATGCGCTGGGAAGACGCCGCCATCCGCAGCCTGGAATCGGCCATCGATGCGCGCTGGGACGAATCCCTGGTCGCCCTGTACGGACGACTGCAAGTGGGCAAGGCCGATTCGCGCCGGGCCAGTGCGCAGCGCTGGTTGCAGGCGCACCCGGCCAGCCCCGCGCTGCTGGTCACGCTGGCGCGGCTTGCCCGCCAGCAGGGCCAATGGCCGCAGGCGCAGGAATTCCTGCATCGCGCATTGGCGCAGGGGGCCGGCGCGGAAGCCTGGGAAGAACTGGGCGAAGGTTTCGCCGCCGCCGGCGACGATGCCAGCGCGCGGCGCAGTTTCGCCAATGCCTTGCGGTAGAGTGCGCGGCGAGCCGGCCATCGAAGTTGCCGGGCCGTGACATGAAGCAGTAAGATTTTCGACGCGGCGGTGGTAGAGGAACGCGACGAACACGGCCTGCCGCGCCTGCGCGGCTGACAAACCGCGCCATCCCGCACGACCGGGTGGGATAGAGGTAGGAGCGGCCTCCGGCCGCGAGCTGTTCCGCGGGCTCGTCCCCGATTGCCTCGCGCGTCCACGAGAAGGAGCTCGCGCCGGGACGGCGCTCCTACCCGGTCGTGTATGTGCGAATCAGCGCTCGATGATCGCGACCACGCCCATGCCGCCGGCGGTGCAGATCGACACCAGGCAGCGGCCGCCGCCGCGCTGCTTCAGTTCCTTGGCGGCGGTGGCGACGATGCGCGCGCCGGTCGCGGCGAACGGATGGCCCGTGGCCAGCGAGGAGCCGTTCGGATTCATCTTCTCCGGATCGATCCGGCCCAGCGGCGCGTCCAGGCCCAGCCGGTTGCGGCAGTAGTCCTCGCTTTCCCACGCACGCAGGGTGCACAGCACCTGCGCGGCGAAGGCTTCATGGATTTCGTAGAAATCGAAATCCTGCAGCGTCAGTCCGTGGCGCTTGAGCATTTCCGGCACCGCGACCGTCGGCGCCATCAGCAGGCCCTCGCCATGCACGAAGTCGACCGCCGCCACCTGTGCGTCGCGCAGGTAGGCCAGCGGTTCGTGTCCGTGCGCGCGCGCCCATTCCTCGCTCGCCAGCAGCACCGCGGCGGCGCCGTCGGTCAGCGGGGTGGAGTTGGCCGCGGTCAAGGTGCCGCGGCCGGACGTCTTGTCGAATGCCGGCTTGAGCGTGGCGAGTTTTTCCAGCGAGGTGTCCGGACGCAGGATGTTGTCGCGCTCCAGGCCGCGGAACGGCGCGATCAGATCACTGAAGAAACCGCGCTCGTAGGCCGCCGCCAGCTTCTTGTGCGAGGCCACCGCCAGTTCATCCTGCGAATCGCGGGAGATGTTCCATTCCTTGGCCATGTCCTCGCAGTGATCGCCCATGCTCTTGCCGGTACGCGGCTCGGCCACGCCGGGGAACTCGGGCTTGAGCTCGCTGAACTTGAAGCCCTTCACCAGCGTCCTGATCTTGTCCTGCGTGGTCTTGGCGCGATTGGCGGCGAGGATGCGCGCGCGCAGTTTCTTGCCGTAGACGATCGGCACGTCGGAAGTGGTGTCCGAACCGCCACCGATGCCCGATTCGATCTGCCCGAGCGAAATCTTGTTGGCGACGGTAATGATGCTGTCCAGGCTGGTACCGCAGGCACGCTGCAGGGTGATGCCCGGCGTCAGCGGTGAAAGTCCGGAGGACAGCGTGGCTTCACGGCCCAGGTTCCAGTCGCTGGAATGCTTGATCACCGCGCCCATCGCGACTTCGCCGAGCTGCTGGCCATGCAGGCCGAAGCGTTCGACCAGCGCGCCGAGCGTGCGCACCGACATCCCCAGGTTGCCGACATCCGCGTAGGCGGTGTTCTGCCGGCAGAACGGAATGCGGACGCCACCGAGGATGGCGACGGGACGGGCGGCTGGCATGGAAGACCTCATCACGGTGCGGTGGTTCGGAAGCCGCGGCGGCGGCAGGCATAATGCGAGAGTGTAATGCCCCCCTCCATCGCCGCCAAACCGTGATATGACCGCATCCGCAACGACCGCCGACGTGAAGGGATTCCTGGCGCTGGAACTGTCCGCCGGCGCGCCACCCGCACAGGCCGCGCTCAGGCCCGCCGAAGCCGCCCAGCTGGTGGAGCGGGTCGGGCGCGATCTGGCCACGCTGGTGCCCGCCATCCGCGATCTGGATCTGACCCTGGCCGCGGCGCATTTCGACCCCGCCGAGGCGCTGCGCCCGGGCTGGCCGCTGCATCGTCGCCTGCAGGAGCTGCAGCAGCGCGCGCCCGGCCGCAACAGCGGTCCACGCATGATCGCCTTCGGCGCGGACGAGCACGGAGAAGTGCCGCTGCCATTCGCCGCCGAGAACGATCTGGCCGGCGGGCCGCTGCGCGTGCTGCCGTTCCTGCTGAGCGGCGATACCATACGGTTTCCGAAGTTGCCGAACGGTTGGAAGCGATCCTGCTGGAGACCGGCATGGCCCAGGCCGATACCGCGCTGCTCGCGCAGCAGGTCTTCGGCGCGCAGATCGAACACGCGCGCTACCTGACCCTGCACGATCTCGCCGCCATGACCTCGATGCAGTACGGCCACGGCGGGCTGGATCCGCTCTGGCCGATCATCGAGACCGCGCTGCTCGCGCCGGATCGCGAGGAATGGCTGGACGCATCGCCGGAACCGCTGCTGCGTTACCTGGAAGGCGAAGTGCGCATCGCGTGTTTGAGCCTTCCGCCTGGCGTGCGCGCTACGCGCCGCAGGAAGCCACCGAGGAGCGGCTGGAACGCGCCTACAACCATTTCCTCGCCCGCCAGCAGCAGTTCGCCGCGGTGCTGGAAGCACATGGCATTCCGGTGCTGTTCGCGCACTGCGGCAATGGCGAGGACGCACGTCGATTGCTATCCAGTTAGCCTGTCCTCAGGCTAACCCGCCAACAGCCAAATGCGGCGCGACCGAGTCCGCCGCCAAGTGGATATCCCGATGCACCGAAGGATGGGCGTGGGCTTCGCAGTCACTTGAGCCCTCGAATGAAACTCCCCCACCACGTCCTTCCAACTGGCTTCGTCAATCACACGCATGGTCAAGGATAGTTCGCACAGACCCGATGCAAGCCACGCAAGATCTGCGCGCGTTACGGCAGCGATCTTGGTCAATGATTTCACACTTGGCGCATGCTTTCCCGTTTCCCAATGCCCCACCGTGGAGTGTGAGACGCCTAATTCGCTCGCAAGTTCGCGGATACTCAATTCTGCTCTCAGGCGCGCATGACGTATTCGAGTATGCAACTTCAAAGATTTACTCCTTTTGTCCAAACCGTCTAGGCCACCTAGTCAAATGAGTTCTATCCATTGACGTTCTACCACGCTAGATAAAATGATGAAAACGCCTGGGCACTTCACTACGTCAACAGCAAATGGAGTTAGCAATGCGTGAACTGAACCAATATGAGATTGAAAATGTCAGTGGCGGCCTGAGGGCAGTCGGCTACGGCGTACTTTCGGGATTTATCGTGGACGCACTGAAATGGGCAGGTCGCGAAATCCCCGCCCACTATGCCCGCTCTGAGGTTGCCTTCAGGGACGATCCCCGCGGACGTGGACGGGCACTTCTGTAAGTTCCGACGTGCCCCCGGGTGCTGCTTCGAACTGAGCGGCACCCGGAGTTTTATCTGGAAACAAAATGGCGTGGTCAGAAAGAATGAAACGCGCGCTCATCATGGCGTCGATGAGCTTCTCATCCGGACTAGCGATCTCAGCCATACTCTTCACCTGCGGCTTCGAGGTCTTCCCCGGAAAGGAACAACCCACTTTTGACTCGGTTTTCCTGTTACTTATTTCTGGCGTACTGATCGCTCCACTTTTTGAAACCTTGTTGATTCTTTTCATCTTCCATCTGCTCAGAACAACCTTCACTTCAAAGTTGGCAAGCTATGTGGCCGCCATAATCATGGTGGGCTTCCATGTGCTGATCGCTCCCTTGTGGGGAGTTGTAATTGCCATTCCCTTTCTTATCTTCACTCATCCCTTCCGTGTAGAAGCATTAAGCACCAAGGAAGCGTGTTTGCTCTCGGCCTTGAGTCACGCGCTCCATAACGCTGCCGCAATCGGCATCTATTTTCTGTTTTCGCGGCTGCATTGATACCGGGAGGCGATCTGGCCTCCCGGTACTTCGCCATCGCTACCTACTGGGTGACGGTGATGATCCCGCAGGCCACACGCGCACCGGCATTGCCGGCCGGCTGGCTGGTGTAGTCGTCCGGCGAGCCATGCACGATCAGCGCTCGTCCGGCGATATCGTTAGGCGCGCCGCCACCGAGGGTCACGCCGGTGAGGTGCACATTGATGCGCGCCACGCCCTCTACCATTTCGGCGGTGACATTGTCCATGTCGCCGGCATGGTGCGCGCCGCCGCCGGCCTTGCCGTGGGTGGTGCCGGTCGGATTGAAGTGCGGGCCGGCGCTGCTGGC
>OFCY01000104.1_pt1 | contig 13861 bp, 12 predicted proteins | sample 1520981 | NCBI WGS metagenome assembly OFCY01 (sample SAMEA2532533, study PRJEB24079) | metagenome
CACCCGCAGGCCAGCGGCGACGACGTGCACCACCTGCGCGCCTATCGCGCGGGCGATCCCCTGCGCGCCATCGCCTGGAAGCCTTCCGCCCGCCGCGAGCATCTGGTGGGTGCGCGAGTTCGAGCAGCCGGTGGGCGTGGAAGTGGATCTGGCCTGGAGCGCGCTGGCCGCCCTGCCCGGCGAACTGCGCATCCGCCGGCTGGCCCATTGGGTGGATCTGGCCGAACGCGAAGGCCGCCGCTATCGCCTGCGCCTGCCCGGCGAAACGGTGATCGGTCCCTCGCAGGGGCCGGCGCACCGGCATGCCTGCCTGCGCGCATTGGCGCTCCTGCCCCATGCGTGACGCCGCCGCCCCGATCGCCGCACTGGATACCACGACCCGGCTGTGGACGCTGGCCGCCACCGGCCTGTGCCTGCTGGTGCTGCTGATCCAGCTGCCGGCCGGACTGGCGCTGGGCATCGGCGCGCTCGCCGTACTGACGGCAGGCCTGTCCTGGCGCAAGCCGATGCCCGGTCCGTTGCGCCTGCTGCTGGCGATCGCCATCGTCGGCGGCGTGCTGACGGTGATGGGAATGCGGTTCGGCCGCGACACCGGTTGCGCGCTGCTGGCGGCGATGATCGCGCTCAAGCCTGCCGAAACCGTCAGCCTGCGCGACGCCCGCAGCCTGTTGGGCTTCGCCCTGTTCGCGCCGTTCTCCGCCTTTCTGCTGGATCAGGGCCCGCTGGCCCTGCTGTTGGCCACGCTGGGCGTGGGTACCGCGCTGCTGGCGCTCTCGCGCCTGGCCGATCCTAAAATCGACACGGGCATGCCGGCGCTTCCCTCACGCGCGCGGCTGTGGTCGGTGGGACGCCTGTTGCTGCTCGGGTTGCCGTTGATGCTGGCGACGTTCTGGCTGTTTCCGCGCTTTCCCGCGCCGTTGTGGGGCGTGCCGGAACGGGCGCTGGCGCAGCCGGGGCTGTCGGATCGGATGTCGCCCGGCGGCTGGCTGGACCTGATGGCCGATGACACGCCGGCCCTGCGCGTGCAGTTCTTCGGCGCCACGCCGACGCCCGATCAGATGTACTGGCGCGGGCTGGTGTTGTGGGATTTCGACGGCCGCGACTGGACGCGCGCGCGCTGGACACCCCCGCTGGCGGCCAGCACCGACGCGTCGCGCCCGGCCCCGCGTGGGATTAAGAAATGATGCTGGAGCCGACCGAGCAGCGTTGGCTGGTGGCGCTGGATCTGCCGCTGTCGGCGCCGGCCGACGCCCGCCTGGATCGGGACCGCTCGCTGACCACCGCGCAGCGCCTGAGCGGGGTGACCCGCTGGCGCATGCAATCGGCGCCGCCGGCGCAGTTTGATCCGGATCTGTCGCCGCTCCAGCGCGAGCGCGCGCTGTTGCTGCCGGAAGGGTTGAACCCGCGCACCCGTGCGCTGGCCGCGCAATGGCGCCGCGAGGTCGGCAACGACGATCTGGCGATCGTGCGCCGCGCCATGGACTGGATCCGCCGCGATTTCGCCTACACGCTGGAAACCCCGCTGCCGGGCCGCCATGGCGTCGACGAGTTCCTGTTCGATCAGCAGCGGGGCTACTGCGAGCACTTCAGCTCCTCGTTCACCACGCTGATGCGCGCGGCCGGCGTACCCGCGCGGGTGGTGGTCGGCTATGCGGGCGGTTATCGCAACCGCTTCGGCGGTTACTGGATCGTGCGCAAGATGGATGCGCATGCCTGGAGCGAGGTGTGGTTGCCGCAACGCGGCTGGGTGCGGGTGGACCCCACCGCGGCGGTCGCACCCGAGCGCATTTTCGACACCCTGGAAGATCGGCTGGGGGAAGCGGGTGCCTCCGCGCTGCAACGCAACCCGCTGTTCGACGCGGGCGACTGGCTGCGGCGTGGCTGGAACGACTTCGTACTGGGTTTCGATGCCCGCCGGCAGCAGGATCTGCTGCGCACGATCGGCCTGTCTCGACTGGATACGACCGGCCTGGGCACGGCGTTCGCGCTGGTCGCCGTGCTGGTGCTGGGCGGCATGGCCTGGCTGCTGGCCCGCGGCGAGCGGGAACGCGATCCGCTGCTGCGGGCCTGGCACGCGCTGGGGGCGCGTTACGCGAAACTCGGACTGGAACGCCAGCCGCACGAGCCGCCGCTGGCGTGGGCGCGGCGGGTGGCGGCCAGCCATCCGGCCGCTGGCGCCACCCTGGTCCCGCTCAGCCAACGTTTCGCCGAGGCGCGCTACGCTGCCGCCGTGAGCGACATTCCCGCGCTGGTTCGCGACCTGCGCCGCCATCGGCCCTGAAGGAGATTTCCATGAAACTTCGTCACCTCGTGCTAGCCGGCGCGGTAGCGGCCCTCGCCGCCTGCGCCACCGCCCCGCAACCGCTGCAGGGCACCTTCACTCCGGTCACGCCACGCGACGCCGTCGCCGGCGCGCAGGTCGGTTCGCAGGTGCGCTGGGGCGGCCGCATCATCGAAACCAAGCCCGGCCAGGACAGCACCTGCTTCCAGCTGGTCTCGCGGCCGCTGAACGCCACCGGCCGGCCGATGGAGTCGGCGCCGGACGCGACCGATGGCCGCTTCATCGCCTGCCGCTCCGGCTTCTACGATCCGGCCGTGTTCGCGCCGGGCCGCGAGGTGACCTTCGTCGGCCGCATCAACAGCTACGAGAACACCCGCATCGGCGAATACGACTACCGCCTGCCGAAGGTCGACGCCGACGTGGTCTATCTGTGGCCGGAAGTGCGCGAAGTCGAAGTGCGTCCGTCACCGTTCTACGACCCGTTCTGGGGGTCCCTACTGGGGGCCGCGCTGGGGTTATTGGGGCTGGTGGTGATGGCCCCCGTGGCCTGAAGGCGGGTCGGATGCGAAAACGCCGCTCATCGAGCGGCGTTTTTTTTGGTGTTTCCCACGTGCTGGAACACCCCTTCGCTCGTCATTCCAGCTTGCGCCGGAATGACGGGACATAGGGGAGCGTCGGGTGTTCAGCGGCCGGGGACGCCGAAGTGGCCCAGCGGGGCGCCGGCCAGCAGATGCAGGTGCAGATGGAACACGGTCTGCCCGGCGTGTTCGCGGCAATTGATGACCACCCGGTAGCCTTCCTGCGCGAAGCCTTCGCGGCGCGCGTATTCGGCCGCCGCCAGCACCAGCTTGCCGACCAGCGCGGCCTGTTCGGGCAGCAGGTCGTCCATGGTGGGAATCAGCACGTGCTTGGGAATGAACAGCACATGCACCGGGGCCTGCGGCGCGATGTCCTTGAAGCCGAGCACCTCGTCGTCTTCGTAGACGATGGTGGCGGGAATCTCGCGGCGGAGGATCTTGCCGAACAGGGTGTCGTTCTGGGTCATGGCGCGGTCCGGGGATGGGGTGGGTGGAAGCATAGTGCCTGGCGGGCGACATCGGTGCTTTGTGGGAGCGACGTGAGTCGCGATGGCGGGTTGAGCAGACGAAACCGGCCAGAGCCATCGCGACTCACGTCGCTCCCACAAGACAGGATGGGAAATGCTTCAGGGCATCTCGCTGCGCGAGCCGAAGGCGTGCGAGAGGGTGCCGCGATCCACGTATTCCAGCTCGCCGCCCAGCGGTACGCCGTGTGCCAGGCGGCTGGGCTTGACGTTGTGCTGGCGCGCCAGTTGCGCGAGGTAGTGCGCCGTGGCCTCGCCTTCCACGGTCGGATTGGTGGCGATGATGAGCTCGCTGATCTCGCCCTGCTTCAAACGTTCGCCCAGCTGATCCAGACCCAGTTCGCGCGGGCCGATGCCATCCAGCGGCGACAGCCGGCCCTGCAGGATGAAATACACGCCGCGATAACGTACCCTGCTCGATGGCGAGCCGATCGGCGGGCGATTCCACCGCGCACAGCAGATGCCGATCGCGACTGCCGCTGGCGCAGATCGCGCAGATCTCGCCCTCGGTGAAATCGCGGCACTGGGTGAATGCCCGATCCGCTCCAGCGCCACGGACAGGGTCTCGGCCAGGTGCTTGCCGCCCTCGCGTTCGCGTTCCAGCAGGTGGTAGGCCATGCGCTGGGCGGTCTTCTGGCCCACGCCCGGCAGCACGCGCAGGGATTCGATCAGTTGTTCGAGCAGGGACAGGGACATGGAGATGCGGGAAAAATGAAGCCGCCCGACACGGCGGGCGGCATGGCATGCATTCGGCGGAAGCGGTTCACGCGCAGCGGACCTTCATCGAAACCCGCTCGCGTCTTCCATTCCGTGGGCTCAGAACGGCAGCTTCATGCCCGGCGGCATCGGCATGCCGGCGGTCAGCGCGCCCATGCGCGATTTGGATTCGGCGTCGATCTTGTTGGAGGCGTCGTTGAAGGCGGCGGCCACCAGATCTTCCAGCATTTCCTGATCGCCGAGCAGCGACGGGTCGATGCGGACCTTGCGGCACTCCTTGGCGGTGGTGAGGGTCACGCTGACCATGCCGCCACCGGCATTGCCGGTGATTTCCAGCTTGGCGATTTCTTCCTGGGCGCGCTGCAGGTTTTCCTGCATCTTCTGCGCCTGCTGCATGAGTTGGGCGATGTTTCCACGCATGTTTGCTTACTCTTCGAATGGACGGATGGAATCCGGTACGACCTTCGCGCCGTGTTGCTGGATCAGGCGCTGCACGTCCGGGTGGTTCATGAAATCCTGCTCGGCGGCGACCTGCTGTTCGCCGCGTTCGCGGTCGGTGCGCTGACGCAGCGTTTCCGAGCCCGCTGGCGCGGCCTGGAACACGATCTTCGGCGCGGTGCCGTAGCGCTGGGCGATGGCCTCGCCGAGATCGCGGAGGGAACGCTCCGAGCGCAGGTAGTCGAAGCCCGGATCCAGCGACAGTTGCAGCACGCCGCTGCCGTAACCGACGAACGCCGCGTTCTCGACCAGTTGGCGGGTGGCGCCCTTCAGCTCGCTGTTGCTGGCGAAGTGCATCCACACCTCGGCGTTGGTGATGCCGATGTCGGAGGAAAAGGCGAAGTCGCGATCGGTGGGATGAGTGTCCTGCACCGGCGCCCGAGGCGGCGTTGCGGCGACCGGAGCCGGTGCGGGTGGCGGCGGGACCATTGCCTGGGAAGGCGCAATCGCGGCCGGCGCGGAAGACGCGGCGCGCGGCGCTTCGACCGGCCACGGCGGCGTGTCGTCATCGGTTGCCGGCGCGGGTGTTGGCGCGGCGGCGGGTCGCGATGTGGCGACAGGAGTTGCCTGTTCGGCCACCGCGCGCGCGGGCGCGGCTTCCGGGCGCGCGGGAGCGGCGTTTGCCGTTGCCGCCGGTGTCGACGCCGCTGGCCGCGTCGTCGGCACGGCTTCGCCCTTGCCCTCGCCCGCCGCGGGGCGGGCGGACGACCACGCATGCGCAGCACGCGTTAATTTTGTAAAACGGTCCCGGGGACCGGCCTGGGCGCCGAGCGGCAGATCGCGGCGTCCGCCGAGCGCCATCTGGTACCACAGCTGCACCACTTCCGGACGCAGTTGCGATGCGAATCTATCCGCGTCCACGCCCTCGCCGTCCTGGCCCGCGCCGGGCACCAGCTGGCGCACCTGGATGCGATGCAGCGCCTCGGCGAGCGCTTCCAGCACCCCGTCCCAGTCGGGCGAGAAATCGGCCAGCGCCGCGACCACCTGCAACAGGCGTTCGCCATCGCCTTCGGCCAGTGCCTCCAGCATCGCACCGACCTGGGTGCGGTCGACCGTGCCGAGCATGGTGCGCACGCCCTCGTCGCGCAGCGCGCCGCCGGCATAGGCGATGGCCTGATCGAGCAGCGACAGGCCGTCGCGCAGGCTGCCGTCGGCGGCCTTGGCGATCTGGCGGATCGCACCGTCGTCGGCCTCGATGCCTTCGGCGCCCAGGATCTTGGCGATCTGGCCGGCGATCTGCGGCTCTTCCAGCCGCTTGAGGTTGAACTGCAGGCAGCGCGACAGCACCGTCACCGGCAGCTTCTGCGGATCGGTGGTGGCGAGCAGGAACTTGACGTGTTCCGGCGGCTCTTCCAGCGTCTTGAGCAGCGCGTTGAACGCCGCCTTCGACAGCATGTGCACTTCGTCGATCAGGTAGACCTTGAACTTGCCGCGCGAGGGCGATGTACTGCGCGTTCTCGATCACCTCGCGGACGTCGTCCACGCCGGTATTGGACGCGGCGTCGATTTCCAGCAGGTCGATGTAGCGGCCGGCATCGATGTCCAGGCAGGCCGCGCACTGGCCGCAGGGATCGGCGCTGGTGCCCTTCTCGCAGTTCAGCGACTTGGCGAAGATGCGGGCGATGGTGGTCTTGCCGACACCGCGGGTGCCGGTGAACAGGAAGGCATGGTGGACGCGGCCGGTATCCAGCGCATTGCTGAGCGCGCGGACCACGTGTTCCTGCCCCACCAGTTCGGCGAAGCGCTTCGGACGCCACTTGCGGGCGAGGACGAGATAGCTCATCGGTGGATTTTGCCACACCCGGTCGCGGGCAAGGCCGGAACCGGTGCTGCACCGGACGCGCCCACGGATATGCCTTCGCGTTCCACGGCCCGGCGCTGGCAGCCAGCGTGCACGGCGGCCTGATCAGTGGCGTCAGCAGGACCACGTTGCCGGATCGGGTCCGGATCACCGGCCGGACGCCGCCCGAACTGGCCCGGGCCCTCCCTCCGGTTCGCCACGGACGCCATTTTGCCCTGCCCGGGGAAATTCCGTAGAATGCCCGACTCCCCGCGGACCGGCAGGTCCCTGGGGACCCGGAGAGGTGTCCGAGTGGTTGAAGGAGCACGCCTGGAAAGTGTGTAAGCGTCTAAACCGCGCTTCGGGGGTTCGAATCCCCCTCTCTCCGCCAGATCACGCAAACCCCTGACTCGTCAGGGGTTTTTCGTTTCTGGCCCCGACCGGGTGCAGGACACAAATCGGGACACAAATCCCGATGCGCATCCCACATCATTTGGTTCGTTCCTCTTCAGGGCTTTGGTCGTTTCGTCAGCGGGTTCCCGCCGACCTCCAGCACCTCATTGGCCGCCGCCTGCTCAAGCGCACCCTGCGCACGAATGACTTGTCCGAGGCCCGGCTACGCGCGCTGGTGTTGGCGTCCCGCTATGCTCAAGCCTTCTCAACGCTGAGGGATCGGCGGATGGACAAGCTGGGGAAGAAAGAGGCCGATGAGCTGATCGCCCGACTGACGCAAGCGGAGGGTCTGAAAGACCTCACCCTCCATCGGACGCGAGCCCCTGACGGAACCGTCAGCGAGCGCTGGCAGATCGACACGGAGGAGGACCTGCGGCTCTTCCAGCAAGCCCAGCGCGAGTCCAATGATCCACTCCTGGATGCCGTCAACTCTCCCCTACCGCCACGCGAGTTCGGCGCGGCCAGGGCGAAGATCACCCCCATCACGTTGGCGGATGCTCGGGACGGATGGCTGGCCAGCCTGCAGGGCAGCACCCTTCCCAAGACCCTCACCATAAAAAAACGGCCGTCGAGGCGCTCGTCCGCTTCTTGGGGAGCAAGACCAAACTCCACACGATCAGCCGCACGGACTTGGCCCGCTGGTATCAACACATGCGGGATGAGGGCGCCTCGACGCCCACGCTGACCAACAAGCAGAGTTACGTGGGCGGCAAGGGTGGCTTCTTCGAATGGGCCATGGCCTCCGGCTACTACCCCAAGGGCGACAATCCAGCAGCCGGCCATATCTCCTACTCAATTCGGGAGAAGCGGGCCCGGAAGAAATTCGGGTTCAAGGCCTATGACGCTCACCAAGTCCAAGCCCTGTTCGCTCCGGCGGCGTTCGAGGGCATGGCACTGTCTGCCCGCTGGGCGTCTGTCATCGGGCTCTACACCGGTGCCAGGGCATCCGAGGTCGGCCAACTCCTAACCGGCGACGTCATCGAAGAGGACGGCCTGCTGTGCATCCGGGTGTCGGATGAGGGCGAACACCAGAAGGTCAAGACCGAGGTCAGCTTGCGGACGGTGCCGGTCCATCCTGACCTTCTGGCGCTCGGCTTCCGGGAGTGGGTCGATGGGCTGCGGGCGGCCGGCGCTGAACGTCTGTTTCCGGCCGCGAGGGCGGATGCGAAGAACGGACAAGGCAACTGGATCACGAAAGCCTTTGGGCGCCACCTGGAGCAGGTGGGCAAGAACTGGCCCGCGGGAAAGCGCGGCTTTCACTCGCTCCGGAAAACCGTCATCCAATGCCTACAAGGCGCGGGTGTGCCTTCCGAGCTGCGCGCTCAACTGGTGGGGCACGAGCTCGACGACGAGCACCACTCGACGTATAGCCGTGATTTCACCGTGCGCGAAAAGCTCCACGGCCCGGGCCCCACAACTCCAGGACTCGATGCGCTGAACTTTGGATTGAATCTTCCCGCACTCGCTCAACTGTTACCCGAGACGGCGCCAAAGCCACGTGCCGGACGCAGGCGCTTGGTAAATAGTTGAACCTGCGGACTAAAGAGAAAAAGTGTGAAAAAGTTCCGGTGCAGAGGTCTTGTGGAACGCATGAAACCTGTTTGGCTACAAGTCCCTTCCCAAGCAGGACTGTCAATGCCAGACGCACAAATCCGCATCGCCGCTCAACTCTTGAGTGGAAGCCTTCATCGAGTGAGAAGCCTTAGCGCTGACGAGCGAACGGAAGATCTTCGACTCGCACTTGAGCTGGCAGAAGAGCTCCTTCGGCAACGCGGGCGCGGTGTTCCGACTTTCGAGAACTCACCGCCCACGTCCGAACTCGGTCCCCCAGCTCACAGCAACGAAGGAGCGCCTCATCGAACGCGAGCCGCTTGCGCCCCTGGACACGCTCCTCGCCAATCGACGTGGTCGAGCGCTAGAGGCCGCCGAGAGGCCCGGGCGCAAAGGACCCACCGTCCACTGAGATCGCTGCGCCCTCCACATAAAAACGCCCCGCTTGGCGGGGCGTTGTCATTCAATGTAACCGAGGCGAACGTGGTGGCTGCGCCGTCTCGCCCGCTTTGAACTTTGACGTGTCGACAGGCCCGAACGCAGGCGCGAGGGCATCGGGCTCTACGGGATAGCTCTTCAGCATCTGCCCGCTCCACTCCTCCACTGCTTCTACAGCGCTCACCAGCCGCTGTTCGCACGCGGCTTCGGCCTCGGGTGACCGGGCCTCCCTGGCGGCTTTTAGCGACGCCAAGCGCTGCTCAATGGCGGCCAGCCTACGGCCGCGCCGTCTTGCCCATTCCTTCTCATTACCATCCGCCGGCTTCGGGTTGGATTCGACGAACTCTTCCAGAGCGTGCTCCGCGCGGTGAAGCAACTTCAACGCGTGGCGCTCGGCGAGCTGCCGCCGCTTCCATTCCGTCGCCCACCGTTTCAGGGTCCTGAGCCGCTTCACGAGTTTAGAGGTTGGTGCGCAATCTCGAATGCTCAGCAAACGCAGCAAGGCGGCCGGCGTGATCTTCTAGGAAACGGCGGGTGTTCTTGAGCAGATCGATGACCGCCGCCAATGCGTCATCAAGCCACAACTGGACTGCCTCACCGAACAGGTCCCGTGCCGAAGGACCTGGCGACCGAGGAGGCACCGCGATCTGTCCGACGGCCAAACCCGTGATCCCTCGGACTCCGCGCATCTGCCCGCCTCCCGGCAGCGTCAGGTCGACACCAGCGCGGTTCGCATTGTGGCGATCGCGCCAGGCCTGCTCAGGGCCATGGCCGTCTGTCGGCGCCATCGCTCGACCTTTCCGCTCAAAGGTCTCGAGAAGCTTCTCAAACTGCTCGTCGTTCTCTCCATGGATTGCCGCATTGCGTTCGGCACGCTCGGAGTCTTCTCCCCGACGGCCCAAGGCGGATGCGTTCTTGCCGACGTGTTGGTTGGGCCGGCGGCTCAAGAGCGCGACGGACACTAGATCGCCTCGGGACAAGGCAGCTGCGGCTTGGGCTTCAAGGCTTCGGTGATCAACCTGGATACCTACCTGCGCCGCAGTGAGGTGAGCGTTGGTCACCCGAGCCACCATTTCCCGCACCCATTCGATTTCCGCCCTCCCCGCCGGCCCGCCGTCTAGTTCCCTGGTCTTTTCCGCTAACCCATCGGCATCGAGTCGGCGGGTGGTGGCGAGGATGTGTAGGTGCCAGTTCAAGCCGCCTTTGGCGTCCGGCGAGTGGATGCTCGCCTGAGCGGCGAACTGGTAACGGTCGACCAAGGCACGGGTGATCTCTGCAGCCAGTGCCGAGCGTTGGTCATCGCTGAGCTCGTGAGGCAAAGCGAGCTCAAACTCCCTGGCCACCGTCGCGTCCTTGCGCCGCTCTGCGTGCTCGGCGGCGGACCAAAGCTGTGCGGGCACCAGTGACCACTCTGGCGCATCGGTCGGGACCACGGCAGCGCGTTTCCACTAACGCCGCCGCGCCTTCGGTAGTCGTGTCGTGAGCCCGTCTTCTCGTCAACGAGCAGCAGGCCGGCACGATAGGCCGCTGCGGCAACGGACGAGTGGCCTTTGGCTTCGGCTAAAGGTTTTGAACGTCGGGCGTGGGTAGATGGCCATGGGAGCGTCCTGCTTTTGCTTCCGCTCTTTATGCCTTGGGCTCAGATTTTCGCAAGCCGCTCGCGGCTTGGGGTTCAAGGGGCGTAGCCCTTTGCGCACGCATTCCGTAGGAATGCCTAAGTGCGCTCTTGCTCTTCTGCTTCTAAGCGACTTTTCACGCCCCTAGGAACTTTGAATGCGCAGTCGATCAAGCAGGCCTGAAACCATTGACGCCACCGAATTCTTTGCTTCACTCAAAACTCCCACGCAAGGAGTTCGATGATGCAGACCAACCACTTCCATGACAGGATCCAGCGCGTAAGAGAGCTCGCACAGCTCCAAGCGCGCGAGCTTTTAGCTAACTCAGCGCCGCGAATCGAAAGCCAAAGACAAGCCAAACGCGATGAAGCCAAACGGCGACGCGCGCATCGGGGAGCGTGGCGTTTCTGGTCAAGGGCAGAAGCGCTTGAAGATGCAGAGCTGGTCGGAGCACTTCGCACGTATCTTCAGAATCGAAGCCAACTCCGGGAACAAGCATCTGACTTGGGGGCTGCCTGGCTACTAGCAATCTCATTGGGCACGGAAGTTTCCACTTGAGCCTGGCCGGCGCTCCGCTGCTGTTGCCCGCGGGACAGCACCCCCTCGACCTGAGAAGCGGCAAGTGAGGGGCGCAGCCTGTTTCCTGACGACCGGACAGGTTTACTCACATCAATCTGTGCCTGGCAGCACTATTCCTTCACCTAAACAGCGGTTGTATAGCAGCTGCATACAACCTTCCGAAAGTGCTGAATGCTCTCGATTTCAGCTAGCGTTCTGGACGCAGCCCGCAAGGGCCGGAAACAATGTTCTAGTTAGGCTGTGGTGCCGGCTCCATCAGTGGGCTGTCATTGCAAACTTCTTCGCCAAGCAGTGCCCTAACGGTTTTCGGATCCTTGCTTCGATCTCGCTGCGGATCCCAGCACGCATAGGGCGTCGACGTATCGTATTTGGAACCCACCTTCTTCACAGCCAGCGTTCCCAGGAACTGTCCGTAGGACCTGGGAGAGAATTCACCCGGGTGATTGAAGGTCCTGGTGAAGGTGCCTTGGATCTCAGCATACTTGTTCAAGTATCGATCCAGCCGGGGCGCTTGATCGGCAGGCACATCGATGAGCGCAAGGGAATTCTTGAAGATCACATTCTCCGATGAGTCCCTGTCAAAGAAGAGAACCTGATCCAGACCATGTGAGTAGAAGCCTGAGACGCGGATACTCTTCCCATCAAAGTAATCCGGATGCGCGGCCAGCGTATAAACGGAGATCTCGCAAGGATCTGCGTCCGTCGCTTTGGATATCCCGCAGTAGGAAAGCTTCTCTTCCACTGGCTTTCTTTCTTCGCCCTGACATGAAGCCAGTAAGGGCATCAGACACAGCGCGGCTAGTGCAATTGTCTTCATATCAGTTCCCACAGTTCTTGGGCTGGATGATGTTACAAGCGAGCTGCTGTTGGCCAACCGGAGTTGCTTGCAACCGATGTGGGCCAAGCGCATTTTCAAGATGCGCCCTGCGGCTTCCGGGTCGGTCATGGCGTCGCCTCGTTGGAACCGGCGTTCGAGGATGGCCTCTGCAGCCCGGAGGATCTCCTCTTCCGTCGTGGTCGGGGTGAGGTGGTAGTGGCCCAGGATGTCTTGCGTGCAACCCATCTTGCTTCTCCCATCGCGCCGGCGTGGCGCTCGTGGGATCCGATGGGCTGTGTCGATTGGGCAGCCGTGCACCGCAGGCCGCAACAGCGTGGAGGAGCCGCCAGGCTTGCAGGGATGACAGACGCAGCCACTGTGCCCCACTGCTAGCGCCCCGTGCGAAGGGAGGTGATGGACCGGCAGTGCGCATCCAGCCGCCCCCCGCCCCCTACTCCGATCCGTGGAAGGGTTATGGCTTACGAAAGGCCAGGTATACCGCAGCAGCTTCCGCCGCCTTCACCGTCCGAAGCAGGGTTTGCAAGCAAATTGACAAGAACAGGTTCTTGTTTCCATATATGCAGGGCAATGCACTTTAAGCCATCGCGCAAACACAATAGGGGCGCAGCTGCTCCCCCTTCGACAGCCCGAAGGACATCCCCGCACCGTGACCGACGAACTGCCACCCTCGACCGTCCCTCAAAGCACTAACTTGGCTCTCATGAACTTTCCGGAGGACCAAGAGTTCATCCAGAAATTCAGCGACGAGATGACGGGCGCCATCGTCGCCTGTGGGCGCTTCCTTGACCTTGAACGCTTGGCGGGTGTCACGGTGGGATACGACTTCGACGCCGCCCTAGCATCCGTTGACTTGGGCTATGAATCAGCGATCGCCAGGCAATACACGAACAACAGCGATGTCGTTGCCGTAGCCAAAGCAGTGAACGTGCGGCGCGATGGCAAAGTGATGTCGCACGTGGTCTACAACGCGAACGTCATCGATGCCTTAGTAGACCCGGCCCACGAGCATCATCTGGATGCGCTGCATATCATCGCTCACGAGTTCGGGCACGTGGCTGAGCTGAAGTGGCGCGATGAGGCCATGCCGGGCTTGATGCTGACCAGACCGGAGGGAGAGTGGGTAGACGTCACCCTCTTACTGACCATCCTGACGGCTTGGGAGGAATATGCGGCCTGTCGGATGACGGGAATGATCGGCGACCGTGAAGCGTTGAAACATCGCTATGCCCAAGAGTTCGACCGGGCAGCGGGTTATTCGTTGGCGCGTGCCCAAGAGCAGATCAAACAGTATCGCACCCACGGAGACGTCGACCGACTCCTGGTCGAAGCTGGCGAGCCCATCGCCATGCCGCTCAAGATGGCCGGCTACCTGCTGGGGCACTTGGACGCCATTGAGGCAACGGACGCCTTAGAGGAGCTGTGCCCCGCCTACGCCAAGTCCCATTTAGTCACCTTGATCCCTGCGCTCAGAGCGGCACTGCGAACCGTTTGGGACGAGCGAGACGCTGGAAAGGGTTTGGCGATCTTTGATGCGCTGAAGGCGCTGATGATTCAGGCTTATGCTGCGGCGGGAATCGAGCTCACTCCTCTCAGTGAGGGCGAAGGCTACTACGCCAACGTGCCCTTCACTGTCGAGACCATGCCCAATGGGGAGGCCGATATGATCGTGGCCCGCCTCAGACAGCAGCTGGGGTTGGACTAATGTCCGAACCTCGGCTTAGCAAAACCGAGATCCATCACGCTGGACAGGGACCGACAAACTGCTCTTAGAAGCCACCACACAAGAGCAACAATCACGCACTAATCTGAATCAAGCGTGCCAGAGGCGTTAGGCGGCACGCTACTGATTATCTTCCTTCTTTAGCTGCCTTTCTTGTGCTGGTGAGGCTTGAGAGAGGGGGTGTTGCCGGGCGTCTCCTTGTTATCCCGGCGCCGCTGATCGGGCTTTCCCGTCGATTTCGCAATTGGCTTTGGACCAGGCTTAATGGCCATACGTGGACTCCTTAGT
>OFCY01000105.1_pt1 | contig 13836 bp, 13 predicted proteins | sample 1520981 | NCBI WGS metagenome assembly OFCY01 (sample SAMEA2532533, study PRJEB24079) | metagenome
AAAAAAGCTCGCGGCCGGAGGCCGCTCCTGCCTTGTCTTGATCGGAAGAAAAGAGCTCGCGGCCGCAGGCCGCTCCTACCTTGTAGGCATTGAGCAGGCCGGACGCGGCCTGCGGATGGTGATTGAGTGCTTCCGGATGCCCTGCGTCGCAGCCTCCCATGACCTGGACGGCAGGAACTTCATGGCGCTGTTGCAGGCGCCACCCGCGCGACGCCGTTACTCGCATCGAGCAATGGGAACAAGCCGGCAACTGAAAATTCCGGCTCCTTCCGGTCAACCGGAGCCAGGGGCGATGCCGACTCTTCCAAAAATTCTTCTGGATGAGTCGCCTTGTAAAAATAAGAAAATTCTTATTTTCATGTACCCGCGCGCTTCCTAACATTGATGCTTCGCTTGCCCACAAAGTGAACATGGTTATGTCGCGGCTTCAGCCGCTCGACTCCAGCTTTTTTCCCTGGCCGTCCTTGCGGCCACGGCCAGGCAAGCAAAGGCCGGACTGGTGATCGAGGGAACCCGGGTCATCTATCGGGAAGCAGACAGAGAGAAACGATAACGCGGCCCACCGGCAGACCGCATCGCCTCCATCGCGGGCAAGCCGGATAAAAGGCTCTTTATATAAGCGACTCTTAAATCTCCATATAAGAATATTCTCAAAAAAGTTTGTTTTTCTAAGTTCTTATAGTTTTGATTATATAAATCCCTCCCCCAACGGCACCTACTACCTCATGCATCTATATTTTTTTCGGTAAGCATTTTTTTTGGGTTTCTTGTGCCCGTCCTTTCACTTGCTTGTTCGAAAGTTCAAGCAAGTTGCACTATTCGATCTGGCAGTGTTGACGTCGGTACGCTTACTGTCAAATTGCCAGTAGCGCCGTCCAAATCCTTTGATCCCAGTGTTCCTGACGGCACCGTCCTGTACAGTGCAACCTTACGAGGATCATCTGAGGTAGGGGACTGCCGAATGCTCCGGACCTATTGGCCGCCTCGAATATAGGGGAGTAGGGGCCGTGGGCAGGTTCGATACCTATGCGACTTCGGTTTCCGGCGTGGGTATTCGAATCCAATACTTTTACGCTGGATGGTGGCCAAAGTCACTTTCAAGCACCTCCACGAGTTACCCTATGTACGGTTACGCGCCTTCCGTAAAAATCGAGCTGGTAAAAACCGGCCCTATTACGGCGGCGGGGCAGTTGACCGGGCTTATCGGTACCTTTACGGCCATCGATCACGACATCGACTTTCAGCGTTATGTAATCAACGGCAATCTGGAGATCATGCCGAGAGTACCTACGTGCACCGTGTCGACCCCCACGATCGCCGTGGACATGGGGAAAGTACAGATCAATGCTGTGGCCGTTAAGGGCGCTGCCAACCCGGCACGTCCTCTGGAAATTCGGTTGCAATGCTCGGGCGGAGATCCAGGCGCGCATACAAGAATGTTCATGACTTTGAGCGACGCCGCCAACCCGGGCAATCGCTCCACTACGTTGTCGTTGCTGTCTGGCTCTTCCGCCACGGGAGTGGGTATCCAGATACTGCGCAGTGACGACACGCTGGTCGGCTTTGGTCCCGACTCGGCGATAGCTGGCAATCCGAATCAGTGGCAAGTAGGTGAGTTCGGCAACGGCCTGGTGACCATTCCGTTAAGGGCACGTTATATCCCCACCGATGGCAAGGTCGGCCTTGGAACGGCCGATGCTGCTGTGACCTTCACCATGAGCTACCAGTAGTCGAGCAGGCGCTTCTCTATTCAGCGGTCAATCCAAGTAATTCAGCACATCACGCTCAAACGCTTTTATGTTTCTGGAGGGCCTGGCCGCAGATGCTCCGTCAACGCCCTGAACCGGGAGGAAAGCTCGCGGCCGGAGGCCGCTCCTGCCGAGGCGCGAAGAGCTCGCGGCCGGGGGCCGCTCCTACCTTGATGGGGATTGATGGAGAAAAGGTTCGACAAGGCCGCCACGTCGCTGAATCGGGCACTGGAACATGTCACACTTGCATCCGAAGCGCGGCACGATACCGGGCGCGCCCGCCGAAGGCCAGGACCGGCCGTTCACCCGGTAGGAGCTGCCTCCGGCCGCGAGCTTTCCCGCCCGGTTAAAGGCCTCGACGGCGCTTGGCGAAGATCGCGTGGAGCGCTCGTCGAGAGCTCGCGGATATCTCGCCGAGAGCTCGCGGCCGGAGGCCGCTCCTACCTATTCAAGAGATGAAGAAACAGGCTCCGAGTTGATGAACGCTTCCGAACACGCCGAACCCGAAGTCCTGCGCGTACGCGATCGCGCGTTCGCCGATCTGGCGGATCTGCTCGCCAGCTACGAACTGCGCCTGCATCGGGTTGCCGACGGCGAGAAGATCCCCGGCAGTTTCTGGGGCGAGCCGGAGGCGGGCGTGATCGCCGACAACGTCTACGTGCGCGGCGATACCCCGCTGCATTCGATGCTGCACGAGGCCTGCCATCTGATCGTGCTGACCCCGGAACGGCGCGCGGCGGTGCATACCGACGCCACCGATTCGGACATCGAGGAAGACGCCACCTGCTACCTGCAGATCCTGCTGGCCGACGGTATTCCCGGGGTTGGGCGCGAGCGCCTGATGGCCGACATGGACGCCTGGGGCTATTCGTTCCGGCTGGGCAAGACCCGCGACTGGTTCGAGGGCGACGCCGAGGACGCGCGCCAGTGGCTGGGCGAACGCGATCTGCTGGCACCACGCTTCGGCCAGCGGCACGCGGCCTGAACAATGTCCGCCACGCCGCACGCGCCCTACCCGCCGCTGGGCGCGCACTGGGACGGTCTGACGGTTCTGGCACGCGGCGCGAATCGCCTGTGCGCGCTCGACCCGGGCGATGCCGGGCATTGCCTCAAGTTCGAACTGCATCCGGATGAACGCCCCGCGGCGGGCCTGCGTGCGCGCCTGCGGCGCTCGCTGGCGCGGCGGCTGCCGGCGCTGGGCGAGAATGCCACCGAACTGCGCGCCTGGCAGCGCCTGCGAGCGCGCATCGGTTCCACGCTCGACGGCTGGCTGGCGCCGTGCACCGGCATCGTCGCCACCGGCTGGGGACCGGCGCTGCGTTGCGTGCTGGTGCGCGATGCCGACGGCGCGATTGCACGCAGCCTGTACGCGCATCTGTTTGAAGGCACCGGCTCGTCAGCGACGGCGCTGTGCACGGCGGTCGATGTCATCGAGCGCGAACTGCTGGCCCACGACGTGCCGCTGTTCGATCTGAACGCCGGCAATTTCGTCGTCGCCGGATCCGCCGCGCAGCCCCGGCTGGTCTGCGTGGACGCCAAGTCCACCCTGGCCGGCAAGGAGATCCTCCCGCTCTCGCGCTGGTCGCGCCGCTTGATGCACCGCAAGATCCGGCGCCGGGCCGGACGGTTGCGCCAGCGCATCCGCGCCGCCCTTGCGGACACACCGCCGCCGCACTAGCCTTCCGGGTTCCCGCGCCTGCCGCACCCTCGAAGGACTTCCCGTGAAGCAACGCCATCTCCTGCTCGCACTCGCCGTCGGCGCCAGCGTGCTGGCCCTGTCCGCCTGCAAGAAGGCGAATCCAAGGACGCCGCCGCACCGGCCGCGCCCCCAAGGGCGAAACCGCGGATCAGTTCGTCGCCCGGTGAACCAGGAACTGCGCAAGATGTATCCGGAGATCACCGCGTCGCAGTGGTTGTCCAACACCTACATCAACGACGACAGCCAGCTGCTGGAAGCCAAGTACAACGAACGCTACCTGGCGCAGCTGAACGTGTGGATCGAGCAGGCCAGGAAGTTCGAAGGCCAGCAGATGTCGCCGGAAACCGCGCGCGCCATCCAGTTGCTCAAACTCTCCACCGCCATGCCCGCACCGAAGGATCCGGTCAAGCTGGAGGAAATCACCAAGCTGGCTTCCAAGATGGGCGGCATGTATGGCGCGGGCAAGTACTGCACCGGTGAAGGCGACGCGAAGAAGTGCCGCGACCTGGGCCAGCTGGAAGACGTGCTGCGCAGCAGTCGCGACTACGACGCGCAACTGGATGCCTGGCAGGGCTGGCACACCATCGCCCAGCCGATGCGCAAGGACTACACCCGCTTCGCCGAACTGGTCAACGAAGGCGCCAAGGAACTGGGCTACGCCGACGCCGGCGAGATGTGGCGCAGCGGCTACGACATGACGCCGGCGGAAATCGCCGCCGAGACCGATCGCCTGTGGGGCCAGGTCAAGCCGCTGTACGAACAGCTGCACTGCTACACCCGCACCAAATTGCAGGCCACCTACGGCGTGGAGAAAGGCCAGGTCAACGGCATGCTGCCGGCGCACCTGACCGGCAACATGTGGCAGCAGGACTGGGGCAACCTGTGGGACATCTGCAGCCGTACAAGAACGCCGGCAGCCTGGACATCAGCGAGGCGCTGAAGGCGCAATACCAGGCCGACTTCGTCAAGGAACTGGGCAAGGCCGGCCCGGCGCCGACCACCGAGCAGCAGTTCCAGGCCGAACGCGCCGCGCAGTTGGCGGTCGCCAAGCAGATGACCGAGCGCGCGCAGGATTTCTACGTGTCGCTGGGCATGCCCAAGCTGCCGGAGAGCTACTGGTCCAGGACCCAGTTCATCAAGCCGCTGGATCGCGACGTGGTCTGCCACGCCAGCGCCTGGGACATGAACATGGGCGGCGAGCCGGGCAAGGAAGGCGGGCCTGACGTGCGCACCAAGATGTGCATCAAGCCCAACGAGGAAGACTTCACCACCATCTACCACGAGCTGGGCCACGTCTATTACTACCTGGCCTACAACAAGCTGCCGCCGCTGTTCCAGAACGGCGCGCACGACGGCTTCCACGAGGCCATCGGCGACACCATCGTGCTGGCGATGACCCCGGACTACCTCAAGTCCATCGGCCTGGTCGGCGATCAACAGCAGAGCCACGACGCGCTGATCAACGCGCAGATGCGCATGGCGCTGGCCAAGGTGTCGTTCATGCCGTTTGGCCTGATGATCGATCGCTGGCGCTGGGGCGTGTTCGACGGCTCGATCAAGCCGGCCGACTACAACAAGGCCTGGTGGGATCTGAAAGCCCGCTACCAGGGCGTGGCGCCGGTCAGCGCGCGCGGCGAGGACTTCTTCGATCCGGGCGCCAAGTACCACGTGCCGGGCAACACGCCGTACACGCGCTACTTCCTCTCGCACATCCTGCAGTTCCAGTTCTACAAGGGCCTGTGCGACGCCGCCGGCTACAAGGGTCCGCTGTACAACTGCAGCTTCTACGGCAACAAGGTCGCCGGCCAGCGCTTCTGGGCGATGCTGGAAAAGGGCGCCAGCCAGCCGTGGCAGGCCACGCTGAAGGAACTGACGGGCACCGAGAAGATGGACGCCAGCGCGGTGCTGGAATACTTCGCCCCGCTGCAGGAATGGCTGAAGCAGCAGAACGAAGGCCAGACCTGCGGCTGGCAGCCCACGCCGCCAGCCACCACCGCCGCGGCGCCTGCCGCGCCGGCGAAGGCGGAACCGGCCAGGAAACAGGGCTGACATCCGCTTGAAGCGACACGACAAGGCCGGCGCAAGCCGGCCTTGTTTATGGTGACCCGCATGCACGTGGCCCACGCCGCCATCGCTGATACCATCCCCCGACCAAGGATGAATCAGGGGGAATCATTATGGGCAAGCGGACAACTCGCGGTCGGGTAATGCTGGCACTGGCCTGCGCCCTCGCCGCGCCGACGGCCTGGACCCAGAGCGTGCCGGGTGAAACCAGCCGCACGCCGGCGACACCGGCGGCGCATTGGCGCACGCCTGATTTCACCGCGTTGCAAAGCGCGCGCCTGCGTTATCGCGAGATGCCGGTGCGACGCCTGTTCGACTTGCAGAAGCGCAATGCGCTGCGGCAGATGAAACCGGTGCAGATCGGCGTGGGCCGCCAGCTGGATTCCGAAGGCACCACCCTCCTGGCCCAACCCGCGCTGAGCTGGCGCGCACTCGGGCACGGCGCATCGGCACGGCTGGAAATCACCTCTCCCGACGCACTGGCGGTGCGCGTCGGCCTGCAGATCGCCTCGCTGCATCCCGACGTCGAACTGCGCTTCGCCGGTTCGGACCATCCGGACCGGGTCGTCGCCGTGGTGACCGCGCGCGAAGCACAGCGCCAGATCGACGCGCAGGGCCTGTACTGGACACCCGGCACCGACGGCCAGACCCAGCTGATCGAAATCTACCGCCCCGCCCACGTCAGCGCGTCGCTGGCGCGCGTCAGCGCCCCGCAGCTGATGCACCTGCTGGCCAACAGCCGCAGCGACTTCAAGATCCTGGAGAAAATCGGCGAGTCCGCCAGCTGCAACGTCGATACGGCATGCCGCGTTGCCGAACTGGGCGACCGCTTCGTCAAGGCGAAGAACGCGGTCGCGCACATGACGTTCGTCAAGAACGAGAACGGCCAGACCGGCACCTTCATCTGCACCGGCACGCTGCTCAACGACACCGTCACCGGCACCCAGGCGCCATACTTCTACTCCGCGCATCATTGCATCAGCGATCAGGGCGTCGCCTCCACGCTCAACACGTACTGGCGCTACGAAGCCACCAGCTGCAACAGCGGCGTGTCGCAGGCGGTCACCGCGCTGACCCGCGGCGCCACCTATCTCTATTCCAGCGGCGAGACCGATGCCCTGCTGTTGCTGCTGGCCGATCCGGCGCCGGCCGGTGCCGAGTTCAGCGGCTGGGACGCCGCCGCCCTTCCCGCCAACAGCGCCATCCTCGGCATCCACCATCCCTCCGGCGATGCCAAGAAAGTCTCCTCGGGCCAGCAGATTCCCGCCAGCAGCGATGCCACCCACAACGGCGTGGCCTGGTTGAGCGGCACCACCGAGGGCGGTAGCAGCGGCTCCGGTCTGTTCACCCTGCATCCCGAGGGCTATCGCCTGCGCGGTGGCCTGTACGGCGGCGACGCCACCTGCGCCAACAGCGGTTCAATCAACAACACAGGAAATCGCGATTGGTATTCGCGCTTCGACGTGGCCTATCCCCACCTGCAACAGTGGCTGGCTCCGACCACGGCCATCCGCATGCACGGCGCACAACCGCTGATTCCCGGCCAGGCCAACGCGGTATCCGCCGGCAGCATGCCCACGCCCGCCGCCACCCGGATCAAGACCCGGTCCGTGCTGAAACGCCGTCCCGTCTACCGCCGCCCGTAGAGCGGAGCTTGCTCCGCTCCGCACTCCCGAGATCTTCATCTGGCGGAATTCGCTCCATCCCCACACCTCGTAGAGCGGAGCTTGCTCCGCTCCGACGCGCCGTCCGGATGCCGAGATGAGGGAATGAAGCGACCCGCGTGACGTGGCTTCTTTGGACTGTTGGAATGAAGCCAGCGGAGCAAGCTCCGCTCTACGCATGCGGTCAGGCTTCACCGTCACTTCAAACGCAACGGCGATGGTGGGCGCCTTGTTCGCCTTGGAGTTCCGCATGCCCACCATCTTCGCCCACGCCCTGGTTCCCGTCGCCATCGGTCTCGGGCTGGGACGCCGCCGGATTCCGCCACGCTTGCTGATTGCGGGCGCGGTGGCGGCGATGCTGCCGGATGCGGATGTGGTGGCGTTCAAGTTCGGCATCGCCTACGCCGATGCGCTGGGACATCGCGGCGCCAGTCATTCCATCGTGTTCGCGCTGCTGCTGGGCGCGCTGGCGGCGTGCTTCCATCGCCCGCTGCGCACGCAGGCGTGGGCGGCATTCCTGTTCGTCGCCTGCTCGGTGCTGTCGCATCCACTGCTGGACATGCTGACCAACGGCGGCCTGGGCGTGGCCCTGCTGTGGCCCTGGTCGGAACAGCGTTTCTTCGCCCCCTGGCAGGTCATCGAAGTCTCGCCGTTCGCACACCGGTTCTTCAGCGCGCGCGGCGTGGAGGTGCTGTGGTCGGAAGCCCGCTGGATCGGCGTGCCGGCGCTGCTGTTGATGGCCACGCTCGCCACCCCACGCCTCCTGTGGGAGCGACGTCAGTCGCGATGAAGCATCCGGATCACCCCAATCGCGACTGACGTCGCTCCTGCATGAAGCCACGGGAACCGTCCTGGCGGACCGTCACCTGTGGGAGCGACGTGAGTCGCGATGAAGCATCCGGATCACTTCAATCGCGACTCACGTCGCTCCCACAAGGTTGGTGATGGGTCATTCCGGCAAACAGCAATCACACCAGTCACTATAGGAGCGACGTGAGTCGCGACGGGAGCATCCGAATCACCCGGTCGCGACTGACGTCGCTCCCACAAGGAAACCAATCAATGCTGGGTGCGGGCCACGTCCGGTTCGGAACCGGGTGCTTCACCACCGGCACTCATCTCCGCCTCCAGCTTCTTCTCGAAGTCCTCCAGGCTCATGCCCTGGGCGGCGGCTTCGATGACGGCGGTGTCGCGCAGCTCATCCGAGTAGACCAGCCGCACCGGCTGGCCGTTGGCTTCATGCAGGGCGGCGGCGCGCTTGATCATACCACACTTCGGCGGCACTGTCGGAACTGCCGGCGATGCGACCGTCCATGCCCAGCACCCACACGCCAGCCTGGCGGACGATACCGGCCAGCAGGTCGCCCTGCGGATTGCGCAGTTCGGCGTGCGGCTCGATCGCCGGGGCATTGGCGCGGGCCAGGTTGCGTGCCTTGATTGCCCTGCGCTTCTTGGCATCGCGGCGGGCTTTTGAATGGGTGGACATCGGGGATTCCTTGTCGGAGATCAGATCTGATCAGTGGGTTCAAGCGCGGCGGGTTCTTTCGGGCAGGCTTCGGCGCGCCGGCTCATCTGCGCTTCCCATCGCCACATCGCCCAGCCGGCCAGCGTGAGCACGCCGGCGCCCAGCGCCAGCCACAGCCCGTGCCGGCTCAACAGCGCCGAAACCACGCCTGCGATGATCGTGTTGACCAGCAGGTTGCTGAAGGCCTGCAACGACGACGCCGCGCCGCGCTGGCGCGGATACATGTCGAGGATGGCCAGGGTGAGGATCGGGAAGATCAGCGCCACGCCGAACGCCGACAGGCACATCGGCAGCACCGCCCACGGAATGCTGATCGCATCGCCCGCCCAGGCGTTGTAGGCGACGTTGGCAAGCGTCGAAATGCCCATGCAGGCGAAGCCTAAGCGGGTCAGTTGGGTGCCGCTGATGCGGCCGGCCGCGCGCCCGGACACGAACGCGCCCAGGGTCATGCCGCCGATGGTGGGCAGGAACAGCCAGGCGAACTGCTGCTCGTTCAAACCCAACCGATCCATCACGAAGATCGGCGCCGAGGCGATATACAGGAAGATGCCGCCGAAGCTCAGCGAACCGGCCGCCGCCAGTCGCTGGAAACGCGGATTCAAGGCGATGGCGAAGTAATCGCGCAGCAGGTGTTTGGGCGACACCTTCACCCGCACCTCCGGCGGGTGGGTCTCCGGCAGCCACAGGCCGACGGTCAGCAACAGCAGCAGCGAGAAGCCGGCCAGGAACCAGAAGATCACCGGCCACGCGCTCCAGCCCAGGATCCAGCCGCCGATGATCGGCGCAATCGCCGGAGCGATGCCGAAGATCATCGACACCTGGCTCATCAGTCGCTGCGCGTCGTCGCCGTGCAGCACGTCGCGGATCACCGCGCGGCCGACGATGAAACCCACGCCCGCCGAGAAACCCTGCAATGCGCGGAACAGCAACAGCGTGGTCATGTCGCGCGACAGCGCGCAGCCAATCGACGCCAGCAGGAACACGAACAACCCGCCCAGGATCACCTTGCGCCGGCCGAACGCATCCGACAGGGGGCCGTGCACCAGGCTCATCAGCGCATAGGTCAGCAGATAGACGCTGATGACCTGCTGCATCGCCAGCTTGTCCGCGCCCAGCTGCGCGCCCATCGCGTTGAACGCCGGGAAGATGGTGTCGATCGAGAACGGACCGAACATCGCCAGCCCGCCCAGCAGCAGGGCCAGGCGGCGGTTGGACGGCAGCTTGCGGACGCCGGTCATGGCGCGCTCCCGGCCGCCGAAGGGTCCACCGGCGGCGAGGTCGGCGGCCCCTTCAGCTCGATCGTGTTGCCTTCCGGATCCCGCAGGTATTGGGACGGCCCCATGCCGTCGGCGCCATAGCGCTCGCCGAATTCGGCCAGGGTCGCCCCGGCCGCTTCCAGGTACGCCGCCAGCGCCTCGCGATCGAACGGTTCCACCCGCAGGCACAGGTGGTCGACGTTGTGGCCTTCGGCGCCCGGCGCGGCCCCGCCCAGCCGGCCCAGCTTGCCGTCCACCGGGACCAGGTCGATCAGCGACTCCCCAGCTCGCAGTTGCAGCAGGCCCAGCTCCGGCCGGTCCCGCTCCACCGCGCAGCCCAGCACCCCGCAATAGAAGGCGCGCATGGCCGCCAGGTCGCGGACGCGCAGGACCAGGTGGTCCAGGCGCAGGAGTCGGAAGGGGGGCGCATTCATGAACAGGGATGGCCGGCGCGGGGGGCCGGACGATGGTAAGGCCAACCGGGACGGTGCGGGCGGCCGCAGGCTATAATCTGCGCCGCAAGACCCAGGTGGGAGAAGCGGGGAAACCCGCTGCCGAAGGCGCAAACGCCCGTAATCGCTCAGGCCCGATACCACCCCCGCTGCAAACACTCTGGAGAGATCGGCCACGCGCCGGCGCCGAAGGGGCACGAAGCATTCACCGCGACCTCGTCCGCGGCGCTTCCAAACTCTCAGGCAAAAGGACAGAGGGGCACCCACGTGCGCACTTCGCACGCCCGGCTTCATGCCTTTTCCGGATGCCCCTGCCCATGTCCCAGACTCCGTCCTCGCTTCGCGATCTCGAGCACCACGACGCTTTCATCGCCCGCCACATCGGTCCCAACGACGCCGAAATCGCGCACATGCTGCGCGTGGTCGGCCACGACTCGCTGGAGGCGATGACCGACGCCATCGTGCCGGCCAACATCAAGTCCGCCGCGCCGCTGGCCCTGCCCGAAGCGATGACCGAGGAAGAGGCGCTGGCCAAGATCCGCGCCGTCGCCGACAGGAACCAGGTGTTCAAGAGCTTCATCGGCCAGGGCTATTACGGCACCCACACCCCGAAGGTGATCCTGCGCAACATCCTGGAGAACCCGGCCTGGTACACCGCCTACACCCCGTACCAGGCGGAAATCTCGCAGGGCCGCATGGAAGCGCTGATCAACTTCCAGACCATGATCACCGACCTGACCGGCATGGAAATCGCCAGCGCCTCGCTGCTGGACGAAGCCACCGCCGCCGCCGAGGCGATGACCCTGGCCAAGCGTTCGGCCAAGTCCAGGTCCAACGTGTTCCTGGTCGCCGGCGACACCCATCCGCAGACCCTTGAAGTCCTGCAGACCCGCGCCGAACCGCTGGGCCTGACCGTGGAGATCGTCCGTTCCACCGAAGCGTTCCATGAAAAGCTCGCCGCCGGTGACTACTTCGGCGTGCTGGTGCAGTACCCCGCATCCAGCGGCTGGCTGGAGGAATGGGGCCGCGACGCGGAGATCATCCACGGCCACCAGGCGCTGTTCGTCATGGCCACCGACCTGCTGGCCCTGACCCTGCTCAAGACGCCGGGCGAAATGGGCGCCGACATCGTGGTCGGCAACACCCAGCGCTTCGGCGTGCCGTTCGGCTTCGGCGGCCCGCACGCGGCCTTCATGGCCTGCCGCGACGCTTACAAGCGTTCCATGCCGGGCCGCCTGATCGGCGTGTCGGTGGATGCCGACGGCAATCCCGCCTACCGCCTGACCCTGCAGACCCGCGAGCAGCACATCCGCCGCGAGAAGGCCACCTCCAACATCTGCACCGCGCAGGTGCTGCTGGCGGTGATGGCCTCGATGTACGCCGTCTACCACGGTCCGGAAGGCCTGACCCGCATCGCCAGCCGCGTCGCCCGCCTGACCGCCATCCTGGCCGAAGGCCTGCGCGCGCTCGGCCACGCCACCGTGCACGCCAGCGCGTTCGACACCCTGTGCATCGACGCCGGCGACGCCGCCGAGGCGATCCTGGCCCGCGCCAGGCAGGCCCGCATCAACCTGCGCGTGCGCGGCAACGGCTCGCTGTGCATCTCGCTGGACGAAACCACCACCCGCGCCGACGTCGAAGCGCTGTGGGGCGTGTTCGCCAATCCGGGCGCCACCCTGCCGGGCATCGACGCGCTGGACGCCAGCGCCCCCTCGCTGATCCCGGAAGCCCTGCGCCGCACCAGCCCGTTCCTGACCCACCCGGTGTTCAACACCCACCACAGCGAGCACGAACTGCTGCGCTACATGCGCGCGCTGGCCGACAAGGATCTGGCGATGGATCGCACCATGATCCCGCTGGGCAGCTGCACCATGAAGCTCAACGCCACCGCCGAGATGATCCCGGTGACCTGGCCGGAGTTCGGCAACCTGCATCCGCTGGCCCCGGCCGATCAGGCCCAGGGCTACAAGGAACTGATCGACGGCCTGGAAGCGATGCTGGTCGAATGCACCGGCTATGACTCGGTCAGCCTGCAGCCCAACTCCGGCGCGCAGGGCGAATACGCCGGCCTGCTCGCCATCCGCGCCTACCACCGCTCGCGCGGCGAGGCCAAGCGCGACATCTGCCTGATTCCCGAATCCGCGCACGGCACCAATCCGGCCAGCGCGCAGATGTGCGGCATGCAGGTCGTGGTCACCAATTGCGACAGCAACGGCAACGTCGATGTCGAGGACATCCGCCGCGCCGCCGAGAAGTACAGCGATCGCCTGGCCGCGATCATGATGACCTACCCCTCCACCCACGGCGTGTTCGAAGAGGACGTGGTGGAGATCTGCAACATCATCCACCAGCACGGCGGCCAGGTGTATACCGACGGCGCCAACATGAACGCGCTGGTCGGCGTGGCCAAGCCGGGCAAGTGGGGTTCGGACGTCTCCCACCTCAACCTGCACAAGACCTTCTGCATTCCGCACGGCGGCGGCGGCCCGGGCGTGGGCCCGTGCGCGGTCAAGTCGCACCTGGCGCCGTTCCTGCCGCGCACGCTCGGCGGCGAAGGCGACGTGGGCATGGTGTCGGCGGCCAGCTTCGGCAGCGCCAGCATCCTGCCGATCAGCTGGATGTACATCACCCTGATGGGCGCGCGGGCCTGCGCAAGGCCACCCAGGTGGCGCTGCTCAACGCCAACTATGTCGCCAAGCGCCTGGCGCCGCACTACGAGACCCTGTACACCGGCCGCAACGGTCTGGTCGCGCACGAGTGCATCCTGGATCTGCGCCCGCTCAAGGACAAGACCGGCATCAGCGCCGAGGACGTCGCCAAGCGCCTGATCGACTTCGGCTTCCACGCCCCCACCCTGAGCTTCCCGGTGGCCGGCACGCTGATGGTCGAGCCGACCGAGAGCGAATCTCAGCACGAACTGGATCGCTTCATCGACGCGATGATCCAGATCCGCGAGGAAATCCGCGCGGTCGAGGACGGCCGCCTGGATCGCGAGGACAACCCGCTCAAGCACGCCCCGCACACCGCCACCCAGGTCAGCGCCAGCGAATGGACCCACGCCTATCCGCGTGAACTGGCCGCGTTCCCGCTGCCCAGCCTGAAGCTGCAGAAGTACTGGCCGCCGGTCGCGCGCGTGGACAACGTGCACGGCGACAAGAACGTGTTCTGCAGCTGCATCCCGGTGGAAGCCTTCGCCGGCGAACCGGAAGCCTTCAGCGAGCCGAACGTGATGTAAGAAAAAAAGCCCCGCGATGCGGGGCTTTTTTTTCGGCATTTGCCGCCCATACGCCCCCATAAACTCAAAAAAGCTCCCTTCCCCCGCCGGCGGGGGAAGGTGCCCGGAAGGGCGGGATGGGGGCAAGGTCGCCATGCCGTCATCTCTCAAAGGAAGAAAAGGGGAAATTCCTCTCCGCGCAAAAAGCAGGCGC
>OFCY01000106.1_pt1 | contig 13780 bp, 10 predicted proteins | sample 1520981 | NCBI WGS metagenome assembly OFCY01 (sample SAMEA2532533, study PRJEB24079) | metagenome
ACATGATCGCGGGCGGCGAGGACAAGTGGCGCGCGCGGCCGTTCGTCAGCCAGTCCAACTGCTTCGTCGTGCCGCCGCTGAAGTTCGCTCAGGACGCCTGGTAGTGCCTGGAGCTGGCGGTGGAGGGCGGAATGCCGGTGCTACTGCTGTCGGCGGCCCAGGCAGGCGCCACTTCGCCGGCGGCGCTGGCGGGCACCATCGTGCAGGCGGTGGCGGAGTGCCTGGTCGGCCTCGTCTACGTCAATGCGCTGAAGCCCGGCGCGCCGGCGATCTTCGGCACCCTTGGCCGTTCGTCTCCGATCTGCGCACCGGCGCGATGTCGGGCGGCTCGCCGGAGCAGGCGCTGCTGTCCGCCGGCTGCGCGCGCGAGGACAGCCGCGAGAAAGTGACCTTCTGGGCGATGGGCCGCGAGGCCGAAGTGGTCGCCGAACTGGTGACCGAGTTCGAACGCGAGAACCCCGGCATCGACGTGGACGTGCAGAACATCCCGTGGACGGCCGCGCACGAGAAACTGCTGACCGCGTTCGCCGCCGACGGCCTGCCGGACCTGTGCCAGCTGGGCAATACCTGGCTGCCGGAATTCGCCGCGCTGGGCACGCTGGAACCGCTGCAGGCCTATGTCGACGGCTCGAAGGTGGTGGAGCAGGCCGATTATTTTCCCGGCATCTGGGACACCGCCGTGGTCGACCGGCAATTGCTGGGCGTGCCCTGGTACGTGGACACCCGCCTGCTGTACTACCGCAAGGATCTGCTGCGCCAGGCCGGCTTCGACAAGCCGCCGGTCACCTGGGACGAATGGGAACGGGCGATGGCGGCGATCAAGCGCAACGCCGGTCCGGACCGCTACGCCATCCTGATGCCGGTCAACGAATTCGAACAGCAGGTGTCGCTGGCCTTGCAGATGCCGGATCCGCTGCTGCGCGATCACGACAACCGCGGAAATTTCCGCAGTCCCGGCTTCCGTCGTGCGCTGGGTTTCTACGCCAACATGTTCGAGCAGGGCTGGGCGCCGAAGATGTCGGAAACCCAGATCTCCAATGTCTGGGACGAGTTCTTCAACGGTTTCTACGCCTTCTACCTGTCCGGTCCCTGGAACATCCGCGAGTTCAGGAAGCGCCAGCCCGCCCATCTGCGCGATCAGTGGGGCACGATGCCGCTGCCGGGTCCGGATGGCCTGGGCGCGGGCATCGCTGGTGGCACCAGCCTGGTGATCTTCCGCAGCTCCGAGCGCAAGGCGGCGGCGTGGAAGTTGATCGAATTCCTGTCGCGGCCGGACATCCAGCAGCGCTTCCACGCGCTGATCGGGGATCTGCCGCCGCGCCGCAGCACCTGGACGCATCCGGCGCTGGCCAATGACGAATATGCACGCGCGTTCCGGGATCAGCTGGAGCGGGTCAAGCCCACGCCCAAGGTGCTGGAGTGGGAACGCATCGCCCAGGAAATGCGGGTGGTGACCGAGCAGGTGGTCCGCGGTGGGCAGAGCCAGGAGCGCGCGGTGGAGGATCTGGACGCGCGCGTGGACGCCATCCTGGAGAAGCGCCGCTGGATGTATGAACGCGATTATACGCCGCGCAGGGGGCGCAGCCATGATGCGGCGGACTTCGGTGGCCGGCTGGGTGTTCGCCGGGCCGGCGCTGATCGTGCTGGCGGTGTTCTTCGGCCTGCCGGTGTTCTCGGCGCTGCTGCTGAGCCTGACCGACTTCGATCTGTATGCACTGGCCGACGCGGACAACCTGCGCTTCGTCGGCCTGGGCAACTATCTGGAGCTGCTGAAATCGCCGATGTTCTGGAAGTCGCTGTGGAACACGACGTACTTCGTGGTTGTCGGCGTGCCACTCTCGATCGCGGTCTCGCTGGGCGCGGCGATGCTGCTCAATGCGCCGGTCGCGCGGTTCAAGGCGCTGTTCCGCACCGCGCTGTTCGCGCCGGTGGTGACCACGCTGGTGGCGGTGGCGGTGATCTGGCGCTATCTGTTCCACACCAGCTACGGGCTGGTGAACTGGGCGCTGGGCCATCTGGGCATCGCGCCGATCGACTGGCTGGGCGATCCGCGCTGGGCGATGCCGACGATCATGCTGTTCGCGGTGTGGAAGAACTTCGGCTACAACATGGTCATCTTCCTGGCCGGCCTGCAGGCGATCCCGCAGGATCTCTATGAGGCCGCGCGCATCGACGGCGCCTCCAAGTGGCGACAGTTCCTGCACATCACCCTGCCGATGCTGGGGCCGGTGTTGCTGGTGGTCGGCGTGATCACGGTGTCCGGCTACTTCCAACTGTTCGCCGAACCCTACGTGATGACCCGCGGCGATCCGTTGCAGAGCACGGTGAGCGTCCTGTACTTCATGTTCGAGGAAGGCTTCAAATGGTGGCGGCTGGGCCGCGCCTCGGCGGTGGCGTTCCTGCTGTTCCTGATCATCCTGGCGGTGACCACCGTGATGCTGCGCCTGGGGCGCAGGAAGGATCTGGTATGAGTCGTCATGCTGTCGCGCGCGAGGTCGGTGCGTCCCGCTGGCAGGGCTGGCTGGTCAACGGCGCGCTGCTGGTGCTGGCGTTGATCAGCCTGGCGCCGCTGCTGTGGATGGTGTCGGTCTCGTTCATGCCGGCCGGCGAGGCCAGCCGGTTCCCGCCGCCGCTGCTGCCCTCGGGCGCGACCCTGGCGAACTACCGCGAGCTGTTCGCGCGCACCGGCATGGCGCACAACTTCGCCAACAGCCTGCTGGTGTCGGGTGTCATCACCGTGGGCTCGCTGCTGGTCAACACCATGGCCGGCTATGCCTTCGCCAAGCTGCGTTTCACCGGCCGCGATCGGGTCTTCCAGCTGCTGCTGGCCGCGCTGGTGATTCCGGCGCAGGTGGCGATGCTGCCGCTGTTCCTGCTGATGAAGCAGCTGGGCCTGGTCAACAGCTTCGGTGGCGTGATCGTGCCGGCGCTGGCGACGGTGTTCGGCATCTTCCTGGTGCGCCAGTACGCCCGCAGCATTCCGGACGAACTGCTGGAAGCCGCGCGCATCGATGGCGCCAGCGAGCTGCGGATCTTCTTCCAGGTCGTGCTGCCGATGCTCAAGCCGGTGCTCGTGACACTGGCCATCTTCACCTTCATGGCGGCCTGGAACGATTTCATGTGGCCGCTGATCGTGCTGACCGACCAGGCGCATTACACGCTCCCGGTGGCGCTGGCATCGTTGTCGCGCGAGCACATCATGGACGTGGAAATGATGATGGCCGGCGCGGTCATCACCGTGCTGCCGGTGCTGCTGCTGTTCCTGCTCTTGCAGCGCTACTACATCCAGGGCCTGCTGCTGGGCAGCGTGAAGGGCTGAGGTCTGCCTTGCCCGCGTGGGAGCGATGTGAGTCGCGACCGGGATCTCCGTCTTGCCGGACAGCTTCCCGGCCCGGAAGGCATCGCGACTGACGTCGCTCCCACAAGGGCAAGCGGGCGGTCCTCCCGACTGTGGGAGCGGGGGAGGTAGAGTGTCGGCATGGTGATGAGGGAACGCGGTTTCATCCCGCTCTGGCCGCTGCCGCTGGCGGCGGCGTTGCTGTTGCTGATCGCCACGCATGTGGCGTTGTGGCTGTCGATCCGGGCCGGACACGTGCCGGCCTGCGTGCCGTACTGGGAGGGCTGCACGTCGATCAGCCGGGCCGCGCGGCACGGGCTGGGCAATCATCTGTTCCGCCTGCTGGTGATTCCCTGCGCGGTCCTGCACGGGGCGACCTGGTGGCTGGCCGGCCGCTGGCTGCGTGACCGTGCCGGCATCGCGGCCGGACGATGGATGCCGGCACTGGGCCTGCTGTCGGCATCCGCGCTGGCGATCTACGCGACGTTCCTGGGGACCGAGGGTGACATCTACGGATTCCTGCGCCGCTACGGAGTGACGGTCTACTTCGGTTTCGGATTCCTCGCCCAGTTGCTGCTGATGCGGCGGGCGAGGGTGCTGCGGCGGATGCCGCCGGCCTTGCTGAAGGTGATGGCCGTGCTGTGCGGGGCCATGCTCGGGCTGGGCGTGGGCAATGTCGTGGCCGGTGCGCTGGTCGCCGACGATTCGCTGCGCGACCGCATCGAGAACGCGCTGGAGTGGCAGCTGGGCCTGTTGCTGGTCGGCTGGTACCTGCTGCTCGCGCGCGGCTGGTGGCGCGAGCGGTTCGGCCTGCGGCTGTATCGGGGAGAAGAGCCGTTGTAGGACTGTGGGTGGGAGCGACGTGAGTCGCGACTGCCATTCCGAGGGGCCTGTTGACGGCTCCCGGTGTTTGAGGGTTCCGGTCGCGACTTATGTCGCTCCCACAGGAAAAGGGAGCGGGGGAATCAGCCGCGCACGCGGCGGACGATGGCGGCGGCCTTGGCCGAGCTTTCGCGGACCTTGTCCCATTCGCCGGCTTCCAGCCAGTTCTTGGGCACCATCCAGGAGCCACCGATGCACACCACGTTCGGCTGCGACAGGTAGTCGGCGGCGGTGTCCTCGCCGATGCCGCCGGTGGGGCACAGCTTCAGTTCCGACAGCGGGCCGGCCAGGCCCTTGAGCATTGCCAGGCCGCCGACGGCGGAGGCGGGGAACAGCTTGCACACCCGGAAGCCGCGCGCCATCAGCGACAGCAGTTCGGTGGGCGTGGCCGCGCCCGGCACCACCGGCACCACCGCATCGGCCAGCGCGTCGGCCATCTCGGCGGTGGTGCCCGGGGTGACCAGGAAGTCCGCGCCGGCGTCGATGGAGCGTTGCATCTGTTCGACACTCAGCACGGTGCCGGCGCCGATCACGATGTCCGGCAGTTCGCGCTTGAGCATCGCCAGCGCTTCCATCGCCACCGGGGTGCGCAGGGTCAGTTCGATCGCCGGCAGTCCGCCGGCCAGCAATGCCTCGGAAACCCGGCGTGCCTCGTCCAGCGTATGCACGGTGACGACCGGCAGGATGCCGGCGGCGCGGAGGAGTTGTTCGGCTTTCTGTTGGCGGGCTTCGATGGTCATGGCGTAATCGGGTGGAGGCGTTGTCGCGGGCGGGCGGAAGGACGCTCAGGCGTCCTTGGCTTCGTGCGGGGCTTCGGCGGCGTGCTCGACGTCGCCGAGTTCGTATTCCGAATCGTATTCCCAGGTGCCGTTGTGGTACGGCGGTCCGCAGGAAATCGACAGGGCGCCCTGGTCCGCCGGCGTCACCACGTCGCGGCTGACCGCGAACAGGTTGCGGCCCAGATCGAGCGCGGCGGGCGAAGTATTCGGCGCGAGTTCGCGCGCGTTCCACTCCTCCGCCGGCACCAGCGCTTCCAGCACGCCGGCCTCGGCGTCCAGGCGGACGAGATCGCCTTCGCGCAGCTTCGCCAGCGGGCCGCCGCGGGCGGCTTCCGGAGTCAGGTGGATGGCGGCGGGAATCTTGCCCGACGCGCCGGACAGGCGGCCGTCGGTGACCAGCGCCACGCGCCGGCCCTGGTTCTGCAACAGGCCCAGCAGCGGCGCCAGCGAGTGCAGTTCCGGCATGCCGTTGGCGCGCGGTCCCTGATAGCGCACCACCGCGACGAAGTCGTGCGGCAGCACGCCGGCGGCATGCAGCTTGTTGAGCGCACGCGGATCATCGACGACCACCGCCGGCGCCTCGATGAAGCGGTACTCGGGCTTGACCGCCGAGGTCTTGATCAGTGAACGGCCGAGATTGCCGCGCAGCAGGCGCAGGCCGCCCTGCGATTCGAAGGCGCTGGCGACCGGGCGCACCACTTCGGTGTCGGCGCTTTCGGCGATGCCGGGCGCGTAGGCCAGACGCCCGTCCTGCAGGCGTGGTTCCTCGCAGAATGCGCGCATGCCGCCCGGGACGATCGTGGGCAGATCGTGCATCATCCCGGCGTCGAGCAGTTCGCGGAACACGAACTGGGTGCCGCCGGCGGCGGCGAAGCGGTTCACGTCGGCCTCGCCGTTGGGATACACGCGGGCAAGCAAGGGCACGGTGCGCGAGATCAGATCGATGTCGTCCCAGGTGAGGACGATGCCGGCCGCGCGCGCCACCGCCACCCAGTGGATGGTGTGGTTGGTGGAGCCGCCGGTGGCCATCAGCGCGGCCATCGCGTTGACGATCGCGCGTTCGTCGATCAGGTGGCCGATGGGACGATAGTCGTCGCCGAGCGCGGTGATGCGCAGGGCGTGTTCGGCGGCGGCGCGGGTCAGCGCGTCGCGCAGCGGCTGGTCGGGATTGACGAACGACGTGCCCGGCAGCTGCATGCCCATCGCTTCCAGCAGCACCTGGTTGGAATTGGCGGTGCCGTAGAAGGTGCAGGTGCCCGGCGCGTGGTAGCTGGCCGACTCGGCTTCCAGCAGTTCCTCGCGGCTGGCCTCGCCGGCGGCGTAGCGTTCGCGCACCTCGGCCTTCTTCTTGTTGGGGATGCCCGGCGTCATCGGCCCGGCGGGCACGAACACCGCCGGCAGGTGGCCGAACGCGAGCGCGCCGATCAGCAGGCCCGGCACGATCTTGTCGCACACGCCCAGGTACAGCGCGGCGTCGAACATGTCGTGGCTCAGCGATATCGCGGTGGCCTGCGCGATCACGTCGCGCGAGAACAGCGACAGCTCCATGCCGGGACGGCCCTGGGTGACGCCGTCGCACATCGCCGGCACGCCGCCGGCGACCTGCGCGGTGGCACCGAGCGAACGCGCGACGTCGCGGATCAGTTCCGGGTAGGTCTCGAACGGCTGGTGCGCCGACAGCATGTCGTTGTAGGCGTTGACGATGCCGAGATTCGGGGTGACGTCGGCGCGCAGGCGATCCTTGTCGGTCGGTCCGCAGGCGGCGAATGCATGTGCCAGGTTGCCGCAGCTCAGGCGGCTGCGGTGCGGCCCGGCGGCGTTGGCCGCGTCGATGCCGGCCAGGTACGCACGCCGCAAGGGCAGGCTGCGTTGGCGGATGCGTTCGGTGACTTCTTGGATGCGCGGATGCAGGCTCATTGGCGTCGGCTGGACTGCGAAAGGACGAGTGTGCGCCGCTGGCCGTGGGCAGGGCGTCGTCGGTGTCCACGCAGCGGCGCGTGCCGGACTGCGCCTTGCCGGGGCAGGGCAAGCATGTGTCCGGCCTGCACGCGGGTTCCAGGCCGACGTCGCCGCCGATGCATGGCGGACAACGGAGAACCCCTCAACTTTCTACCTTTTGCGCCGGCAAAGAAAGTGACCAAAGCCAGACCAGCCCGCCATGCGGGCAGTCGGCGCGATCAGCGCGGGCTGCCGTAGGCTTCCATCGCGATCGCCGCGGCGCCGAGCAGGCCCGGACGCGGATGGACGATGGCCAGGGTCGGCACGCGCGCCATGTTGGGGGAGAAACGCCCCTTGTGTTCGAAGCGCTGGCGGAAGCCGGAATGCTGCAGCGAGGTCAGCAGTTTCGGCACCAGCCCGCCGGTGAGGAACACGCCGTCCCAGGCACCCAGGGTCAGCACCAGATCGCCGGCGACCGCGCCGAACACCGCGCAGAACACATCGATGGTGTTGTTGCTGCGCGCGTCGCCGGTGGCCGCGCGCGCGGTCACGTCGGCCGGTTGCAGATTGCCCGGATCCTCGCCCGCGATCTCGCTGAGCGCGCGATGCAGGTTGACCAGGCCGGGGCCGCAGATCAGGCGTTCGATCGAGACGCGGCCGAACTGCGCCGACAGTCGCTGCAGGATTTCGATTTCCTGCGGCGTGCCGGGTGCGAAGCTGACGTGGCCACCTTCGGTTTCGAGCGGGAAATTGCGGCCGTCGCGGATGATCAGCCCACCCACGCCGAGTCCGGTGCCGGGGCCGATCACCGCGTAGTTGCGGTTGACCGGCTGCGGATCCGGCGTCCAGTCGGGAATACCAATCGCGACCACGTCCTGGCTGCCCAGCAGCGGCAGCGCCATCGCCTGGGCGGCGAAATCGTTGACCAGGCGCAGGTCGTCGAAGCCCAGCGCGTCGCGGGTGCGCGACAGCGAGATCACCCACGGATGGTTGGTGATGCGCGCCTCGTCGCCATCAACGCGACCGGCCACGGCGAACACGCCGTTGCGGATATCCAGGCCCGACTGTTCGGCGCCGACCTCGTCCAGATAGTGCTGGGCGGCATCGGCCAGCGACGGGAAATCCGCCACCGCGAAGCCGCGCACGCTGTCTTCCAGCAGCGGTGCGGCGGCGCTGGCGTCGGCCAGCGCGAAGCGTGCATTGGTGCCGCCGATGTCGGCGAGCAGGACCCGGTGATCGGTGCTCATGCGGGGTGATTACTCTTGAAGGGGTCGTGTCCGCAAAAAGTAGTCCGCCGCATTCGCCTCAGTCGTCCTCGTTGGTCAGTGCGTCGCCATGGCTGGCCACGACCTTCGCATAATAGCGTGCACTGTCCTTCGGTGTACGGGTCTGGCTGTCGAAGTCCACGTGGATGATGCCGAAGCGCTTGGAGTAGCCCAGCGACCATTCCAGGTTGTCCAGCAGCGACCAGACGTAATAGCCGCCGATGTCGCAGCCGGCCTCGATGGCCGCGTGCACCGCGCGCAGGTGCTGGCGCAGGTAGCTCAGGCGCAGCGGATCGCGCACGCGGCCGCGCTCGGCCTTGGGCGGATCGAAGAAGGCGGCGCCGTTCTCGGTGATGAACACCTTGGGATTCCCGTAGCGGTCCTTGACCCAGGTGAGTGTATCGGTCAGGCCCTGCGGGAAGACCTCCCAGCCGGTTTCCGTATACGTATGCTGCGTCTGCCGGACCGGCGAGACCTTGAGCGGCCAGTTCGACTCGTCGTGGCGGGACACGTTGCGGGTGTAGTAGTTGACGCCGATGAAGTCCAGCGGCTGGCGGATCAGGTCCATGTCCGCCTGCGGCCATTCCGGCCAGGCTTCGCCGAAGATTTCGCGCAGTTCCTCCGGATAGGTGCCGAAGAACACCGGGTCCAGGTACTGGCGGTTCATGTAGGCCTCGGCGCGGCGGGTCGCGGCCAGGTCCTCGGGGCTGTCGCTGGCCGGGTACTTGGGCTCGATGTTCACGACCAGGCCGATCTCGTGCTTGCCGATGGCGCGGTAGGCCTGCACCGACTTGCCGTGCGAGCGCAGCAGGTGGTGCGAGGCGATGGGCGCCTCGAAACGGTTGCGGTGGCCGGGCGCCAGCGCGCCGTGCAGGTAGCCGCCGTCGGTGACCACCCAGGGTTCGTTGAGCGTGGCCCAGCGCTTGATGCGGCCGTCCAGGCGCTTGAACATCACTTCGCTGTATTCGGCGAACCAGTCGGCGATGTCCGGATTCAGCCAGCCGCCGCGGTCGTCCAGTGCCGCCGGCAGGTCCCAGTGGAACAGCGTCGCGGTGGGTTGGATGCCGTTCTCCAGCAGCGTGTCGACCAGCCGCTCGTAGAAGTCCAGACCCTTCTGGTTGACCCGGCCGCGGCCCTCGGGCATCACCCGGCTCCAGGACACGCTGAAGCGGTAGGCCTGCATGCCCAGTTCCTTCATCAGGCCGATGTCCTCGCGCCAGCGGTTGTAGTGGTCGCAGGCCACGTCGCCGGTGTCGTTGTTGAGCATGCGGCCCGGGGTGTGGGCGAAGCGTTGCCAGATGCTGGGGCCGGCGCCGTCGGCCAGCGGGGAACCCTCGATCTGGTAGGCGGCGGTGGCGCTGCCCCAGATGAAGTTCTCGGGGAAACGGTAAGACTTCGACATGGCCCCTCCGGCAGTGTCGTCAAATTGGAGAAAAGTGGGGGTGATTGCGTTGTGAAAACGATTACATGGCAGAATAACCCAACTTCCCGGGTTGGGAAATGGGAAGGTGGTCATTGAGTGACGGCGTGCATTCGTATGCAGGCCGCTGCACCGGGAGGGGCCCGGCGGCAGGTCCGACAACACGGTGGCGCAAGCCGCCCGGGAGAGCAGATGGCGAGTGTGCGGCTGGACAATGTCCGCAAGGTCTACGGCAACGGCCAGGTGGCCGTGCACGGGGCGAGTTTCGAGGTTGCCGACGGCGAACTGATGGTGCTAGTCGGCCCGTCCGGCTGCGGCAAGTCGACCCTGCTGCGGATGATCGCCGGGCTGGAGGAAATCTCCGGCGGCACGCTGTCGATCGGCGACCGGGTGGTCAACGAGGTCGCGCCCAAGGATCGCGACATCGCCATGGTGTTCCAGAACTACGCGCTGTATCCGCACATGACGGTGGCCGAGAATCTGGCCTTCGGACTGAAGCTGCGCGGGCACCCGCGCGCGCTGATCGAACAGCGGGTCAACGCCGGTCGCCGATACCCTGGGCCTGGGCCAGATGCTGGACAAGCTGCCGCGCGAGATGTCCGGCGGCCAGCGCCAGCGGGTCGCATTGGGACGGGCGCTGGTGCGTGAGCCGGCGGTGTTCCTGCTCGACGAGCCGCTGTCCAATCTGGACGCCAAGCTGCGTCATTCGATGCGCACCGAGATCGCGCGGCTGCATCGCCAGTTGGGCGCGACCATGATCTACGTGACCCACGATCAGGTCGAGGCGATGACCCTCGGCCAGCGCATCGTGGTCCTCAAGGACGGCCAGGTCCAGCAGATCGACACGCCGATGGCGCTGTACGAGCATCCGGCCAACCTGTTCGTCGCCGGCTTCCTCGGCAGCCCGGCGATGAACATGCTGCATGGACGCCTGGAGCGCGCGGAAGGACTGCGGCTGATGCTCGATGCGGGCCTGTCGATTCCGCTCGGCGACGCGCGGGTGGGCGCGGACTGGCTGGGCAGGGCGGTGGCGATGGGCGTGCGCCCGGAACACCTGCAACCGGTCGCGACGGACGCGGCCGGTTTCGACGCGCTGGTGGAAGTGGTGGAGCCGGTCGGCAGCGAGGTGTTCGTGAACATGACCGTCGGTCCCCATGCGCTGGTGTCGCGGTTGCCGCCAAGGCAACTGCCGCGCGCGGGCGCCGGCTTGCGCCTGGCGGTGGATCCGGCCCACCTGCATTTCTTCGACGCGGAAAGCGGTCGCCGCCTGTGGTGAACCGACGGGGCAGGCCTTGGTCCGCCCATGCCATCGCGTGCCGTCGTCCCTGGCCGCCGCAGGCAACAAAATCTAGCCTCAGAACGTAGCCGCGGCGGATTCCATCCGCCTCGCGCCCGTCCTAGCCTCGTGCGCAAGGTTTGCCAACATCCGTCACGGGAGAGGGGCCAGTGCGGAAGAGGAACGGGAGAGGGGCGGGCACGCGCTGCCGTGCGGCGCTGTGCATCGGCCTCGCGCTGGTGATCTTGCTGATCGGCGGCTGCGCCGGACCGGGCGCGGGCCGCCGGATCGTGCTGATCGGCGGAAGCGGCAGCGAGGGGCCTGGGCGGCATGCCTATGCCGAGGGTGTGCAGCGGCTGGCGTCGATGCTGCGCGAATCGCCGCAGGGCCGGGGCGCGGAAATCGTCGTGTACGAACAGGGCTGGCCGGCGGAACCCAGCGCGCTGCGGGATGCCTCGACCGTGGTGTTGTACTTCGACGGTCTGGACCGGCATCCGCTGCGCGATGCCGCGCATCGCGAACAGTTGCGCGAACTGGTCCGGCAGGGTGTCGGACTGGTCGCACTGCACCAGGCCTCCACCGTGCCGGCCGGCGATGCGTCGCTGGACCTGCGCGCCTGGCTGGGCGCCGAACGCGTGGGCATGTTCGATCGCACCACCGAAACCGCGACGGTGTCGCCAGCCGACGCCAGGCATCCGATCACGCGAGGCGTGGATGCGTTCACCTACCGCGACGAGTTCTATCCGACCCTGCGCTTCGCCGCGAGCGGCGTGCGGCCGGTGCTGCGCAGCACCCTGCACGCGCAGTACCGCGATGGCGCGGCGGTGGTGGAGGACCGTGCCGAAACCGTCACCGTGGGCTGGGCCTACGAACGCCCGGACGGCGGCCGTTCGTTCGGCTACAGCGGCGCGCATTTCCTGGCCGCGCTGGAGCAGCCGATGCTGCGGCGGGTGCTGTTGAACGCAATCCTGTGGACCGCCGGCATCGACGTGCCCGACGAGGGCACGCAATGGCCGGCGCCCGCCACGCCGCCACCGCCTGCGGCGACCGGCACCTCCCGCGCGATCACCGCGTCGGTGCGGGACGTCACCACGTTCCATGCGGATCGTCAGCGCAGCGGCTGGCATCGCCAGGGAACCGGTCCGACGCGGGCACAACTGGAAGATCCCTCATTCGGCCTGCTGTGGGAATCGCCGCCGCTGGATGCCTACCAGGGCCAGGCGCCGCGCCTGTACGCCTCGCCGTTGTATCTGGAACAGGTCCGCATGAGCGAAGGCCAGCATCGTGGCCAGAGTTTCAGGGTCGTCTTTGCCGCCAGCAATCATGGCTATGTGTATGCGATCAATGCCGGCAGGCGGGCGACGTGGCCCCGGACGCATCCTGTGGCGCACGCGGCTGGCACCGCCCTGCCATCTGCAACCCGCGCCGCTGGATGCGGTGCCCACCACCTTCTGAGCACGCCGGTGATCGACACGGCACGGGGACGGATCTATGTCACCAGTTGCGACCCGAAGGAGCGCTGGCAGGCATACGCGCTGGACATCGGCAGCGGCAAGGTCATCGACGGCTGGCCGGTACGCCTGGACGAGGCGCGCTTCAACGCGGTCAACGCCAATGCCGGCCCGTCGCCGGTACCGCCGAAACGGCGCTTCGATTTCCGCGTGCAGCGTGGCGCGCTCAACCTGAGCCCGGATGGGTCACGGTTGTACGTGACCTTTGGCGAGACCGAAACCGGCTGGCTGGTCGCGGTCGATACGCTCCGTCCGCGGGTGGCCAGCGCGTTCGCCGCGGTGGCGATGCCGCATCGTGGCAGTGGTGGCATGTGGGGCGCGGGCGGGCCGGCGGTCGATGCGGCAGGCGACGTGTTCGTGGTCACCGGCAGCGGTTTCGATGGCTACCGCGACCAGCCGCACGATTGGACCCAATCGGTATTGAGGCTGTCCGACTCAGCCGCCGATGGGTTGCGATTGCGAGGCACCTATACGCCGTTCAATCACTGCGGCAGCGCGAAGATGGATATCGATCTGGGATCGGGCGGCGCCAGCCTGCTGGCCGATCTGGATCCCACGCAGACCACGACGACGCGCCTGATGGCGATCGGCGGAAAGCAGGGCAACGCATACCTGCTGGATCGCGATCATCTGCCCGGGAAACTGGGCCGTCGCCCGGCCTGCGGCGGGAATGCGGCCAGCGACGGCTCGCTGCTGCCGCCGCAACGGCAACCGCAGTTCGCCGGGCGCGGACCGCTGAACGTGTTCGGCCCGTACTCGGAACAGGACGCGGCGATGGATCAGGCGCGCGGCCGTTCGGTGCCGGCGAACTATCGCGACGAGCAGGGCGTGGTCCATGTCTATCTCACCGGCAACACACGGCGTGCCGAAGGTTCTCCCGATGCCGTACCGCCTTCGCTGGTCAAGCTGCGTGTGGCAACCGCGGCCGGCCTGCCGGCCCATCTGGAGATTGAACGCCGGCAGATGGAAGTGGTCCTGATCAACCCCGGCTCGCCGGTGATCAGCAGCGACGGCGCACGGGACCCGATCGTCTGGGTGCTCGACGAGAACGCCCGCCGCTCCGCGCCGCTGGCTGGCGCCGACGCGCCGGCGCCGGTCCTGTATGCGCTGGACGGCCACACCCTGGGCCTGCTGTGGAAGAGTGCGCCGGGCCAGTTGCATACCTCCGGCAAGTACAACGAACCGGTGTTCGCCCAGGGCGCGGTGGTGGTGGGGACGGATCGGGATCCAGGCGTTCGGTCCCGGCGCGCCCGCCCGCACGCCGCCGAAGGTTGTCGCCGATGCGGCGGCGGGTGTTTCGCAAGCACCCGTGGTGGCCGACTCCGGACTGGACGGGAGGCCCGTGTTCAAGCAGCGCTGCGCGGTCTGCCAC
>OFCY01000107.1_pt1 | contig 13767 bp, 4 predicted proteins | sample 1520981 | NCBI WGS metagenome assembly OFCY01 (sample SAMEA2532533, study PRJEB24079) | metagenome
TAACGTTGCCGCCGTTGCTGTTGCGGTAGCCGGCCAGGTAGGTGTAGGCCAGGATCGGATAGGTCACGCCGGCCGGAACGGTGCTGGGATTGATCAGGCGCAGGCAGGTTGGGTGGGTTAGGCCGGTGCGGCCACCGGGGCGTTGTTGGCATCGAGCACCTGGCCGGACAGCGGTGCTGGGATGCTGATCGAAGCCGGCAGCGCGGCCGGGCTGGCGCTGTTGACGGTCGGGAACTCGGCGCCCTGGGCGGCGACTTCCGGATAGTCGGCGTAGCCGATCGCCGAGGTGGTGGAGATCGCGGCGGTCACCACGCCCGGATTGCCGGACACGGCCGTCGAAGAAGCGTACGTCGGCGTCGCCGTCGGGCTGACCGCAGGCACCGCGGCAGCGAAGCTCTGGTTCGGCTTGAAGTAGCCCGCGGGGATGCCGAACTGGCCGTTGCACGCGGCCGCCAGATAGCTGGTGAACGCGAAGGTGGTGCCGCTGCCATCGGCGCGGTAGACGATGTGGATCGGCGCGCTCGAAGCCGAACCCGGGATCGACGACCAGTTAGTGATGCGGGCGGAGAAGATCTGGCAGACCTGCGAGGTGGTCAGATCGGCGAAGTCCAGGCCGGCATGGCGCGGCAGCGCGATGGCGCCGGCCAGGGTCGGGATCTGCCACACCGCACGCGCGGCGCGCGGGCCGGCGTTGAGGTTGTTGATGTCACCCTGGTTGATCGGCGAATCGGTGCCGATGTAATCCGGCGCCACCACCGCGCTGCTGAAACCGGCCGGGCTGCCCGAGTAGTTGTTGCATTCGCCGTTGGCGCTGGTCACCGAACCCACACCGGTCAGCACGGTCTTGCCGGTGCCGCTGCCGGTCTGGCAGTAGGAGATGCGGTTGCCGGTACCGGCGGCAAAGCGGGCGAACAGGCTGTCCGGCGGGGTCAGCGTGGCGATCGGGCTGGTGGTCACGACGTTGACGGTGTTGCGCGACAGACGCGCGCGGACCGGAACGGTGGTCAGGAAGTTGTCACCCACATACGACTGCACCGGGAAGGTGGCGCCGCCGCCATACAGATCGGCAGCACCGGCGGAACCAGCAACGGTCATCGCGGCGAAGGCGACGACGGCGAGCGGACGGACGCGCAGGAACTTGGAACGACGCATAACGAGAACTCCTTTGAGAAGGATCACCATGGCGAGGAAGGAAACAACCGCGCATCGAATCGTGCGCGGTTGCCTGTCCGCCCGTCACCGCGGGCGGCAGGTTCAAGCCTGCGCCCGCATTGTTCCCGCGCGAAGAAACTACGGTGTCGTTCCGGTGAACCCACCGTCACCGTTTCGCAATGTTTCCCGTCTTGTGCATCGCCTCCGGATGCACGCGCGCCAGATGCCGCAGCATCCGTTCGCGGGTGACCTCCGCGTTCGCCGAGCTGTAGGACTCGATCGCTTCCTTGACGTCCTTTTCGTCGTAGCCGCTCATTTCCAGAATGGCGGAAACCAGTTCGTTGAACACCTCGACCGTGGCGCGGTCATGCCAGACCCTGGCGGGAATGAAGTAGCCGATCGGCATGCCGCCGTGCGATACCACCATCGGTTGCCTGGCGTGGAGCATGTGCTGCTCGAGCCGTTTGCGAAACTCGTAAACACTCACGAATGCATCACTCATGATTCCCCCTGTGCGTGCCTGTCCATCTGCATGTGTCTCCTCTGCCATGAAATTCGACGCGCCTCAGCTCGCGGCAAAATGCGGACACCGGGTGGTGTTGTCCACGCCATGTGTCCGCATCCATTCGATTCCCTGGCGCAACCCGGCGGGCATCGTCCCTGACGCCCATGAGAGGGTTCGCTAGGGCTGATCCAGCCGGCTGCGCTCGGCGGTGTTGAGGCGTGCGCGCTGCGCATCGCCCAGCGCGCCGTTGCCCAGTACCTGGAACGCATTGCCGGGGTCGTAACCGGTCTGCGTCACCGCGCCGGGCGAAACCCCGGCCGACGGTACGCTGCTGCTGGGACTGTCGCCGAAGCCGAGCACCTGCACGCTGATGATCGATGGCCGCCCCTGCTGCGCCTGCCGGCGCACGGTGTCCTGCGCGGCCTGCACCGCGTTGGTCGCCGCCGCGCTGGCGGTGCTGAGCGCCGCCACGTTCACCGCCGCGACGGTCTGCAATCCGGTTGTCTTGCCCTGCACCTGGATGTTCTCGGCGTTGACCACCCGCAGCGCGGCCAGGTTGACGTTGCCGGAAACGCGGATGCCGGCTTCGCCCGCATCGATGGTGCCCAGCGGCGCGATCAGGTCGATATCGCCCGGCGCCACTTCCGGAATCGGATTGAGGGTCGCGATGCCGGCGCCGGAACTCGGCACCTGCGGCGACAGGCTGATGTTGCCGAGGTCGTCGTAGACCACGCGCGGCGGCGTGTACACCACGGTGGTCTTGGCACCGCGGCCGGCGTTGATGTCGCCGCGTGCCGACCACAGGGTGATGCCGCCACCGAAGGTGGTGAACACGCGCGACAGGCCCAGCAGCACGCTGTCGCGGGTGAACACCTCGATGTCGCCGCGGCCCTGGGTCAGCAGGCCCGTGGAGGGCGGCGGCGCGACGCCGTCCACGCCCAGGGTCAACCCGCCCCCGGGTGCCAGTATCTGGATGTCGGTAGCGAAGTCGGTATGCACACCGGCGGCATCACGGAACTGGATCGAACCCTGGTAGGTGCCCGGGTCATTGCCTTCGGCCATGCCCGGCAGGAAGCGGGCGATCGCATCACGGCCACGCAGATAGCTCTGGAAGCGGCGGCTGTCGGGATCGTTGTATTCGCGGCCGGCCAGGCGCAGTTCCTCGAAGTAGACCTGGCGCAGGAAGATGCCGCGCTGTTCCGCCGGCAGGGCCTGGAACCAGGCCAGCGCGCTGGCTGCATCGCCCTCGTAGGCATAACGCTCGCGCAGCCATTCGACCAGTTCGCGTTCGTAGGTGCGCACCACCTTGTCCGGCTGATCCGCCAGCGGCCGCGCCGGATCGGCCAGATTGGCCGGGTCCAGGTAGCGTGCGGCGAAGCCATCGAGATCCGGCCCCTGCGCGCCCATACCCGCCGACAGCACGATGCCGGCACCCGGCCGCGTGTCACCGGCGACCACTGGACCCAGGCTGCGGAACAGGCCGAAATTCGAGTCCGGCCGTTCGCCCACGAAGCCGTCGACGGACGTCTGATGGATGTTGCGTCCAGCCGCCACGTCCAGCAGACCCGGTCCGGCGATGCGGAAGCTGGTGTTGAGGATGTCGCGTCCCGCGTGCACCAGCGACACATCGTTGGCATCGTTGTTGAGCAGGACATGGCTGCCGGCCAGGATGTCGCGCCCGGCCCGCAGTTGCACCGGCCCGGCTGCGACGTAGTAGGTGCGGGTGCCATCCTTGCTCTGGTAGATGCGGCCGATATCGGCGTCGATGTCGCCTGTCAGCGCGGAGATCCTGAAGGGCAGCGTCTTGCCTTGATGCAGATCACTGGCGGTGTCCGGCGCGAATGCGAACAGCAACGCGCCCCTGATACTGTTGTAGATTCCTTCCTCCAGCAGCGCATCTGCTGCGGCCGCACCGACATTGCTGGCAAGACCCAGGCCTGAACCGAAGTTCTCGAGCGCACCTGTACCCACAGCGGCCGTTCCGGCGTGGCCATGCTTTCCCATGGACGCACTGGACACCGCCGCCTTGCCGATGACATGCTCGCGCGCCAGCAATTCCAGTCGGCCCTCACGCGAGGGCGCCAGTAGCAGATTTCCCAGCACGATCGAACCACCGGCCGCCGTCGCGCTGAAGCGGCCAGCGTCGTATTGAGTAAAGATGCCTTACCGAGTGTTCGACTGGAGCAGATTGCCGCCGGCGGTGAACAGATCCAGGCCACTGCGTTCGGTCCACAAGCTGAAAGAGCTGATGGCGCTGTCGGTTCCCGCTTCCGCGTCCAGAACCCGGGTAGCCCCGCCATTGAGTCCCACGCGGCCGAAATCGACACCCGTCGCCACCTGCATGCCACCACGCGCATTCACCTGCATCAGACCGTCGCCGACTGCGAGGTTCAACGGGGAGTAGCCGAAGTAGGCCGACGGCATCTGCACGTCCACCGCACGGGGATCGCCAAGCCGGTTGACGCCATAGCCATTCACCAGCGATTGGCCGATCATGCCGGCCTGTACACGGGTGTCGCCACGAAGATTCGCCACCAGGCCGGTTGTCGGGCCGAGCCCCATCAAGGCTACCACCGGGTCGACCAGACCGTTGTTGACCCGACCACCAGCGCTCACGTGCAGACTACCGCCGCCCGACTGCACACGATTGCCCTGCGCATCGATGCGACCGCTGGCTCCCACCACGATGACCAGGGCATTGTTGCTGCTCCATATGGAGTTGGAGCCCTGGTTCACGCTCGCGCCCATGTCGCCACCGGCATTTACCCGGACATGACCGCCACCGAGCGTGCCGATTCCGGAGAATCCGGCGAACTCCAGCATGAACGTTGCCGGATTATAGACATACTGGCCGAAATTGATTCCCCATGCGGTCGACTGGCCCAATTCCTCCCCGCCTTGGCGCCACAACCAACTGCCGATATTGGTGCTGTTGTTCGGCTGCCCATACTCGGTGAAGCCGCGCACGTCGCCCTGCGCGGACAGCCGCAGATCGCCGCCACCGGTGGTGAAGTACATCCGGCGCGCATCCAGGGTGGCTTCATAGGCCTCGTTGCCCACGCCCAGCACGGTGCCATCGGCCTGGCGCGCACGCTCCTGATCCCAGTCCGCCGTGTCGGCCACCTGGGTACCGGCGGTATACACGCCGAACAGGGATTTCTGCACGTAGTCGCCGCCGGCCAGCACGTCCAGATCGCCGGTGCCGGTGCGGATGACCGACAGCGCCGATTGCTGGCGCAGCGGTCCGACCTTGCCCGGCCCGTCGAGGATCACATTGCCGCGCCCAGCCAGCCGCGACGCGGCGGTCAGCATCCGGCTGTCGGCCGAAGCGAGATCGGCACCGCCGATCAGCCGCATCGACCAGGACTGCATGCCCGCTTCCAGCATGGGCGCCGCCGCCCACTGGCGGCGGTCCACCACTTCCTTCAGGGCGATGTCCGCATTGGCGGGATCGATCGTGGTCAACCGCGTGCCGGCACCGATCGTGATGGTGCCGTACAGCGCCCCCATGGCGATCTGATCGCCCGGTCCGTAGTAGCTGCCCAGCCCGTCGGTGATCCAGCCCGATTCCACGAAAGGCAGATCCATGCCGGTCACCAGGGTGTCGGGGAACACGAACCAGAAGTCGCCGAAGTCCGGATTGAAGGGCGCTTCGAAAGTGATCTCCTGCTCCATCGTCTGCCCGCCGGCCAGCATCATCTGGATGCGCGAGAAGCCATCGTCATCCGGGGTGGCCGGCGGCGGTGCGAAACCATCGGTGATGCTGCCGGCGACCCGCAGGTCGCCGCTGGCGCGCAGCACGACCACACCCGGCTCGCCGCTGCCGCGCAACGCCGGATCCGCATCCGGCCCATAGCGGTAGCCGGAGAAATCGATGTCGCCGGTGACCGCCAGATCGCCCTCGCGGTGCCGCTGCGGATTTCCACGCCGGGACGCAGGTGGAACACCTCGCCATGGGCGGCCAGTCCCTGCAGACGCGTGGCCAGCGCGGCATTGCCCAGCGCCGCGTCGATGAACGCCGTGCTGTCGGCATGGATGGCGTCCAGGCGTGCCTGATCCACTTTGCCATCCTCGGCGATGTAGCCACGGAAGGCGTTGACCGCGATGCTCGCCGCACCGCGCACGTCCATGCTGCCGCCGGCGTCCACCGCCACGTCATCGTCACCCACCCGCGGCGCATTGATGTCCAGCTGCCCGCGGGCGATGCCATCGGGCGAGCTCAGATCGATCCGCGCGCCGTCTTCCAGCATTACCCGGCCCGCCGCGCTAGTGAGCTCGACCTGGCCACGATTGGACGCCTCGATCACCGCGCCGCGGCCATCCACCTGCAACTGCGTGCCGTGCGCATCGAGCATCGCGGTGGATGCCAAAACCAGATCGTCGCGCGCGGCCAGGCGGATGTCGCCCGGTTGCACGCCGCTGGCGTCGATGCGGCCATTCACGGTCAGGCTGCCGCCATTGGCGGCAATCGAGACCTGGCGGGCGCGCACCTCGTCACCGATCACCAGATCCCCCGTGCCAATCGAAAAGCCCCGCGCCTCGAAGAATCCGCCCGCGTTGAGGCGCGCATTCAAACCGGCGAAGTCCGGCAGCACATTCGCGCGCACGTCGATCCCGCCGCTCAGATGGCCGGCGTCGCTGCCGCCGAGCAGGCGGCCATCCAGCGCCACCGTGCCCTCCGTACCGGTGGCGGTGATCCGGATCGTGCCAGCGTCGTTGCCTTGTGCGGAAACATCGATCAGCGAACCGGCGGCCTGGATGATGGCGCCGTTTTCCGCCTCCATCACCACGTCGCCGCCCCAGCTGCGCCGCTGCGTGTCGAAGAAGTTCAGCGTGCGGCCCGCCAGATCCAGCGTGGCGCGTTCGCCCAGGGCGATGCCGCCCTCCGCTTCGAGCACCAGCCGGCCACTCGGCAGCGCCACCGCGGTATCGACGTTGACGCGCTGGCCGGACAGGCGCACTTCCGCGCCCAGTTCGTTGAAGCGTGCGCGATCGTAGGCCGGCGCGCCGGCCGGCGCCTCCACGGTCACCTCACCGCCCGCGCGGTAGGCCATGAAGGAACCCGCCGCGCCGGTCAGCACCGGCGTGGACAGGTGCAGGTCGCCGCCGGTGTAGCTGTCGGCGTCGGTACCGCCCGCATACACGGACAGTGTGCCGCGGTGATTGGCGGTGATGCGTTCGCTGGCGCGCAGATCCATGCGGGCGAAACCCAGCGCCAACCGGTCCAGGTTCACCTGATCCTGGGCGCGCGCATAGGGCGCGTAACCGAACTCGATGCGCTCGGCCTCGATGCTCAACCGGCCGGCACCGGTGCCGGCGCCGCCGGCCTGGACCACGCCGGGCGCGGCGCTGGCGTAAGGAGCTCCCGGCGTGCCAAGACCCGTGGCCAGGCCATTCCACACCACGGTGCCGGCGGCGATCCGCGCGGTTTCGTCCGCCTCGCCCCAGCCGTACAGCGCCGGCGTCTCCAGCCACAGCTGGGTATCCGCGTCGCCGCTGGCGCGGCCGAGGTCGAAATCGACCTCGCCGAACAGATTGATCGAACCGCTGGCGCTCAGCGAGACCCGCTCGACCGCGCGCTGGCCGGCCGACGGACTCTGCAGGCGATCCAGCAGTGTTTGCGACAGCCGCAGGCCCTCACCGATCGCGCCGGCTTCCTCGGCCCGCGCGAAGGCAGCATCGGTGCCGATGTGCAGGCTCGGCGCGGTGAGCGCGAAGTAGCGCGCGTTGTACTCCGCATCGCCCAGCGCCAGTTCGCCGTTGGTCGAGAACGCCAGCGTGCCCGGCGAGCGCAGGACCGCACCGTCCTCGATGCGGATGGCATTGATGCTCTGGTTCGCGCTCGCGGAGGTGGGCGGGGTAAAGCGCACGTCACCCGCAGACACCGCCAACACCGCGCCGCCGGTGGGATCCCGGTCGTTGTAGGTGTCGGAGAACATATAGCCACGGCTGGAATCCAGCAACGGCCCGCCGGCCGCGCGGGCCTCCAGGGTCGCGCCGCCTTCCACCAGCACCTGGTCGCCGCTGGTCAGGAAAATCTGATCCGCCCGCAGTTGTGCGCCATCACGCACCACCACCGTACCCTTGCCGCTCTCGAACACCACGCGGGGACCGAGCGCGAAGTTACCCTGGCCGGAAGTGTCGCCGGTGGTCCAGGCTTCGACCAGCGAGAACGTGCCGCCCACCGTCAGGATACCGGCCTGGATGCCGGCCAGGTCCTCGCTGTCGACCGCGGAGTAACCTTCGCTGGCGTCCTCGCCGGCACGCTTTATTTCCAGCGCGCCGAGCGAGCTCAGGAACAGGTTGCCGTCGGCGCCATCGCCTTCGCCGGCCATCCGCACCTGGCCCTTGAAATCCATCGTCTCGCCGACGGCCCGGGCGAAGTCCAGGTGCAGGCTCTGCGCGTCGCGCTCCAGGCGCGGCCGGCGCGTACCGAAGCGCGCGGCCTCGGCGATGGCGAAATCGGCGTAGCTGGTTTCGTTGTACTGCGAGAACCGGCGCACCGTCTCGCCCGACATCAGCGTCACCGCGGTGGGCAGGACATCTCGCACGCCGGTATTGGCGATGCCCAGATAGGCACTCGCACGGAACAGTCCACCCGGCATCGTCACCGAAGGGGCTTCGCGGCTCGCGCCGCCAGCCAGTTCCACCCGGAACGCGCCCGGCAACAGCGCATAGGTCGACGGCATCAGCGTGTAGGTGCCCGCCGGCAGTCCGCCCACCGCTTCGGTCAGCGTGATCTGCTGGCCGATCCGCGGTGCGCCCGCGCCCGCATCGGGCGAGACCGGCGCGTACTGGCCCGGCATCGACGGGACGATGGCGTAGACCTCGGCATCGGGATCGCTGAAGGCGTTCGCCGGATTGGCATTGGCCAGCGACGTGCGCAGGATGTCGACCGACCCCCGCGACCGGTGAAGAAGCCGGCGCCGGTCAGTTCACCGCCGCCGGATACATCGATGACCGAGCCGGTCTCCGCGGTGAGCGTCACCTGGCCCATCAGCACGCCGCGCGCGATCGAATCGACCGTCCCGATACTGGCACTTCCACTGCGATCCCCATCCAGGTTGGCGAGATCATCGAATTCCAGTGCCTGGCCGTTGTAGACATAGCGCAATCCGTCCGAGGTTCCGCCATAGGGCATGCGCAGACCGGCGGCGCTGGTGGAGGTCAGGCTGCCCGCGCGCAGCAGCACATGGAACTGCTGATCGATCAGGTAGGTATCCGGATCCGGGATTCCGCCAAGCACGATGCGGCCCAGCGGCGCACGCACCACACCGCCCTGGTCGATGTTGGCGGCACGCAGGACGAGCGATCCGAACACCGAGAACGGCGCCTCGGGCATGTCGCCCAGGCCTCGGATGGTCAGGGTGCGCTCGGGATCGTACTGCGACCCCGTATGGTTGCCGTAATCGGCGCCGACTACCACCTCCGCACTGGCATGCGTGGTCGGATAGATCTGGCGCGCGGTCAGGTTCAGGTCGCCTGCCGTGTTCAGCAGGCTGTCGCCGAAGCGGATATCGCCCTGACTGATCAGATCGACCCGGTCGAAGCCATAGCGGTCCACCGCCTCCGGGGTCCAGGTTTCCGGTGCGGTCTCCATCGCAACCACGCCGGAACCACCAAACTGCAGCGCATCCTGCACATCGATGAGCGCCGCCTGGATGGTCAGCCTTGCGTCGTTGCGTGATCCCTGCCTGTAATTCCGATACTCGCCATTGACAACGGTGTTCAGCCCCGGCAATGGGGAGATGGTCGTATCCTTTTCGATGGCGACCTTGCCGATCAACTGCACGTGCGGAGCCGACAGCGAGATCCGGGCTTCCGGGGTCTCCTCGGCCACCGACAGCAGGCCGCGGCGCAGGCTCAGGCGCTGGCTCAACGCCAGATCGACATCACCCTCGAACGCGATCACGTCGCGGCTCCACAGATCCAGCGTGCCGAAGCCGCCGGCTTCGATCTCCTCCACGCTGATACGGGCATCGTGGTAAAGCGCGGGCGCGAACGCCTCGCCCGCCATCGCGTCGGCGGCCAGACCACTGGATAGCCGCATTTGGCTCAGGGTCAGCGTACGCACACCCTCGTGCTGATTCTGCTGGGTGTTTTCCAGCACCAGGTTCAGTTGCCCCTCGGCCGCGCCCGCACCGCCGGCGAACGCACGCAGCTCGCCGTCGTTGAGGATGCCGGCCTGCGAGCCCAGCTGGATCAGGCCGCCGTCACCGGCCAGCGTGATCGGATGCGCGAGTGCCGGCAGCCTTCGGCCAGATCGACCGTGGCCGCCGCACCGGAAGCGTCGAGCCGCGCGCCCTCGCGGATCACCACCATCGCGCGCGAGGTGTCGGGCACGTCCTTCACGTCGATGCCGTAGTCGTCCAGGCCGATGCGGATGGCGCCGCCGTCCTGGGCCAGGCCGTAGCGCCGGCCCGCCGCGTCAAACGCGGTCCAGGCGCGGCCGGCGGCATCGAGCACGGGATGTTTGCCCACCCAAAGCGACACGCCGGTTCCACCCGCCGCCGCCTTGTCGACCATGCCGATGGGTGCACTCAGCAGTGAAATCTCCCCGCCGGGCGCAGTGATGGTTCCATCCATCACCAGTTGACGCGCGGCGGCCAGCTCCACGCGCTGGCCGGGGTCGACGCGGATGTGGGCACCCTTGCCGATGTCCAGCGAGGCGCCGTGCAGCGACAGATCCGCACCGGCACGCAGATGCAGCCTGCCCGCGGTCGGATCTTCCCCCACCACCGGCGGCGTCCATGCCTCCAGCACCGTGGACAACGCGCTGTCCGAGGAACGGAGGAACGCGTCGGCCGTCGGGCGCAGCAGCGGCATCTCCGTGGCCAGTTCCATCCCTTCCGATACCACCAGCCCGGCACGGCTGCCGATGCGGTAGTCGGCAAAACCGGTGCGCAGCAGTCCGGCGTCGAGCTTCAGCGCGGGATCGAACGTGATCGCCTGATCGAACCAGGTGCCGCGCGGAATCACCTGCCCCGCCGGCACGGTCACCGCAACCGGCGCGATCTCGCCGGCCTGCATCGTCAGCGCGTACGGATATACCGCGAGGCCCTGCGGGAACGCCGACGACGGCAACACCGTGCCCGCCGGAAGTCTCGTATTGCCTAGGAACTGCATGCGCGTCCCGGCCGCGAGCACGGTGCCGCCGGTGACCCAATTGCCGTCCGCGTTCACCCACACGTTGTCGGGCACGGTCCATTCGCCGGCCAGCACCACTTCCGGTTGCGTCACCGTATCCACCGTCACCGCCGGCAAGGGCCGATCCGGGACCGCGGTGGTCACCGACGCATAGGCATCGACCGGCAAGCGCATACCCACCGCAATGTCCACCGCTTCACCCAGCACCACATCGGCCGGCAGGCGCGTGCCCGCTTCCAGCACGCCGCTTTCGAGCACGGCGTTCGCACCGAACACCACCGGAGCGGGCGCTTGCAGGGTCAGGGTGCCACCGCCGGCCACGCCGGCCGCCAGGATCTCGCCATCCAGCCGCAGTTCGCGCCCCGACCGATCCAGCCCGCCGCTGTTTTCAGAACCCGCGACACGGTCGTCATTGGCGATCAGGCTCAGATCGCCGCCACGGCCGCCGCTCAGCCTGCCGTCGCCATGCAGGGCCGCGCCCGAGCGCAGATCGACGCGGCTGTCCTGCTCCAGCTAACGGAGCCCGCCACCATCCGCACCGCCAAATCGCCGCCGTCGATGTTCGCCAGCGAGACCGCGCCGGCGCCATCGAGCCGGCCGTTGTGCCAGGTGCCCGACAGATCCAGGGTCGCGCCGGCGCCGAGGGTGAAATCCGCGCTGCCGTCCTCGCGCAACAGGAAGGTGGACGCTGGCGCGTCAATCGTGGCCACGTCCACCACGTTGTCGGCCTTCACGCGGCCGCTGCGGGCGGTGACATCGGCGTTGATGGCGATCTCCGCCGCCGACAGATCCAGCACACCGCCATCGGCCAGCGACAGATCGGCATCGATGTGGATGGCGTCGGTGCTGGTCAGGGTCAGTCCGCCCAGGCCACTGCGGTTCAGCCGCTCCGCGTCCAGCAACACGGTGCCGATGCGATCCTCCGGCAGCGCGGCATCCGCCTCGCCGATGGCCACATCGTCGACATCGCCGATCACCATCCGGCTGGCATGCGGCGCGTCGAACCCACGCGCATTGACCCGCCCGACGATCAGTTCGCCCGAACGCGCCACCGCGCTCTGCGCCTGCCGGTAGCCATCCACCGCGTCGCGCGCGCGGGTCTGCCGCTCGCCGTCGAACACCGTGGCCTGGAGGTCGCCTTCCAGCACCGCGGTGGGCGCATCGACGATGAGGCGGCCGGCATCGCGGCCGACCGTGTAGCCGTTCTCCAGCCGCTGGCGCGGCGCGATGATCGGATTGAGGTAGGTTTCCTGCACGCCCCAGCGTTCGTGATCCACCTCGTAACCCTGGTAGACGCCCGCGTAGAGCAGTTCCGCGGGGGCGTCCTGCAGGGCGTACAGGCGGCCGTCGCCGTCGCGCAGCCAGGTCTGCTGCACGTAACCGGTCTGCACGTCCAGCGCGCCGCCGGACAGATTGATCCGCGAGCCGGCGCGGGTGATCACTTCCTTGCCACCCAGCGTGATCGTGCCGCCCTGCGCGGCCCACTCGCCGATGCCGTGGCCCTGGTTGTTAACCCAACCGCTGACCTCCAGCAGCCCACCGGCGGCGTACCAGCGATCGGAGGCATAGCCGCCGGTACCGGCCGGCACCAGCACCAGATCGCGACGGTCCACCCAGATGGTGCTGTTCAACAGCGAGCCGCTGTCGCGGTTGTGCGGCGAATCGCGCAGTTCGTTGCCCTGCACGTTGACCTGCACCGTGTTGCTCTCCATCGCCACCTGCACGCCAACCGCGCCGGACACGTCCAGCGTCGCGCCCGCATCGGCACGCGTGCGGTCGCCGGCGGTGACCGCGATCTGGCCGCCGGTGGCGAGGGTCAGCGAATCGCCCTCGAAATTCACGTCGCCGCCGGAGACGATTTCCACCCGCGACTGATCGCGGCGGTCCGACAGCCGCGAGTAGTTGTCGAACGCACCGGGCTCGGTCTGCATCCGCAGCGCATCGAGCTTGCCGGACTCGGCGATCAGCGCGTCGCGCTGGCTGTCCAGCGCGGTGGTCTTGCCATCGTCCTCCAGCAGCACCGCGGTCAGCGCGCCCTCGCCCAGCGTTACCGAGCCTTCCGCGTCGCCCGCCGAGTTGAGCAGGTGCACGGTGCCACGCGTGTTGACGGTGGTGGTCGCGATCGCGACGCCTTCCTGGCGCACTTCGTGGCCGGCGAGGGTGACATCGCCCTCGCGCGCCTGGATCACGCCGGTGTTGAGCACCCGACCGGTGGCGGTGGAATCCGCGTCGCGCAGCGCGGCGACCTCGTTGCCACGCGTGGTCGATGCCTGGTTGCCCTCGGTGCCGGCGCCCTTGCGGATGATGAATCGATCACCGGCCGCCAGCTGCGTCTGTCCCTTGCGGGTGACGATCTGGCCGGCGTTGTCGACCTCGTTGCCGAGCAGCACACATAACCGCCGCCCTGGGTGACCGACTGCGGTTCGCGGGTCTGGATCAGCGCGCCGGCCTCCACCTTCACCGCGCCGCCGGGATGGTGAAGCTGGCCGCGCCGTTGGCGCCGTACAGGCCGTTGCCGAGGAACTGCGCATCGCTCATCCGCGCCGCCGCGGCCACCAGGTTGCGCACGTTGACCTGCGAACTGCCGTCGAACACCACGCCGTTGCGATTGAGCACCAGCACCGTGCCGGCGCCTTCGATCTGTCCCTGGATCTGCGAAGGCCGCGCCAGCGGATCGTTCACCCGGTTGAGCACCGCCCAGTCGGCCTGCTGGTCGTACTTCACCGTGGTGTTGCGGCCGACGTTGAAGGTTTCCCAATTGAGGATCGCCTTGCTGCCGGTCTGCTCGATGGTCACGGTGGCTTTGCCGTCGACCACCTGCTGGGTCGGACCCTTGGCGTTGTGCCAGCCACGGGTCAGCGCATCCTCGTCGATCTTCAGGCCGCCCTCGCCCAGACCATCGGGCACGTCGGACGGGCGCGCCAGCGCCGCCTGCCGTGCCTGCTGCTGCAACGCCTGGCGCA
>OFCY01000108.1_pt1 | contig 13749 bp, 14 predicted proteins | sample 1520981 | NCBI WGS metagenome assembly OFCY01 (sample SAMEA2532533, study PRJEB24079) | metagenome
GCTTTTCAGGCCAGCGCGGCATCCAGCAGATCGCCGGCGCCACCCGCCAGCAATTGCGCGGCAACCTTCTTGCCCAGTTCTTCCGGAGACCGCGACGCGCCGATGCTGTCGGCACGCACCGCGCGGCCATCTTCCGCCGATCCCACCAGGCCATGCAGGTGCAGTTCGGCGCCGTCGGCCGAGAGCCTCGCGAAGGCCGCCACCGGCACATGGCAGCTGCCATGCAGCGCGCGGTTCATCGCCCGCTCGGCCTCCACGCAGCAACGGGTGTCGGCGTCGTCCAGCGCGGCGAACAGCGCCATCGTTGCCGCGTCGTCGTCGCGGCATTCCACCGCGACCGCGCCCTGCGCCGGCGCCGGCAACCATGCCGGTGGCAGCAGGCGCGCGCGGATGCGCGCGTCGAAGCCCAGCCGTTGCAGGCCGGCGCAGGCCAGCACGATCGCGTCGTACTCGCCCGCATCCAGTTTCGCCAGGCGGGTGTTGACGTTGCCGCGCAGATCCCGCAATTGCAGATCCGGCCGGCGCGCGCGCAGCTGCGCCTGCCGGCGCAGCGAGGACGTGCCCACGATCGCGCCCTGCGGCAACGCGTCCAGATCCGCGTAGCGATTGGAAACGAAGGCATCGGCGGCGTCGGCACGCGCCAGGATCGCGGCCAGCGCGAACGGTGGCTCCAGTTCCATCGGCACGTCCTTGAGCGAATGCACCGCGCAGTCGGCTTCGCCGCGCAGCATCGCCAGTTCCAGCTCCTTGAGGAACAGGCCCTTGCCGCCAATCGCCGCCAGCGAGCGATCCAGCACCTCGTCGCCACGGGTGCTCATCGGCACCAGTTCCACCTCCAGCTCCCGGTGGGCGGCGCGCAGGCGCTCGGCGACGTGTTCGCTCTGCCAGAGGGCGAGCGGGCTCTTGCGGGTGGCGATGCGGAGTTTCATCGGCGCATTATCCCGCACACCGCGCCGACGGGCACCCTCGGGCGACTGGCGCCGGGATGGCGGTTTCAGAGATGCTTGACCGTCTCGCGCAGGCCGGCCACGCAGCGGCGGCTGACTTCCAGCGGGGCCTTGCCGTGGCGCAGGATGGCCTGGACGTGGCCGTCGCCGGCACGCTTGAGTTCGACCAGTTCGTGCCGCGCCACCAGGCAATTGCGGTGGATGCGCACGAAGCGGCCGTTGAACTCCTCCTCCAGCGACTTCAGCGATTCCTCGATGAGATCCTCGCCGCGGGCGTGGTGGACCACCACGTACTTCTCCTCGGCCTGGAGGTAGTGCACTTCCTCGATCGGAATCAGCCGCAGGCTGCCGCGCATCCGCGCGCACAGGTGGGTGCGGACCTGGCGCGCCGGACCGGGATCCTGCGCGCCGCCGCCGTTGGCGCGGCCGGCGATGAACATGCGCGCGCGTTCCAGCGCCGCCGCCAGGCGTTCGGCCCGGATCGGCTTCATCAGGTAGTCGATCGCCGCGGCCTCGAAAGCGGACAGTGCGTGCGCGTCGTAGGCGGTGCAGAACACCACCGCCGGGCGCGGGTCGAAGGCGGCCAGGTGGCGCGCGGTTTCCAGTCCGTCGACGCCGGGCATGGCGATGTCCAGCAGCACCACGTCCGGCTTGTGCTCGGCGCAGGCCTGCAAGGCGCCGACGCCGTTCTCGGCCTCGGCCACCACTTCCACGCCGGGCTGTTCGGCCAGCAGCGCGCGCAGGCGCTCGCGGGCAAGCGGTTCGTCGTCGGCTATGACCACCTTCACGGCACGGGCTTCCTCACGTTCGAACGCCAGAGACGTCCTCGCCGATGGTAGCCCCCGTCGTTGCGGACGTCATCCTTGGCGAAGAATCGCGATTTCTCGCGGCAATTTATCCCTACAACGCAAAAACGCGCGACATCCAGTCACCGAGATCGCGAATTTCCTCGGCGCAGACCTGGTGGGCCATCGGATAGCGGTGCCAGTCCACGGCGAATCCCATGGCCTGCAGGGCCTGCGCGCTGCGTTCGGCATGGATGAGCGGGATCACCGGATCACCGATGCCGTGCGCCATGAATACCGGTTGGCGCGTCGCGGCCGTGTCGAGATGGCGGCGAGCCTGGTCGATACCGGGCAGGTAGGTGGACAGGGCAATCACGCCGGCCAGCGGCTGGCTGCGGCGCAGCGCGGCCGACAGGGCGATCGCCCCGCCCTGCGAGAAACCCGCCAGCAGCAGGCGTTCCGGGGCGATGCCGCGGGCCAGTTCGCGCGCGATCAGGGCCTCGACCTGGACGATCGAGGCTTCGATGCCGTCGGCCTCGGCACGGGTGGCGAAGTCCATGCCGACGATGTCGTACCAGGCGCGCATGCGCACGCCGTTGTTGATGGTCACCGCGCGCACCGGCGCATGCGGGAACACGAAGCGCAGCGCGGGCCAGTCCGGACGTACCAGTTCCGGCACGATCGGCGCGAAGTCATGGCCATCGGCGCCCAGGCCATGCAGCCACAGCACGGACCAGGCCGGCGCGGCGCCGGTTTCCTGTTCAACGGTTTCCAACAGTTCGGTGACGGTGTCGTTCATGCCGCCATTGTCGCCGCAGCGAACGACGCGTGCCAGCCGGGCTATTGTGGCGGCAGGCGGAACCGCACGGTGCGCTGCCACGCCTGCGTGCGTCCGGTCGCCTCGAAACGCCAGCGCGAGGCCACCGCGACGGCGGCCGCGTCGAACACGCCCTGCGGCCGCGCCGCGGTCAGGCGCACGTCGCCGACGCTGCCGTCGGGACGGATCACGAACGCCAGGTCCACCTCGCCTTCCACCCGATTGCGCAGCGCCGGCAACGGATAGCGCGGTTGCGCGTCCTGCAGCAGTCGCGGCGAGGAAGAGGCCGCGGCCGTGCGCGCGGGCGCGGGTGGCGTGGGAACCTGGGGCGCCGCCACCGCACGGGCGGTTCCGGTGGGGGAAGCGTGGACGTGGGCGCGGGCGGCGGCGAAGCCATCGCGGCGTTGGCGATTTCCGATGCCACGGGGCGAGGCGTGGGCGCCGGCACGGACGCGACCGGCATGGCGGCAGGCGCGGCGTCCGGCGGCGGGCGGCGGGCGCCCGCATCCGCGGCGGCTTGCGTGGATCCAATCGGTTCCGGCGTCGCCGGCAGTGCCGTCAATCCGGCCTGCAGGCGCGGCAGGGCCGGCGCCTGCGGATCCAGCCGGCGCAACAGTTCGAACAGGCGCGCCGCCTCGGCGCCATCGCGACGCTCCAACGCCTGTTCGGTGGCGATCAGCAGGTACGGCTGGATTTCGGTCAGCGCGGCCTGGATGGCGGCGTCATCGGGACGCCGCATGCGCGCGGCCAGGTAGAACTCCACCGCGTTGTCGCCGGCCGGCGCATACAGGCGGTTCGCCTGCAGGGCCTGGCCGGCCAGGCGCAGCAGTTCGCTGTTGTCGATGACGCCGTCCGGCGACACCGCCGGCGGCGCGGTCACGGCCGCGGTCGCCGGTGCCTGGGCGATCGGGCGCGGCCACGGGCGGCGCGGGTTGGCAGGCGCCGAGCGCCAACAGAATGGGAAGGATCCGGTAACCGCGTGATTTCATCGTGAGACTGCCCCTGAGCGGGCGGCAGAGTACGCGGCCTGGATGACGGAACCGCGTCAGCGCGATGATCGGGCGCGGTTCCGATGCATCGCTCCGGCGATCACAGATCGAAGGCGAGCATGTCCCGACCGGTGGCCGCGCGCACGATGCGCTGGTAGACGCCGGTGCCACCACCGCCATTCGTCATCACCACCAGTCCGCGTCGCCGCCGCGGATCTCCGACGGTGAAGGTCTTGTAGCGTCCCGCGTTGGCGCCGCCATGGAAGAACCAGCGGGCATCGCCGTCGATGCGCTCCAGGTTCCAGCCCAGGCCCTTGTCCAGCCAGCCGGCGCGCAGCGGCATCTGCGGCGCCAGCATCGCCTGCCGCGTGGTTTCGCGGATTGCGCGCGGCCCCGCATCCGGGCGCATCACATGGGCGATGAAACGCGCATAGTCCTGCACCGGCCCGCGCAGGCTGGCGGCGGCGTTGGCGAGCAGGTCGCCTGGCCAGACGAACATGCCCGCAGGCGCGACGGCCTGCGCCCGCGGCAGCGCGCGCACCGCATCGTCCCAGACCCATTCCGGCAGCGGCTTGTCCTGCGCTTCTGCGATGGTTTGCAGCAGCGCCCATTGGCGGCGGAAGGTCTGCACGACCGGTGTCGTGCCCGGCGCGGGCTGGCCCATCACCGAATGCCGCGCCGCGTGCGCGTTCCAGGTATAGGTGCTGTCGCGCATGCCGGCCGGTTCGAACAGGTGGCGCCGCGCCAGCCGGTCCAGGCTTTCGCCGGTCACCGTCTCGGCCACGCGTTGCAGCCAGAAGAAGGCTTCGCCCGAATAGTTCACGCCCGTGCCGGGTTCGGCCAGCGTGCGCAAGGGTTCGCGATCCGGATGTTCTCGCCAGTTCGGCAGGCCGCTGCTGTGGCGCAGGACGTCGCGGACGGTGATCCGGTCCAGGCGCGGATCGTCCTTGGCGAGGTAGTCGGGGCGATGGTAGTGCGCCAGGGTCTGATCGAGTTGCAGCACGTTCGCATCGACCAGTTGCAGGGCCACGTAGGCGAATACCGGTTTGCTCAGCGACGCGCACTCGAACACGCTGTCCGCGTCCACCGCCGCGCCGCTGTCCACATCGGCCACGCCGAACGCGCGGTGCCAGGCGAGCTCGCCGTCCTCGACCACCGCGATGCCCACGCCGGGCACGCCGAACGCACGCATCCATTCGGGCAGATCGGCAAGGAAGGCCTCGGAAGGAATCCACGGATGGTCGTAGCGGGCCGCGTCCGCCGCGCGCAATGGCGATGATCGCAGTGCCGCCAGCGCCGCGCAGGCCGAAGCGGTCACCAGGAAACCACGCCGGCCCATCCTGCCGGCAGCACCTTCGCGCATCTGCATCGCTCCCCATGGTCAAGGGACCGATTGGATATCAGTCCGCACCGCCGGGCAAGCGGGTTCAGTGCGTGGCGCGCGTCCCGGCCGGCGGCGGCGCGCCCAGCGCGCGCAGTTGCTCCACCGCGTTGCGGTTGGCGGGATCGCGTTCCAGCGAAAGGCGGTAGTTGCGGATCGCCGCCTCGCGGTCGCCGCTGATCGCATAGGCTTCGGCCAGCGAGTCGAAGGTGTTGCCGCTTTTCGGATACAGCACGGTATTGAGCTTCAGCACCTCGATGCCCTCCCCGTGCTGGCCGTCGGTCACCAGCCGGTAGCCCCAGGCGTTGAGGTCGCTCTCGCGCAGTTCGAAGTCAGGATTCTGCCGCTTGAGCCCGGCGACGATGGCGACGCCCTGATCCCAGCCGCGCGCGATCAGGCCACGCCGCAGCGCCTTGACGTTGCGCGGCAGCCCGCCGCCGTTGGCCACGCTGAAAATTAGGCAGGTAGAACCCGGCGATCTCGTCGATGAATTCCTCCGGGTTGGCGCCGGCCAGATTGGTCAGCGCCACCACCGCCAGCCCGTCCCGCGGGTAGACGAAGAACGCCGAGCGGCGGCCGCCGATGCCCGCCACCGCCGGATGATCCTCGCGATCGAGCAATGGCCAGCCCGAGGCCCACGACGTGACCCGGCCGTCGTTGAACCGGCCCGGCGCCCACAACTCGCGCAGGTGTTCGCGGTCGAGCAGGCGACCGTCCTGCAAGGCGATCAGCCAGTGCGCGATGTCCTCGGCGCTGGCGTTGATGCCGGCACCGGTGCGCAGCATGGCCGGGAACTCGTCGAACGCATGCTGCAACGCGCCGGTGGTTGGCGACGTGGCGCCACCGGGATAGCGGTACGGCTGCGCGCGATGCGGCGTGACGTCGCGCGAGTCGCCGAAGCCGGCGTGGCGCATGCCGGCCGGCGCGAACTGGCGTTCGGCGATGAAGCGGGTGAACGGAACGCCGGCCAGCGAATCGATGATCCGGCCCAGCAGGACATAGTTGGTCTGGTTGTAGCGATAGGCGCTGCCGGTGGGGAACGCCATCGGCAGTGTGCGCACCGTGTCCCAGGCCGATTCCTCGCCGCCCTCGCCCACCAGCGTGCCGGTGCCCTGCGCACGCGGCGGCACCAGGATGTCGGGCAGGCCGGAAGTGTGGTTGAGCAGTTGCCGCACCGTGACCGCCTGCCACTCGCGCGGCAGATCCGGCAGGTGGCGCGATACCGGATCGTCCAGCGACAGCTTGCCGGCCTGCGCCAGTTGCAGGATTGCCACGCCGGTGAAAGTCTTGGTTGCCGAGTTGATCGAGAACACCGTGTCCGGCGTCACCGCCACATCGTCCTGAAGGTTGGCCTTGCCGTAGCTGCGGGAAAACACGATGCGGCCGTCGCGGATCACCACTACCTGCATGCCGGGGATGCGGCGGTTCTGCATCTTCATCCGCAGGTAGTCGTCGAGCCCGGCCGGTGCCTGCGCCGGAGCCGTGGCGCGGGCCGGCCTGTCCTCATCGCCGGCGGCCGGCAACCGCAACGAGCCGGTCGATATCTGCCACAGGGTCATCAGGGCGGCGAAAAGCAACGGCAGGGTTTTCATGCGCTTCCGATCCTTTTTGCGCTCCGCATCCGGCGGGCGACGTCCTGTTTCGATGCCGCATGCGCGCGGAGGGTTGAAACAGGGACAAAGAAAGAGGCGGGGTAGGACTTTAGTCCGACCCACCTTTCCCGGGATGCAGCGAACGCCGGAAGCGTCGCAGCCGATCAGGGCGCGAGTACGCGCCGGCCCGCCTCGGTGACCCAGCGACGCACCTCTTCGCTGGGGGAACCGGCCAGGCGGAACACCGATACCGCCTGTTCCAGCCCCTGCGCCTGCTGCCGCAGATCGCCGGCGGTGGCCGCCACCTCTTCCACTACCGCCGCGTTCTGCTGGGTGGTCTCGTCCATCTGGGTGATGGTCTGGTTGACCTGTTCGATGCCGGCGGACTGTTCCTGCGAGGCGGCGGCAATCTCGGCCATGATGTCGGTGACCCGCTGCACCGAGGCGACGATTTCACCCATGGTCGCGCCGGCCTGGTTGACCAGGTTCGAGCCGGTGGACACCTGGTCCACCGAGGCTTCAATCAGTCCCTTGATTTCCTTGGCCGCATTGGCCGAGCGCTGGGCCAGGGTCCGCACTTCCGAGGCCACCACTGCGAAGCCGCGGCCCTGTTCACCGGCCCGCGCGGCTTCCACCGCCGCATTGAGCGCCAGGATGTTGGTCTGGAAGGCGATGCCGTCGATGACGGCGATGATTTCGGCAATCTTGCGCGAGGCCGCTTCGATGTCGCGCATGGTGGTGACGACCTGGCCGACGACGTGGCCGCCCTGGGAGGCAACGGAGGCCGCTCCAATGGCGAGCTGGTTGGCCTGGCGGGCCGAGTCGGCGTTCTGGCGCACGGTGGAGGTCAGTTCCTCCATCGAGGCGGCGGTCTCTTCCAGGTTGGCGGCCTGCTGCTCGGTGCGGCGGGACAGGTCGGCATTGCCGGAGGCAATCTCGCCGGCGGCGGTGTTGATGGCGGTGGAGGCGTCTTGAATCCGGCTGACGATGTCGGTGAGCTGGGCGACGGTGGCGTTGGCGTCGTCGCGCATGCGGGCGAACACGCCGTGGAAGTCGCCGTCCATGCGGGCGGTCAGGTCACCGCGGGCGATGGCCTGCAACAGCTGCGACAGCTGGCCGAGGTTGGTGTCGCTGACCGCCATCATCGCGTTCAGGCCATCGATCATCACCCGGAAATCATGCTCGAAGCGTTGCGCGTCGCCGCGCTGGCTGAAGTCGCCCAACGCCGCGGCCGCCGCCAGTCGCTTGATCTCGCCGTTGATGGCCGACAGGCTGGCCTTGGCGCGATCCATCGACTCGTGCAGCATCGCCCGCTGGCCGGGCAGGCGGCGGGCGTCCTGCGAGAGATCGCCTGCCGCGTAGCGGTTGAGGATGGCGATGGCGTCGACGATGGCGTCCAGGTGTTCGAACATCATCGTGTTGATGCCGCGCGCCAGATCGCCGTAAACGCCGGGAAAATCCTCGGACACGCGCTGGGAGATGTTCTCGCCGGCGTGCATGTGGACCATGTGCTGGGTCTCGTCGGAGAACCGGCGCAGCATCTTCATCATCTCGTCGGTGGAGGCGAGCATCTGGCCCAGTTCGTCGCGGTGGCCGCGCTCGACCTTGATCGACAGATCGCCACGGGATACCGCGTTCACCGCGCGCACCACCTGGCCCAGCGGACCGGTGATGGAGCGGGTGATGGCGATGGCCAGGAACACCGCCAGCAGCACCGCCACGCCCAGGCCGACGCACATCGCCAGCACGGTGCGCGAATAGGCACGCTCGGAGGCGGCGACCTGCGCGGCCAGGTTGTCCACGTTGTACTGCGACAGCGCCTTGAGCTGGTTGAACAATTCACGGCGCAGGAAGCGCGATTCGTTGGTGGAGATGGCTTTCGCGGTCTCGAAATCATCGGCCGCCACCGCCGTCGAGATGCGGTCGTGCGCCTCGAAGTAGGCGGCGCGTGCCTTCTTCACTTTCTCGTAGATCGCCTTTTCCTTGGCGCTGGATTCGGTGGGGATGGCGTTGTACGCCGCTTCCTCGGCGTTGATCAGCTTGCGGGTATCCACCAGCTTCTTCTCGTAGTCGGCGATTTCCTCCGGCTGGCCCTGCTTGGTCAGCTGCGACTGCTCGTAGGTGCGGTATTCGCCGAGCTGGGCGCGCATTTCGCCCAGGTGCTGGACCGCGGGCATCCAGTTCTCGTTGACGGCGAGCATCTGCGCGTTGGCCACTGACAGCCGCCACAGCGACAGGGCGCCCAGCAGGACGGTGAGGATCACGGTGACGGTGAAGGCCACCGCCAGCTTGCGGGCGATCGGCAGATTGCGGAACCAGTTCATTGCTTGTTTCTCTCTCCAGGAGGAACGGCGCGCGGAGCCTCCCCGTGTGGGCCGGGCGCGTCGGTGACGGAATGTCATGCCGCTACTAGCGGCGGCACCGTCCGGAACTTGACGGTGCGTTTGGTCGTAGGGGCGTGCCCGACGTCGAAACGTAATCCAGTGCCGTACCCCGGCCCGGCGCGTTCATCGCACCGTACGGCCGGGCACGGCGAATCAGAAATAGAACTGCGCGCGCAGTTGCAGGAGGCGCGGATCCGCGCGGCGGCCGGCCCGCTGCGCATCCACCCGGGTCAGGTTGGCCTGCAGGCGGAAGTAGCGGTTGAGATAGGCGTTCACGCCCAGCGTCCAGTTGTTTTCGCGGCCGCCGCGGATGCCGTCGTTGTCCAGATCGATGCGGCTGTGGCGCAGCAGCAGTTCCCACGCGCCGTAGGCATGCGCGGGCACCGGGTTGGCGACGTTGCCGGCGTTGTAGACGCGCGATTCGCCGGTGAGCAGCCAACTGCCGGTGACATACCAGCCATCGGCCGAATAGCCGCGCAGGCCGGCATCGCGCGTGGTCCGCTGACGCAGGTATTCGCCCTGCAGCGACCACGGCCCTTCGATCCACAGCGCTTCCACGCCTTCGCGACGGATGCGGTCCACCTGGCTCAGGGTGCCCGAATCGACCAGTCGCGCGTCGGTGAGCGCGGTTTCCGGGCGCGCGCGCCAGCGCACGCCGGGCAGCACGGTCTGGCCGCGTCCGTTCACTTCGCTGTGCGGGTGTTCTTCCGATGCCGACAGCCCCAGGTGCAGCACGTGCCCGACCTGCTTGCGCGGCGTCCACGCGGCGCGCGCGGCGAGGGTGGTGCCGGGATTGTTGCCTTGCAGGTCGTTGCCGAAGAAGTAGCCCAGGTTCCACAGATAGGCCGGACGCTCGAACGCCCACTCCACGCCGACGCGCCGGCTTTCGTAGAACGCCTGGGTCGGCAGCGAGTTCTCCAGGAAGCTGCCGGCGCGGGTGGAGGTATAGCCCTCGAAACCCACCGGCAGCTTGAACTGGCCGATGCGCAGCTTGCCGGCGTCGTGGCCGAACAGCGCCCTGGTTTCCACCCGCAGCGCCACGTCCATCCAGGTGTCGGCATGGAAGTCGTAACTGGCGGCGACGTCGTAGACGCCCTTGCGCTTGAGGGTGAAGCCGAATTCCTTGCGGCGGAAGTCCTCGTCGTCCTCCAGCGCGGTGGCGGCGGTGCCGTAACCGTCGCCGTCGAAGCGGACCAGGTCGTAGGCGTAGTTGCCGGTGGCGGCCAGTTCGGTGCCATTGGCGAACGCGATGCGCGGTGGCCACGGCTTGAGCTGGGTGCCGGCGGCGTCGCTTTCGGCGGCGGAGGCGTGTGGGGCGGAGAGGGCCAGCAGCGGAATCAGGGCGAGGGAAAGGCGGGAAGCGACAGCGGATTTCATGAGGGACGAATCTGGCAAGCGCATGCCCTGCGCGGTCACCCGGAGGCGGCCACGCACGGAAGCGGAGGTGAAGAGGAGAGATGGCGGGACGATCAGGCGGCTTGCGGCATGCGCAGCGAGCGCACCAGTCCACCCACGTCGACGATGAGGGCGACGCGGCCGTCGCCCAGGATGGTGGCGCCGGAAATCCCGTCCACGCGCCGGTAATTGTTCTCGAGGTTCTTGACCACGACCTGCTGCTGGCCGAGAAGTTCGTCCACTTCCAGCGCCAGCTTCTGGCCGTCGCCTTCGACCACCACCACCAGCGGTTGGGCGACGCGCGCGTGGCCGTAGCGGTAGAACTCGTTGAGCGACAGCAGCGGCAGGTATTCGCCGCGCACGCGCAGCACGCGGCCTTCGCCGGCCAGGGTGCGCACGTCCTCGGCCTGCGGTTGCAGCGCTTCCAGCACGTAGCCCAGCGGCAGGATCAGGGTTTCCTCGCCCACCGCGACGGTCATGCCGTCGAGGATGGCCAGGGTCAGCTACAACCTAATCACCACGCGAGTGCCGTGGCCGGCGCTGCTTTCCAGTTGCACTTCGCCCCCCAGCGCCTGGATGTTCCGGCGCACCACGTCCATGCCGACGCCGCGGCCGGACAGGTCGGTGACCGCGTCGGCGGTGGAGAAGCCGGGTTGGAAGATCAGATCCCAGACCTGCGCGTCGGAAGGATTCTCCGGCACGTGCAGGCCGCGCTCGGCGGCCTTGGCCAGGATCCGTTCGCGGTTGAGTCCGCGGCCGTCGTCGCTGACCTCGATGACGATATGCCCGCCCTGGTGCGAAGCCGCCAGGGTGATGGTGCCGGTTTCGTCCTTGCCCGCGTCGCGGCGGGTGTCGGGCATTTCCAGGCCGTGATCGATCGCGTTGCGGACCAGGTGCACCAGCGGATCGGCGATGCGTTCGATCAGGCCCTTGTCCAGTTCGGTGCCCTCGCCAATCGTGCGCAGGCGCACCTGCTTGCCCAGCCGCGAGGAGAGATCGCGGACCAGGCGCGGAAAGCGGCGGAACACCGCGTCCACCGGCAGCATGCGCACGCCGATCACCGCTTCCTGCAGATCGCGGGTGTTGCGTTCCAGCAGGTCCAGGCCGGCGAACAGGCGCTCGCACTGGCCGGGATCCAGCAGGCCGGACACCTGCTTGAGCATCGCCTGGGTGATCACCAGTTCGCCGACCAGATTGATCAGGCCGTCGATCTTGTCGACGCTGACGCGGATCGAGCTCTCGGCGGTGTCGTTGCCGGCCGGCGCGGGCGCGGCGGCACCGGCGTTGCCGGCAGCGGCGAGGGTGATGGCCTCGACCGGCGCGGCCGGCGCGGCGATCGCGGCGGGAATCGGCTGGATGTCCAGTTCGCAGTCGTCGACGACCCAGGCGAAGGCTTCCTCGACGGCGGTGCGCGGCACCGGGCCGAGCAGGCCGAGATCCCAGGCCAGATAGGCTTCCAGCGGATCCATCTGCGCGAAGCCGGGCAGGCGATCGATCCGGCAGGCGACTTCCAGCGGTGCCAGGTGTTCCAGCTCGCGCAGGATCCGCAGCGGATCGTTGCCGGTCATGAACAGCGAAGGCGCCGGGGTGAAACCGATGCGCCAGCCTTCCGGCGCGGCGTCCTTCGCCACCGGCGCGGCGCTGGCGGCGGGCGCGGCGTCGCCGGACAGCACCGCGGTCAGGCGCGCGTGCACGTCCTTGACCGCCGCCGGATCCGCGGGTTGGCCGTGTTCGGCTTCGGCCAGCAGGCTGCGCAGCACGTCCACCGACGCCAGCATCGCGTCGATCGCCGGGGTGGCGACGGCGCGCTTGCCGGCGCGCAGTTCGTCCAGCAGCGTTTCCAGCACGTGGGTCAGGCCGGCGACCGCGTCGAAGCCGAAGGTGGCCGCGCCGCCCTTGATGGAATGCGCGGCGCGGAAGATCGAATTGATCAGCTCGCCGTCGCGGTTGCCCTGTTCCAGTTGCAGCAGGCCCGCTTCCATCGCTTCCAGCCCTTCGCGGCTTTCCTCGAAGAAGGTGGCGTGGAAGCGTTGCATGTCCATGTTCATCGGTGCGGAACCCGGGCGGCGTCAGGAAAGGGCGGAAGTCGTCTAAGGTACCTAATCAGCCCAGGACTTTCTGGATGGTGGCGACCAGCTGTTCCGGATTGAACGGCTTGACCAGCCAGCCGGTCGCGCCGGCGGCCTTGCCTTCGGCCTTCTTGTCGGCGGCCGATTCGGTGGTGAGCATCAGCAGCGGGGTGAACTTGTAGTCGGGCAGTCCGCGCAGGGCGCGAATCAGCGCGATGCCGTCCATGTTCGGCATGTTGACGTCGGTGACCACGGCATTGAAGCGCTGGCCCTGCGCGCGGCCCAGCGCGACCTGGCCGTCCTCGGCCTCGTCCACGGCGTATCCGGCGGAAGTCAGGGCGAAGGCGACCATCTGGCGCATCGAGGCCGAATCGTCCACCACCAAAATACGTGCGCTCATGCGGCGTTCTCCACAGTTTTCGAATCGTTGTTGTCGGAAGAGGAAAGACCCAGCCGCCCGGCCAGGCCCAGCAGGCGGGCGGCGTCGCGGAAGGCGGCGCTGCTGCCGGCGAAGGCGGTGGCGTGGCCGGCCAGTTCGCGTTCGCGGAAGAAGGTGCACAGCACCTGCAGGCTGGCGGTGTGCACGCGCTGCACGGTCCCGGCATCCAGCAGCAGGGGCTGCGGCTGGGCCAGGTGCGGCGCCAGTTGCTGCTTGAGATCGCTGGCGGCCTCGATGCCGAGGTCCGCGGCCAGGGGTACTGCGCTCATCTTCGCTCCGATGGGTCGGTTCCTGCGTGGTATCGGCCGCGCCAGGCGGGTCTTGAGCCGGGCCGTGAAGAAATGGGAACCACGTCGCGGCTTGGGGGTGTCCAAAAGCAAATCCCCCTCGGTCCCCCTTTTACAAAGGGGGAGGCGAAGCAAAAGCTCTTGCAAATCCCAAATCCCGAATCCCGAATCCCGAATCCCGAATCCCGAATCCCGAATCCCGAATCCCCAATCCCGGCTTCTCAGCCCAACAACTCCGAAGCATCCAGCAAAATCACCGTGCGCCCGGAAAGCCGGGCCACACCGCGAAACAACGGATGCGTGATACGGCACATGCGGGTGTTGTCCGGGGGTTCGATCTGCTGCTCGGTGAGGCGGGTGACGTCCTCCACCGCGGACACGCGCAGGCCGAGGATTTCGCCGTTTTCCTCCAGCACCACGATGCGCACATGGCTGTCGGGGGCGATTTCGGCGCGGCCCAGGTACAGGCCCAGATCGATCACCGGCACGACCTGGCCGCGCAGGTTCATCACCCCCAGCATGTGCGGGGCGGCGCCGCGCAGCGGCAGCAGGGTGGCCGGCAGGACAACTTCCTGCACCTTCAGCAGTTCCAGCGCGTAGTGCTGGTCGTCGCAGCGCATCCGCAGCCAACGGGTGGTGCGGTCGCTGGCGCGCCGGCACTCGC
>OFCY01000109.1_pt1 | contig 13612 bp, 15 predicted proteins | sample 1520981 | NCBI WGS metagenome assembly OFCY01 (sample SAMEA2532533, study PRJEB24079) | metagenome
GGGATCAGTTCCGGCTGGCGCGCGGCCGATTCCAGGAACTTGCCGGCCATGATGGCCAGGCCCAGACCCGCGCCCAGAGCGGCCAGGCCGATCATGATGTGATGGCGAGGACGGTGGAGGCCTGAACTTGAGCGAGGGTGGTCAGAACGGTTTCCATGGTTTTCTCCGGAACTAAATTGCTAAAGGGTGGAATGTTTAAGGTGCAAAGGGTGAAGCGAAATCAGTGGCTGTCTTCCGACAGGCTCAGGTACACGATCGACAGCATCATGAAAATGAAGGCCTGCAGCGGAATGACCAGCAGGTGGAACAGCATCCAGCCAAGGCCGAAGGCGCCGCCCGCGAGCGCGCCGACGATGCCGGCGCCGCCGAGCACCCAGATCAGCAGGAACACGATTTCGCCGCCGAACATGTTGCCGAACAGTCGCATGGCCAGCGAGATCGGCTTGCTCAGCCACTCGACGATGTTGAGGATGAGGTTGAACGGCATCATCCACTTGCCGAACGGCGCGGTCAGGAACTCCTTGGTGAACCCGATCGGGCCCTTGGAGCGCAGCGCGAAGAACAGCATCAGGAAGAACACGCTGATCGACATGCCGAGGGTCGCGTTGACGTCGGCGGTCGGGACCGGCTTCCAGTAGTGGACGCCCAGCTTTTCCAGCGGAAGCGCGATGAAGTCTGCCGGAATCATCTTCAGCAGGTTCATCAGCAGGATCCAGAAGAACAGGGTGATCGCGATCGGGGTCACCAGCTTGCTGGTGCCGTGATAGGTATCGCGCGCCTGCTTGTCGACGAACTCAAGCATGATTTCGACGAAGGCCTGCCATTTGCCCGGGACGCCCGAGGTCGCCTTGCGGGTGGCCAGCCAGAACATGAACACCATCAGCAGACCCATCAGCACCGAGGTGATGATGGTGTCCAGATGGATGGCCCAGAACCCGCCCTCCTGAACCTGGAACGTCAGGTTGTGGAGGTGGTGCTGGATGTAACCGGTGGGTGTCAGTGTTTCCTCGCCCGCCATGTGTCCTAGATCCTGCTAATAAGAATTTTTTATCGGAGCCTGGCCATCGCCAGCGCCTGTGCCGCCATCCCGGTCAGCGTGCCGGCCAGCAGGGCGAGAGGTGGAAGTTTCCACACCCCGATTCCCAGCAGCAGCACCACAACAACCGTGATCCACTTGATAACCATCCCGGCCAGCAACCGCACCATCGCGGTCCCTGCCCCGGTAATCCCGGCACCGAAGGCCAGCCGGGCGGCGAACCATCCCCCTGCCACCATCGCCAGCCCCCCGACCGCGGCCGCCAGCGCCTGGGATTTCCCCCAGAGCAGGAAGGCCATCGCGACCAGCAGCACCGCACCCAGCTGGAAAGCCGTTGCGCGCAATGCCAGCCGCCGGCCCGCAGCGACGGAATTCAGCACAGTAGGTCCTACGGGGTTTCGTGGGCGGGGAACAAGGCCTGATAGCGCCTCGCCGAGCCGACAAAAGTATAGCGAGGGGGCGATTTTGCGGGACAACCGCCGAAGGTCGTAAAGTTGCGTCTATATGCGCCGGTGCATGGCGATCACGCCGGGAATCGGCCGGTAACCGTTTCCAGCCCCGGCCAGCAGGCCTCGGGCTCGCTCCCCTGTTCATATTTTTATCGCATTTTTTGCGGAACTTTGACGAACGGACCCGGTCAGTCTCACTTGCAAGGTCTGCGAACCAACTTCCTCGTCCGATGCTCCGAGCAGACCTTTAGAAGCCCCGAGGCTCCTGGCCCGGGGCTTCGCTCTTTCCGGATCTGGCGTCTTCACATGGCGAGAACCGGGGTTTCACTTCGTGTCCACGGGATGGCGCGGAGGGTGGAAAGCCTGTTCATTGTCCAGGAGAGACAGGCATGAGATTTCGGGCTTCCCTTCCCCTGATTCTGGCTTTCGGCGCCATTGGCGTTCCGGCCGCGCATGCGCAGGAACCGGATCGCTTCACCCTCCGGCTGGGCGCGATGAACGTCGATGCCGATGGCGTATTGAGCGGCCGCACCACTTTCCAGGGCCAGGACCTCCGCTTTTCCCAGGACTTCGACTTCGGCGGCGAGGAACTGGTCCCGCGCATCGACGGCGTGTTCCGGATGGGCCAGCGGCACCGGCTGATCTTCGATTACTTCCAGTACGACAAGGACCGCCGGGCGACCCTGGGAGAGGATCTGTCGTACGACGACGTCACCATCCCCGCCGGCAGCTTCGCCAAGGGCAAGGCCAAGTTCCAGCTGGCCAGCCTGATGTACGACTACGCGGTGGTCGACACGCCCACCTTCAACCTCGGCCTGCAGATCGGCGCGGAATGGGCCAAGCTGGAAGGCCGCCTGTATGCGGAAGCCGGCGAGAACAGCTACGAAACCCGCAGCAGCGACGACGGCTACGCGCCGGTGGTCGGGTTGCGGCTGACCGCCACGCCCAATGAAAAGTGGCTGTTCAACCTGCAGGGCCAGTATCTGGATGCGGGCTGGGGCGATTTCGGCGATTACGATGGCAGCATCACCCGCGCCAACGCGTTGGTCGAATACCGCTTCACTCCGCATTTCGGGCTGTTCGCCGGCTATGACTGGTTCAAGCTGGATGTCGAACGCGCGGGCAGCGATGGGCTGCTGGGACTGGATCAGCGCTTCAAGGGGCCGATAGCCGGAATCACGCTGGCGTTCTGAATATATAGACAATTCCTATCGTTGCGACGGAAACGAATCATTGGACTTCGGGCGCCACAACCTCATAATGAGAATCACTCTCATTTGATGCCTTGAGGTCGCCCCATGACCAAGACGCTTTCCTTCGCCTCCCTGCACTTCACGGTCGCCTTCCTGCTGGGCTGGGCGTTCACCGGCAGCTGGCTGGTCGGCGGTGCGCTGGCGCTGGTCGAACCGGCCTGCAACACGGTGGTGTTCCATTTCCACGAGAAGGTCTGGAAGCGGATCGAACGCCGCCGTGCCGAGCGCGCAGCCGCCGTTCCCGCATGACCCCGTAGAGCGGAGCTTGCTCCGCTGCGGGCTCTCTCCCCCCGGAACGCGCCAGCCGGGCAAGCTCGGCTCTACGGCGGCGGCGGGGGAAGCATCTGGGTGGCCATGCAGATGTAATCGGCCAGCGGCATGTCGCCCATCGCCGCGCGCCGCTGATCGACCTCCGACCCCGGCGCCTCGATCGGCTTGGGCACCCAACGTCCCTCTTGCGCCAGCAGTTGGCTGCCATAGCGCTGCGGCTTGCCCTGCCCCGCCAGTACGCGATCGGTCAGCAGAATGAACGCGTGGCGGGAAATTTCCCCACGCTGCACGCGTGGCGTGATCGCAGACAGCATCTGCTCCTGGAACGCCGGATCAGCGTCGGCGTGCTGCACCAGCAGCCAGGCCGCATCGACGCCATCGCGCCCGACCAGTTCGGCGGTGGGAAATCCGTGTTCGGCAACGATTTTCCTGATCCGCGGCAGATGCTCGGCATCGACCTGCATCATTCGCCGGATACCTTCCTGCGACCAGTCGCCATTGCGCACTTCCTGATCGCGGGACTGCATCCGCAGCAGTTCGATCCGCAGATCCGGCAGGCGTGCCGCAACGTCGGCGATGTCCGGCGGCGACGGCTTGGGGTGCAGGCGGACGAACGCTGCCGCCCCCGGGCATTTCGCGTAGGCGGCGGCTTCCTGCGGGTCGTCGTCGGCCCTGGCGGGCAGCATCAGCACCAGCAATACGGCTGCGACCATCCAGCGATACGTCATCGAATCATCCTTGTCCGTGCCTGCATGTCGTCGGCGATTCTAGCCTCATCCATGCGCGGCTCGGCCGGAAAAAGGAAACCGCCCACGTGGGGCGGTTCCTGTGCCTGCATTCCGGTGACGGCTTACTTCTTCTTCGGAATGTACAGATCGGTGATGGTGCCTTCGTAGACTTCGGCCGCCATCGCCACCGTCTCGCTGAGGGTCGGGTGCGGATGGATGGTGCTGCCGATGTCGCCGGCTTCGGCGCCCATCTCGATCGCCAGCGCGATCTCGCTGATCAGATCGCCGGCATGCACGCCGACGATGCCGCCGCCGATGATGCGATGGGTTTCCTCGTCGAAGATCAGCTTGGTGGAACCTTCGCCACGGCCGATGCCGACCGCACGCGCCGACGCCACCCACGGGAACTTGCCGACGCCGATCTTCAGGCCCTTGGCCCTGGCTTCGGTCTCGGTGACGCCGACCCAGGCGATTTCCGGGTCGGTGTAGGCCACCGACGGAATCACCCGCGCCACCCATTCCTTCTTCTCGCCCGCGGCCACTTCCGCCGCCAGCTTGCCTTCATGGGTAGCCTTGTGCGCAAGCATGGGCTGGCCGACCAGATCGCCGATGGCGAAGATGTGCGGCACGTTGGTGCGCATCTGCGGGTCCACCGGGATGAAGCCGCGATCGGTGACGGTCACGCCGGCCTTGTCGGCATCCAGCTTGCCGCCGTTGGGCGAACGGCCCACCGCGACCAGCACGCGATCCCAGGTGCCGGATTCCAGTTCGGGCTTCTGGCCTTCGGTGGCGCTCTCGAACGACACCGTGATGCCCTTCTTGGAGGCTTCGACCTTGGCCGCCTTGGTCTTCAGGTGTACGGCCACGCCCTGCTTCTTCAGGCGATCGGCCAGCGGCTTGACCAGGTCCTTGTCGGCGCCCGGCATCAGCTGGTCCATGAACTCGACCACGGTCACTTCGCTGCCCAGTGCGCGGTACACCGTCGCCATTTCCAGGCCGATGATGCCGCCGCCGACCACCAGCAGTTTCTTCGGCACTTCCTGCAACGCCAGCGCGTCGGTGGAATCCATCACCCGCGGATCGTCCCACGGGAAGTTGGGCAGCTTCACCGCCTGCGAACCGGCGGCGATGATGCAGTTCTCGAAACGCAGCAGTTGGGTCTTGCCGTCGCTGCCGGTGATTTCCAGTTCGTGCGGCGAGACGAACTTCGCCACGCCCTGCACGGTGCGCACCTTGCGCTGCTTGGCCATGCCGGCCAGGCCCTTGGTGAACTGGCCGACCACGCGGTTCTGCTTGAAGTCGCGCAGCTTGTCGAGATCGATCTTCGGCTTGGCGAACTCGATGCCGATATCGGCCGAATGCGCGGTCTCGTCAATCAGCGCGGCCGCATGCAGCAGCGCCTTGGACGGGATGCAGCCGACGTTGAGGCAGACGCCGCCCAGCGAGTCGTAACGCTCCACCAGCACGGTGTCGAGGCCGACGTCGGCGGCGCGGAACGCGGCGGTGTAGCCGCCGGGGCCGGAACCGATCACCACCATCCGGCATTCGATGTCGGCGGGCTTGCCGGTGCCCAGCGCCGGTTTCGGCGCGGCGGGTTCGGCCGGCGCGCGGTGCGAAGGCGTGACCGGCGGCTTGCTGGCCGGCGCGGCGGCAGCGGGCGCGGCCGCGCCGCTTTCCAGCACGGCCACCACACTGCCTTCGGACAGGGTGTCGCCCAGCTTGACCTTCAGTTCCTTGATCACGCCGGCGGCCGGCGACGGCACTTCCATCGTCGCCTTGTCCTATTCCAGGGTGACCAGGCCCTGATCCTTCTTCACGGTGTCGCCCACGGCGACCAGGATCTCGATGACCGGCACATCGTCGTAACCGCCGATATCGGGGACTTTAACTTCAACAGTCGTGTTTGCCATGGTTCCAGCCCCCGCTTACAGCAGCACGCGACGCAGGTCGCCCATCAGTTGCGCCAGGTACGCGGTGAAGCACGCGGCGGAGGCACCGTCGATGACGCGGTGGTCGTAGCTCAGCGAAAGCGGCAGCAGCATGCGTGGAGCGAACTGCTTGCCGTCCCACACCGGCTGGATGGAGGACTTGGACACGCCGAGGATGGCCACTTCCGGCGCATTACAATCGGCGTGAACGCGGTGCCGCCGATGCCGCCCAGCGAGGAAATCGAGAAGCAGCCGCCGGACATGTCGGCCGGACCGAGCTTGCCGTCGCGGGCCTTCTTGGCCAGTTCGCTGGTTTCGGCGGCCAACTCGTTGACGCCCTTCTTGTCGACGTCGCGGATGACCGGCACGACCAGGCCGTTCGGGGTGTCGGCGGCGAAGCCGATGTGGAAGTACTTCTTCAGCGTGAGGTTCTCGCCGCTGGCATCCAGCGAGGCGTTGAACTCGGGATACTTCTTCAGCGCGGCGACGCTGGCCTTCATCAGGAACGCGAGCATGGTCAGCTTGATGCCGGCCTTCTCGTTCTCCTTGTTCAGCGCCACCCGCAGCGCTTCCAGCTCGGTGATGTCGGCATGGTCGTGCTGCGTGACGTGCGGAATCATCGCCCAGTTGCGCGCCAGGTTGGCGCCGGAAATCTTCTTGATGCGCGACAGTGGCTGGACTTCGACTTCGCCGAACTTGCTGAAGTCCACCTTCGGCCACGGCAGCAGGTTCAGACCACCACCAGCGCTGGCGACAGGCGTGGCACCGGCCGCGGCGGGCGCGCCGCCGGACAGGGCCGCCTTCACGTAGCGCTGCACGTCTTCCTTGCTGATGCGGCCGCCGCGTTCGCTGCCCTTGACCTGATCCAGGTCGACGCCGAGCTCACGGGCGAACAGGCGCACCGTCGGGCTGGCGTAGGCCACCTTGGACGGCAGCACGCGGTCGGCATTGAACTCCACCGGCGGGGTGCGCGGGGGCACGGGCTTCCGGATCGATGCCGGGCTTGTCTTCCAGCGCGCGCGGCGCGGCGGGCGCGGTCGGCGCGGCGGCTTCCTGTGCGATCTCGCGCTGGGTGAGCTTGTCCGGGTCGGGGCGACCGCGACCGGCTCGACCTTCGCGCCGGTCTCGGCGGTCTTGACCGGCTCGGCCTTGGCCGGTTCGGCCTTCGGCGCGGCGGGAGCGGCGGCGCCTTCGGCCACCTCGATCAGGGCGACCACCGAGCCTTCGGCCAGTTCGTCGCCCAGCTTGACCTTCAATTCCTTGACCACGCCGGCGAAGGCCGACGGGACTTCCATCGTCGCCTTGTCGGACTCCAGCGTGACCAGGCCTTGATCCTTGGCGACGGTATCGCCAACGGCGACCAGCACTTCAATGACGGGAACGTCACTGTAGCCACCGATGTCGGGAACACGCGCTTCCTTGATTTCGGCCATGGGGGAACTCCAGCGATCACTTGCCAATAGGGGAACCCCTATTGTGGCCATCCCCGCCCGGTGCGCCAACCTCTGGGCGCAATTATTTTCGGGGCGGGACCGCTGGAATCGGCCGTCGCGGCTCGCGCGACAGCACGCGCGCCTTGCTCAGTCGCCGGTGGTATGCCTTTGGTCGGGCTTTTCTTCCAGCAGGTTCAGCGCCTGCCCACCGGGGAGACGATACGCCAGCGCATTGTCGATGCGCTCCATTTCGCGCATCTGCGAGCACAGTTTCTCCGCGCGCACTTCCAGCGCCTTGGCGCGTGGCGCCACCCGGGCTTCCACTTCCTTGTCCAGTCCATCCATGCGCTCCAGGCGTTCGGCGTCCCCGGTCAGCGCGGCGGTGAGCGCGCCGCCGACGATGTCGCCGATGACGCTGGGCATCACTTCGCCGACCGCGCGTTCGATGCCCTTGTCCAGATCCTGGCTGTTGAAGCGGTTGGCGCTGATCGAGCGGGCGATGCCCTGGTCGATGGCCTTGCGCGCCTTGTCCAGCGACTTGCGGGTGCGGTCCGGATGGTTGCTGATGCTGGCGGCGACTTCGCCCAACGCGGTGAAGGCGATGTCGGCGGCGTCGCGACCGATTTCGTGCGCCAGCGGCATGGCGGTGCGGGCGCCGCGTTCGAAGTCGATCAGGCGCTGGCGATCGTCGTTGTTGATCTGGACCCAGCGGTCGTCGACGAACAGGCGTCCCTGGCGCATCACGATCGCCTTGGGCACGCCGCTTTCGCGGGTGAAGATCACGCTGCGCTCGTTGACCGTCATGTCGTAGTCGCTTTCGATCTCGCAGCGGATCTCCTTGGCCTGCGCGGACGCGGCCAGCCCGGACAGCGCGGCCAGGCATAGCAGGGAAAGGCGCGGGGCGGAACGGATCATGACGGCCTCCGGAAGTTCGGTTGCCGACAGGATGCCAGCGCACCCGGCCCTCCGCACATGCCGGACGGGGGCATGACCTTCGTCAGGGCCGCTCTGGGACGGGCGCGTGCGGGATGGGAGCGCCCAGACAGGACTTCAGGATTCCCCAGGATTTGGCGAGGCGTTCCATGCCGAAGGCCGCGTTGGCCGGGCTGGTGGACGGCAGCGCGTGGAACACGAGCCGCGCGGCCAGCGCCGCCGGCAGGGTCGGCGCGACGTGGCGCTGGAACGCCTGCGCCGCCTTGCCGCCGTTGAAGGCCACCGCGCGCAGGGAGGGCCGTGCCTCCAGCCAGTCCACCAGCGGGTTGGCGACCTCGCTGCCGCGGACGATGTCCGCGTCCAGGCTGCCACGGCGCTCGCAGGATCCGATCACGTCCCACAGGCCGATGCCGGCGGCCTGCAACGCGGCTAGCCGAAGCGGGTAGTCGAGCGCGGGGTCGAAACCGCAGAGCGCGCCCATCAGCGGCCAGAACCGGTTGCGCGGATGGGCGTAGTAGCGCGCCGCCGCCAGCGATGCCGCGCCCGGCATCGAGCCCAGCACCAGGACCCTGCAGTCCGGAGCCGCCTGCGGCGGCAGGCCGCGCAGAAGCGTCGCGCTCATCCTGCAGGCGTCTGCCAGGGCCGCACCACCAGCAGCGCGCCGGCGACGACCAGCAGCGCACCGATCACGCGGGCGCCGTCGATGGGCTGGCGCGCGTGCAGGACGCCGAAATGATCCAGCAGCAGCGAGCCCGCCAGTTGTCCGAACACCACCAGACAGATCAGCGGCGCGGCGCCCATGCGTGGAATCAGCAGGGTCGCGGCGGCGACGTAGATCGCGCCGATGGCGCCGCCGGTCCACCCCCACCACGGCACGCGGGCCAGCGCCGCCAGATCGAACGTGGGCCGCGTGGCCAGCCACCACAGCGCCAGCACGCCGGTGCCGACCGCGAACGACATCAGCGCGGCGAACAGCGGGCCGAAGGTCTGCCGCCCCAGCGACGCGTTGATCAGTGCCTGCAGCGGCAACAGCATGCCGATGAACACCGCCAGGCCCATTCCGATTGCTTTCATGTCCATCTTCCCGGATTCGAAGCCGGACACGATACGGCAGGCGATGTGTTCAGGCGCACGACGCTGCGTGGCGCCGCTGGAACGATCGCCCTCAGCGCGGCTGGCGGCCCAGATGGCGATCGAAGAAGCGCGCGATCAGGCCATAGGCTTCCTGCGACTCGGGCAGATCCGGATACACGAAGAAGGCGTGCCAAAGGCCATCGAACAGCACCAGTTCCGCATCCACGCCCGCGCCCAGCAACCGACGCTGCATGGTGCTCACGGCGCTGACCGCGAAGTCGCGCCCGCCGGCCAGGAACAGGGTCGGTGGAAACTTCGCGAGCAGTTCCGGCGACTGGCCGGGATAGGCGATCGGGTCGTCGGCCTGCGCGGTGCGCAGGTAGGCAGGCTCGCGCCGCCGTCCGATTGCAGCGGCGGCACGCCAATCCGCCAGTTCGTACCCAAAGTACGACCGAACTCCCCGGCGAACAGCAGGCCGGTGCCGCAGAAGTTGCCGATCGCGGCCGGGGCGCGGCAGACTCCCGCTTCGAGGACTCCCACCTTTGGCCTGCGCGGTCAGCATGCCGCCGGCCGAGCAGCCGTAGATGCCGATGTTTTCCGCGCGGTACTGTTTGAGCAGCTCGCGGTAGACGGCTTCCACGTCATCACGCGCGGATAGGATGCTCGGGCGCCAAGCGGTAATCCACCGTCACCACCCGGATGCCGGCCACCGCGGCAATCGGCACCGCTTCCACCAGCGCGCCGCTGCCCGAGCCCCACATGAAGGCGCCGCCATGCAGGTTGATCAGCACCCGCCGCGCGTTGTCGCCCTGTGCGCCCGCCTGCGGGTCCACCACATGCACCGGTACGCCGCCGATGCGCTTGGCTTCGACCTTGGCCGGATAGCGGCGCTCGGCTTCGGCCAGCCGATCGTCGTTGTACCGCTGGTAGAAGCGCCGCTGATCAGCGACGTCGGCGGGATTCGGCCCCTTGCCTTCGCGGGTTTCTGCCAGCATCCGTTCGAACTGCGCGCGCGCCTCGGCACTGGCGAACCGGCTGTAGGGCAGCGACGTGGCGGGCATCGCCACGGTTTCCGGCGCAGCCGGCTTTTCCTCCGCGAGTGCGGCGAACGGCGCCGACAGCGCCAGCACGCCCGCGGCGAGACGGGAGATCACCTGCCGCGGGTACGGGACGACCGAACTCTTCTTCATCGTTTTTCCTTTCCGGAATCGACCGCTTTGGCCGCGTCAGGCGGCGGCAGGGCCAGGAACACCGTGCTCCATAGTTGGGCGGCGTTGGATTCGTCCTCGTGCGCGCCCTGCGCACCGAACGGTTCGACCTGGTAGCGGCCGTCGCGGTACGACCACGACCACAGCTCGGAGGTGCGCACCGCGTCGGCGGCGCGGATCGCCCGCCACAACCGGGCCTGCGCATCGCCCAGCGCGGCGCGGACCTCGGCCGGCAGATCGCCGCGCGCCAGTTGCCGTTGCAGGCCGGCCGCCAGCACCGCCTGCTGCCACGCCCACACCACCGTGCCGTGGTACGCGGCGCTGCCCAGGCGCGGCCAGACCTCGCGATCGGCGTAGGCGGGATTGGCGACCAGCAGGCCCACGTCGGTCATCAGGCCGGCCGGGAAGGGACGCATCAGGTTGCCGACATCGCGCGCCAGCGATTGCACGTCGGGTTGGCCGAACAACAGGCGGAAGCCTTCGTCCGAATGCAGCACCGGCACCGGCCTGGTAGTGCGCGTCCAGCGCGAGCGCCGCGAACGCCAGCCTCGCCGCCGCCCAGTGCATCGAGTGCCGCGCGATCCGGCACGCCGGCCTCGGCGGCATAGGCGCGGATCTGTTCCGCCGCGCGCGCATGCGGCAACCGCACGGTGAACAGCTCCGCCGCACGCTGTTCCCACGTGCCGGCGCGTGCCGCGGCGGCGCGCAGCTGCGTGCGCTGCTCCGCGCTGGTGTAGGCATCCAGCAGGCCGCTGTCGAGGAAGCCGCCCATCGCGCGCAGCGCCGCCGGCATCCACACCGCGTTGACGTCGTAGGGATAGCGGCCGCGTCCCAGACCTTCATTGCTGTCGCGCCACTGCCCCACCAGCTTGTCCGGCTTGAGCGCGATCAGGTTGCGGTATGCGGGTTCCTCCGCGAATGCGCGGCTCTGCTCCGCCACGAACAGCAGGTTGCGCACCAGCGCCTCGCCGTTGCGACCCTGTTCACCCTGGCGGGCGAGGAAATCGCGGGCACGCACCCGGCCGCGCGCATCCTCCAGCAGCCATGCCGCCGCCACCGGCGGCAGCATGTAGTCGTCGTCGATCATGGTGTAGTCGTAGATCGGCGCGGCGGACTGCCTGCCCTGTTCCTTGCGATGACGCAGCACCGCGAACTCGCCGATGTCCTCCTCGTGGGCGACTTCGCCATCGGGCGCCAGGCGCGCCAGCACCGCGCCGATGCCGGCTTCCACCGCCTCCGGTTGCAGCACGGGCATCAGCAGGCGCACCGACATCAACGTGTCGCGGCCGAAATAGGTGTCGAAACGCCACGAGCCGGCCAGGAACTTCTCGTGGTAACTCAGGAATTGCAGGGCCTGGCGGCTGCGCAGGTCGGCCGCCGCCTGTTCGTTGAGCAGGCCGGCGGCGCTGAACGGGACCAGCGGGGTTTCCCCGGTCGAGGCGTGGATGCGCAGCCGCAGCGGTTCGCCGGCGCGGTTCGCCTGCAACACGATTTTCCCGTCCTCGCGCGCGAAGCGGCCATTGCCGGATTCCAGCGCGATGGCATAGCCCGGCGCGCCATCCAGACGATTGCGTTTCCAGCGGACCGCATCGGCGGAGACTTCCGGCTGCGCGGCGGTTTCCGCCGGATAGGCCTGGCCCAGTTGGTAGTCGCGCAGTACCCGCACGCTGCCGAGCACCGCGTCCTTCACCACCAGCCGTGGCGCGTCGACGCTGGCCTCGGCCACGATGCCGTTCCAGGCGTGCCCATCGTCGCGGCGGCGCTCGCCCTTGACCTCCCCCAGTGTCCACCGCACCGGCGTGGCCGCGTCCTCGAACCAGACACCCACGCCGCTGTTGCCCGCCGGAAAGGCCACCAGCACGCGCGGCCGGTGGCCGGAGCTGAGCAGCAGGTGCGCGGCGATGTCGCCTTCCTGGTGGAAGGCATTCTCGATCCGTCCTTCGGTGATGCGGAACTGCAGCGGCGCATCGATCGGCGCGCGGTCGTAGGCCAGCGCCTGGCCCATGGCCGGCAGCGCCAGCAGGCCGGCGAGAAGCAGCCGGACACAGGTGTTCCTCAGGAAGAAGAAGGTCTTGCGGGAAGCGGGGAAGTACATCGATTCAAGGTCCTCCCGCCGGCACCGCCGGCGTGCCGGCTGGCGCGTGCGCGGCGCGGTTGAGCAGGGTCAGCGACAGCAGCAGTACCGCCATCGGCAGCAACAGCAGATAGAAGGCGCGCGAGCCGTCGAAATGGGCGAACAGTTGCCCGGTGATGAAGGATCCGGTGGTGCCGCCCAATGCGGAGAACACCACGATCAAGCCGGTCATCGCCGCGTGCCGCGCCTTCGGCAGCGCGCTCAGCACCACCGAATTGATGGTCGGATAGATCGGCGCCATGAACAGGCCGATCAGCGGGAATACGTAAGCGGCCAGTGGCGCGTCCCACCAATTGAATGTCGGCGCGCGGCTGGCACGTTGGCCGCCAGCGGCAGGGCCAGCAGCACCAGCGCGCCATCGCCAGCACGCAGGTCGCCAGCAGCCAGAACCACGGCATCCGCCGCAGCACTAATGCCGCCGCCGAGGCGGCCCAGCGCCAGCGAGCCGGCGAAGATGCCGGCCGCCTGCACGCTGAGGGCGGTCGGCAGATGCAGGATTTCGCGGTTGAAGGTCGGCAGCCAGGTGTTGATGGCCTGTTCCATCAGCACGTACAGGAAGGCCGAGACCAGGAACACGATCACCAGCGGGCGCGCCAGCAGGCGGAACATGTCGGCGAAGGATTCACCGACCGCATGGCCGTCGCGCGCCTGCGATTCGTCCATCGACGAGCCGGCCAGCAGCAGGATCACCGCCACGCACAGGCCGGCGATCACCCAGTAGACATTGAGCCACACCGGATCGCCCGGCGTGTCGGGATTGATGAAGGCGGCGAACAGCCACGCGCTGCCGAGGATGCCGACCATGAACCAGCCTTCCACGGTGCTGGTCAGCCCGGCGTGCGCGCGTTCGCTGTCGGTCAGCAGGCCGATGCTCGAATACACCGAAACCTTCACCAGCGCGAACGACACGCCGACCGTCACGTACAGCAGCTTGGTGGCCCAGAACGACTGCAACAGCGGCATGCCGGCGCAGGCCAGCGCCACCAGCCCCAGGCCGAGCATCATCGCCCGCCGGTAGCCCAGTCGCGGCAAGGTCGAGGCGACCAGGAACGAGGCGATCGCGATCGCAGATCCTTGAACGCCTCCAGCGTGCTCGCCGACGCCTTGCTTACCCCGAATCCCTGGATGACCTGCAGGATCACCGCGCCGACCGAGTTCAGCAGCAT
>OFCY01000110.1_pt1 | contig 13590 bp, 11 predicted proteins | sample 1520981 | NCBI WGS metagenome assembly OFCY01 (sample SAMEA2532533, study PRJEB24079) | metagenome
CCCGGCGCGTAGCTGAGTACGCCCAGACGCTTGAACATGAACGCGACCGAGCCCTCGGTGCCCATGTTGCCGCCGCACTTGCTGAAGGCATGGCGGACGTCGGCCACGGTGCGCACGCGGTTGTCGGTCAGGCAGTCGACGATCACCGCCACCCCGCCCGGCGCATAGCCTTCGTAGCGCACTTCCTCGTAGACCACGCCTTCCAGCTCGCCGGTGGCCTTCTTGATGGCGCGCTCGATCACGTCCTTGGACATGTTGGCCACCAGACCCTTGTCCACTGCCACCCGCAGGCGCGGATTGTTGTTGGGATCGCCCCCGCCCGCCCTCGCGGCCACGCCGATTTCGCGGATGATCTTGGTGAAGATCTTGCCGCGCTTGGCGTCGCTGGCATTCTTGCGGGCTTCGATCGAGGGTCCTCTACCCATGGGTCTTCCGGAACAAGGCTGCTGACGGGGCGGCGATTCTACTCCATCGCGCCGGCGCGGCCGTTATCGGCTCGTGTTCCGGCCGCCGCTCCGGGCAGTGTTCCGGCTCCGGTTCCACGCGTTTCCGGATGGGCGAAACGTCCGTGGCGCAGGAAATTCGCGGCCTGGCGCGCGGCATCGGCGGAGAACACCAGGCCGGTGTGGCTGGCGGCGACGATGCAGTGGTCGGCCAGCCCGCCAGGCGGGTTTCCTCCACCGACACGGTGCCGTCGGATTCCCCTTCGAACGGGCCAGCAGGCGCCGAAACCACGCGCGACGTTGCCGGCCACCACGCCCACCTGCGCCGGGCCCTGCCAGGCTGCGCAGCCGGACAGCAGCAACGGTCCACTGCGGCCGAGCGCATGCACGCTCCAGGGATACCTACAAGATTCCGCGCGGTCAGGCTGCCGCGCAGCGGCGAGCCCAGGCAGACCACCCGGGGCACCGGCAGATCCGATGCCTGGCGCAGGGCTTCCAGGGCGATGACACCACCCAGGCTGTGGCCGACCAGGCCGATCGGGCCTCCACTGGACTGCAAATGGTCGATCAGGCGCGGAATCGCGGCCTCGGGACCGCCGAACACGCTGTCATAGCCGAACACCTCGGCATCGAATCCTTCCGCGCGCAGCCGCCATGCCAGCGGCGCCACCCACGAGCGCGCGTTCCAGATGCCGTGAAGAATGAGGACGCGGGGGAGATCGGATGCGGACTTGACCATGCCCGCAGTCTCCCCGATTCCCGCCCTGCCCGCCAACCGGGCGCGTGCAAGGACCTGCGAGCGTGGGCAGCCAGGTCGAGCGGAACGCCGACCGCGCCGGTCAGGACGACGCGCGCGCGGTCCGTCGCAGGATGAATTCGTGGTCGCGCACGCGACCGACCGGAAATTCGTAGTCGCCCACTTTGTCGAAGCCGTAGCGGGCGTAGAAACGCTGGGCGCCGAAGTTCTGCGACCACACGCCGATCCACAGCGTGCGCGGTCCCTCGCGTTCCAGCCAGGCCAGCGCGGTGTCGCACAGGCGCGCCCCCCAGCCGCCGTTCTGGTGCGTCTTCAGCACGTACAGGCGCTTGAGTTCGCCGTCACCGGCGGCGACGTCCGGATGCGGCAGGCCGCACGGGCCGGCCGCGGCGTGGCCGACCGCCACGCCGTCGGCTTCCAGCAGCCACACCGCGTAGTCGGGATGGGCCAGGATGATGCGCTGCTTGTCCACCGCGTAGGCGTCCGCGAGGAACGCCTGCAGGTCCTCCGGCGGATACAGGTGGCCGAAGGTCTCGACGAAGGTGCGCGCCGCCAGCGCCGACAGGGTGCCGGCGTCCTCCGGGGTGGCGCGGCGGATCTCCACGATCACTCTTCCTCGTCGTCCTCGTCCGACTCGTCTTCCTCTTCGGCGTCCTCGTCGTCCTCGCCTTCTTCCTCGCCTTCTTCCTCGTCTTCGTACTCGTAGTCGTCCTCGCCGAAGTCCTCGCCATCCCAGCGGCCCTCGCCGTCCGGCACGAAGGTCAGCGCCATCGCCGCCGGCGAGGTGCCGATGCGTACCACCCAGCCACCGAACACGCGGGCGCGCTCGGTCACCAGACCCGCCTCGGTACCTTCATTGCCCAGTTTTTCCCACTGCAGCGAGAACGCGAATTCGGTCATGCCATTGCTCCGGAAGAGAAGAAGAAAAGTCCCCTGGCGGGGAAATCAGGTGGAGAAATCAGGCGGCGATCGCCGACCTGCGAATTGGAAAGCATCTCCCGGGACACGCTGCCCGAGGACGGGCGAGGGCAGCCCGGGAACGCGGCCCCGCCAACGCGGGGCCGCAGATCGCATCACTGCACCTTCGGCGCGACCGGCCTTACCTGGATGTGCAGTTCCGCCAGTTGCTCGTCGGGAATCGGCGACGGCGCGCCGGTCATCAGGCACTGCGCGGTGGTGGTCTTGGGGAACGGAATCACGTCGCGGATCGACTCGGTGCCCGCCATCAGCGCGGCGATGCGGTCGATGCCGAAGGCGATGCCGCCGTGTGGCGGCGCGCCGAACTTCAGCGCGTCCAGCAGGAAGCCGAACTTGGCCTCCGCCTCTTCCGCGCCGATGCCGAGCAGTTCGAACACCGCGCTCTGCATGTCCGGGCGATGGATGCGGATCGAACCGCCGCCGATCTCGTTGCCGTTGAGCACCATGTCGTAGCCGCGCGACACCGCGGTCTTCGCGTTCGCGCGCAGATCGGCGATGTCGTCCACCGCCGGCGCGGTGAAGGGATGGTGCAGGGCCACGTAGCGCTGCGCTTCCTCGTCCCATTCGAACATCGGGAAGTCGGTGACCCACAGCGGACGCCAGCCTTCGGCGACGCGGCCGAATTCCTTGCCGGCCTTCAGGCGCAGCGCGCCCATGAAGTCGGAAACCTTGTTGTAGCCGCCCGCGCCGAAGAACACGATGTCGCCGTTGCCGGCGCCGACATGCGCGACCAGCGCCGCGAACGCGTCCTCGCCGAAGAACTTCTGGATCGGCGAGCTGACTTCGCCGTTGTCGGCGATCTTGATGTAGGCCAGGCCCTTGGCGCCGTACTTGGCGGCATGCGCGGCGTACTCGTCGATCTGCTTGCGCGACAGGCTGGCGCCGCCCGGGATGCGCAGCGCGGCGACGCGGCCGTCGGCATCGTTGGCGGCGGCGGTGAACACGGCGAATTCGCTGTCCTTGACCAGATCGGCGACGTCCACCAGCTCCAGATCGATGCGCAGATCCGGCTTGTCCGAACCGTAGCGGCGCATCGCCTCGGCCCAGGTCATGCGGGGGAAGGGATCGGCCAGATCGACGGACATCACTTCCTTGAAGATGTCGCGGATCATGCCTTCCACGGTGTCCTGCACGTCGCGCTCGCGCACGAAGGCGAATTCCATGTCCAGCTGGGTGAACTCCAGCTGGCGATCGGCGCGCAGCGCCTCGTCGCGGAAGCAGCGCGCGATCTGGTAATAGCGATCGAAGCCGGCGACCATCAGGATCTGCTTGAACAGCTGCGGCGACTGCGGCAGCGCGTAAAACTCGCCCGGATGCAGGCGCGCCGGCACCAGGAAGTCGCGCGCGCCTTCCGGCGTGGCCTTGGTCAGGATCGGCGTCTCGATGTCCTGGAAGCCGCGTGCGTCCAGCCAGCGGCGCAGCGCTTGCACCAGGCGGATGCGGGTGCGCTGCATGCGCTGCATCTCCGGACGGCGCAGGTCCAGGTAACGGTACTTCAGGCGGATGTCCTCGCCGGCGTTCTCGTGCGCGTGGAACGGCAGCGGCTGCGCCTTGTTGAGCACGCTGATGCGGGTGGCGACGATTTCCACCTTGCCGGTGGCAATCTTCTCGTTGACGCTGTGGCGCGCGCGCACCACGCCTTCAACCTGCAGCACGTCCTCGTAGCCCAGATCCGCGGCCACCGCGAACACGTCCGCGGCATTCCGATCACCCGCCGCCGGCTCCACCGTCACCTGCACGATGCCCTCGTGGTCGCGCAGATCGATGAAGCACACGCCGCCGAGGTTGCGGGCAACGTCGGTCCAGCCGCACAGGGTGACGGTCTGGCCGATCATGGCCTCGTTGATGAGGCCGCAGTAATGGGTACGCATGGGGGCTCCGCGAGTTGCATCCGGCGAGGGCCGGAAAGCCGCATAGTCTAACCCGGCCGGGGACGGCCCGACCCCGTCGCGGGGGCGTTGCCCGCCCCTCACGCAACGGGATTAAGCTTGCCGCTCCCGACGGGAGACCACCATGAACAAGGCTCTGATGAAGTTGCTGTGCGCACTCTTCCTGGCCTTGCTGGCCAGCCCTGCCCTGGCCCAGGTCCAGACCCGGGCCTACGCCCCCGAGAACCTGCGGACCCTGACCGTGGCCGAGCAGACCCGGGTGATCAGCCTGGAGTACGGCGAACAGTCCCGCGGACGGCGCATTCCCGACGACCAGTTGCGTTTCTATCTCGACCAGGTGCGCCTGTCCGGCTGGCCCTTCAGCCGGATCAAGCAGGACATCGCCACCTCGCTGGGGGGCGGCAACGGCGGCTGGAATCCCGGCCCCGGGCCGGGCCGTGCCATTCGCTGCGAAAGCGTCGACCAGCGTGAGCGCAGTTGCCAGACCGGCTTCGCCAACCGCGCCCGGTTGTCCCGCCAGTTGTCCAGCGGCGCCTGCGTCGAGGGCCAGTCGTGGCAGCAGCAGCCCGGAGTGATCCGGGTCCGCAACGGCTGCCGCGGCGAGTTCGTGGAAACCACGCAGGGCTGGGGCAATGGCGGCGGCAACAGCGGCTATACCGTGACCTGCGCCAGCGAGGACGCGCGCTACCGCACCTGCGCCTGGGAGGACCGCCGCGGCCGTCCGGTGGTGGTGCAGAACCTGTCCAAGGCGCAATGCCGGGAAGGCGCCAACTGGGGCCACCAGCGCAACCTGATCTGGGTCAACCACGGCTGCCGCGCCCGTTTCGGCGTGGCCGGCGGCGGATGGGGCGGCGGCAATCCGGGCTACAGCGTCCAGTGCGCCAGCAGTCCAGGCAATCCGCGGCTCAACTGGTGCCGCTGGGACGGTCGCCAGGGCCGGCCGCGCGTGCAGCAGGAATTCTCGCAGGGCATCTGCGTAGAGAACCGCGGCTGGGGCTACGACGCCAACCGCCAGGAGATCTGGGTCCGCGGCGGCTGCAACGCACGCTTCAGCGCGCGCTAGCCTCGAGGATGCGATCCGGGGACGGCCGCGCAGGCCCCTCCCATCGCCGGATCAGCCCGCCGATGGCGCGGAAGCCGGCTTGGATTCGGTCTTGGCCGGCGCCGCGCCGTCGCTGGAAGACGAGGCGGCCGGGGCGCTGCCGCCTTCGGCCAGGTTGCGCTTCTTGTCGCCGTCCTTCTTGAAATCGTCTCGTACCAACCGCCGCCGGCCAGGCGGAAGGCGGGCGCGGTCAGCTGGCGCTTGACCGCCGGCCGGCCGCAGGACGGGCAGGCATCGGGATCCGGGTCGGACAGCTTCTGCAATCGGTCGAAGGCGTGGCCGCATTCGGCGCACTCGAAGGCATAAATCGGCATGGCGGAAACGCAATGAGAGGAAAAGCAGGCCCCTATTCTGGGGCCTGGCGGCCGGGATTCAACGGTGGCTTATCGCCGCCTCATCCGATGAACCGCGCCGCGGCCGCCCCGACCTCCCGCAGCACCCCGTCGCGCGCGTCCGCATCGACCTTCGCCCCCTGCAGGTAGGCGGTCAGCAGCCACGGCGCGCGGCCCCGATCCGGCCACAGGATGGCGATGTCGTTGGTGGTGTCCTCGCCGTTGCTGCCGGTCTTGTCGCCGACCTTCCAGCCGGCCGGCAGGCCGGCGCGCAGGCGGCGATCGCCGGTGCGGTTGTCGATCAGCCAGTCCGCCAACTGGCGGCGGGATTGCGCCCCGAGCACCTCGCCCAGCACCAGCCGGCGCAGGCTGCCGGCCATCGCCGCCGGCGAGGTCGTGTCGCGCGGGTCGTCCGGGCTGAACCGGTTGACCTCGGGCTCGTCGCGATCGTTGCGGGTGACGGTATCGCCGCTGGCGCGCAGGAACGCGGTCACGCCGGCGGGACCGCCCACCAGCGGCAGCAGCAGGTTGGCGGCCGGGTTGTCGCTCCAGATCATCGTCGCCTGGCAGAGTTCGCCCACGCTCAGCTGGCCGCCCACGTGTTTTTCCGTCACCGGCGCATGCGGGATCATGTCCTCGCGGCGGATCGGCACGCGCCGGTCCAGCGCCAGTTCGCCACGCTCGACCCGCTGCAACACCGCCGCGGCCAGCGGGAACTTGAAGGTGCTGCACATCGGGAAGCGCTCGTCCAGGCGCCGTCCCCACTGCCGCCCGCTGGCGGTATCGAACAGGCAGACCCCGAGGCGTCCACCGCTGCCGCGTTCCAGTCCCGCCAGGGCCTCGGCGAATCCGGCATCCGGGGTGCCGGCGGTGTCTTCCCCGGCCAGGGCGCGGAGGACGGGCAGCGACGCCAGCGCGGCGGCGGACATCTGCAGGAACTGGCGGCGGGCAAGCATGCGGGGTTCTCCATGTGAGGAAAGCTGATTGTTTCCGCGTTGACCGGACGCCACCAGCGAGGTTATTCAATGCCATCCATTAGCCAGGCTCATGACGGTCAATGCTCAGGCCCCAACTGCCGCTCAACGCCCTGCGCGCCTTCGAGGCCGCCGCGCGCCACCAGAACCTGACCCGCGCCGCCGACGAGCTGTGCGTCAGCCAGGCCGCGCTGAGCCACCAGATCAAGGCGCTGGAGGAACGTCTCGGGACCGTGCTGTTCCAGCGCCTGCCGCGCGGCGTGGCGCTCACCGACGAGGGCGCGGCGCTGCTGCCGGTGCTCAGCGAGGCCTTCGATCGCATCGGCCTGAGCCTGGATCGGCTGGCCGGCGGCGAAGCCCGCGAAGTGTTGAACCTAGGCGTGGTCGGCACCTTCGCCACCGGCTGGTTGCTGCCACGCCTGCCCGCGTTCGCCGCCGCGCATCCCGATATCATCTCGCATCTCCACCCACAACAACCGCGTCGATCTGCCCGGCGAGGGACTGGACGCGGCGATCCGTTTTGGCGACGGCGACTGGCCCGGCGAGATCTGCACGCCGCTGTGGTCCACGCCGTTCGCGCCGGTCTGCGCGCCCGCGCTGGCGCAGGCGCTGCGGCAGCCGCGTGATCTCGCCCACGTGACGCTGCTGCGCTCGTTCCGCGCCGACGAGTGGCCGCGCTGGCTGGCCGCCGCCGGCCTCACCGGCCTGCAGGCGCGCGGACCGCAGTTCGATTCGTCCCTGACCCTCGCCAGCGCGGCGTCACGCGGCGCCGGGGTGGCGCTGCTGCCGCTGGCGATGTTCGAACAGGAACTGGCTGCCGGTCGCCTGCTGCAACCGTTCGCGCAGACCCTGGAGCTCGGGCGCTACTGGCTTACCCGCCTGCGCTCGCGCCCGGAATCCGTCGCCGCCGCGCGGCTGCGCCAATGGCTGGAAGACGAGGGCGGCGAACGTTAGACCGGACGCGTTCCCGCATCCGGCGCCGGCACCGGATCGGCGGCGGGCGCGCCGTGCGCGGGTGGTTCCGACGGGGACGCCGCAGCATCCACCGCGGCCGCCGCTTCCGCGTCGGGCGCGGCCATCGGATCCACGTCGAACGGCGTGCTGAACACCAGCGACGGCAGCAGCGTGGTCAGCGCCGCGTACAGCAGCAGCGCGCCGAACAGCGCATCGGGAATGTGGAAGCGCTCGCGCAGGATGCCCGCCAGCACCAAGGTGAAGATCAGCGTCGGCGCCAGCGCCAGCGACACCCGCAGGCTGCTGCGCATGTCCTCGCCGAACATCAGCCGGCGCTGCATCCAGATCACGCCGATGCGCAGCGGCAGCACCGCCAGCGTCAGCAGCAACCCCACCCCCACCGCTTCCCAGCTCAGCGCGCCCGCCGGGACCTTGGTGCCCGCGTTGAAGAAGTAGAACGGCACGAAGAACGTCGCGAACAGGCGCACCGCGTGCAGGTTCTCGTCGGAGGCCAGGCGCGGCATCTTCTGCCGCAGCAGGCGTGCGATCAGGCCGGCGACGAACGCCCCGACCAGGTAGTACACGCCCAGCTTGTAGGTGGTGAAGGCGGCGATCAGTCCCACCATCACCAGCAGCGAGAATTCCGAGCCCGGCGCATGCGGTGCCACCCAGCGCCCCAGCGCGATGAAGAGCAACGGCAGGCCGACCAGCAGCGCGATCAGGATGCCGGAGGAGATCGCCATCTTCATCGGCTGATCCGCCTGCAACACCAGGAACAGCGCCGCCAGCGCCAGCAGCTCGCCGGCGATGGCCTTGTTGGTGACCCAGAAGCGCTCCTGCTCGTCCAGCCCCAGCCGTCCCAGGGTGTCGATGATGAAACCGGTGGACGGCGTCAGCAGCGCCAATGCCAGCAACCCGGCCGCCTGCCACGACAGGCCGGCGTAGCGCCAGGCCAGCCAACCGACGCCGCACAGGGTCGCGCTGCGGATCAGCAGATGCGCCAGCAACGGCCAGAAACCGCGGCGCAGCGCCTGCAATTCGACTTCCAGGCCGGCGAACAGGAACAGCGAGGAAATGCCCAGCGTCGCCAGCAGCGCGATCACCCCGTCGTGCGAGCGCTCGCCCAGCCACAGCATCGCCGCGATGCCCAGCACCAGGCAGGTCAGCGGCGCCGGCAGCTTGAACCGCTGCAATGCGCGCGGCACCACCAGCAGGCCGAAGATCAACGCCAGATAGATCAGTTCCTGGTTCATTCGCCCTCCGGGGTCCCGCCCGTCGCGTTCAACCTGCCTCGTACAATGCGGACCAGGCCTGCTCGGCCTGTTCCAGTTCCTGCTGCAGGCGGGTTCGCTGCTGCCCCAGATCCGCCGCGCGCGCGGCGTCAGCATAACTGCGAGGGTCGGCCAGTTCCGCGTCGACCGCCGCAAGTTGTTCCTCGAGCTCGGTCATCCGCGCCTCGGCCTGCGCCAGCTTGTGCGGATTGGGCGGCTTGCGCGCCGGCGCCGGCTTGGGCGGCGGCGTGGGCGCGGCCTCGGCCATGCGGATCTTGGTGCCCTGCGCGGCCGGACGCGTGCGCAGCCAGGCGGCGTATTCGTCGAGGTCGCCGGCGAACGGTTCCACCTTGCCGTCGGCCACCCGCCAGAAGGTGTCGCAGACCAGGCCAATCAGATGGCGATCGTGCGAAACCATGACGATGGCGCCGTCGAAATCACTGAGCGCCTCGGCCAGCGCCTCGCGCATTTCCAGATCCAGGTGGTTGGTCGGTTCGTCGAGCAGCAACACGTTCGGCTGCTGCCAGGCGATCAGCGCCAGCGCCAGGCGCGCGCGCTCGCCGCCGGAGAAACCGTCCACCGATTCGAACGCGCGGTCGCCGGGGAAATTCCACTTGCCGAGGAAGTCGCGGAACGACTGGGTGGAGGCGTCCGGCGAGAGTTCGCGGAAATGATCGATCGGCGACTGGCCTTCATGCAGCGACTCCACCGTGTGCTGTGCGAAGTAGCCGATGCGCAGATCCGGATGCGCGCTGCGCTCGCCGTCGACCAGCGGCAGTTCGCCGACCAGGGTCTTGACCAGGGTCGATTTGCCCGCGCAGTTGGGACCCAGCAGGCCGATGCGATCGCCCGCCTCCAGGCCAAATCCGACTTCGTGCAGGATGATCGTCGCCCCCTCCCCCGCTCGCGGGGAAGGGTTGGGGTGGGGGCCACTCGCCGGAGCCGTGCCCCCATCCGCCCCCGGATCAAGTCCGGGGCGGGCTCTTCGGGCATCTTCTCCCGCGAGCGGGGAAAGGGCATAACCGGCTTCGCCGTGGTTGATGCGGATCAGCGAGTGCGGCAGGCGGTTGGGCTGGGCGAACTCGATGCGGAACTCGCGCTCCATCCGCACCGCCTCGGTGCCGGCCAGCTTGGCCAGTCGCTTCATCCGGCTCTGCGCCTGGCGCGCCTTGCTGGCCTTGGCCTTGAAGCGATCGATGAAGGATTGCAGATGCGCGCGTTCGGCCTGTTCCTTCTCGAACGCGATCTGCTGCTGGCGCAACTGCTCGGCGCGCTGGCGCTCGAAGTCGGTGTAGCCGCCGGTGTACAGCTTCGCCCCGCCGCCATGCAGGTGCAGGGTGTGGGTGGCGACGTTGTCGAGGAACTCGCGGTCGTGCGAGATCAGCAGCAGCGTGCCGGGATACTTCAGCAGCCACTGTTCCAGCCACAGCACCGCGTCCAGGTCCAGGTGGTTGGTCGGTTCGTCCAGCAGCAGCAGATCGCTGGGCATCATCAGCGCGCGCGCCAGGTTCAGGCGCACCCGCCAGCCGCCGGAGAACGCCGACACCGCGCGCTGGTGGGTCTCGGCCGGGAAACCCAGGCCGTGCAGCAGCTTGCCGGCACGGGCGGTGGCGTCGTAGCCGCCGACTTCCTCCAGCCGGATGTGCGCGGCGGCGACCGCTTCCCAGTCCTCGGCGGCGAGTGCATCGGCCTCGGCTTTCAGTGCGGCCGCCACTTCGGTGTCGCCGCCCAGGACGAAGTCGATGGCCGGATCCGGCAGCAACGGGTTTCCTGGGCGACGCTGGCGATGCGCACCTTGCCGGGCAGATCGACATCGCCCTTGTCCGCTTCCAGTTCGCCGCGGATCGCCGCGAACAGGCTGGACTTGCCGGTGCCGTTGCGGCCGACCACGCCTACCCGGTAGCCCGCATGCAGGGCCAGGTCGACATTGGACAGGAGCAGGCGCTCGCCGCGCCGGAGAGCGAAATTACGCAGGGAAATCACGATGGGAAGTCCGTTCTTGGAAACCGGCTCCGGCGCCTGGACAGCGCCATGCCAATCTCATATTTGTTAATAAATCGTTGACACGCGCATGCGCCGCCGGCTATTACGACCTTCGAATCGCGCCGACCGGCATAAGCACATAAGCAGAAGTTCTGCGACGCGATTCTACTCGTTAACGAATAATTGACGTTATGTTGTGGTGCAGCATACCTCCGGGCCTGCCGCCGCCGCCACGCCAGCGACCGCCGCATCACGGCCATCGCATCCCGTTCCGAGCACTGGAGTACCCATGATCCGCACGCTTTCTCCGCTGTCCGCCGCCATCGTCCTGGCCCTCGCCTCCACGCCCGCCTTCGCCCAGGACGAACAGAAACCGCAGACCCTGGACACCCTGATTGTCACCGGGACCCGGGTCGCCGACCGCACCGCGGCCGAATCGCAGTCGCCGATCGACATCCTCACCCCGGAAGCGCTGCAGGCCACCGGCACCACCGAGCTGGCGACCGCGCTGGCGCGCGCCTTGCCCTCGCTCAACTTCCGCGCCCGCGGTCACCGACGGCACAGCGGCGTGCGCCGGCGCAGCTGCGCGCTCTCCGGTACCAGGTTGCTGATTCTCGTCAACGGCAAGCGCCGCCATCTGTCCGCGCTGGTGAATGTCAACGGCACCATCGGCCGCGGCTCCTCGGCGGTGGATCTCAACGCCATTCCGGTGTCCTCGATCGCCCGCGTCGAAGTGCTGCGCGACGGCGCATCGGCGCAGTACGGCTCCGACGCCATCGCCGGCGTGGTCAACATCGTGCTCAAGGGCGCGGAGAAAGGCGGCAGCCTGGTGCTTGACGCCGGCCAGTACTCGGCCGGCGACGGCCGCCAGTACCAGTTGTCCGGCGATGCCGGCGTGGGCTTCGGCGACGGACGCGGCTTCGTGCACGTGGCCGGCCAGGTGACCCGCCAGGACGAAACCGATCGCGCCGGCCCGTACCGTGGCACCTCGCCCAACACCGGCAACAATCCCGACATCGGCGAGGTCGCCTACGTCTACGGCGATCCGAAGGTGGACGCCGAGGCGGTATCGGCCAACGCCGGCTTCGAGTTCAGCGACAACCTCAGCGCCTACGCGACGACGATCCTGGGCAACCGCGACATCACCTCGTTCGCGTTCTACCGCTCGCCCGGCCACAACGCGCTGGTGCCGCAGGTCTATCCCAACGGCTACGTGCCGGAGATCAACCAGATCTCCAAGGACCGTTCGCTGGTCACCGGCCTTAAGGGAGAAGGAAAGCGGCTGGACCTGGGACGTGAGCTACAACTACGGCTACAACAAGCTGTTCTTCTACACGCAGAACAGCATCAACTACAGCCTCGGCGCGAACAGCCCGCACCGCTTCTACGACGGCTCGCTGGAATACACCCAGAACCTGTTCAACGCCGACTTCACCAAGACCCTGGACTGGGGCCTGGCCTATCCGGCCACGCTGTCGTTCGGCGCCGAGTATCGCCGCGAGAAGTGGAACCAGTCGCCCGGCAACCCGAATTCCTACGCCGGCAGCGGCGCGCAGGGCTTCGGCGGCTTCACGCCCGCCAACGCGGTTCACGAGGACCGCCACAGCTACGCGGCCTACGTCGGCCTGGAAGCGGATTTCACCGACAAGTTCTCCGCCGGCATCGCCGCGCGCTACGAGGACTATTCCGATTTCGGCAGCGAGACGTCCGGCAAACTGTCGGCCCGCTACGCATTCACCGACAAGGTCGCCCTGCGCGCCACCGTCGCCAGCGGCTTCCGCGCCCCGGCGCTGGCCCAGCAGTACTACCAGGTGGTCACCTCGCAGTACAACGCGAGCGTGGATCGCTTCTTCGAATCCGGCACCTTCCCGGCCACCAGCGCGGTGGCGCAGGCGCTGGGCGCGGAGGCGCTGAAGGCGGAAACCTCGCTGTCCTACAGCCTGGGTCTGGTGCTGCAGCCGGTCGAACGCCTGTACGTCACCATCGACGCCTACCAGATCGACATCGACGACCGCATCGTGCTCTCGTCCAACCTGCTGCTGGGCAACAACGCCGCCGCGCAGGCGCTGCTGGCCAGTCTGGGCATCAACGGGGTGACCAGCGCGCGCTATTTCAACAACGCCATCGACACCCGCACCCGCGGCGTCGACGTGGTCGGCACCTATTCGATTCCACTGACCGCCAGCACGCTGAACCTCACCGCCGGCTACAACCACAACAAGACCGAGATCACCCGCATCGCCACCAATCCGCCGGAGCTGACCGCGCTCGGCGCCAATCTGTGGCGCGTGGGCCGCGACGAACAGGGCCGCATCGAGGAAGGCTATCCGCGCGACAAGTTCAGCTTCAACGCGGTCTGGAACCTGAGCGCGTGGGACTTCGCCCTGGGCACCACCCGCTATGGCGGCTTCACCACCCGGGTCAGCGAAACCGGCAATCCGATCAACGACCAGAAGTACGGCGCGATCTGGACCGTGGATGCTTCGGCCAGCTACCGCCTGGACGGCTGGACCTTCACCCTCGGCGCGGACAACCTGCTGGACGAGTATCCGGACCGCACGATTTTCCCGAACTCCAACAGCGGCCAGTTCCCCTACAGCAGCCAGTCGCCGTCGGGTTTCAACGGCGCCTATGTGTACGGGCGCGTCGGCTACAAATGGTGACCGGGTAGTACCGTGCTTCGTGCTTTCATTCGGCGGTCGAGAAGCGCTTGCCGTTGGTACTGAAAAGCAAATCCCCCTCGGTCCCCCTTTTTCAAAGGGGGAGAAAAAGGCTAACATCGGATCAGCCGAGGCACTGGATTCCTGTAGCCCCCTTTGAAAAAGGGGGCGGGCGCCGAAGGCGACGGGGGATTTGCGCTTGGCAGTGAAAACCAAGGCCCTTTGGTCCCTCCTTCTTCAAAGGGAT
>OFCY01000111.1_pt1 | contig 13519 bp, 9 predicted proteins | sample 1520981 | NCBI WGS metagenome assembly OFCY01 (sample SAMEA2532533, study PRJEB24079) | metagenome
GCCATCCTCCCAGGTAGGAGCGCCGTCCCGGCGCGAGCGCTTCGCTTCACCGCATGCGGATTCCGAACATTCGGTTTTCGGCGCCCCGCCAAAAAGCTCGCGGCCGGAGGCCGGGTTAGTAACGGGATGTGGGGATTCGAGCGGGGGCCAGCGTGGCGAACCTGTGGAGCGGACCTCGGCCCCAGGGAAGCCGTCGCCAACGGACGCCGGAACGCCATCCCCCAGGTAGGAGCGCCGTCCCGGCGCGAGCGCTTCGCTTCACCGCACGCGGTTTCGACATCCGGTTTTCGGCACACCGCGAAAAGCTCGCGCGCCGGCGGAAGGCCGGCGCCTGAAAGTTCAGACCTGGCGCGCGTTGAAGCGGACCTGCCCGATTTCCGAACGCGGCGGCGCGCCGAACAGGCGTTTGTACTCGCGGCTGAACTGCGAGGGACTTTCGTAACCGACCCGATGCGCGGCGGCGACCGCGTCGATGCCGTCGGCCAGCATCAGGCGGCGCGCCTCGTGCAGGCGCAGCTGTTTCTGGAATTGCAGTGGCGACAGCGTGGTCACCGCCTTGAACTGGTGATGCAGCGAGGACGTGCTCATGTGCACCGACTGCGCCAGTTCCTCGATGTTGAGCGGATGCAGGAAGCGCTGGCGCAGGTGTGCGACGGCGCGCGAGATGCGGTGCGAGCGGGTATCGGCGGCGGCGATTTCGCGCAGGCTGTGGCCGAGGTCGCCGACCAGCACGCGATAGAAGATCTCGCGGATCGCCAGCGGCGCCAGCACCGGAAGGTCCGCCGGGGTGTCGAGCAGACGCATCAGCCGCAGCACCGCGTCCAGTAATGGCGTCGTCACCTTGGCGGCGTAGAGTCCGGGATCCAGGCGGTTGGAGGTCGGCTGCGGCCCGGCGTCCAGCATCAGCGAGGCGATCACCGCCGGGTCGATGTCCAGGCGCAGCGACAGGTAGGGCTTTTCCGGGGTCGCCTCGATCACCTGGCCAATCATCGGCAGGGTCACCGACACCACCAGGTAGTTCAGCGGGTCGTAGCGGTAGGTCTGCCCGGCGAGGGTCGATTCCTTGCTGCCCTGGGCGACGATGCACAGGCGCGGTTCGTAGACCGTGGGAATGCACGGTGTGGGCGAATTGCGCCGCATCAGGTGCAGTTGCGGGATGACGGTGGCGTGGCTGCCGTCGGAGGTTGCCAATTGGGCAATCCGATCCGCCAGTTCGGCCTTCGCCGCGCAGGTCGCGCGCTGGGCGAGGGTATCCGCGGAAGTGTTGGCGCTCATGGCGATGCGTGGGGGTGGGGGTAGGCCGATTATTCGGAACCCGGCCCGGCGGTGCAAAGCCCGGGCGGCGGTTTTGCAGAAATAGGCAAGTATTGGGCAGCAATGTACTAACGAATACGCCCGTGAGCCGACTAACGTAAAGGTCCCCCCACCGGATGAGGCGCCCGCGCGCCTCGCGACGCGGGTCGGTGCCCGCTCGCTGGCGCCGCCCGCGTACCGGCTTCCCCCCGCTGTTGGAAGCACGCCCCCATGTGGATCGTCCAGTACGCGCTCAACCGTCGCTACACCATCGGGGTGCTCGCCATCCTGATCCTGCTGTTCGGCACCCTGTCGGCCCGGCGCATGCCGACCGACATCCTGCCCGAGGTCGGCATCCCGTCCATCAACCTGGTCTGGACCTACAACGGCCTGTCGGCCGCGGACATGGCCGCCAAGATCACCACCTTCTCCGAGGCGGCCATCCTCAACACCGTGGATGACCTGAAGGAAGTGCGCTTGGAGAACATCAACGGCGCCAGCATCATCCGCATCGACTTCCAGCCCAATGTCAGCCTGGATCGCGCGCTCGGCCAGATCACCGCGGTCTCGCAGACCATCCTGCGGCGCATGCCGCCGGGCACCTCGCCGCCGCTGGTGGTGCGCAACAACGTGTCCAGCACGCCGGTGCTGCAACTGGTGCTGTCGTCCGATTCGCTGACCGAGGCGCAGCTGTACGACTACGCGCGCCTGCAACTGCGCTCGCAGATCCAGACCATTCCCGGCATCCGCATGACGCTGCCCTACGGCGGCGCCGCGCGGCAGGTGATGGTGGACCTGAATCCGTCCGCGTTGCAGACCTACGGCCTGACCCCGTCCGACATCACCGGCGCGCTGGAGCGCGGTAGCCCGACGCTGCCGTCCGGTTCCATCCGCGAGGGCGCGCGCGAACTGCAGATCTCGCTGGACGCCAGTCCGGCCACCGTGCAGGAGTTCCTCGACCTGCCGGTCGCCACCCGCAACGGCATCGTGCTGTACGTGCGCGACGTCGCCTCGGTGCGCGATGGCGGCGCGTTGCAGACCAACGTGGCGCGGATGGACGGTTCCAGCGCGGTGTCGGTGGCGCTGATCAAGCTGGGCGGCGCCTCGGCGGTGGAGATCGTGCGCGCGGTGCGCGAGCGGTTGCCGGAAATCGAGGCATCGGCGCCCCCGGGCATGCGCATCGCGCCGATCTTCGATCAGTCGGTGTTCGTCGACAACGCCATCGCGTCCATCCAGCACGAGGCGGTGCTGGTCGGCCTGCTGGTGGCGCTGGTGGTGCTGGTGTTCATCGGCTCCTGGCGCTCCAGCCTGATTGTGCTGTCGGCCATCCCGCTGGCGCTGCTGGCCAGCGTGGCGATGCTGGATCTGCTGGGCTACACCTTCAACGTGATGACCCTGGGCGGCCTGGCGCTGGCGATCGGCATCCTGGTCGACAACGCGGTGGTGGACGTGGAGAACACCAACCGCAACATCGCCCTGGGCAAGGACGTGCGCACGGCGATCCTGGACAGCGCCCGCGAGGTGGTGTTCCCCGAGTTCGTCTCCACCGTGTCGATCTGCATCGTGTTGACCCCCATCCTGCTGATGACGGGCCTGTCGGCGTGGGTGTTCACCCCGCTGGCGCTGGCGGTGATCTTCGCGATGATCGCCTCGTTCCTGCTCTCGCGCACCCTGATTCCGGTGCTGTGCTACCTGCTGCTGCCGGCGGATATCCGCAGCCGCGAGAACCCGCGCTGGGCGCCGGAAAGACTGCTGCTGGGCATCAACCACAAGGTCGAGCACACCCTGGACGCGCTGCGCGACCGCCACCACGCGCTGTGGTGCGGCTGGGCCATCACGGCGGCGTGCTGGCGATCGCCGCGCTGCTGGTGATCGCGGTGGGCATGGGCGCCGGCGCGCTGCTGGGGCGCGAGTACTTCCCGCAGGTCGATGCCGGCCAGCTGCGCCTGCAGGTGCGCATGCCCTCGGGCACGCGGCTGGAGCAGACCACCCAGCGGCTGACCGAAATCCAGCGCGAGATCCGCCGGATCATCCCGGCGGAGGAATTGCAGACCGTGTACGAACAGATCGGCGTGCCGGACGCGATCAACCTGTCGCTGGTGGACAGCGCGGTGGTCGGATCGTTCGAGGCCGAACTGATGCTGCAATTGCGCTCGCCGCATGCGCCGACCCGGGACTATCTGGCGCAGATCCGCCAGCGCATGGCCGAGCGCTTCCCCGACGTGAAGGTATTCGAGCGTCCGCCGGACGCCACCAGCCGCACCCTGGCCGGCTCGGCCGCCGCCGCCTTCGAGGTGCGCCTGATCGGGCGCGACGTGCCAGGCAACCTGGCGCTGGCGCGCGAAGTGGAAAGCCGCCTGCGCCAGGAACCGGGCGCGGTGGACGTGGCGCTGCGGCAGATCCTGGACCTGCCCGAGTACCGCGTGCACATCGACCGCACCCGCGCCGCCCAGCTCGGCCTGGACGCGCAGCAGGCCAGCCGCGCGGTGCTGTCGGTGCTCGGCACTTCCGGCACGGTCACGCCGGTGTACTGGACCGACACCGTCAACGCGATCGCCTACACCGTACAGGTGCAGGCGCCGCCGGCCAGCCTGCCCGACGCCGAGACCCTGTTGAACATGCCGCTGCGCATCGGCGGGGAAGGGCAGGCGGTCCTGCTGCGCAACATCGCCACGGTGACTCCGCGCAACGTGCCGGCCAGCATCGCCCGCACCACGCTCGCTCCCACCGTCAGCGTGCTGGCGAACGTGCAGGGCACCGATCTGGGTTCGGTGTATTCGCGCCTGACCCGCATCACCGCCGACGTGCAGGCGCGGATGAAGCCGGGCAACCGGGTCGAGATCACCGGCCAGGCCGGCGAGATGCAGAGCGCCTACGGCGAACTGGCCGGCGGCCTGCTGATGTCGGCGGTATTGGTATTCCTGGTGCTGGTGATCAACTTCCAGTCGTGGATCCAGCCGCTGGTGGCGATGTCCGGCCTGCCGGTCGCCATCGCCGGCGCGGCGATCGGCCTGTTCGTCACTGGCACGCCGCTGAGCGTGCCGGCACTGAGTGGGCCTGATGATGGTGATCGGCGTGTCCACCGCCAACAGCGTGCTGGTCACGAGCTTCGCGCGCGGCCTGATCGCCGACGGCCACGATCCGGAACTGGCCGCCTACGAATCCGCCGCCGTGCGCCTGCGCCCGGTGCTGATGACCGCCAGCGCGATGGTGCTGGGCATCATCCCGATGGCGATCGGACTGGGCGACGGCGGCGAGCAGAACGCGCCGCTGGGCCGCGCGGTGATCGGCGGCCTGCTGTTCGGCACCCCCGCCACGCTGGTGCTGGTGCCCTCGATCCTGGCCGTGGTCGGCCGCCGGCAGAAGCGTCGCGCCGAAGCCGCGCAGGCCATCGATGTCTCCGATGTTTCCTCCCCCACCGCCACCGGCGACGCCGCCGGTGCAGGAGTCTCCCCATGAAGACCGTTCCCGTTACCGGCCTGCTGCTGGCCGCCGCCGTTGTGGCCGGCATCGCCACCCTCAGCGGCTGCGGCCGCAGTTCCGCCGCCACCCAGCCGGCGACCGCCGTGCCGGAAGTGCTGACCACGCCGGCCAAGGCGGCGGATCCGCAATCCGAACTGCGGTTGCCGGCACGCGCCGAAGCCGGCGAGTCGGCCAAGCTGTATGCGCGCGCCACCGGTTTCGTCAGCGAACGCCGGGTGGATCTCGGCGACCACGTGAAGGCCGGCCAGGTGCTGGCGACGATCGCCACGCCGGAAGTCGATCAGGCCGTGCGCGAGGCCGCCGCGGATCTGGAACTGGCGCAGGCCAACCAGGCACTGGCCAAGGCCAATTTCGATCGTGCCGACGTGCTGGTCGGTTCCGGCGCCATCTCCAAGGAGCTGCACAGCGAGCGCCTGGCAAGCCTGAGCGCCGCGCGCGCGGCCACCTCGGCCGCGCAGGCGCGCCTGTCCAGCGCCCGCGAACGGCAGGGCTTCCAGGTGGTGCGCGCGCCATTCGACGGCGTGGTGGTGGCGCGCAATGTCGAACGCGGCGATCGCGTGGTCGGCGATTCGGCCTCGGCGACCTTGCCGATGTTCGAGGTCAACGCGCTGGATCCGCTGCGCATCGTGGTGGACGTGCCGCAGAACGCGGCCTTGCAGGTGCGCCCCGGCATGGCCGGGCAGATGCGCTTCCTGGAACTGGCCGATCAGGCGTTCGAGGTGGAAGTGGTGCGCAGCGCGCAGAACATTTCCAGCAGCGTCGGCGCGATGCGCATCGAACTGCGCCTGCCCAATCCGGAAGGCCGCATTCCCGCCGGCATGCTCGGCGAAATCGGCCTGAAGGTGCCGCGCGCGGTGCCGGCGGTGCTGGTGCCGGTGTCGGCGGTGGCGCAGGATGCCAGCGGCGCGCAGGTGGCGGTGGTCGGCGGCGACGCGTTGCTGCAATTCCGCAAGGTCGTGCTCGGCCGCAACCTGGGCAACGAAGCCGAAGTGCTGTCCGGGCTGAAGCCCGGCGAGCAGGTCGTCCTGGCCCCCAACGCCATGCTGACCGCCGGCCAGAAAGTCACCGCCAAGGCCAATGTCGTGAAGAAATAGCCTCCACCATTCTTACTCTTGTGGGAGCGACGTGAGTCGCGATGACGGAGCCGGGAAAAGCACGAAAAGCGCGCGACTTACGTCGTTCCCACAGTCAGGCGGAAGGGTAAGCCAACGCTCGTTTCATCATTGAAATCGGCTAAAAGGTGGTGTTGGACCCGATGCGATGCTGGACGCCGGGCCGACGATCACGGCCAGGGTCAAAGCGATGAAGAAGCAACGCCCGCCAAAGCACCCCTTGTGGGAGCGACGTGAGTCGCGATGACGGAGCCGGGAAAATCACAAAAGCTCGCGACTTGCGTCGCTCCCACAGTCAAACAGCAAGGAATGCCGAGACTCACTTCATCGTCGGCATGACGAATTCGGCGTGGCGGGGTTCTTCGGGCCAGCGGGCGGTGATGGTCTTCAGGCGGGTATAGAAACGCACGCCGTCGGGGCCATGCACGTGCAGCGGGCCGAACAGCGAGCGCTTCCAGCCGCCGAAGCTGTGGAACGCCATCGGCACGGGAATCGGCACGTTGATGCCGACCATGCCGGCCTGCACCTGGTGGGCGAACTCGCGCGCGGCGCCGCCGTCGCGGGTGAACACCGCCACACCGTTGCCGTATTCGTGTTCGTTGACCAGCCGCAGCGCGGTGTCCAGATCCGGCACCCGCACCACGCACAGCACCGGGCCGAAGATTTCCTCGCGGTAGATGCGCATGTCCGGGGTGACGTGGTCGAACAGGCAACCGCCGAGGAAGAAACCGTTCCCGGCACCTTCCACCGTCACCCCGCGTCCGTCCACCACCAGCGTGGCGCCCTCGGCCAGGCCCAGATCGACATAGCCGCGCACCTTGTCGCGGTGCGCGCCGGTGACCAGCGGCCCCATCTCGGCGTCCTGGGCGCCCGGGCCAATCTTCAGCGCGGCGACTTCGGCGCCAGCCGTTCGATCAACGCATCGGCGGTGTGATCGCCTACGCACACCGCCACCGAGATCGCCATGCAGCGTTCGCCGGCGGATCCGTAGCCGGCACCCAGCAGGGCGGCAGCGGCGCCATCGAAGTCGGCGTCGGGCATCACCACCATGTGGTTCTTGGCACCGCCCAGTGCCTGTACCCGCTTGCCGTTGGCGCTGCCGCGCGCGTAGATGTATTCGGCGATGGGGGTGGAACCGACGAAACTCACCGCCTGCACGCGCGGATCGTCCAGCAGCGCATCGACGGCTTCCTTGTCGCCGTGCACCACGTTGAACGCGCCATCCGGCAAGCCGGCCTGGCGCAGCAGTTCGGCCAGCATCAGCGAGGCGGACGGATCCCGTTCGGACGGCTTGAGCACGAAGGTGTTGCCGCAGGCCAGCGCCACCGGGAACATCCACAGCGGCACCATCGCCGGAAAATTGAACGGAGTGATGCCGGCGACCACGCCCAGTGGCGCGTACTCGCTCCAGGAATCCACGTCGCGGCCGACGTTCATCGAATGCTCGCCCTTGAGCAGGTGCGGAATGCCGCAGGCGAACGTCCACCACTTCCAGTCCGCGGGTCACTTCGCCGCGCGCGTCCGACAGCACCTTGCCGTGCTCGTAGGTGATGCGCAGCGCCAGTTCGTCGGCGTGCCGTTCCAGCAGTTCCTTGAACCGGAACATCACCCGCGCGCGGTTGAGCGGGGTGACCGCGCTCCAGCCCGGGAACGCCGCCTGCGCGGCCTGGACCGCGGCGCCGACTTCCGCCGCCGACGCCAGCGGCACGTGCGCCGATACCTGGCCGCTGGCCGGATCGAAGACCTCGCCGTGGCGGCCGCTGGTGCCGGCGGCCGGCTGGCCGTTGATGAAGTGGTGCAGGAGTTCGGTCATGGGGGATGTCTTGGGAAGCGGATCAGCCCAGCGCCTGCGCCGCCGGCACATGGGGATAGCCGAGATCGTCGGCCACCGCTTTGTAGGTGACCTTGCCGGCGTACACGTTCAGGCCGTTGAGCAGGTGGGGATCGTCCAGCAACGCGCGCCGCGCGCCCTTGTTCGCCAGTTGCACGGCGAAGGGCAGGGTGGCGTTGGTCAGGGCGAAGGTGGAGGTACGGGCGACGCCGCCGGGCATGTTGGCGACGCAGTAGTGGATGACGCCATCCACTTCGTAGGTCGGATCCTGGTGGGTGGTGGGATGGCTGGTCTCGAAGCAGCCGCCCTGGTCGATCGCGACATCCACCAGCACCGAGCCCGGACGCATCAGCTTCAGCTGCGCGCGCGACACCAGCTTGGGCGCGGCGGCGCCGGGAATCAGCACCGCGCCGATCACCAGATCGGTGTACGGCAGGCGTTCCTCGATGGCGTCGTGGGTGGAGTAGATGGTGGTCAGGCGATCGCCGTACAACTCGTCGATGTACTTCAGGCGATCGATGGAGCGGTCGAGGATGGTCACGTGCGCGCCCAGCCCCATCGCCATGCGCGCGGCGTTCAATCCGACCACGCCGCCGCCGATGACCAGCACCTCGGCCGGCTTCACGCCCGGCACGCCGCCGAGCAGGATGCCGGATCCGCCCTGCGCCTTTTCCAGCGCATGCGCGCCGGCCTGGATCGACATGCGCCCGGCCACTTCGCTCATCGGCGCCAGCAGCGGCAGGCCGCCGCGGTGGTCGGTGACGGTCTCGTAGGCGATGGCGGTGACGCCGGAGGCGACCAGCGCCCGGGTCTGCTCCGGATCCGGCGCCAGGTGCAGGTAGGTGTAGAGGACCTGGCCGGACCGCAGCATCGCGCATTCGACCGGCTGCGGCTCCTTGACCTTGATGATCATGTCGGCGCGACGGAAGATTTCCTCGGCGCCGGAGACGATTTCCGCTCCCGCTTTCGCATATTGCTCGTCGGTCAGGCCGATCGCCTTGCCGCCATCCTTCTGCACCATCACCTGGTGACCATGGGCAATCAGCTCGCGCGCACCGGCCGGGGTCAGGCCGATGCGGTACTCATGGTTCTTTATTTCCTTGGGAACGCCAATCAGCATGTTTCTCTCCGTTGCGTGAGGATGGATGCGCGTGGGGAGCGCCGGGGCGTGGTCGGGAAGCGGGGACAGGAAGCAGGGGTCAGGCGGTGGTGCGGATGATATCGGCCAGGGTGGCGAAGATGCGATCGATGTGGCCGCGCTCGGCGATCAGCGGCGGCGACAGCGCGATGACGTCGCCGGTGACGCGGGTCAGCAGGTTGCCCTCGTGGAAGGCGCGGTTGAACACATCGTAGGCGCGGGCGCCCGGCGCGCCGGCCCGCGGCACCATCTCGATGGCGCCGACCAGGCCGAAGTTGCGGATGTCGGCGATGTTGGACAGTCCGCGCAGGCCGTGGATGGCCTCTTCCCAGTAGCCGCCCAGTTCCAGCGAGCGCTCGAACAGGTTCTCTTCCGCATAGGTGTCCAGCGTCGCCAGCGCGGCGGCGCAGGCCAGCGGATGGCCGGAATAGGTATAGCCATGGAACAGGTCGATGGCGTTGTCCGGCCCGTGGGTGAACACGTCATGGATCTTCTCCGAGACGAACACCGCGCCCATCGGCACGCAGCCGTTGGTCAGGCCCTTGGCGGCGGTGATGATGTCCGGGGTGACATCGAAGCGCTGCGCGCCGAACGCGCGGCCCAGGCGGCCGAAGCCGGTGATGACCTCGTCGAAGATCAGCAGGATGCCGTACTTGTCGCAGATCTCGCGGATCCGGCGCAGGTAGCCATCCGGCGGGATGATCACGCCGGCCGATCCGGAGATCGGTTCGATGATCACGGCGGCGATGGTGGAGGCATCGTGCAGCGCCACCATCCGCTCCAGATCCTCGGCCAGTTCGATGCCGAACGGCGGCAGGCCGCGCGAGAACGCGTTGCGCTCCAGATCCAGGGTGTGGCGCAGGTGATCCACGCCCGGCAGCAGGCTGCCGAACCACTTGCGGTTGTTGGGCAGGCCGCCGACCGAAATGCCGCCGAAGCCGACCCCGTGGTACGCCTTCTCGCGGCCGATCAGGCGGGTGCGCTGGCCCTCGCCGCGCGCGCGGTGGTAGGCCAGCGCGATCTTCAATGCGCTGTCGACCGACTCGGATCCGGAGTTGGTGTAGAAGACATGGTTGAGATCGCCCGGCGTCAGTTCCGCCAGCCGCTCGGCCAGCACGAACGGCAACGGCGAGCTCATCGAAAAATTGGGCGCGAAATCGAGCGTCTCGATCTGCTTCTTCACAGCCTCGACGATGCGCGGGCGCGCGTGGCCGGCGTTGCAGCACCACAGGCCGGCGGTGGCGTCGAGAATCTCGCGGCCGTCGACCGAGCGGTAATGCATGCCGGAGGCGCTGGCGAGCAGGCGCGGCGCCGCCTTGAACTGTTTGTTGGCGGTGAACGGCATCCAGAAAGATTGAGCGATTCCGGCGCCTGCAGGGCCTGGGTCTCGTAGAAATCCGCCAGTGCGCGGGAGGAGGAGGGGGCGTCGGCGCTCATGGCGGCTCCTGGCTGCGGGGGTAGGGCCGCAGCTTACCGCGTTGAATAAACTTTACAACTGCCGTTGGGCAGTCCCCGATGGCGGTTGGGGAGTTATTGAAGCGAGGGCAACGGCTTTCGCGCCTGCGGACGCGAGTCACTTTCTTTGCTTGTGCAAAGAAAGCAACTAGAGAAAGCACACCCCCAGCCCGTCGCCCGACCCGCCGAGCGGGCCGGGTTCGCAGTCCGGGCGGGCATTTCGGGAAGGCACGTGCCTGCGCCTGCCCGAAACCGCGCGCTGCCTGCGCGCCGCCCCTCCGGGGTATTCGCCCGCCCGGACTGCCGGCTTCACGGGGATCCGGAAGGCGGGAGCAAACGCAAAAGCGCGAGTGGCCCCCAAATTGACGCCCTCCTCACCGGGTGTAAAGTATCCGCAACATCCGCCACCGGTACTTCCACGGGAATGGACATCGGCGCTCGCCTGCAACTGGTCCGCAAATCCAAGCACCTCAGCCAGCGCGAGCTGGCCAAGCGCGTGGGCGTCACCAACAGCACCATCTCGCTGATCGAACAGAACAAGGTCAGCCCCTCGGTCAGCTCGCTGAAGAAGGTGCTGGACGGCATCCCGATCTCGCTGGCGGATTTCTTCACCCTGGACCTGGAAGCCGGCCTGCCCGACAACCCGTTCTACGGCGTGGAGGATCTGCCGGACGTGGGCAGCAACGGCGTGCATTACTTCCTGGTCGGCCAGCACCGCCCGCAGCGGCAGATGTGCATCCTGCGCGAGGTGATGCCGGCCGGCACCGACACCGGCGAGACCATGCTGCGTCATGACGGCGAGGAGGGCGGGGTGATCATCGCCGGACAGGTCGAGGTGACCGTGGGCGATCAGGCCCGCGTGCTCGGCCCCGGCGAGGCGTACTACTTCGAAAGCCGCGTGCCGCACCGTTTCCGCAACGTCGGCGAGGACGACGCGGTGATCGTCAGCGCCAATACTCCGGCCACGTTCTGATTCCACTGCTGTCGCCCGCGTGGCGGCGGCATCGCACCCCATTCCCCCAGGAGCCGACGATGAACGCACCCCGTACCCGCGAAGACTGGCTGGCGATGGCCGCCGGGTTGTCGATCCGCAGCCAGGCATTCATCGACGGCAGCTACGTGGATGCCGCCAGCGGCAAGACCTTCGACTGCGTCAGCCCGATCGATGGGCGGGTGCTGGCGAAGGTGGCCGAAGGCGGAAGCGAGGACATCGATCGCGCGGTGGCGGCGGCACGGCGCAGCTTCGAATCCGGCGCGTGGGCCAATGCGAAACCGACCCACCGCAAGAAGGTGCTGCTGAAATTCGCCCGCCTGATCGAAAAGCATGGCGACGAACTGGCACTGCTGGAATCGCTGGACATGGGCAAGCCGGTCACCGACGCGCGCCAGGTGGACGTGGCGGCGACGATCCGCTGCGTCAGCTGGACCGGCGAGGCGCTGGACAAGGTGTACGGCGAAATCGCCTCGACCGGGCCGGACGAACTGGGCCTGGTGACGCGCGAGCCGCTGGGTGTGGTCGGCGCGATCGTGCCGTGGAATTTCCCGATGCTGATGGCGGCGTGGAAGTTCGCGCCCGCGCTGGCGACCGGCAACTCGATCGTGCTGAAGCCTTCGGAGAAATCGCCGCTCAGCGCGATCCGGCTGGCCGAACTGGCGATGGAGGCGGGCATTCCCGCCGGCGTGTTCAACGTGGTGCCCGGTTTCGGCAAGGAGGCCGGCGAACCGCTGGCGCTGCACATGGACGTGGACGGCCTGGTGTTCACCGGCTCGACCGCGGTCGGCAAGCGCCTGCTGCAATGCGCCGGCCTGTCGAACATGAAACGCGCCTACATGGAATGCGGCGGCAAGAGCCCGAACCTCGTGTTCGCCGACGCGCCGGATCTGGACAAGGCGGCCGAGGCCGCGGCCGGCGGCATCTTCTACAACCAGGGCGAGGTCTGCACCGCGGCCTCGCGCCTGCTGGTGGAGCGCGCGATCAAGGACGAGTTCGTCGCCCGCGTGGTCGAGGCGGGACGGAAGATGCAGCCGCGTCATCCGCTGGACCCCGGTGCGCCGATGGGCGCGATGGTGGACGAGAGCCAGACCAACCGCGTGCTCGGCTATATCGAGAAGGGCGTGGCCGAAGGCGCCAGGCTGTCTGGGCGGCGGGCGCGCCGAGGTGGTGTCCGGCGGCTGCTACATCGAACCCACGGTGTTCGACGGCGTGGCCCACGAGCACACCATCTCGCGCGAGGAAATCTTCGGACCGGTGCTGTCGGTGATCGCCTTCGACACCGAGGAACAGGCGCTGCGCATGGCCAACGACACCGAATACGGCCTGGCCGCCGGCGTCTGGACCCGCGACATCGCCCGCGCCCATCGTGTCGCCCGCAAGCTGCGCGCCGGCAGCGTGTGGGTGAACTACTGGGACGGCGGCGACATGACCGCGCCGTTCGGCGGCTACAAGCAGTCCGGCAACGGCCGCGACAAATCGCTGCACGCCTTCGACAAGTACACCGAGATCAAGGCGACCTGGATCAATCTTGCGGATTGATGCCAGCACCAGCTCTTTCCCTGTGGGAGCGACGTGAGTCGCGAAAGCTCGTGAAGTCTCCCATGTTCTGGAGCAACAGCATCGCGACTCACGTCGCTCCCACAGGAAGCGTATCGAGGCCGGTCGCGACTGACGTCGCTCCTACAGGTCGGCATCGTCCGGCGTAAACGGGCGATTCGTGCGCGGCGCATCGGGAAGCTGCCGATCCAGCGATTGCCGGTAGCGGATGCAGCCGCGCAGGAACTGCGGCCAGTCGGGTACTTCCGGCTGCGGATCGCTTTTCTCCGGCAGCAGGCCCCACAGCGCGGGATGGTGCCAGCACAAATCGTGGCCGCTGCTGTCGCGGTGTTCGCGGATGCCGGCGCGCAGCCGGCGTACTTCTGAAATCAGTTCGTCGCGCGAAAGGGTGTCCAGATCCTCATCCATGGCCGGGCTCCTGCATGAAGGGGAACGCGGGGAGGATCGCATGAAAGCGGGAGGGGGCGTTGCTGGCCTGGTGGGATGGCGCCAAGAGCAATTCCCCCGTCGCCTGCTTCGCAGGCGCCGCCCCCTTTTTCAAACGTACCTGTCCTTCATCATCACGACTGCCCGCGATGACCTCCCCCTTTGCAGCGCCTCTCAGCCGCCGAATGGCGGGTAAAAAGGCGGACCGAGGGAGATTCGCCTTTTGCGCC
>OFCY01000112.1_pt1 | contig 13424 bp, 16 predicted proteins | sample 1520981 | NCBI WGS metagenome assembly OFCY01 (sample SAMEA2532533, study PRJEB24079) | metagenome
ATCTCCGATCCGGAAGCACGGATCGAATGGGTCAACAAAAGCTTCGAAGATCTTTCCGGTTACACACTGGAAGAGATCAGGGGACTGCACCCCCAGCGCTTTCCTCCATGGCCCCGGGACCAGCCAGGAGACCATGCGGGAAATACAGGAAAAACTGAGCGCCGGGCAACCCTGCATTGTGGAAATACTCAATTATAACAGCGATGGCGAACCATACTGGGTGCTGATGGATATCACGCCCGTGGTGGACGCTTCGGGAAAAGTAGAGCGCCACATCATCATACAGACCAATATCACGGAAAAGAAAAAATTCGTGCAGCAGCTGGAAGAAAAGAACAAGCTGCTGATGGAAGTAGCCTACATCAGCTCCCACCGCCTGCGGAAACCGGTGGCCTCCATGCTCGGCGTCATGTTGCTGATGGACAAGGAGAACCTTTGCAACCCGGAAAACGAGCGCCTCATCGGGTTCATCGAGCAGCTGACAAATGATATGGATGCCATGCTGCACGAGCTGGCGGACAAATGCAACCTCATCTACCGGACAGAACGTTCCCAAAATGGTCCCCCGCATTAAACAGCCATAAGACTTTATTGCCTACATTTGCCATTGGTCAAAAAACATGTAGCAATGCGTAAAGGATTTATCATCAGCGCGCTGATAGGGATCACTGGACACAAGCCTTCTGGATGGTATGCAAGTCCCTGGTGGTATGTAGTACTGGCTATGGTCGTAGCGCTTTTTCATTTATGGGCATTAATGACATGATGCAGACGAACACTCCATCATGCGCACTTACCCTGTTTTTTGGCCGCATGCGTTACTGGATGGAAGCCCTGCGGCCCAAAATGTATCAGTATTTCGTGGAATCGGACATCGATGGCAGGCCTATCAACCGGATCGACCGGTCTACCATCTACCAGCGCGCCAAGCAGGAAATGGACACCATCCCTTTGTAACGCAGCTGGACGTATATGAAGAAGGATACGAATGGATGAGCCATTCCATCGCCCGAAAGATTTTCACAAACTGACGCATAACCTGCGCGTGACGATCGGGAACAACGGATTGCAAACAGCCTTATTCCGCCAGTATCTTCAACGTATCGGCCATGAGTTTCGGCTCGCTGAGCAGCAACGCCATCGAGGCGCTGAATGCCGGCGCCAGAATCGGCAACTTCGCGCACAATACCGGCGAAGGCGGCATCAGCCCCTATCACCTGAAACATAACGGCGACATCATTTGGCAGGTAGGCACCGGCTACTTCGGCTGCCGTGACGAGGAAGGCAAATTTTCACCCGAGCTGTTCACCCAGACGGCGTCTGCGCCGCAGATCAGGATGATCGAGCTGAAGCTGTCGCAGGGCGCCAAGCCCGGCCACGGCGGCGTGCTGCCGGCGGCCAAGGTAAGCGCGGAGATCGCCGCCACCCGCGGCGTGCCGATGGGACATGACTGCGTGTCGCCGGCCCGTCATTCGGCGTTCTCCACGCCGGTGGAACTGCTGCAGTTCGTGGCGCGCCTGCGCGAATTGTCCGGCGGCAAGCCGACCGGTTTCAAACTGGCCATCGGCCATCCGTGGGAATGGTTCGGCATCGCCAAGGCGATGCAGGAAACCGGCCTGCTGCCGGACTTCATCGTCGTCGATGGCGCCGAGGGCGGCACCGGCGCGGCGCCGGCCGAGTTCATCGACCATGTCGGCGTACCGATGCACGAGGCGTTGCTGCTGGTGCACAACACGCTGGTCGGGCTGAAACTGCGCGAACGCATCCGCATCGGCGCCGCCGGCAAGATCATCAGTGCCTTCGACATCGCCCGGACCATGGCGATGGGCGCTGACTGGTGCAATTCGGCGCGCGGCTTCATGTTCGCGCTGGGCTGCATCCAGTCGCAGAGCTGCCACAACGATCGCTGCCCGACCGGCGTGGCGACCCAGAATCCCGGCCGCTGGAAGCACCTGGACGTGGGCGACAAATCCGTGCGGGTGCAGCAATTCCACGACAACACCTTGAAGGCCCTGCGCGACATGTTGTGCGCGGCTGGCCTGGAACATCCACAGCAGCTCGGGCCCGAACACATCCTGCGCCGGGTATCACCGGTCGAAGTGCGGTCGCTGGCGACCCTGTATCGTTTCCTGGAGCCGGGTGAATTGCTGGATCGGATTCCCGCGCATGCGGTGTTCCAGCAGTTCTGGGCCGAGGCGCGCAGCGATGCGTTCAATCCGCCAGCGCGCGTGCGTGCGCTGCAGGACAGCAAATGCTGATGATGAGGGAACGGCATGAGTTCATGCCGAAGCGATCACACGAACTGTGAACGAAAGCCGCGCTGTCATCGCAGTGACGCGAAAAGCTAACCGAAATTCAACGTCTCACTTTGTATCTTACGCGCACGCCCCGCTATCGCTGCGCACAGGTTCTCTCCAGCCTGTCGCAGCCATCGCGGGCGACCAGGCAAGGCGACGACGCGTTTCATGCAGGCTGGAAATCCTGTCCACGGAAACGAAGTTCGGAACCTGAAAGCGTGTGGTGTGGAAGACCCGCCATCCATGTCCTGCCCGCGTGGCAGGCATGGATGGCGGTGATCTGATCCAGGTTGGACCATCGAGGTTGGGTAGCTCCGGACAGAACATTCCTGGCAGAACCAGACGAAGCATCATCGCGGTGCCGCGATCGAAAATCCCGCCCGATTCCTCTTTCGTTTTTCGCCGCGCGTTGGTGGAGCCGGTGGCGCGCCTCAACGCGATCCGGACCCGCGTTCCTTCAGCCAGGACAGGACGCCCTCGGCGGCGCGCAGGCCGCTGGCGAAACAGGCGGTGAGCAGATAGCCGCCGGTCGGTGCTTCCCAGTCCAGCATCTCGCCCGCGGCGAACACGCCGGGCAGGGCGGTGATCATCAGATTGTGGTCCAGCGCTTCCAGGCGGATGCCGCCGGCGCTGCTGATGGCCTCGTCGATGGGGCGAGCACGCAGCAGGCGCAGCGGCAGCCGCTTGAGGGGGCGCGCCAGGCGCTCCCGTAATCCTGCATGGCCTGCCGGTCCATCACTTCGTACAGCAGTGCCGCGCGCACCCCGGACACGCCGGCCTCGCGCCGCAGGTGTTCGCTGAGGCTGCGGGTGCCGCGGGACTTGGCCAGCGCGCGGCGCAACACGGGTTCGTCGCGGCCGGGAACCAGGTCCAGGTGCAGGGTCGCCTCGCCGTCGCGGGCGATGGCGTCGCGCAGGATGCCGACAGCGCATAGACCAGGCTGCCTTCGATGCCGGTGGCGGTGACCACGCATTCGCCCTGCTGCGCGCGCCACTGGCCGTTGGCATCACGCCAGTGCGCGATGACCGGTTTGAGCGGGGCGCCGGCGAAACGGCTGGACAGGTGCTCGCTCCAGCCGATGTCGAAGCCGCAGTTGGCCGGTTGCAGCGGTGCGATGTCGACGCCGCGCGCGGCCAGCAGCGGCACCCAGCCGCCGTCGGAACCCAGTTCCGGCCAGCTGCCGCCGCCGAGCGCGAACAGGGTGGCGTCGGCATGGACGAGGGTCTCGCCGGCCGGATGAAGGAAGCGCAGGGCGCCTTCGTCGTTCCAGCCCGTCCAGCGGTGCTGCACGTGGAAGCGCACGCCCTGGTCGCGCAGCCGCCGCACCCAGCCGCGCAGCAGCGGCGCGGCTTTGAGATCGCGCGGAAACACCCGCCCGGAACTGCCGACGAAGGTTTCCACGCCCAGTCCAGCGGCCCAGGCGCGCAGGGCATCGGCGTCGAAACCGCGCAGCCAGTCGGCCACCGCTTCCTGGCGGGCGCCATAGCGGGACACGAACACCGGGAAGGGATCGGAGTGCGTCAGGTTCAGCCCGCCCTTGCCGGCGATCAGGAACTTGCGGCCGACCGAGCCCTTGGCGTCGTAGAGATCGACCTCCAGGCCGGCCGCGCGCAGGCGTTCGGCGGCGAACAGGCCGGCCGGCCCGCCGCCGATGATGGCGACGCGGGCGGCGGAATGGGGGACAGGGGAGCTGGAAGCCGCAGGCATCCCGACATTATGCCAAGCCGGCCGCGCCGGCCGGCGCCCACGATGACCATCGGCAGGGGGACGCGGGCATCCGGCTGACGTATCGTTGGCGGTCGTCTTCGTTCTCCAAGGGGCTCAATGATGCGGATTCCGCTGATCGCCGGGCAGGCCGGCGCGCTGGTGCTGTCGTTCGGACTGTGGAGCGGCGCGCACGCGCAGGAGACCGCCGTGCCGGCGCAGTTGCAGGACTTCGACGCCTATGTCGAATCGGTGCGCAAGCAGTTCGACGTGCCCGGCATCGCCGTGGCGATCATCAAGGACGGCAAGGTGGTGCTGGAGCGCGGCTACGGCGTGCGCGAGATCGGCAAGCCGGAGAAGGTGGACGAGCACACCCTGTTCGCCATCGCCTCCAACACCAAGGCCTTCACCGCCGCCTCGCTGGAGATGCTGGCCGAGGAAGGCAAGCTGGACATGGACGATCGGGTGATCGATCACCTGCCGTGGTTCCGCATGTCCGATGCCTACGTGACCCGCGAGATGCGCATCCGCGACCTGCTGGCCCACCGCAGTGGCCTGGGCCTGGGGGCCGGCGATCTGCTGTTCTGGCCGACCACCAGCTACACCAACCGCGAAGTGGCCGAGCGCCTGAAGGACGTCCCGTTGACCGGCGGTTTCCGCGCCCAGTACGCCTACGACAACATTCTCTTCGGCGTGGCCCAGCTGGTGATCGAACAGGTCAGCGGCATGAGCTACGAGCAGTTCCTGCGCACCCGCGTGTTCCAGCCCCTGGGCATGCAGCAGACCCGCTTCAACAGCGATGCGCTCAAGCCCGGCGACAACGTCGCCACCGGCCACGCCAAGGCCGACTTCAAGGATCTCAAGCCGGCCCCGCGGATGACCTGGTCGAACGTGGCCGGCGCCGGCGGCATCTATTCCAGCGTCCACGACATGGGCAAGTGGATGGGCATGCAGCTGGCCGGTGGCACCTATACCGACAAGGATGGTCGCCAGCAGCAGCTGTTCACGCCCAAGCGGCAGCGTGACATGTGGTCGATGATCACGCCGATTCCGGTGTCCGAACCCAAGATCGACATCCTCAAGCTGGCCAAGCCCAACTACCTGGGCTATGGCGAGGGCTGGATGCTGTCGGACTACCGCGGCCAGAAACTGGTCTGGCACACCGGCGGCTGGCCGGGCATGGTCTCGCGCGTGACCCTGGTGCCCGATCGCAAGATCGGCGTGGTCGTGCTGACCAGCCAGGAAGTCGGCGCCGCCTTCAACGCGGTGACCATGCGCGCGCTCGATGCGATGCTGGATGCGCCGAAGACCGACTGGCTTGCCGGATATGCCGAGGCGGTCGCCAAGTCGCAGGAGAACGCCGACGAGAGCTGGCAGAAGCACGTGGCCGCGCGCGACGCCAGGTCTGGGCCGTCGCTGCCGCTGGCGAAGTACGCCGGCACCCTGCGTGATCCCTGGTATGGCGACGTCGTGATCTCGCAGGAAGGCGGCAAGCTGGTCCTGCGCTTCAGCAAGACCGCCGATCTGGTGGGCGATCTGAGCCACTGGCAGCACGACACCTTCATCGTGCGCTGGCGCGAGCGCTGGCTCAACGCCGACGCCTTCCTCAATTTCAGCCTCACGCCCGACGGCCAAATCCGCGAGGCGCGGATGGAAGCCATCTCGCCGCTGACCGACTTCAGCTTCGACTTCCACGACCTGCGCCTGGCGCCGGTGAAGAAGAAGTAGGGGCGGATTCCCTTCAGCTGTGGGAGCGACGTCAGTCGCGACCGGAAGCCCGCACCCATCGGCTTCTGCAGGACGGTGGGAATTCCGTCCTGTCGGATCCATCCGTCGCGACTGACGTCGCTCCCACAAGGCGGGACTTCGGATCAGCGCGGCTTGACGTCCAGCAGTTCCACTTCGAACACCAGCGAGGCGTTGGGCGGAATCCTGCCGCCGGCGCCATCGCGGCCATAGGCCAGATCGGACGGAATCAGCAGCACGCGCTTGCCGCCGACCTTCATGCCGGCCACGCCGTCGTCCCAGCCACGGATGACACGTCCGGCGCCGAGCAGGAAGGTGAACGGCTCGGCGCGATCCACCGAGCTGTCGAACTTCTCGCCGCGCTGGTTGGACACGCGCTTGTCGTAGAGCCAGCCGGTGTAGTGCACCGTCACATCCGAACCCTTCGTCGCGACCACGCCGGTGCCGACGCGCTCGTCGATGCGCTGGAGTTCCGCCACGCTGCCACCCGGCGGCGGGCCCGGTTCGGCGCAGCCGGAAAGCAGGAGCAGGGCGAACGGCAGCAGGAAACGGCGCATGGAAGGATCCGGTGGAAAGAGGTGCGCCTAGTTTACCCAATTGGCCGGGATCGGTCAGTCCACCAGCGAGCCGCATGTCAGGTTGGCGACGGTGCCGGTCATCGCGCCGGCGCGATCGGAGGCGAGGAAGGCCGCGCATTCGGCGACCTGCGCCAGCGTGGGCAGGCGTCCAAGCAGCGTCGCGCCGGCGGCGCGCTCGGCCAGCATCGCCTCGATGGAAACACCGGACCCGGCGGCCGCACTGGCGAATACCTGGGCGGAGTGGGACAGCGGCAGTGCTTCCGGAATCGCGTCCGGGCGCAGGCAGATCACCCGGATGCCGTGTCCGCCCAGTTCGCCGGCCAGGATCCGCGAGAACGCTTCGATCGCCGCACTGGCGACGCCGTTGCCGAGAAAGCCGCCGCCGCTCAGGCGCGCGCCCGGCGTGGACAGGCTGAGCAACACGCCGGCGCGCTGGCGCGCCATGTGGCGGGCGGCGGCCTGTGCGGTGTTGAAGTTCGCGCGGGTGTAGCGATGGATGGGATGCAGGTAATCCTCCGCCGCCAGATCCAGGAACGCGGTGCCCTGCACGTGGAAGAAGCCCACCGCGTTGAGGCAGACATCGATGCGGCCAGCCTGCGCCACCACCGCATCCGCGTGCGCCTGTACCGCCGCCGGGTCCAGGACATCCAGCGCGGCGCACGAGACGTGGCCGCCCGCCGCGGTGATGTCGGCGGCCACGCGTTGCAGCGGTCCGGGCGTGCGGCCGGCGAGGAACACCCGCGCGCCTTCGCGGCCGAAGGCGCGCGCGCAGGCGCCACCGATGGCGCCACCGCCGCCATGGACGATCACGACCTTGTCTTGCAGTAGCATGTCGGCTTCTCCTGTTGGAATCCGGGCATCGCCCGATGTCGAAACGTCTGTTCTATCTTCGCGGCGTGCCGGACGACGAAGCCGGCGAGATCCGCGAACTGCTGGATCGCGAGGGCCTGGCCTGGTACGAAACGCCGCCCAGTCCGTGGGGCATCTCGCATGGCGCGTTGTGGCTGTCCGATGCGGCCGACTACGGACGCGCCAAGGCGCTGCTGGACGACTACCAGCGGCAACGCGGCGAGCAGGCGCGCAGTGAGCATGCGCGGGCGATGCGTGAAGGCAAGGCGCAGACGTTCGCGCAGTTGCTGCGCGAACGTCCGGCCTTCGTGCTGATCACGCTGGGGGCGATCCTCTTCATCGTCGTGCTGACCCTGGCCTTGCCCTGGCTGCTGCTGCGCTGAGGCGCGCCGCGTCCGTCGCTCAGCCCTGCGTGGCGGCCGGCAGGCGACGGTCGTATTCGGCTTCCAGGCCGTCGTGTGCGCGCCAGAAATTGGGCGGTTCGCGGCCTTCCAGGCGATCGATCAGGATGCCCAGGTGGGCGTGCCAGCCACCTGCGACGCTGACCATCTCGTCGCGATCGCGCAGCCTGCTGTGGGTGACGGTGAGCAGCACGCGCCCGTCCTGCGGCAGCAGTTCGAACAGCACCTCCGAGGTGCTGCCGTCGCTTTCGCCCCAGGTGTAGCCGAGCCGGAGCGGTGGTTCGCACACGGTGACGCGGCCGTCCATGCCGACACCGTCGGCCATGTCCCGGTACTTGGCCGGCGGCGATCCCGGTTCCGGCGACAGGCTGGCGTGGTGGAAGAACAGGTGGACCTTGCCGCCTACCCGCAGCTCCATGTCGCCGCGCGCCATCCATTCGCCACGCTTGTCCGATTCGGTCAGATAGGCCCAGACCCGTTCGATCGGGCCGGGCAGGGAGCGCTGGATCCGCAGGGCATCCGTCGCGACGGGTTGGCCGTAGTCTTCATTCATCGTGCATCTCCTTGGGGAGTCCGGAGGACCGCCGCGGATGGCGTTCCGGATCGGGCGGGGAAATCAGAACAGGCGCTGCAACGCGCCCAGCATGGTGTCCCAGCCCTGCCGGGTGCGCGGCGCGTATCGCCCAGCGCGCGGGCAGGGTGTGGGTCAGGGTCAGCGTGCAGCCTTCGGGCGTGTCGGTGATGTCGATGGCGACCGTGCTGGCGTCCTCGTCGGATTCGCCGCGGATCGCCCAGGTGAACACCAGCCGGCGCGGGCGCTCGATGTGCAGATAGGTGCCGACGTGATCGATGGCCTGGCCCTGGCGCTCGACCAGGACGAAAAACCGCCGCCGAACGCGCGGCTCGGTCCGCAGGTGCAGCACCTTTTCCGCACGCACCTCGGGGCCGAACAGTCCAGCGGCCGAGCCAGGCCGGATCCAGCCAGGCATCGAAGACCTGTTCGGCGCGGGCGCGGAACGGGCGTGTCACCTGCACGTCGATGGTGTCGTTCATGGCGTCTTCCTGCGACGGGGCGCCCGGGAGGCGGCGGGCGGCGAGGGTGTGGCGGCCGGTTCGCCCAGCGCTTCACCAATGCATCCAGGCGCTGGTTCCAGAACTGTTCGTAGTAGCGGATCCATTCCTGGCCGGCGGCGAGCGCTTCCGGCTGGAGCCGGCACAGGTGGGTGCGTCCCTGCACGGTGCGGGTGACCAGGCCGGCGCGTTCCAGCACCTTGATGTGCTTGGAGGCGGCGGCCAGCGAGATCTGGAATGGCGCGGCGAGCTCACCCACGCTGCGGGCCTGGCCGCCTAGGCTGCGCAGCATGCGCCGCCGGGTGTGGTCGGACAGGGCGTGGAACAGGCGGTCGAGCTGGGCGGGAGAATATTCAACCATGAGGTTGATGATTATCCGCGCCGGGCGTCATTGTCAACCTTATGGTTGAATATTGGCGGGGACGGTCGGGGCCGCTGACGCCGGCCGGGTAAAATGCGCGGATGATCGTCAATATCGCCGCCTACCACTTCGCCACCGTCGAGGTCCCCGAGACCCTGGCCGACACGCTGCGCGCGCGCGGCGAGGCGCTGGAACTGCGCGGCACGGTGCTGGTGGCCGCGGAGGGCATCAACCTGTTCCTCGCCGGCGGCGATGACGCCATCGAGGCGTTCCTGGCGCCGCTGCGCGCTGATCCGCGCTTCGCCGACCTGCGGGTCAAGTACAGCCACAGCGCAACGTCGCCGTTCGCCCGCCTGAAGGTGAAGGTGAAGCCGGAAATCATCAGCTTCCGCCGCGACGACGCCTCGCCGCTGGAAGGCGGCCGCGCGCCCACGGTGGCGCCGGCAACGCTGCAGCGCTGGCTGCAACAGGGCGGCAGGGACGACGAAGGGCGGCGGGTGGTCCTGCTGGATACCCGCAACACGCAGGAAATCGCCCACGGCACCTTTGCCGGCGCGCTGACCCTGCCGATCACCCGTTTCACCGAATTGCCCGAGGCGCTGGCGCCGCACCGCGAAGCGCTGAAGGACGCAACCGTGGTCAGCTTCTGCACCGGCGGCATCCGTTGCGAAAAGGCCGCGCTGTGGATGCGCGCCGATGGCATGGACAACGTGCTGCAACTGGATGGCGGCATCCTCGGTTACTTCGAGGAAGTCGGCGGACACGGTTACGACGGCGGCTGTTTCGTGTTCGACGAGCGGGTGGCGCTGGATCCGGAACTGAAACCGCTGGCCGCCGGGATGGCATGAACGCCATGCGGGCGCTGCGCTACGACAACGCTTTCGTGCGCGACCTGCCCGGCGATCCGGAGCAGGGGCCGCGCCGGCGCGAGGTGCTGGGAGCGGCGTGGTCGTCGGTCATGCCGACGCCGGTGGGCGCGCCGCGGTTGATCGCGTGGTCGCGCGAAATGGCGCAGGCACTGGGTTTCAGCGATGCGGATCTGGCCGATCCGATGTTCGCGCAGGTGTTCGGCGGCAACGCGATCCTGCCGGGCATGCAGCCATTCGCGGCCAACTACGGCGGCCACCAGTTCGGCGCATGGGCCGGCCAGCTGGGCGACGGCCGCGCCATCACCCTGGGCGAGACCGTGGATGCGCGGGGGCAGCGCTGGGAATTGCAGTTGAAGGGGGCAGGACCAACGCCGTACTCGCGCACTGCCGACGGCCGCGCGGTGCTGCGTTCGTCGATTCGCGAGTTCCTGTGCAGCGAGGCGATGCATCACCTCGGCGTTCCCACCACCCGCGCGCTCAGCCTGGTGGCGACCGGCGAGGCGGTGGTGCGCGACATGTTCTACGACGGCCACCCGAAAGCCGAACCCGGCGCGATCGTCTGCCGGGTGGCGCCCTCGTTCCTGCGCTTCGGCAATTTCGAACTGCCGGCCTCGCGCGACGACGTGCCGCTGCTGCGGCAACTGGCGGATTTCTGCATCCGCCGCGATTTCCCGGAGCTGGCGGGCGAGGGCGAGGCGCTGTACGGCGACTGGTTCGCCAGCATCTGCGAACGCACCGCGCGGTTGATGGGCGAATGGATGCGGGTGGGCTTCGTGCACGGGGTGATGAACACCGACAACCTGTCGGTGCTGGGCCTCACCATCGACTACGGCCCGTATGGCTGGATCGACAACTACGATCCGGACTGGACCCCGAACACCACCGACGCGGCCGGCGGCCGCTATCGCTTCGGCTGGCAGCCGAAGGTGGCCTACTGGAACCTGACCCGGCTGGCGCATGCGCTGTCGCCGCTGTTCGGTTCGGTCGAGCCCTTGCAGGCGGCCTGCAACGGCTACGCGGATGCCTATGCGCCGCCGATCGCGACAACACCGCCCGCAAGCTGGGACTGGACGCGCACCGCGACGGGGACACCGAGCGCATGCGTCGCCTGCACGAGCTGCTGTGGGCGGGCGAGGTCGACATGACCCTGTTCTTCCGCGCGCTGATCGATGCCGATCCCGTCGCGCCCGATCTCGCCCATTTCGACGCCGCGTTCTACGACGCAAACCGGCGCGAGGCGATCGGCGCGGATCTGCTGGACTGGTTGCGCGGCCTGGGCGAACGGGTGGTGGCCGACGGCCTGGATCCGGCGCTGCGGCGGGAGCGGATGCGCCTGGCCAATCCGCGCTACGTGCTGCGCAACTACCTGGCCCAGCAGGCCATCGACCGCGCCGAGGCCGGCGATGAAGCCGGCATCGCCGAGTTGCTGGAAGTGATGCGGCGTCCCTACGACGATCAGCCCGGCCGCGAAAGCTTCGCCCTGCGCCGACCTGACTGGGCGCGCGAACGCGCCGGCTGTTCGATGCTGTCCTGCAGCTCCTGACTGTCACCCAAGGTGCGCCTGGCCGTACTAGGATGCGGCTTCACGCCGGAGGCCGCCGATGATCACCGTCCACCATCTCAACAATTCCCGTTCCCAGCGCGTGTTGTGGCTGCTGGAGGAACTGGGCCTGGACTACACCGTGGTCCGCTACCAGCGCGATCCACGGACCCTGCTGGCGCCGCCGTCGCTGCGCGCGGTGCACCCGCTGGGCAAGTCGCCGGTGCTGGTGGACGGCGGCAACACCCTGGCCGAATCGGGCGCGGTGCTGGAATACCTGGTCGAGCGCTATGACGCCGCGCGCGCGTTCGCGCCGTCGCCAGGCACGGCCGAACATCTGCGCTACCGCTACTGGCTGCATTACGCGGAAGGCTCGGCGATGCCGCCGATGCTCCTGAGCCTGGTGTTTTCGCGGTTGAAGAAGGCACCGATGCCGTTCTTCGCGCGGCCGATCGCGCGTTCGATCGCGGACAAGGCATTGCAGGGCGTCGTGGCCCCGCAGGTCCGTCTGCACCTGGACTACATGGAAGCCGAACTGGGCAAGGCGCGCTGGTTCGCTGGGGAGGACTTCAGCGCCGCCGACATCCAGATGAGCTTCCCGGTGGAAGCCGCCGCCGCGCGGGCGGGACTGGAGAACCATCCGAAACTGGCGGATTTCCTGGCGCGCATCCATGCGCGACCGGCCTACCAGCGCGCATTGGAGCAGGGCGGTCCGTTCGATCTGTTGAGCTGATCCTCTACCGCCTTGTGAAAAAAGTCCTTAGTGGGAGCGACGTAAGTCGCGAAGGAATACCGGTAACGCCTCATCGCGACTCACGTCGCTCCCACAAGAACGGGAAAGGTGTCCGCGGGATTCAGTATCCCGAATGCCGGGCTGGAAACGTGGGGACGCTGTCCCCACGACGAAGGCATCGCCTGCCAGGAGTTGCCATGATTCCCTATTCGTTGCTCGATCTCGCTCCCGTCTGCGAAGGCAGCGACATTTCCCGCGCCTTCGCCAACATGCGCGATCTGGCGCAACATGCCGAAGCCTGGGGCTACCAGCGCTACTGGCTGGCCGAACACCACAACATGCCGGGCATCGCCAGCGCCGCCACCGCGGTGCTGATCGGGAACGTGGCCGGCGCGACCTCGCGCATCCGGGTCGGGGCGGGCGGGGTGATGCTGCCCAACCACTCGCCGTTGCAGGTGGCCGAACAGTTCGGCACCCTGGCGTCGCTGTATCCGGATCGCATCGATCTCGGCCTGGGCCGCGCGCCGGGTACCGACCAGCCGACGGCGCGCGCGCTGCGGCGCTATTTCGACAACGCCGAGCAGTTCCCGCAGGACGTCAACGAGCTGCTGCATTACTTCGAACCCGCACAGCCGGATCAGGCGGTGCGCGCGGTGCCGGGCGCAGGCATCGAGGTGCCGGTGTGGCTGCTCGGCTCCAGCCTGTTCAGCGCCCAGCTGTCGGCGGCGCTGGGCCTGCCGTTCGCGTTCGCCTCGCACTTCGCGCCGGATGCGATGGATCAGGCGTTGATGATCTATCACCGCAACTTCCGGCCGTCCGCGCGCCTGGCCAATCCCCACGCGATGCTGGCGCTGAACGTCGTCGCCGCCGAAACCGACGAGGAAGCCCGCTACCTGTTCACCAAGAGGAGCAGGCCTTCGTCAACCTGCGCCGCGGCAAGCCGGGCCTGGTGCCGCCGCCGATCGACGACATCGAAGCGTTCTGGCAACCGCACGAGAAACTCGGCGTGGCGCAGGCGCTGGCCTGCTCGGTGATCGGCAGCGCGGACACCGTGCGCGATGGCATCCGCGCCTTCATCGAACGCCATCGCCCGGACGAGGTGATGCTGACCGCCAACATCTTCGACCACGCCAAGCGCCTGCGCTCGTTCGAACTCGCCGCCGGGCCCTGCAACGGTGAGCGGAGCCTGCTCCGCTTCCAGGCCAAGGATTGGCCGGGCTCGTGGCCCAGCCGGGCAGGCTCGGCTCCACGGGGTTCCGTTGCGCGGTCAGACCG
>OFCY01000113.1_pt1 | contig 13418 bp, 15 predicted proteins | sample 1520981 | NCBI WGS metagenome assembly OFCY01 (sample SAMEA2532533, study PRJEB24079) | metagenome
GGTTGGGCGGGCGATCCTCGTGGACCCGTCGCTCATCTACCCTTCCTGGCCGGCCTGTTGGCCCGGGCCATCAAGCCCGGCGACGACAAGCTCAACCTCATCTGGACGATCGTGCTGGGCGTGGCCGGGGCACTGCTTGTAGTTTTGTCGGCGGCGCACTGGGATGGTACGGACCGGAGGAACCTGCCGGCTTCATCGCCTCCGTGGTCGGCGCGATCATCCTGCTCTTCATCTACGGCCTGGCGAAGAAGAAAAGGGCCTGAGTCCTGCCGGACGACATCCCAGGCCCCGCTCCGGCGGGGCTTTTTCCTGGCCAATGGCCTGGAAAACCGTCGGCTTCACAATTTTATTTAAGTTCGGGTTTCAGGCGCTTCATCCGCGGACACCGTGCAATCCGGCTCCCAACCCAAGGAGCCGCACCATGTCACCGTCCCTGCCCCGCCTGATCCTGCTGTCCTGCCTGGCCTTCGTCTCACCCGCACCCGCCTGGGCCAACCCGGCCACTTCCACCTACCGCGCGCCGGTCTCGGCGGGCGACGGCTGGGCGGTGGCCGACGCCGGCGGCAGGGCTGGAAGCTGGAGCGTTTCGCCGCGCTCGAAGCCGCCATCGCCCGCGGCGATTTCCCCGGTGTCACCAGCGTGCTGGTGGCGCAGGACGGACACCTGCTCTACGAGCGCTACTTCAACGGCGGTGGTCCCGAGGTGCTCAACGACACCCGTTCTGCGACCAAGAGCGTGACCGCGCTGCTGGTCGGCGCGGCCATCGATCGCGGCCTGATTCCGGATGCGCGGGCGCGCGTGCATGACTATTTCCGCGACCAGGCGCCCTGGCAGCATGACGGCCCGCGCAAGCAGGCGATCACCCTGGAAGACCTGCTGACGATGAGTTCGGCCTGGGACTGCGACGACGAGAATCCATTCTCCTCCGGCAACGAGGAACGCATGTATGTCAGCGAGAACTGGACCCGCTTCGCCCTGGACCTGCCGCTGCGCGGCTACGCACCGTGGGTGAAGCGACCCGAGGACAGTCCGCACGGGCGCACGTTCTCCTACTGCACCGCCGGCAGTTTCCTGCTCGGCGCGGTGGTGGAACGCGCCACCGGAAAGCCGCTGGCCGCCTTCGCCGCGGAAGCCCTCGAACGTCCGCTGGGTATCCACCAGGTGCAATGGAACCGCTCCAGCGAGGGCGTGGGCATGGGCGGCGGCGGCACCCGCTACCGCAGCCGCGATCTCGCCAAGCTCGGCCAATTGGCGGCCGCCGGCGGTACCTGGAACGGCAAGCGGATCATCTCCGCCGACTGGATCCGGCAGGCCCTGACCGTCCATGCGCAGGCACGCGAGGACGCCGACTACGGCTACCAGTTCTGGCGCTTCCGCTTCACCCGCGACGGACGGGAGCAGCCGGCCTGGACGATGTCGGGCAACGGCGGCAACTATGTGTTCATCGTTCCCGAAAAGAAGCTGGTCGCGGTGATCACCCGCACCTCGTTCAACCAGCGCGACGTGCATCCGCAGTCGCAGCGGATGTTCGGCGATTACCTGCTCACGGCGATGCCGTGAGCCGCGCCAGCAACGCCGGCGGCACCTTCGCGCGTTCGGCGGCGTTGTGCCGGTGGATGGCGTCGATCCCGCGCGCGAAAAGGTGGGTTTGCCCGCCATCGGCTTGAACAGGGGCGATACCTGCAGGTAATCGGCGTCGCTGTAACCGGCGTCTATCGCGCGTTGCAGCGCCCGCAGCGCGGCGGTGCGATCGCCGCCGGCCTCGCGCAGCAGCGCGACCTCCAGCTAATCGGACGGGTAACCGGCACCGGCGTCCAGTTCCGCGGCCAGGCCGTCCGCCCGCGCACGCGTCCAGGCGGCATCGACGCGACCGGCATCGATGCGCGCCAGCGTGGTCGGCAGGCTGGACTGCGGCCGCAGCGCCACCGCTTCCCGGTAGGCACGGGTGGCGGCGGCGCCATCGCCGCGCAACCGCGCGAGTTCGGCGGCCAGCAGATGCAGGTCGGCGTGCGCGGTGCCCCGCTTCTGCGCCGCATCCAGTGCCGCCTGCGCCTCGCTCAGGCGGCCATGCCGGAACAGGTAGCGCGGCCAGGCGAGGTTGGAGAACACATTGTCCGGATACAGTTCGAAACTGCGCCGGTAGCGCGCCTCGGCGGCCTGCGGATAGCCCAGCAGATCCAGGTTGTTGGCGATCTGCAGTTGCAGGAAGCGCACCCGCGCCGGATCCCCGCGCAACGAGGTGTTGGCGAGCAGCGCGTCGGCCAGGCGCCCCTTTCGGTCGTAGAGATACGCGGCCGATGCGCGGCTGTTGTCGGCGGCCGGATCCAGCGCGACGGCGCGCTTGTAGGTGGCCAGCGCATCGTCGATACGGCCGCGGCAGTCGTGCGAATAACCGAGTGCCGCGTGCGCCGCGCCCTGTCCGGATGCGCGCGGATGACCTGCTCGGCCAGCCGCTGCGCGCGCGCGGCCCATTCGGGCGGGAAATTGAACAGGCACACCCGCGCGCTGTAGCTCCGGCTGAGGCCGACCAGCGCGTCGGCATTGTTGGTTGCTCCCGCAGCGCGCGTTCGTACAGTTCGATCGCGCGCTCGTTGTTGTCGCGCTGGCCGATACCGGCGTAGTAGTCGGCGCGCTCGATCAGGCCGGCGGCGCCCGATGCGCCGGAGGGCCCGGAGGATGCCGGCGTGGCGGCATCCTTCCGCGCGTCCCGGGATGTCCAGGCAATCACCAGCGCCACGGCGAGCGCCAACGCGATCACCGAAAGTACCGCTGCCATGATCGCCGGGCGCGTTCGTCGACGCGGTTCGGCGGCGGATGCCGGCGCGGCCGGTTCGACTTCCTCGTCCACAGGCTGCGGCCGCGCGCACAACTGGTATCCCTGCCCGCGCACCGAGCGCAGGTAACGCGGCTGCCGCCCGTCGTCGCCCAGCGCCTGCCGCAGCAGCTTTACCCGCTGGGTCACGGTTTCCTCGTTGACGACGGCCGGTGCCCAGACCCGCTCGATCAACTCGTCGAAACCCACCACCCGATCGCCCTGCAACACCAGGTAGCGCAGCAACTGGAAGCTGAGTCCGGCGACGTTGAGCGGCTCACCCGCGCGTTCGACGCGCTGGCGCTCCAGATCGATCACCAGATCCTCCAGGCGGAAACGCGTGGCCTCGCCCACGGACTTACTCGCTGCGCCCGTAGATGTCCGAGTAGCGGACGATGTCGTCCTCGCCCAGGTAATCCCCGGACTGCACTTCGATCAGTTCCAGCGGCTCCTTGCCGGGATTCTCCAGGCGATGCCTGGCGCCGATGGGAATGTAGGTGGACTGGTTCTCGTACAGTTCGAACACGTCGTTGTCGCGCGTTACCCGCGCCACGCCCTTGACCACGATCCAGTGCTCGGCGCGATGCGCGTGCGATTGCAGGGACAGCTTGGCGCCGGGCTTGACCTTGATCCGCTTGACCTGGTGACGCTGCCCCATGTCCACCGAATCGTAGCTGCCCCACGGCCGATGCACTTCACGGTGCAGGACCGCCTGGCTGCGCTGGCCGTCCTTCAGCTGCGCGACTACCTGCTTCACTTCCTGCACGCGGTCCTTGCGCGCGACCAGCACCGCGTCGTCGGTTTCCACCACCACGATGTCGTCCACGCCCACCAGCGCGACCAGCCGCTGCGCATAGGCGTAGCTGTTGCGGGTATCGACGGCGATGACATCGCCATGGTGCGCGTTGCCGCCGGCGTCGCGCTCGGCGACTTCCCACAGCGCGGACCAGCTGCCGACATCGTTCCAGCCGATGTCCACCGGCAGCACCATCGCATGCGCGGTCTTTTCCATGACCGCGTAGTCGATGGAGTCGGACGGGCTGGCGGCGAACGCATCCTTGTCCAGGCGCACGAAATCGCCGTCCTGCCGGGCCTCGGTGAAGGCGGCGCGCACCGCGGCGACGATGTCGGGGCGGAAGCGTTCCAGTTCTTCCAGGTAGCGGCTGGCGCGGAACAGGAACATGCCGCTGTTCCAGTAATAGCCACCGGCGTCCAGATACGACTGCGCGGTCGCGGCATCGGGTTTCTCGACGAAGCGCGACACCTTGCGCAGGCCTTCGCCGGCCTCGGCCTGGATGTAGCCGAAGCCGGTCTCGGGCGCGTCGGGCACGATGCCGAACGTCACCAGCGCTCCCACCTCGGCGGCCGGCGTCGCCGCCTGCACCGCACGCCGGAAGCCGTCGGCATCACGGACGACATGGTCGGACGGCAGCACCAGCAGGATCGGATCCGCCCCTTCCGCCATCGCCTGCAACGCGGCCGCCGCGATCGCCGGCGCGGTATTGCGCCCGACCGGTTCCAGCAGGATGTGCGGCGCCGGCGCGCCGATCTGGCGCAACTGCTCGGCGACCAGGAACCGGTGCTCCTCGTTCGCCACCACGATCGGGCGGGTGGCGGCCAGTGGCGCGACCCGCAGCCAGGTGTCCTGGACCATCGTCCGTTCGCTGGCCAGCGGCAGGAACTGCTTGGGATAGGCTTCGCGCGACAGCGGCCACAGGCGCGTGCCGGAACCGCCGGACAGCAGGACGGGTTGGAGTGCGGCCATGGGTCTCTCGCACGAAATGAGGACGGCAGTTTACCCTTTAGTCCGCAACCACCCCTGTCTGGACACCGCATGACCTCCGAGACGCACGACGACGTCCGTGCCACGCAACGCCTCGCCTGGACGAGGGCTGCCATGGGCGCGCCCGGACTGGCGCTGGAACGGGCTTCGGTGGACGCCGGATTCCGCAGCTACTGGCGCACGCGGGGCGCCGAACCCAGCCGGATCGTGATGGATTCGCCGCCGGGACTGGAGGATGTCCGTCCCTGGCTGCGGGTCCGCGATCTGCTGGAAGCCGGCGGCGTGCGGGTGCCGCAGGTATTCGCGCGCGATGTCGAGTCGGGGTTCCTGCTGCTGGAGGATCTGGGCGGGCCGGCCCTGTTCAAGATCATCGATGCCGACAACGCCGACGAGTGGTTCGGCCTGGCCATCGGCGAACTGCTCAAGCTGCAAGCGATCGCGCCGCCGGCCGACACCGGCGAGTTCGGCGAGGCGTTGCTGCAACGGGACGCCGGCCTGTTCGAGGAATGGTTCCTCGGCCGCCACCTGGGCATCACCCTCGACTGCGATGAAAGCGAGCGGCTGCAATTGGCGCAGCGCCGGCTGATGGACAACGCGCTCGGCCAGGCCCGCGTGCTGACCCATCGCGACTTCATGCCGCGCAACCTGATGCCTACCCGGCCGCTGCCGGCGGTGCTGGATTTCCAGGACTGCATCCGGGGGCCGGTGGCCTACGATCCCTTCACCCTGTTCAAGGACGCCTTCCTCAGCTGGCCGCTGGAGCGCGTCGATGGCTGGCTGGCCCAGTACCACGCGCGTGCGCTGGAAGCAGGCATTCCGGTGCCGGGTGACTTCGCGGTGTTCCTGCGCGACGCCGACTGGATGGGCATCCAGCGACACCTGAAAATCCTCGGCATCTTCGCCCGCCTGCACTACCGCGACGGCAAGACCGGCTACCTGCACGACGCGCCACGCTTCATCGCCTTCCTGGACGAGGTGCTGCCCCGCCACCCGCAACTGGCGGAACTGGGCGATCTGCTGGAACGGCGCATCAAGCCCGCGATGCGGGCAAGGGACGCGGCATGAAGGCGCTCATCTTCGCCGCCGGACTGGGCGAGCGCATGCGCCCGCTGACCGATCACACGCCCAAGCCTTTGCTCGAAGCCGGCGGCAAGCCGCTGATCGTCTGGCACCTGGAAAAGCTCGCGGCGATGGGCATCCGTGATGTCGTGATCAACATCAGCTGGCTCGCCGAACAGTTTCCGCGCACGCTGGGCGACGGCGGACGCTGGGGACTGCGGCTGCACTGGTCGCACGAGGGGCCGACGCCGCTGGAAACCGGCGGCGGCATGCTGCATGCGCGGCCGCTGCTGGGCGAAGAGCCCTTCCTGCTGGTCAACGGCGACGTCTGGACCGATTACGACTTCGCCCGCCTGCCCGCCGAACCGGACGGACTGGCACACCTGGTCATGGTGGATACACCCGCGCACAAGACCCGCGGCGACTTCACGCTGGGGGACGACGGCACGATCCGCGACGACGGCGCACGACGCCTGACCTATGCCGGCCTGGGTGTCTACCGCCCCGCCCTGCTCGACGACTGGAACGCGATTGTTGGCGATCAGGTCGGCATGCCGCCGCGCTTCGCGCTCGTGCACCTGTTGCGCGCGCACATGCCCGAGGGCGCCATCCATGGCGAGTACTGGGGCGGGCGCTGGACCGACGTCGGCACGCCGGAGCGGCTGGCGCAACTGGATGCGTCCCTGCGCGCCTGAACGGCGTCGAAGGATTGTCCACAATCGGTGTGGATGAAAAACCGGCAAAGATGTGGATAAGTGACGGACCGCCCCACGGGGCGGGCGTGTCAAGCCGGTTGGCTGTTTTTTCACCAGTGGAGGGAACGGCGGCGCACCGTCACGCCGACCACCGCGCGCGATGCTCAGCGCGGCTCCAGCACGCTGCGCAGGAACGGCACGGTGATCCGGCGCTGGGCCGCCAGCGACGCCCGATCCAACTGCTCGAACACCGTCACCAGGCGGCCCAGATCGCGATCGGTGCGGGTCAGCAGCCAATCGATGGCCGCATCCTCCAGCACCAGGCCGCGTCGCTGCGCGCGTTCCCGCAACACCTCGCGGCGCCCGTCGTCATCCAGCGGCACCAGCATCACCCGCGTGCACTGCGACAACCGCGAGCGCAGGTCCGGCAATACCAGTCCGATCTCGGCGGGCACGTCGCGCGCGGTGTACAGCACGCGGATGCCGGCGGGGCGCGCGCGGTTGTGGAAGTCGAACAGCGCGACCTCGTCCTCGCGGTTGCCCGCGATCAGGTCCAGCCCGTCCAGCGCCACCACGTCGTGTCCCTCCAACGCCTCCAGCGCTTCGCGCAGGCGTCCCGCGGCGGCGGCCATCGGCAGGAACGCCGCACGCGCGCCGTTCTGTTCGGCATGCGCGCACAGCGCGAGCGAGAGGTGGGTCTTGCCGGTCCGCGCCGCGCCGCCCAGATACAGCCAGTCGGTCGAGGTGCCCTCGGCCAGCGCACGCAACTGCGCCAGCGCGCCTTCCGGCGCGCCGACGAAACTCTCGAAACGCTGATCCGGCGGATAGCGCAATGCCAGCGGCAGCTGTGGCGTCAGCCCGCCGGGAGACGAGGGACGGCTCACTTCACTTGTCTTCCGTGTTCGGCTTGTCGCCGGCGTCCTCGTCCAGCGCGTTCTTGTCGACGTAGGAGTCGAGCAGGATGGTCGGATGATCGCCCGCATACAGCTTGCTCTGCGTGTAGCGCTCGTGCGCGTAGCGCAGCAGCACGTTGGCGACCGCCGCCACCGGCAGCGCCAGCAGCATGCCGAGGAAACCGAACAGCTGGCCGCCAGCCATGATCGCGAAGATCACCGCCACCGGATGCAGGCCGATGCGATCACCGACGATGCGCGGCGTCAGCACGTAGCCTTCCAGCATCTGTCCGATCACGAACACCACCAGCACCAGCGCCACCAGGCTCCAGTCGCCGCCGGTCTGGACCAGCGCGGCGATCACGCCCAGCACGATGCCGGTGGCGGTGCCCAGGTACGGGACGAAACTGATCAGGCCGGCGATGATGCCGATCAGCAGGCCCAGCTTCAGCCCCACCACCGACAGGCCCACCGCGTAGATCGCGCCCAGCGCCAGCATCACCAGGAACTGCCCGCGCAGGAACGCGCCCAGCACGTCGTTGGATTCCAGTGCCAACCGGTCCACGGTGGCGACGTGATCGCGCGGTATCAGCGCGGCCACGCGCTCGACCAGCTTGTCCCAGTCGCGCAGGAAGTAGAAGGTGAGGATCGGCAGCAGCACGATGTTGGCCACCCAGGCCATCATCGCGAAGCCCGAACGCGACAGGTAACCGAAGAAGGTCGCCGCCACACCGCCGGCCTGCTGCCAGTGGCCGCGTAGCCATTCCATGATCCGGTCCGGATCCAGCCAGGCCACCAGTTCCAGCCCGGTGTGCTGTTCGATCCACGGCAACGCGCGCTGCACGAACCAGTCGCGGTATTCCGGCAGCGATTCCACCAGCGTCACGATCTGCCGTTCCAGCATCGGCACCAGGATCAGCAGCGCCAGCACCAGCAACAGCAGCATCAGGGTGAACACCAGCACCACCGAGGTCGTGCGCGAGCGGCCGGTGCGTTCCAGCCGGTCCACCCAGGGATCGCCCAGCCACCCCAGCAGCGCCGCGCACACGAACGGCGTCAGCACCGGCGCCAGCAGGTAGATCACCCAGCCGACGATGGCGGCGATCAGCAGCCATTGCCAGCGCCTCGCCAGCGTGCCGACCGGAGTGGAGGAAAGATCCATGCGAATGAACGTCCTGTGGGTGCGGGTGGAGTTACTTCAGGCGGAACACCGGCGGTTCGCCTTCGCCGCCGATCAACGGGCTGTCGTCGCCCAGCATGCGGCGGAAACCGGACAGGCCGGAAATCAGTTCCAGATCCAGTTCCAGGGTGTCGCCGCTGGCGCGCACCGGGGTGATCCGGCGCACCACCGCCATCTTCTGCAGTTGCCCCATCAGGCGCAGGTAATCGTCGGTGCTGCGGGATGGTAGGCGAACACCACCCGGTAGGTACCGGCCGGACCGGCGGTGCCCCGCTTGGCGTAGCGCTTGACCAGCGCATCGGCGGTGCCGTCCGCGCCGCCGGCCATGGCCCGGCGCGCGTCGGTGTCGCTGGTCGACCAGGTGGACAGGACCTTGCCGCCATCGACGAACACCCAGTCGGCGGTCCAGCCGCCCTTGGCGCGGTAGAGCTTGCCGATCAACTGCATCGGCGGGCTGTAGCGGGACGAGGCGCGGGCCACGGCGGCGGTGTCCTGGCGCCAGATCGCGCCCACCAGCGCCTGCTCGGCGGCGTTGCCGGCGGGCAGGCCCAGGCCGTAGCCGCGATCCTGCGCGCGGCTGAGCAGCGGCCGCACCGCGTTGGCCTGCTGCAGGCCGACCAGGCGCGGGCCACTGCCGTCGTTGATGGCCAGCCACACCACCGGCTTGGGCCGCGGCTGCGGCCAGACCGGCAGGCCGAGCACGGCCGCCATGCCGTCCACGCCTTCGGGATCGAAGCGGACGATCAGGGTGGTGCGGAAAGTCGGCGCGCCGCTGGGCGAGGTGCCCTGGTCCTGCCGGTAGTCGTAGCTTTCGACCAGGTTGCGGGCATTGCGCAGTTCCTGGCCCACGCCGGGCCGTCCGGTCACCGAGCGGTCGCCGGACATCTTGGCCAGCACCTGGCCCAGCGCGCGCGCGAACGCGCCGTTGCGTTCGGCCTCACCCTGCCCGTTCACCGGTACCTCGGCCTGGTAGGCGCCGCGCGCGGCGGCGACGTCCCCTTCGGTCCTCAGCCCGCTCTGGTCCAGGGCCGGGGTGACCGTCCACGAGGCGGCCACCAGCGTGGCCACGGCGAATACGAAAGCTCTCATCCAGCGCATCGAGCGTCCCTGTGCTCCGCAAATCGAGGGAATTGTTGCCCGAATGGATGCCCAGCGCCAACGCCAGCCGTTCAGGGAACGTCCGACTAGGGCGCGGATTCCTTTAAAATCACGCGCCTTGCCCTTCCGATGCATGCCCGTGACCCAGCCGACGCCTCCCGCCTCCACCCCGATGACCTACCGCGACGCGGGGGTCGACATCGACGCCGGCAACGAGGTGGTCGAACGCATCAAGCCGCTGGTCCGGCGCAGCTTCCGCCCCGAAGTGATGGGCGGCCTGGGCGGTTTCGGCGCGCTGTTCGACCTGTCCGGCAAGTACAAGGAGCCCGTGCTGGTGTCCGGCACCGACGGCGTGGGCACCAAGCTCAAGCTGGCCCAGCAGTTGAACCGCCACGACACCATCGGCATCGACCTGGTCGGCATGTGCGTGAACGACGTGCTGGTCCAGGGCGCCGAGCCGCTGTTCTTCCTCGACTATTTCGCCACCGGCAAGCTCGACGTGGAGAACAAGTCGCGGTGGTCGGCGGCATCGCCAAGGGCTGCGAGCTGTCCGGCTGCGCGCTGATCGGCGGCGAGACCGCCGAGATGCCCGACATGTATCCGCCGGGCGAGTACGACCTGGCCGGCTTCACCGTCGGCGCGGTGGAGAAGTCGAAGCTGCTCGACGGCGCCAGGGTGCGCGCCGGCGACCTGCTGATCGGCATCGCCTCCAGCGGTCCGCATTCCAACGGCTATTCGCTGATCCGGCGCATCTACGATCGCGCCGGCCGTCCGGGCGATCTGGATCTGGGCGGCGTGAAACTGGTCGACGCGCTGATGGCCCCGACCCGCCTGTACGTCAAACCGGTGCTGGAACTGCTGAAGACGCACGACATGCACGCGATGGCGCACATCACCGGCGGCGGCCTGACCGAGAACATCATTCGTGTCATTCCCGACGGCCTGGGCCTGCGCATCGACGCCACCGCCTGGACCCTGCCGCCGGTGTTCGACTGGCTGCAGCGCGAAGGCGCCGTGGAAAACAACGAAATGTGGCGCACCTTCAACTGCGGCATCGGCTTCGTGCTGGTGGTCGCGCCCGGCGACGCCGCCGCGGTGGAAGCCGATCTGGCCCGTCTGCAGCTGCCGAACTGGCGCATCGGTGAAGTGACCACCGCCGGCGGCGCCGAGCGCGTGTCCATCGGCTGAACCCGATGCAGCCCGGCAAGCGGATCGCCTTCGCCACGGCGCTGGCGATCTTCGCCCTCAGCTGGATCGCGCCGCGCTGGCCGTTCGAGCAGGCACTGCACAGCAGCCTGACCGTGGTCGGGCTGGTCTGGCTGTGGCTCCATGACCGCCGCTGGCCGATGCGTACCTCGCACTTCGCCCTGATCTGCTTCTTCATCGCCCTGCACTGCATCGGCGCGCGCTGGCTGTATTCCAACGTACCCTACGACCAGTGGGCGCGCGCGCTGAGCGGACACACCCTGAGCGAGCTGTTCGGCTGGCGGCGCAATCATTTCGATCGCCTCATCCACCTGCTCTACGGCATCTGCTTCACCCCGGCCGTGTGGCACTGGCTGCGCCAGCGCTGGCCGCTGACCGCACGCCAGGGCTTCGTCATCGCGGTGATGCTGATCATGTGCACCAGCCTGCTGTACGAATGGCTGGAATGGGCGATCGCGCTGGGACTCTCGCCCGAAGCCGCCGAGTCCTACAACGGCCAGCAGGGAGATGTCTGGGATGCCCACGCCGACATGCTGCTGGCCACCGTCGGCGCGCTTTCGGTATGGCCCATGATGCGACGCGAACGCCTGGAGCCTGTCCACGCATGAAAAGAATCGCATCGCGATCCTGGTTTCCGGGCGCGGCAGCAACCTGCAGGCGCTGCTCGACGCCATCGACGCCGGCCAGTTGCAGGCCGAAATCGTCGGCGTGTTTTCCGACAGGCCCAAGGCCGCTGCGCTGGAACGCGTGGCCGGGCCGCTGCGCTGGAGCGCGGACGCGCGCCGGTTTCCGGATCGCGCCAGTTTCGACGCGGCGCTGGCCGACGCAGTGGACGCGGTCCGACCCGACTGGGTGATCTGCGCCGGCTACATGCGCATCCTGGGCGAGGCGTTCATCACCCGCTTCCGCGGCCGCCTGCTCAACATCCATCCCTCGCTGCTGCCGAAGTACCGCGGCCTGCATACCCACGCGCGCGCGCTGGAAGCCGGCGACCGCGAGCATGGCGCGAGCGTGCACTGGGTGGTGCCGGAGCTGGACGCCGGCGCTTAATTCCCCAGGCGGTCATCCCGGTGCTGCCCGGCGACGGTCCCGAGGATCTGGCTACCCGCCTGCTGCCGCGGGAACACGCGCTGCTGGCGGCGGTCGCCGCGCTGGCGGTTTCCGGCCGTCTCACTGAACAGGGAGACGAAGTTGGTGGATGGTCAGCCCTTATTAAAAACCCCTGTCCCTAGATTCTGCCGGTCAACTGACCCTCCCCTCCGCGACATGACGCCGCTCCCGACCCGCGCAACGCTGCTGGCCATCCTGCTGCTGATCAGCGCACCCGCGTGGGCGCTGGAGCCGTTCGTGGCCACCTATGACGCCTATCGCGCCGGCAAGCTCGCCGGCAGCGCGACCATGAAGGTCGCGCAGGTGTCGGGCGAGAACCGCTGGCAGGTCGACCTGGGCGTGCGCGGCACCCGCGGCCTGGCTCGCCTGTCGGGGCTGGACATCCAGCAGAGCACCCTGTTCGACACGAACGGCACGGATTTCCGTCCGCTCAGCCAAGCCACACCCAGAGCGCGCTCTTCACCGGCAAGAAGGTGGTCGGTGTCTATGATTGGAACGCGCGGTCGGCCCAATGGCAGGGTGATCTGAAAAAGAACCGCCGCGCGCCCGTGCCGCTCCAGACCGGCGACATGAGCGCCCTGCTGGTCAACCTGGCGGTCATCCGCGATGCCGAACCCGGCCGCCAGTTGCACTACCGGGTGGTCGATTTCGGCAAGACCCGTGACTACCAGTACGCGGTCGCGCCACAGACCGAAATCGTCGCCGTGGACGATCTCAGCTACGACGCCATGCGGGTGGATCGCACCAACGGCGGCAATGACGAAACCATTTTCTGGGTGGCCCAGGGCGTTCCCACGCCGGTTCGCATCCTCCAGCGCGAGGATGGCGAGGACAAACTGGATCTGCGCCTGGTCGAGTACCAAGGAGTACCGTAAGCCATGAAAAAAATGTCTCCCTTCCTTCGTTTCCGCACCCCGGCGCTGGCCCTGCTGCTGGCCATGGCCACCGCACCCGCATGGGCCGTGGACGCCTTCACCGCGCAATACCAGGCCAGTGCGCTGGGCATGCTCGGCGAAGGCCAGATGAGCGTTGCCGCGCAGGGCAACAACCGCTGGCAGTACAGCCTGAGCATCCGCAACCAATTGGTCGACCTGAGCCAGAAGACCGTGTTCGACGAACAGAACGGTCGCCTGCGCCCGCTGTCCAGCAGCGACAGTTCGCGCATCCTGGTCAAGAAGAAGTCCGTCGACACGGTCTACGACTGGAGCAAGTCGCAGGCCACCTGGACCGGCGACATCAAGCCGGACCGCGCCGGACCGCTCAAGCTGCAGCCCGGCGACATGGACGCGCTGCTGGTCAACCTGGCGATCGTGCGCGACGTCGCCGCCGGCAAGCCGCTGCGCTACCGCATGGTCGAGAACGGCCGCGCCAAGCCGATGAGCTACCAGGTCGCCGGCAAGGAGCAGATCACCGTGGCCGGCAAGTCCCAGGAGGCGACCAAGCTGGTGCGCACCGACGGCAACAAGCAGATGATCGTCTGGGTGGTGGTAGAACATGCCGGTGCCGGCGCGCATCCTGCAGCGCGAGAATGGCCAGGACTCCATCGACCTGACCATCAAGTCCTGGCGCTGAGGCTGGCTTC
>OFCY01000114.1_pt1 | contig 13170 bp, 16 predicted proteins | sample 1520981 | NCBI WGS metagenome assembly OFCY01 (sample SAMEA2532533, study PRJEB24079) | metagenome
GCCGAATTCTGATCGGAGCGGCCTGCGACGATGTTGCTGTTCTTCGCCCTGTGCTTCGTCGGCGTCGCCATCGCCGGCTTCTGCGCGTTCGTGATCTTCTGGCCGCTCACGCTGGTGCATATCCGTGATCGCCATGCGGCGCTCGGCGCGCAGTGGGGCGAAGGCGCCTTCCTCAAGCCGATCGCGCTGCGCTGGCTGCTGGCGCGGGGCTACCAGCCGCTGCGCGACCGATCGCTCAGCGGACTGGCCGCGCCGGCGCGCATCTCGCTGCTGGTGATCTTCATCGCCCTGGTGCTGTCGGGGCTGCTGACGCTGTTTTCACTGGTGATCAAATGAACGACTCCATCCGTGATGCCTGGTACGTGGCCTCGCTCGGCCGGACCCTGATCTGGGCCCGACTGCGGGTGCTGGAAGCGGGCACCGCGCAGTCTGGACAGCGACGGCAACACCCTGACCTACGACAGCGAGGACAGCGCCCGCGCGGCGCTGTTCGACGCCGAGTTCGTCGCCTACGACGGACTGGACGAGGAAGACGCGCTGCAACGCGGTTTCTCGCTGGATGAAGTCGGCCCGCCGCACGCCGACGGCGACGACGCGCTGCCCGCGCTGATGGTGCAGAAGCTGGGCGGCGGGCCTGACCGGGCGCGCATGTACACCCCGCGCGCCTTCGACGAAACCGATCTGGGTGAACTGGACCGGCTGATCGCGCGCGACGCCTTCGTCACCCTGATCACCACCGACGCCGACGGCGTGCCGTTCGCCAGCCATCTGCCGGTGCTGTACGCGCGCGACGGCGAGCGCATCCTATGAAGGCCACTGGGCACGCCCCAACCCGCAGGCGCGGCACGCCGGCCCCGCCCTGCTGATCGTGCACGGCCCGCACGCCTATCTTTCGCCCGGCTGGTATCCGGACAAGGAAACCGCCGCGCGCGTGCCGACCTGGAACTACGCCATCGCACACCTGTACGGCACGCTGGAACCCACCGAGGACACCGCCGCGCTCGCCGGCATCGTCGATCGCCTGAGCCACGCCAACGAGGCCCGGGTGGGCCACGACTGGCGGTTCGAACCCGAGCGCCAGGATCACGCCAGCCAGTTGCGCGGCATCATCGGTTTCCGCTTCCGGGTCGAACGGTTCGAGCTGAAGTTCAAGCTCAGCCAGAATCACCCCGAAGCCAATGTCCGCGGCGCCGCCGCCGGCCTGCGCGAACAGGACGACCCGAACGCGCACGAAATCGCCACGCTGATGCTGGACCGCCTGGCTCGCCGCGCGAGTTGAACGCCCCGCGCCCCCGTCCCTGCGGGAGCGACGTCAGTCGCGATGAAGGGACCAGCAATTCCCGAACCCAACGCATATCTCTGGCCGAAATCGCGCCTTGTTGAATCGCGCCTTGTTGAAAAGCTCGCGACTCATCTCGCTCCCATAGACTCGTAGGCGCGACGCCAGTCGCGACCGGAACAATTGCCCACGGCTGGGGCCATCGCGCGCCCTTGCACGCGATCGCGACTAGCGTCGCTCCTACAGGATGGGTAGTCGGTAAACTGCCGGTCCGGCATATCGAGGAACGTCGATGGATCTGAACCTGTCCGGTCGCCATGCGCTGGTCTGCGGCGCATCCGAAGGCATCGGCCGCGCGGCGGCGCACGAATTGGCGCTGCTCGGCGCCCGCATCACCCTGCTGGCGCGGCGGGCCGAGGTGCTGGCGGACGTCGCCGCGGATCTGCCGACGATCGCCCCGGGCCAGTCGCATGGCTGGCTGGCGGCGGATCTGGCCGAGCCCGCCGCGCTGCGCGCGGGCGTCGAGGCGCTGGTGGCCAAATCGCCCGTGCATATCCTCATCAACAACACCGGCGGTCCGCCGGGCGGACGCGCCATCGACGCCGACGCGAGTGCCTATCTCGACGCGTTCCAGCGTCACCTGCTCGCCAACCAGTTGCTGGCGGGCCTCGTGGTCGCGGGCATGCGCGACGCCGGCTGGGGGCGCATCGTGAACGTGGTATCCACCTCGGTGAAGGAACCCATTCCCAACCTGGGCGTGTCCAACACCATCCGCGGCGCGGTGGCGTCCTGGGCCAAGACCCTGTCGCGCGAACTCGGCGCCGACGGCATCACCGTCAACAACGTGTTGCCGGGCTATACCCGCACCCGCCGCCTGCAACAGATCCTGGACGATCGCAGCGCCGCCAGCGGCAAGGACGAAGCCGTCGTGGCCGCCGGCATGCTGGCCACGGTGCCGGCCGGCCGCTTCGCCGATGCGGCCGAAGTGGCCGCGGCCATCGCCTTCCTGGCCTCGCCCGCCGCCGGCTACATCAGCGGCGTCAGCCTGGCGGTGGATGGCGGCCGCATGCAGTCCATCTGAGGCTTCCGGCGGGAGTTTCCGCGCCGACCGCAATGCAGCAGGCCATCGACGCGGGCCGGGTTAAGCTTGCGCCATGCTATCGCTGACCCACTGGATCGACGGCCAGCCGCAGGCGGCCCGCAACCGCGGCTGGCGCGCGGTGCATGCGCCCGCCGACACCCGCGAATACGCGCGCCTCGCCGACGGCGACGAGGCCGACGTGGAAGCTACCCTTCAGGCGGCGACCCGCGCCTGGCCGGCCTGGTCCTCGCTGCGCGGTTCCGAACGCGCGGCCTGGCTGGAACGGCTTGCAGCCGCGGTCGAGTCCCGGCTGGAAGCGTTCGCCCAGGCCGAATCCCGCGACGGCGGCAAGCCGATCCGGCTGGCGCGCCAGATCGAGATTCCCCGCGCGGTCGCCAACCTGCGTTTCTTCGCCCACGCGGCCACCCAGATCGGCAGCGAAGCGCACCACGGCGAGGCGGGCCTGAACTACACCCTGCGCCAGCCGCTCGGGGTGGTCGCCACGATCTCGCCCTGGAACCTGCCGCTATACCTGTTCACCTGGAAGATCGCGCCGGCGCTGGCCGCCGGCAACACCGTGGTCGCCAAGCCCTCGGAAGTCACGCCGCTGACCGCAACTAATGCTGGGCGAACTGGCCGCGGAGATCGGTTTTCCCGCCGGGGTGCTGAACATCGTGCACGGCACCGGTCCGCGGGTGGGCGAGCCGCTGGTGCTGCATCCGCGGATCAAGGCGGTGTCCTTCACCGGCAGCACCCGGGTCGGCCAGCGCATCGCCGCCCTGGCCGGCCCGCAGTTGAAGAAGGTCTCGCTGGAACTGGGCGGCAAGAACCCGACCCTGGTGTTCGCCGACAGCGACTGGCGCAACCAGTTGGACACGCTGGTGCGCTCGGCCTTCCAGAACTCCGGGCAGATCTGCCTGTGCGGCTCGCGCCTGCTGGTGGAGCGTGCCATTTACGACGAGTTCCGCGAGGCGTTCAGCGCCCGCGCTGGCGCGCTGCGGGTCGGCGATCCCGCCGACGAAGCCACCGATCTCGGTCCGCTGGTATCGCAGGAACACCATGACAAGGTCACCGCCTGCATCGCCCGCGCCCGCGCCGAAGGCGGCCGCTTCCTGCTCGGAGGCGGAGAATCGGCGCGCGGCGGCTGGTTCGTGGAACCCGCCCTGCTCGAAGGGCTGGGACCGGACAGCGCCAGCAACCGCGAGGAAATCTTCGGGCCGGTGGCGACCCTGCAGGCGTTCGACGACGACGCCCAGGCGCTGGCGCTGGCCAATGCCGGCGACTACGGGCTGGCCGCGATGATCTGGACCCGCGATCTCGACCGCGCCCACCGCATGGCCGCGCGGCTGCATGCCGGCATCGTCTGGATCAACACCTGGCTGATGCGCGATCTGCGCACGCCGTTTGGCGGCATGGGCCAATCCGGGCTGGGCCGCGAGGGCGGCATGGAGGCGATGCGGTTCTTCACCGAGGCGCGGAATGTCTGCATCGCCACGGGCTGAAACCCCGCTTCCCCGCCGTCCGGCACACGGCCGGCTGCTGACGATCGACGGCGATGGGCGCAAACTACGCGGTGGACCGCCGAGCGCTCCACCCTCCCCCGCCAGAACCGGATACCGCCGATGACTGATAGCGAACTCGAGAACCTGCTGCGCAACAACCGTGAATGGGCCGAACGGATCAAGCACGAGGATCCCGGCTTCTTCAAGCGCCTGTCGCAGCAGCAATCGCCGCGCTATCTGTGGATCGGCTGCTCCGACTCGCGCGTGCCCGCCAACCAGATCCTGGGCCTGGATCCGGGCGAGGTGTTCGTCCACCGCAACATCGCCAACGTCATGTCGCATGGCGACCTCAATTGCCTGTCGGTGATCCAGTTCGCGGTCGACATCCTCAAGGTCGAGCACATCCTGCTGGTCGGCCACTACGGCTGCGGCGGCGTGCATGCGGCGATGACCGGCGCCCGGGTCGGCCTGGCCGACAACTGGCTGCGCCACGTCGGCGACGTGGCGACCAAGCATGCCGTCCGCCTGGCCGAAGAGGACACCGAGTCGCTGCGCCATGCGCGGCTGTGCGAACTGAACGTCATCGAGCAGGTATTCAACGTCTGCCAGACCACCGTGGTGCAGGACGCCTGGGCGCGCGGGCAGCCGCTGACCGTGCACGGCTGGGTCTACAGCCTGTTCGACGGCCGCGTGCGCGAACTGGGCATGGACGTGGACGCCGCCGACCGCCTGCACCCGACCTACGAACAGGCGCTGGCGCGGATGCCCGCGCGCGGGGACCGGCGCGATGAGTGAAGGCATCCGGACCACGGCGGCACCGGAGCCGGTTGGCGCGTATCCGCACGCGCGCCGGGTCGGCCCGTTGCTGTTCCTGTCCGGCATCGGCCCGCGCGACCCGGCCACCGACACGATTCCCGGCAACGACTACTTCGCCGACGGCCGCGTGCGCGGCTACGACATCCAGGCGCAGGCGCGCGCGGTGTTCGCCAACGTGCGCGCGGTGCTGGAAGCCAGCGGCGCGCGCTGGGAGGATCTGGTCGACGTGACCGTCTACCTCACCGACATGGCCCGCGACTTCAAGGCCTACAACCAGGTCTGGGCCGAGCATTTCCCGGACCCGGCGCGGGCGCCGTGCCGCACCACCCTGGGCATCACCGCCCTGCCCACGCCCATCGCCATTGAACTCAAGTGCGTCGCCGCCTTGCCCGAGGAACGCTGACATGCTGCCCGGACCGATCAACCTGCTGGCCTGGATCGAGGAACACCGCCACCTGCTCAAGCCGCCAGTCGGCAACAAGGTGATCCATGCGGGTGACTTCATCGTCATGGTGGTCGGCGGCCCCAACCAGCGCACCGACTTCCATTATGACGAAGGGCCGGAGTGGTTCTACCAGCTCGAAGGCGAGATGGTGCTGAAGATCCAGGAAGACGGCGCGGTCCGCGACATTCCGATCCGCGCCGGCGAGATCTTCCTGCTGCCGCCACGCGTGCCCCATTCGCCGCAGCGGATGCCCGACTCGGTCGGCCTGGTGATCGAGCGCCGGCGGCTGCCGCACGAGCAGGACTACCCTCTGTGGTACTGCGAGCGCTGCAATCATCAACTTTACGAGGAGTACTTCATCCTCAAGAACATCGAAACCGACTTCCCGCCGGTGTTCGACCGCTTCTATTCCTCGCGCCAGCTGCGCACCTGCGCCAGCTGCGGGCACCTGAACCCGGCGCCCGGCAAGTACGTGATGGCGGATACCTGAGCGCCCATGCTGAAGATCGACACCCACGCCCATTTCCTGCCGCGCGACTGGCCCGATCTGGCCAGCAAGTACGGCGACGCGCGCTTTCCGGTGATCCACCATGGCGACGACGGCCGCCATCGCATCTACAAGGACGGGCGCTTCTTCCGCGAGATCTGGCCCAAGACCTGGGATCCGGTGGAGCGCATCGCCGACTACGCCAAGTTCGGCGTGCAGGTGCAGGTGATCAGCACGGTGCCGGTGATGTTCAGCTACTGGGCCAAGCCGCACCAGGCGCTGGAACTGCACCAGGCGCTCAATGATCACACCGCCGCGGCCTGTCGCGACTACCCGCGCCACTACGCCGGCATCGGCACGGTGCCGCTGCAGTCGCCGCGACTGGCGGTGCAGGAACTGGAGCGCTGTATGGATCAGCTCGGCCTGCAGGGCGTGCAGATCGGCAGCCACGTCAACGACTGGAACCTCGACGCGCCTGAGCTGTTCGAGTTCTTCCAGGCCGCCAGCGAACTGGGCGCCGCGATACTGGTGCATCCCTGGGACATGATGGGCGCGGCCTCGATGCCGAAATACTGGATGCCGTGGCTGGTCGGCATGCCGGCGGAACAGTCGCGCGCGGCCTGCTGCCTGATCTTCGGCGGCGTGCTGGAACGCCTGCCCGGGCTGAAGGTCTGCTTCGCCCACGGCGGCGGCAGTTTCCCGTACACCCTGGGACGCATCGAGCACGGCTTCAACATGCGCCCGGATCTGGTCGCCACCGACAACCACCGCAATCCGCGCGAATACCTGGATCGCGTGTACTTCGATTCCTGGGTCGCCGATCCGCGCGCACTGCGCTACCTGCTGGACACGGTCGGCACCGACCGGGTGATGCTGGGCACCGACTATCCGTTCCCGCTGGGCGAGCAGGAACCCGGCGCCGGCATCGCCGCGCTGGCCCTGGGCGAAACCGAACAGGCCCGCCTCTACCACGGCACCGCGCTGGAATGGCTGGGCCTGTCCCGGCAACGGTTCGACTGACCCATGCCGCACCTGACCCTGCAATACACCGACAACCTCGCCCTGGACGCGCGCGCGCTGCTGTCGCGGCTCAACCAGGTCCTGCTCGACAGCGGGCATTTCGACGAGGAAGCGATCAAGAGTCGCGCCGTCGCGCTGTCCGACTTTCTGGTCGGCACCGACGCCCATGCCGCGCGCGCGTTCGTCCATGCGCGCCTGCGCATCCTTCCCGGCCGTGACGAGGCCGTGCGCACGCAGTTGTCCGAGGCGCTGCTGCACGCGCTGCGCGAGCATGTTCCGGCGGGGCCGCACGCCCTGCAGATCTGTACGGAAGTCGGCGAACTCCCGGCCAGCTACCGCAAGACCACCGTCCTTCCCCCATCTTCACCGGCCTCTTCATGACCGACGCGCTGTCCCGCACCCATGCCATCGCCCTCGACGCCGCCGACCCGCTGCGCGCCCTGCGCAACGAGTTCCTGATTCCGAAGCACAAGCACAACGAGCAGCTCTATTTCTGCGGCAACTCGCTGGGCCTTCAGCCGCGCGGCGCGCGCAGATACGTACAGGAGGTGCTGGACAAATGGGCCGATCAGGCGGTGGAGGGGCGACTTCACCGAACCGGCGCAATGGATGACCTATCACGAACTGGTCCGCGACGGCCTGGCGAAAGTGGTCGGCGCGCAGCCCACCGAAGTCGTGGCGATGAATTCGCTGACCGCCAATCTCCACCTGATGATGGTCAGCTTCTACCGGCCCACCGCCGAACGTCCGGCCATCCTGATGGAAGCCGGCGCCTTCCCATCCGACCGCCACGCGCTGGAATCGCAGGTGCGTTTCCACGGCTTCGATCCGGCGCGCGATCTGATCGAGCTGGAACCGGATCAGCCCGACGGCACGCTGTCGATGCAGGCTATCGAGCGCGCCATCGGCGAGCATGGCCATCGCCTGGCCCTGGTGCTGTGGCCGGGCATCCAGTACCGCACCGGACAGGCGTTCGATCTGGCGGAAATCACCCGCCTCGGCCATGCGCAGGGCGCGGTGGTCGGATTCGACCTGGCCCATGCGGCCGGCAACCTGCCGGTGCAGTTGCACACCAGCGGCGCCGACTTCGCGGTGTGGTGCCACTACAAGTACATGAACGCCGGGCCGGGCGCGGTCGCCGGCTGTTTCGTGCATGAGCGGCACGCGCACACGGACCGCCCGCGCTTCGCCGGCTGGTGGGGGTAACAAGAAGGAAAGCCGGTTCAGGATGGCACCCGAGTTCGTGCCCACGCCCGGCGCCGACGGCTGGCAGCTCAGCAATCCGCCGATCCTGGGCCCTGGCCCCGCTGCGCGCCTCGCTGGAACTGATCGCGCAGGCCGGCGGCATGGCCGCGCTGCGCGCCAAGTCGGAGAAGCTGACCGGCTTCCTGGAGGCGCTCATCCGCGCCCGCGTCGGCGATGCGCTGCAGATCGTCACGCCCGCCGATCCGGCCCAGCGCGGCGCGCAGCTGTCGCTGCGGGTGGTCGGCGGTCGCGAGCGCGGACGCGACCTGTTCGAATACCTGGCGTCGGTCGGCACGATTGGCGACTGGCGTGAACCGGACGTGATCCGGATCTCGCCGACCCCGTTGTACAACCGTTTCATGGACGTCTACCGCTTCGTCGAGGAAGTGGAGACCTGGCGCGGCGTCTGACCGGAGCAACCCCTTGAACGCATCGAACGACCGTTCCCTCACCATCATCGGCGCCGGCCTGGCCGGCGCGCTGCTGGCGACCCTGCTTGCCCGCAAGGGCTGGCGGGTGGACGTGTATGAAAAGCGCGGCGACCCGCGCGTCAAAGGCTACGGCGGCGGCCGCTCGATCAACCTGGCCCTGGCCGAGCGCGGCCGCCATGCGTTGCGCCAGGCCGACGCCGACGAGGCGGTGATGAAGCAGGCGGTGATGATGCGCGGGCGCATGGTCCATCCGCGCGACGGCCAGCCGCAGTTGCAGCGCTACGGTCGCGACGATTCGGAGGTGATCTGGTCGGTGCATCGCGGCGATCTCAACATCACCCTGCTCGACCTACCCAAACAACCCGGCGCGTCGCTGCATTTCCACCGCCAGCTGGACACGGTGGATTTCCAGGACCGGGTGGCCACCTTCATCGACGATCGCGACGGCAGCCGTCACCCGGTTGAAATTTTAAATCGCTGGTCGGCGCCGACGGCGCGGGATCGTCGCTGCGCGCGGCGATGCGGCTGCGCACCGATCTGGGCGAGCGCACCGATTTCCTCGACCATTCCTACAAGGAACTGGAAATCCCGCCGGCGGCCGACGGCGGCTTCCAGATCGAACCCAATGCCCTGCACATCTGGCCGCGCGGCCACTACATGTGCATCGCACTGCCCAATGACGAGAAGACCTTCACCGTCACCCTGTTCCTGCCCAACCACGGCGATCCCGGTTTCGATACCGTGCACACGCCGGCACAGGCGCGCGCGCTGTTCGAACGCGACTTCCCGGATGCGGTACCGCTGATTCCGCAACTGGAGCAGGACTGGCACCGCAATCCGATCGGCCTGCTGGCCACCCTGTACCTGGACCACTGGTACATCGACGATCGCGCGGTCCTGCTCGGCGACGCCGCGCACGCGATGGTGCCGTTCCACGGCCAGGGCATGAACTGCGCGTTCGAGGACTGCGTGGCGCTGGCCGAGCAACTGGAGCGCCACGGGGAGCGCGCCGAGGCGTTCGCCGCCTTCCAGCGCGAACGCCAGCCGAACGCGCGCGCAATCCAGGAAATGGCGCTGGAGAACTACGTGGAAATGCGCGACAAGGTGGACGACGCGGCGTTCCTGCTCCAGCGTGAACTGGAGCGGACCCTGCAGGAGCGCCATCCGGGCCGCTTCGTGCCGCACTACACCATGGTCACCTTCCTGCGCATTCCCTATCGGGTCGCGCTGGAGCGCAGCATCGTCCAGCGCGAACTGCTGGTCGCCGCCACCCGGGGACGGGAACGCCTGGACCAGGTGGACTGGGCGCAGGTGGATGCCGAGGTGGTCCGTCGGCTGGAACCGCTGGGGGCGGAAGCGCGGTGAGCGCCAGCTTCCTGTTCTACGATCTGGAGACTTTCGGCGCGGATCCGCGCCGCACCCGCATCGCCCAGTTCGCCGCCCAGCGCACCGATGCGGAGCTGAATCCGATCGAGGATCCGATCGATTTCTTCGTCCAGCCCGCCGACGACCTGCTGCCCTCGCCCACCGCCACCCTGATCACGGGCATCACCCCGCAGCAGGCCGCTCGCCAGGGCGTCAACGAAGCGGCGGCCTTCGCCCGCATCGCCGACGAGATGTCGCGGCCGGATACCTGCACGCTGGGCTACAACTCGCTGCGCTTCGACGACGAGTTCGTCCGCCACGGCTTGTTCCGCAACTTCTTCGACCCCTACGAGCGCGAATGGCGCGGCGGCAATTCGCGCTGGGATCTGCTGGACGTGATGCGGCTGACCCACGCGCTGCGTCCGGACGGCATTGTCTGGCCGCAGCGCGAGGATGGCGTCACCTCGTTCCGGCTGGAACACCTGGCCCTGGCCAACGACGTTCGCCAGGGCGATGCGCACGAGGCGTTGTCCGACGTGCGCGCGACCATCGGCATGGCCCGGCGGATGCGCCAGGCACAGCCCCGCCTGTGGGAGTACGCGCTGAAACTGCGCGACAAGCGCTTTGCCGCCAGTCTGCTGGATACGGTGGCGATGACGCCGGTCCTGCATATTTCCCAGCGCTATCCGGCCAGCCGCATGTGCGCGGCGCTGGTGCTGCCGCTGGCACGCCATCCGCATTACACAACCGCATCATCGTGTACGACCTGGATGCCGATCCGGATCCGCTGCTGCACCTGGCGCCGGAGGCCATCGCCGATCGCCTGTACACGCCCGCGGCCGATCTGCCGCCGGGCGAATCGCGCATTCCGCTGAAGGAAATCCACCTGAACAAGGCGCCGGTGCTGGTCGCGCTGGCGCACCTGCGCGATGCCGACCTCGAACGCCTGGGCATCGACCTGCTGATCACCGAGGCCAATGCCATCCGCCTGCGCGCGGCCGGACCGGCGCTGGCCGAGAAGGTGCGCCGGGTGTTCGGCGGCGAACGCGAGTTCGCCGTGCCCGATGTCGATGCCTCGCTGTACGGCGGTTTCCTGGGCGACGGCGACCGCCGCCGGTTCCCCGACCTGCGCGCCACCCCGCCGGAACTGCTGGGCCAGCGCGACTTCGGTTTCCGCGATCCGCGCCTGCCGGAACTGCTGTTCCGCTACCGCGCACGCAACTGGCCGGCCACCTTGACCGCCGACGAACGCCTGCGCTGGGACGATTACCGCCGCCGGCGCCTGACCGGCGACAGTGGGCTTTCCGAATACGGTTTCGAAAGTTTCCACGCAGAAATCGCCGCGCTGCGCGCGGCCCCCACCACCGACGGCCCGAAGCAGGCCCTGCTCGACCAGTTGCAGGCCTGGGGCCTAATCTTAAGCAGAGCCTGTGAGCAGTTATTTTTCCGACGCCAGTTTCAAGTTCCTGCGCGGCCTGGCGCGGCACAACGACAAGACCTGGTTCGCCGCGCACAAGACGCAGTACGAGGAGCACGTCAAGCAACCATTCCTGCGCCTGCTGACCGACCTGCAGCCGGATCTGGCGCAGGTCAGCGAACATTTCCGTTCCGATCCGAAGACGGTCGGCGGCTCGCTGTTCCGGATCTATCGCGACGCCCGTTTCTCCACCGACAAGTCGCCCTACAAGCCCTGGCAGGGCGCGCGCCTGTACCACGAGCGCCGCAAGCAGGTGCCGGCGCCGTCGTTCTACATCCACCTGCAACCGGGCGAGTGCTTCGTCGGCGCCGGGCTGTGGCATCCGGAACCGGATACCCAGCGCCGGGTGCGCCAGTTCATCTTCGACAACCCCGGCAGCTGGAAAGCCGCCGCGCACGCGCCGAAGTTCCGCCGGCGCTTCGACTTCGAGGAAAGCGAGATGCTGACCCGGCCGCCGCGTGGGTTTCCGGCCGAGTTCGAATTCATCGACGATCTCAAGCACAAGAACTTCGTGTTCTGGCGTTCACTGGAGGACAGCGTGATGACCGGGCCGAAACTGCGCCAGGTGCTGGCCGCCGATCTGGCCGCGCTGGCACCGTTCGTCGATTACCTGTGCGCGGCCCTGGATCTGGAGTTCTAGCCATGAAGAAGTGGATCGCCCTGGCTGCCCTGCTGGTCGCGGGCTTTGTCGGCTACCTCGCCGCGGGGCCTTACCTGGCGATCCACGGCATCCGCCAGGCGCTGGCCGAACAGGACACCGCCAGACTGGAACGCCACGTGGACTTCCCCGCCCTGCGGGTCAACCTGCGCGCGCAGGTGGAAGACCAGCTGGCCCGTCGCGCCGGCCCGGAGTTCCAGTCCAGCCTGCTCGGCGCGTTCGCGCTGTCGGTGGCGAACAACGTTATCGGCAGCGGCGTCGATACGATGGTCACGCCGCTGGGCATCGGCGCCATCCTGCAGGGCCGTTCGATGTGGAAGAAAGCGGTCGGCGACACCAGTCGGGGCGACTACCCACGCGCCGCCGGTGCCCGCGGATCCGCTGAAGGACGCCGAACACCGCTTCGAATCCCTCTCGCGCTTCACCGCGACCATCCACGACGAGAACGGCCGCCCGGTCGTCTGCGTGTTCACCCGCCAGGGCCTGCGCTGGCGGCTCACCGACATCCGCCTGCCCCTGGACGGCCCGTAGAGCGGAACTTGCTCCGCTTTCCCGGCTGTCCAGAAGTGCGAACGCCCAGGCATCCCAGCCGAGCAAGCTCGGCTCCACAACCCGGCGTAGAGCGGAGCTTGCTCCGCTTTCCTGGCCGCCCAACATGTCCGAACGCCCAGCAGACATCCCCAGCCGAGCAAGCTCGGCTCTACAACCGGCGTAGAGCGGAGCTTGCTCCGCTTCCTCGTATGTCCAACGTGCCCGAACGCCCCACCAGCCAAGCAAGCCCGGCTCCAAGGGTCAGCGATCGCGCGGCTGCCAATCCCGGCGTGCGCGCGCCAGGCGCAGGAACCGTGCGGCCAGTTGCCAACGCGCCGCGCGCGGCAGGCGCGCCAGCTCCTCGCGGGGATCGGCAACGACACCGCCCGGCTGCCAGGCGAACGCGATCCGGTTGCTCATGCGGGGTTCCTCCAGCACCAGCACGCGTCCGCCAAAGCTGCGCCGCATCCGCACCAGATGCCGGCGCGCGTCGGTGGCGTAGAGATTGACCGCCATCGCCCCGCCTTCGGCCAGCGCATCCCGGCATTCTCTTAGAACGCCTGGGTCGAGACCGAGGGCGAGATGCCCTCCGCCTCGTAGGCATCCACGAGCAGCAGATCATAGGCGCCACGACGCTGGCGCAGCATCGCCGCGCCGTCTCCCAGCCGGGCCTGGAAGCGGGTGTGGTTAGCGGGAACGCGGAAGGCATCGCGCAACGCCAGCACGCGGACATCGCTTTCGAACGCCTCGAATGGAAGCCTCCGGCACGGTGCCGATGGCAGAACTTGGCCTGGGATCCGCGCCCAGCCCGATGATTCCGATCCGTGGCGGCC